>Ga0081455_10000904_pt1 | contig 38181 bp, 32 predicted proteins | sample TabmetS3T2R1_FD_70207 | JGI IMG/M metagenome (GOLD analysis project Ga0081455, IMG submission 70207) | Tabebuia heterophylla rhizosphere microbial communities from the University of Puerto Rico - S3T2R1 | ecosystem: Host-associated > Plants > Roots > Rhizosphere ... | reverse complement strand
TCCCCTCAGGAGAGAGTCCCGCCTCTGCTTCCCCTCTCCCCTCCGGGGAGAGGGCAGGGTGAGGGGTGGTTCCCACATGAACCTTACCCTCACCCGCGACGGCCTCATCGCCACCGTCACCCTGAATCGCCCCGACCGTCGCAACTCGCTGAGCGACGAGATGCTGACCGAGCTGGGCGCGGCCTTCACCGAGCTGCGCGACGATCGCTCGGTCCGGGTGGTGATCGTCACCGGCGCGCCGCCCGTCTTCTCCGCGGGGGCGGACGCGCCGCATGCGCGGGCCGGCACCGCCGAGGAGCGCCGCCGCCTCTTCGCCTCGCGCAAGAGCCAGTTCCGCCGCCTCTTCGAGCGCGCCAACACCACGCTGGAAAACCTCGAGCAGGCGACGATCGCGGCGATGAACGGCCACGCGGTCGGCGGCGGCTGGGGGTTGGCGCTCGCGTGCGATTTCCGTATCGCCGCCGCGGAGGCGCAGTTCTGGATCCCGGAGGTGGACCTGGGCGTGCCGCTCGGGATCGGCACCACCACCCGCTTCGTCCGGCTGGTGGGTCCGGCCCGCGCCAAGGAGATCATCATGGGCTGCGCGCGCTACTCCGCGGCCGAGGCGCAAGCGTGGGGGCTGGTGCATCGGGTGGTGCCCGGCGTCGAGCTGGCCAAGGCCACGCGCGAGTACGCGGAGCGGCTCGCGGCCAAGCCGTGGAAGCCGCTGGCCGAGGTGAAGGCGCGCATCAACGCGATCGCCCGCGCCGGCATCCCGGAAGTCAACGCGATGACCGAGGGCTTCCTCGACCGCGAGTGATCGCGGCGGCCACCGCCGCCCAACCCCGGCCGCAGACCCCGGATCACCCGATCTCGGCTCCCAACGCGCTCAGGATTCCCCCGGAGACATACGGGGCGCCGTTTCCCGGCCCCGACGCGACGTGCGGAGCCGGTGATGCACGTTCTGGCCCCGCGTCTCCGCGACCAGGAGGCTGATCCCCACGCCCATCAGCACCAGCACCGCGCAGACTGCGAAGGCGCCCCGGTAGGCGTCGACCGGGTACACGCGCGCGCCGTCGACCATGACGCCGGCCCAGCCCGCGTCGAGGACCGCGCCCACCGGGCCCTGGGTCAGCGCGGCGCCGACGAAGCCGCCCAGGTTGGTGACCGCGACCGCGATGCCGGCGAGCCGCGGCGGGTTGACCTCGGCCCCGAGCGGCCACGTGAGCACGAAGCCGCCGCCCGCCACGCCCAGGAGCAGGAAGAGGAGGCAGACGCCGGAGAGCGGGAGGGCGCCGAGCGTCAACAGCAGCAGGAGCCACGCCACGAACTGTCCGCCGGCCAGGACGGTGTAGGGCAGCTTGCGCCGGTGCAGGATCCGGTCGGAGAGATAGCCGGTCAGGGGAGCGGAGGCGAGCAGGGCCACCGAGGGCAGCGAGGCGTAGAGCGCGGCCTCGGTCGAGCCGAGGTCGTAGACGTCACGGAGGAACGGCACGCTCCAGAGGAAGAAGTTGCCCATCGCGGCGTAGAGGAAGAAGAAGCAGAGGAACGGCGGCCACGTGTAGCGGTTGCGCAGCACGGCGAGCGTGCCGGCCATGACCTCCCGGAACGAATTCGCCCGGGCCGCGGCCTCGGGCAGAGACGCGGGATGATCGCGCACCAGCGCCACGCACAGGAGCGCGCCCGCGAGCGTCACCGCGCCGATGATGATCAGCGCGCCCCGCCAGGTGAGCCCGGCGGCCAGCGCGGCGAGCGGCGCGTTGCCGACCAGCGCGCCCAGGACCCCGACGGTAGCGGTCAGGGCCGACATCATCCCGAACTGCGACGGCGGGAACCAGCTGCCCGCGATCTTCAGCGTGCCGGTGAAGGTCACCGCGGCCCCCAGGCCGACCAGCAGCCGACCGGTGAAGAGCGCCGGCGGGGTCAGCGCGAGGCCCATGGCCAGGGAGCCGAGGCCCATGATTGCACCCCCGGCCGCGATGACCCGGCGCGGCCCGAGGCTGTCGATGAGCACGCCCCCCGGCACCATGAACCCGGCGTAGGAGTAGAAGTACATCGCCGACAGCAGCCCCACCGCGGTGCCGGTCAAGCCGAAGGCCTGCATCAGATCCTTGGCGATGACGCCGGGCGCGGCGCGATGCAGGAAGGCGATGAGGAAGACGAGCGCGGGAATCGCCCACATCAGCCAGCGGCGTCCCGCGCCCGCGACGTGCGCCTCGGACATGGGCCTCAGCGCGTCCAGAACCCGGCCGGATCGCACGCGCGCACGACGGCCAGCTCGGCCGGGGTCGGGGTCGGCGTGGGCCCGACGTCGGCCCCCACGGGCAGATCGAAGCCGGTCGCGGCGCGCACGCGCTCCACGCTCTGGCCCGGATGGTAGGAGACCAGGTACATCGCGCAGGTGGCCGGATCGAAGCGGAACACCCCGAGCGTGGTGACGACTGCCGCCGGGCCGCCGCCGGTCAGGCCGACGCGCTCGCGCCAGCCCGGGCCGTCGCCGAAGCCGGGCGAGGTGATGAAATCGACGCGCTCGCGGAAGCGATGCTTCTCCTGCGGCATGATGACGACGAAGCGGCGGGCCAGGCTCGCGATGTCGCCGCCGCCACCGCTGCCGGGCAGCCGCACCTTGGGATGGCGCCAGTCGCCGATGTACGAGGTGTTCAGGTTGCCGAAGCGATCGATCTCGGCCCCGCCGATGAAGCCCAGGTCCACCAGGCCCTGCTGCAGCAGCGCCATGATCTCGATCGTGCCGGTGCACCAGAGCGCGCCCGGGATGTTGGGCAGGTCGCTCATGGTGAGCAGCGTCTCCGGCGAGGGCTGATCGCGCACGATCCCGTTCTCGAAGAGGCCGATGGCGCCCGGCGCGTGGGTGCGCTTGGCGTACGCGAAGGCGATGAGGGGCAGGCGCATGCCGACGAAGACCAGGTCCTCGTCGCGGATCTCGCGCGCGGCGGCGATGACCATGAGTTCGCGGTCCGTGAAATCTGGCAGTGACTTCTCTTTCATCGCGGGTTGCGGTGGAGGAATTCGGGTTGCGGTTGGGCCTCTTCGCCCTTCGGGCTCATCGGGGCGTCCTGGCCACCGCACGCCCGAACACCCGCGTGGCCCGTCGGGTTTGTCGGCTCGCCCTTCGGGCTCATCGGGGCGTCCGCGCAGCCGTCACCGCAGCACGAAGGGCTGGGCGGAGCCCTTGACGAAGGGGTGACGGCGGAGGGCGTCCTCGTTCAGCTCGACGCCGAGACCGGGGCCGGTGGGCAGGTCGAGCCAGCCGTCGCGGGCCTGGATGGGGCGGGCCAGGAACGGCGTCTCCTGCTCGCCGGTGGGGAACTCCACCGGGAGCGGGCTGCCGAACGTCGCCGCCACGTGCAGGGTGGCGGCCAGGCCGGGACCGAAGTAGAACGAGTGCGGGGCGATCGGCAGGTTGGCGACCTGGGCCAGCGCGGCGATCTTGCGGAACTCGGAGACGCCGCCCACCTTGGTGATGCTCGGCTGCAGGATGTCGCCGGCCTGGTGTCGAACGATCTCGCCGAATCCGTGCACGGTCGATTCGTTCTCGCCGAGGGCGATCGGGGTGGCGGTGGCCGCGGCCACCCGCGCCAGGCCCTCGTAGTCCTCCGGCGGCCAGACCGGCTCTTCCAGCCAGAATAGCCGGTACGGCTCGAGCGCGCGCGCCATCGCGATGGCCTCGAGCGGCGTCCACGGGCAGTTGGTGTCGAGCATCAGCTCCACGTCGGGGCCCACCGCCTCGCGCGCGGCGCGCACCGAGGCCACGTCGGTCTGGTGGAGCTTCAGCATGCGAAAGCCTTGCGCCACGAAGTGCCGGCAGGCGCCCGCCACCGCCTCGGGCGTCTCGTAGCGCAGCAGGCTCGCGTAGGCGGGCAGCCGCCGGCGCACCGCCCCCCCGAGCAATTCGTACAGCGGCGCCCCGCGCACCTTGCCGAGCAGGTCCCACAGGGCGATCTCGATGCCGCTGATCGCGAACATGCCGAGCCCGCGGCGCCCGTAGATCATGGTGCCGCGGTGCATCGAGTCCACCACCGCCTCGATGCGCAGCGGGTCCTGGCCCACGATCAGCGGGGCCAGGCTCTCCTCGATGACGCTCACCACCGCCAGCGGCGCGCCGTAGGCGAAGGCCTCGCCCAGCCCGATCCAGCCTTCGTCGGTGTGCACCCGCACGAAGATCTGCTTGCGGGTGCCGCCGGTCCACGGCGACGGCGGCTCCATCGGCTTCAGTGGAATGGCGAGCGGAACGGCTTCGATCGCGGTGATCTTCATCGGTCAGGCTCCGTAGTCGAGCGGCTCGGATAGCTGCGGGCGCTTGACGCGCAGGGTGTCCAGCACATCCGGCGGAAGCCGCGAGAGAAAGCCGGGCCAGCTCTCCACGCCGTACACCCAGTGGGCGAGCCACTGCTGGAATCCGTCCACCGTGCGGCTCTCGTCGTGGAAGCGGTGGTAGAAATCGTGGTGCCGCCGGTAGTAGCCCTGCACCGGCGAGGGGAAGGCCCCGAACGGCTCGTGGACGACCGCGGCCACCTTCAGCGCGGGGGTGAGCACGAGCCCGGGGTCGCTCAGGATGCGGTCGCGGGGCCGGATCTCCTCCGCGATCAGGACCACCCGGCGGGCCGCGAAGGCGGCCTGGCGCGTGACTCCGAGCGTGCCCCAGACGTGCGCGTGGCCGTCCTCGTCAGCGCGCTGCACGTGGAGGATGGCCACGTCGGGAACGATCGCGGGCACCAGGAGCAGCGGCGCCCCCGACCAGGGATCGGGCGCCTGTTTGAAGGTGGGATTGGCGCGCGGCAGGTCGGTCCCCAGCAGCGAGCGCGCGGGCAGGTAGGGCACGCCGAGCGCGGCGGCCTGCAGCGCGAACGCGATGGTCAGATTGGAGTGGTCGAGCACCTCGAGCGGCGCGGGCACCCGCTGCTCCACCGCGCGGCGGTAGTTGTGGCCGAGCCCGGCGCTCACGTTGCCGACCCACGCCGCGATCACGCGCCGCACGCAGCCGGCGCCGATCAACTGATCGAACAGCATGTCGGAGATCGGGCCGATCAGCGTGAGATCGCGACGGCGCTGCCGGATCAGCTCGTGCCCGGCCGCGAAGGGAATGAGCGCCTCGAGCGCGGCGCCCATGCAGACCGAAGCGCCGTCGGGAACGAAGCGGGCGACCGCGTCCCGCATGGACATGAGCTTGGGCCCCGGCACCCGGGTATCTTACTCCACCGGACTTTGACACCGTCGGCGGGCCCGCCTAGACTCCCACCAGCCCTATGTTCGCTCTCAGCGTTTACGCCACCCAGGCGCTGCACGGCGTGGTGTCGGGCATGCTGCTCTTCCTGGTGGCGTCCGGCCTCACGCTGGTCTTCGGCATGATGGGCATCCTCAACATCGCCCACGCCGGCTTCTACATGCTCGGGGCCTACCTGGCCTACACCACGGTTCATGTCACCGGCGACTTCTGGCTGTCGCTGCTGGTGGCGCCGATCCTGGTGGGCGCCCTCGGAGCGCTGATCGAGCGCTGGCTGCTGCGGCGCATCCACGCCTTCGGCCACGCCTACGAGCTGCTGTTGACCTTCGGCCTCTTCTTCATGATCGGAGAAGGGGTGCGCTGGATCTGGGGAAGCAACCCGCTCCAGGTCCCGATCCCCTCGGGCCTGACCGGCTCGATCCCGCTGCTCGGCAGCCAGTACCCGGTCTATCGCCTGTTCATCCTGGGCGTCTCGGCGGTGATCTGTGCCGGCCTGGCGGTGGCGCTGCTGCGGACACGCATCGGCATCGTCATTCGCTCCGCCGTCTCGGACGCCGAGATGGTGGGCGCCCTCGGGATCAATACCCCGCTGGTCTCCCTCGGCGTGTTCACCGCCGGCTCGGCGCTGGCCGCGGTGGCCGGGGTGATCGCGGCCCCGTTCGTCCAGGCGGACCCTTCGATGGGGGCCGTGATCCTGACCGACCTGTTCGTGGTCATCGTCATCGGCGGCTTCGGGTCGCTCCTGGGCGCGCTGCTGGCCTCGCTCATGATCGGTGAGCTGCAGTCGTTCGGCATCCTGTGGTTCCCGGAGTTCGCGCTCGTGTTCCAGTTCCTCCTGATGGCGCTCGTGCTCATCGTGCGCCCGCAGGGTCTGTTCGGCGAGAAGGGATGAGCCTCCGGGCCCGGGGCCTCGCTCTGGCCGCGCTGGCGGTGCTGCTCGCGCTGCCGTGGGTGCTCGACACCATCCGGCTCCGCCTGGCGATCGAGGTGCTCTACTTCGGCCTCTTCGCCGTCTCGTTCAACCTGCTGTTCGGCTACGCCGGGCTCCTGTCGTTCGGTCACGCGGCCACCTTCGGGGTGGGGGGCTATGCGGTCGGCCTGGCCCTCAAGCACGTGGACGGGCTGCCGCTGCCGGTGGCGCTCGGGCTAGGCGCGCTGGCCGGGGCCGTCGTCGGGGCCGTGATCGGGTTCTTCTGCGTCCGCCTGAGAGGGACCTACTTCGCCCTGCTCACGCTGGCCTTCAGCCAGTTCCTCTACGCGGTCGCCCTCAAGTGGCGCAGCGTCACGCGGGGCGACGACGGCCTCACGGTTGCGGTGCCCGACGTCACCCTGCCCGCGCTCGGCGTGCTGCGGACCGGGCAGCCGGCGCACTTTTACTGGCTCGCCCTGGCGGTGGTGTTGATCAGCCTGTGGACGGCGTGGCGCTTCACGCGCACGCCGCTCGGCAACGCGGTGCTCCTGATGCGCGAGAACGACGAGCGCGCCGCGTTCCTCGGCTACAACGTGGTCGGCACCAAGCTGATCGTGTTCACGGTCGCGGCCACCTTGGCCGCGGTGGCGGGCGGCCTCTTCGCCTCCTTCCAGCGGCTGATTTCCCCCACGTCGCTGGACCTGCCGATCGGCACCGAGGTCGTGTTCATGGCGGTGCTCGGCGGAACGCAGAGCTTCCTGGGGCCGTTCCTCGGCGCGGCGGTGTACATCCTCCTCCAGGACTGGCTGTCCCGCACCACCGAGCGGTGGCCGTTTCTCCTCGGCCTGCTTTTCGTGCTCATGGTGCTCTACGCCCACACCGGCATCACCGGGCTGTTCGCCCCGGGCGGCGTGGTCCGCCGCCTCCGCTACGGCCGGCGGGCAGAGGCGGAGGGGGCGTCGTGACCGCGCTCGAGCTTCGCGACATCCGCCACGACTTCTCGGGGCTCCAGGTGCTGGCGGGCATCGACCTCGAGATCCCGGAGGGCAAGCGGCACGCGGTGATCGGCCCCAACGGAGCCGGCAAGTCCACCTTGTTCAACATCATCACCGGCCGGTACGCGCCCCGTCAGGGTCGGGTGCTCTACCGGGGCCGCGACATCACGGGCGCCTCCCCGTACCGCATCGCGCGGATGGGAGTCGGGCGGTCCTTTCAGATCATCAACACCTTCCCGCGGTTGACCGTGTTCCAGAACGTGCGCAGCGCGGTGCTCTCCCGCCGCGGCGTGCGTCTGGACGCGTGGTCGCTGCTGGATGGGCAGGCCGACGTGACCCGGGAGACCGAGGAGGTGCTGGCCATGGTGGGGCTGCTGGACCGGCGCGACGTGCCGGCCAGCGCCCTGTCGTACGGCGAGCAGCGCGAGCTGGAGATCGCGCTGACCGTGGCGCCCCGCCCGGACCTGGTCATGCTGGACGAGCCGACCGCCGGGCTCAACCGTGATGACTCGCGCCGCGCGGTGGCGCTCATCCGGCGGGTCACCGAGGGGCGCACGCTGGTCATGGTCGAGCACGACATGGACGTGGTGTTCGACCTGGCCGACCACATCAGCGTGATCTACTATGGGCGCGTCCTCGCCACCGGTACGCCGGACGAGATTCGGGCCAGCGAGGAAGTCAAGCGCGCGTACCTCGGAAGGAAAGCCAGTGCTCCTCGCGGTTGAAAATCTCCACGCCCACTACGACAAGTCGCACGTCCTCCATGGGGTGCGCATGCACGTCGACGCGGGGGAGATCGTCTGTCTGCTCGGCCGCAATGGGGTGGGCAAGTCCACCACGCTCAAGACCATCATGGGGCTCATGGCGCCGTCGCGCGGCCGCGTGACCTTCAAGGGCGCCGACATCGCCGGGCTTCCCGCCTATCGCATCGCCCGCCTGGGGTTGGGCTACGTTCCCGAGGAGCGTCGGATCTTTCCCACCATCACGGTGCGTGAGAACCTGCTGATGGGCCTGAAGGTCGGGCGCTCGCGCCCCCGGGGCTGGACGGTGGACCGCGTGTACGAGTTCTTCCCGCGGCTCAAGGAGCGCGAGGGCCAGCGGGCCGGAACGCTCTCGGGCGGCGAGCAGCAAATGCTCACGATCGGCCGTACCCTGATGGGCGACCCCGAGCTGCTGCTCGTCGACGAGCCGACCGAGGGGCTCGCCCCGATGATCGTCGAGCAGGTGGAGCGGATCCTGTCCGAGATCCACCGGGGCGGGACCCCGGTCCTGCTGGTCGAGCAGGCCATGGAGACGGCCATGGCGCTGGCCCAGCGCGTGTACGTGATGTCCAAAGGACAGATCGTCTTCAGCGGCAGCGTGACGGAGCTGGGGGCGAACGATGCGGTACGGAAGCAATACCTGGAGGTCTGACTCGAAAGGAGTTTCCATGATGAGCGAGAAGTTGGATCGGCGGCAGTTCCTCAAGAGCGCGGCGGCCGCCGGGGTAGCGGCGGCGGGACCGTTCGTCATCACCCGACCGGGCTGGTCTCAGACCGGCCCGATCAAGATCGGCGTGGTGGAGCCCACCAGCGGACCGGTCGCCTACATCGGCGAGGCCAATCTCGCCGCGTTCCGTTTCGGCGCCGAGCGGGTCAATGCGGCGGGCGGAGTGCTGGGCCGCAAGCTCGAGATCGTGGGAGCGGACAGCGAGCTGAAGCCCGACGTGGCGACGCGGCGGGCCAACGACCTGTTGCTCAGCGACAAGGTCGACGTGCTCGCGGTCAACACCGGCTCCAACATCGCCAAGGCGGTGTCCCAGGTGGCCAACCAGGCCAAGAAGGTCTTCTTCTCGACCGGGACGGAGGCGTCGGAGCTGACCGGTGAAGAGTTCTTCGAGACCACGTTCCGCTGCTGCCTGAACACCGACATGCACTCGGCCGAGCTGGCCATCTATTTCGCCAAGCTCGCACCGCAGAAGTACACGAAGTTCTACCTGCTCAACCAGGACTACAACTTCGGCCGGGCCGCCGCCGACGGCTTCAAGAAGAAGTTCAACAAGATCAAGGCGGCCAACCAGACCATCGTGGGCGACGAGTACCACCCGCTCCAGAAGGTCCAGGACTTCGCGCCCTACATCACGAAGATCATGGCCTCGGGGGCCGAGGTCGTCATGACCGGCGACTGGGGCCAGGACCTCAAGCTGTTTCTCCAGCAGGGCGCGGCGCTGGGCTGGAAGGTGAAGGTCGGCAACTACTTCCTGGACGACCCGCTGGTCATGCAGACGGTGGCCAAGGCGGCCCTGGGCCAGGTCACGGCCGACGCCTACCTCTCGACGGTCGACACCAAGGAGAACCGAGAGTTCGTCAAGGCCTGGCGGGCTCGCTATCCGGATGCGCCGATCAGCTACCGGTATCCGACGCTCACCTGCGCCCGGTGCGTCAACGCGGTGATGTGGGTGGGTGACGTGATCAAGCGGGCGGGCAGCCTCGACACCGACAAGCTCATCAAGGCCTGGGAGGGGAGCAAGCTCAAGACAGTCTGGGGCGCCGAGGTGGAGATGAGGGCCTGCGACCATCAGATGCTGACCCAGGGGTACGTGGCCCAGGTGATGGAGCCCGACAAGATCCCGGCCGACCTGCGGTACTTCGGCAACGAGTTCCCGTTCCTCGGCAAGGCGATGCTGCTGCCCAAGGACGAGATCACGATCCCGCCCCGGGAGACCGGCAACAAGCGCTGCGCGTAGCGCTGAGGGGGTGACGGCTCCGGCTGCGGAGCCGTCGCCCCGGCGGGCCGGTCATCCCGCGAGCGCCGCCGCGTACCGCCGCGGATCGGCGTCGAAGCTCTCCTTGCAGCGCAGGCAGCAGAAGTAGACCGGGCGGCCCGCCCAGTCCGACTGGTGCCGCGCGCTCGTGACCTCGACGGTCATGCCGCACACCGGGTCCCTGGCCTCGGTGGCCGCGGCGGGGATGGCCCCACTCGATCCGGACTCGGGCTCGGTCTTGCGTCCGTGACGCGTGTGGATGATCTCGGCGAGGATGCTCACCGCGATCTCCTCGGGCGTGACCGCGCCGATGTCGAGCCCGGCGGGCGCCTTGAGCCGATCGACCTGCTCGGCGCGCACGCCGCGCCGTCGGAGCGTCTCCACGATCGTCCCGGCGCGCTTGCGGCTCGCCACCAGGCTGACGTAGCCGACCGGTGCCGCGAGCACGCGGGTCAGCGCGTCCTCGTCGAAGTCGCCGTGCGTCGCCACCACCACCGAGGTGTCCGGGCCGAGCGCCAGGTCGCCCAGCGCGGCGGCCAGCGCGTCGCCGCGCACGACCGCGACCTGATAGCCCGCGGTGGAAGCCAGAGAGGCGAGCGTCTCGATCACCGGCCCGTGGCCCACCAGCACCAGCTGCGCCTTCGGCAGGAACGGCTCCACGTAGATCTCCAGCGTGCCGCCGCTGTGGCACGTCATCGGGAAGTGCACGATGCCCTCGGTGCGGGCCGGATCGCGGCCGCCCTCGCCGACCAGCACCACCAGGCGCGGCCGCCCGTCCCGCAGCGCGGCCAGCGCCTCGCGCGCCACCACCGGCTCCGCGCACGCCCCGCCGACCCAGCCCGTCATGCGGCCGTCCGGGCGGATCAGCGCCTTCGCTCCCGGCTTGGCCGACGTGGGCCGCTCGCACCGCACCACCGTCGCCAGCGCGAACGCCTGGCCCTGGCGGCGGAGGTCACCGGCCAAAATAAGCAGGTCGTCCATCATGGCCTGTGGCGCCCGGCCGGGACGTGCAGGTTGCGCGGTCGGGGAAGTGCCGCTTGGGCTGCAGCCCTGACTTCTTGATCTGAATGGGGGGGAGCGGCGGCGCTCCTCCCCCATGCCCCCCCACCGCCTTGATCTGTCGCGTGGCGTTTGATCGGTCGGGTCTGCCCGGGTGGGGCTGCAGCCCTGACTTCTCGATCTGAATGGGGGGGAGCGGCGGCGCTCCTCCCCCATGCCTCCCCACCGCCTTGATCAGTCGTGTTGCGCCTGCTTTCACGTTCTGGCCGTTTCTCGTGGATCTAGTCCGTGATGCCTTTGGCGCGGAGGAGCTTCCAGATCTTTGGCGGCGTGATCGGGATGTCGACGTGGCGCACGCCGAGGTGCCAGAGCGCGTCGACCACCGCGTTGGCGATGGCGGCCGGGGCACCGACCGTCGCGGACTCACCCACGCCCTTGGCGCCGAGCGGATGGTGCGGCGAGGGCGTCACCGTGTTGCCGGTCTCCCATTTCGGCGTCTCCACCGCGGTGGGCAGCAGGTAGTCGATGAAGCTGCCGCCCTGCACGTTGCCGTACTCGTCGTAGGAGATCTCCTCGAGCAGGGCCGGGGCGAGCCCCATGGTGAGCCCGCCGTGCACCTGCCCCTCGACGATCATCGGGTTGATGATGTTGCCGCAGTCGTCGATGGCCACGAAGCGGCGAACCTTCACGTCGCCGGTGCCGGTGTCGATGTCCACCACGCAGATGTAGCTGCCGAACGGGTAGGTGAGGTTGGGCGGGTCGTAGTAGCTCACCGCCTCGAGCCCCGCCTCCATGCCTTGCGGATGATTCGTGTAGGCCGCGAAGGCGATCTCCTGGATAGTCTTCACGCGGTTGGGCGCGCCCTTGACCGAGAACTTGCCCGGCTCGTAGACCAGATCCTCGGGCGCCGCCTCGAGCAGGTACGCGGCGATCTTGCGCGCCTTGTCGAGGACCTTTCGGGAGGCGATCGCCGCCGCCGCGCCGGCCACCGGGGTGGAGCGGCTCGCGTAGGTGCCGAGCCCGTACGGCGCGGTGTCGGTGTCACCCTCCTCGACCTGAATATCCTTGGCGGGAATGCCCAGCTCCTCGGCCAGGATCTGCGCGTAGGTGGTCTCGTGGCCCTGGCCCTGCGACTTCGTCCCGAAGCGGGCGATCGCCTTGCCGGTGGGATGGATGCGGATCTCGCAGCTGTCGAACATCTTCAGCCCGAGGATGTCGAAGTGCTTCGACGGCCCCGCCCCCACGATCTCGGTGAAGCTCGAGATCCCGATGCCCATCAGCTGGCCGCGCTTGCGCTTCTCGGCCTGCTCGCGGCGCAGCTCCGCGTAGCCGATGCGCTCCATGGCCTTCTGCAGCGCGCCCGCGTAGTTGCCGCTGTCGTACTCCCAGCCCAGCGCGGACTTGTAGGGAAATTGCTCTGGCTTGACGAAGTTCTTCATCCGGAACTCGGCCGGATCGGTGCCTAGCTGGTGGGCCATGATGTCCACCATGCGCTCGATGGTGTGCACCGCCTCGGTGACCCGGAACGAGCAGCGATAGGCGATGCCGCCCGGCGGCTTGTTCGTGTAGGCGCCGTCCACCTCGACATGCGCGGCTTTCAGATCGTACGACCCGGTGCAGACGTGGAAGAGACCGGCCGGGAACTTGGACGGGTTGGCCGCCGCGTCGGTGTAGCCGTGATCGGCCAGGGTCTTGATGCGCAGCGCGGTCAGGGTGCCGTCCTTCCTGGCGGCCAGCTCCGCGGTGATGTGGTAGTCGCGCGCGAAGGAATCCGCCTGCAGATTCTCCATGCGGTCCTCGATCCACTTCACCGGCTTGCCGGTCAGCACCGAAGCGGCCACCGCGATGACGTAGCCGGGATACACCGGCACCTTGCCGCCGAAGCCGCCGCCGATGTCCGGCGAGATGATGCGGATCTTGTGCTCGGCCAGCCCGACGTGCCCGGCCACCAGCGCGAACACGGTGCGGATCGCGTGGGGCGCCTGGGTGGTCATCCAGACCGTGAGCTTGTCGTTGACCTTGTCGAAGTGCGCCACGCAGCCGCAGGTCTCGATGGAGGCGACGTGGATGCGCGGGATGTAGATGTCCTCCTTCACCGTCACGTCCGCCTCGGCGAAGGCCCGGTCGGTCTTCGCCTTGTCGCCCCACTCCCAGTGCCAGATGTGGTTGTCCTTCTTGTCCTTCTTGTCGGTGCGCAGCACCGGCGCGCCCGGCTCGAGCGCCTTCTTGGGATCCACCACGACCGGCAGCGGCTCGTACTCCACCTCCACCGCGGCGACGCCGTCGGCCGCCGCGTAGCGGCTGGTGGCCAGCACCGCGGCCACCTCCTGCGCCTGGTACATCACCTTCTCGACCGGCAGCACCATCTGGGTGTCCGACATGAGCGTCGGCATCCAGTGCAGGTTGTACTTCTCCAGGTCCTTGCCGGTGATGACGGCGAGGACGCCGGGGATCGCGGTGGCACTCGCGGGGTCGATCTTCTTGATCTTCGCGTGCGCGAACGGACTCCGCACGATGTCGAGGTACAGCATGCCGGGCAGCACCACGTCGTCGACGTAGGTGCCCTTGCCGCGGATGAAGCGCGGATCCTCCTTCCGCTTGACCGAGTGCCCCATCCCGCCGACTTCGGGCGATGTCCTGGGTGCCATCATGCGCCTCCCTGCATCGTGGCCGCCGCGTGCTGGATGGCCTTGACGATGTTCACGTAGCCGGTGCACCGGCAGAGGTTCCCCGAGATCGCCGAGCGGATCTCGTCCTCGGTGGGCTTGGGATTCTTCTTGAGGAAGGCCACGCTCGTCATCAGCATGCCCGGCGTGCAGTAGCCGCACTGCAGCCCGTGCTCGGCCATGAAGCCTTCCTGGAGCGGGTGGAGCTTGCCGTCCTGCTCGAGGCCCTCGACGGTCGAGATCTCGCGCCCGTGGGCCTGCACCGCGAACATGGTGCACGACTTGATCGGCCGCCCGTCCAGCAGGACGGTGCAGGCGCCGCAGTGGGTGGTGTCGCACCCGATGTGGGTGCCGGTCAGCCGCAGCGTCTCCCGGATGAAGTGCACCAGCAGGAGGCGCGGCTCGACGTCGGCCTCGTGCTTCTCGCCGTTGATCGCGACCTTGACCAGCATCGTCTCAGGCTCCCTTCTGCGCGCGCTCGATCGCCTTGCGGAGCGCCCGGGCGGTCAGGACCCGCACCAGATCCTTCTTGTACTCGACCGAGCCCCGCAGGTCCGCCTGGGGCTGCGCCGCCTCGGCGGCGAGCTGGGCCGCCTGCGTGATGGCCGCGTCGTCGAGCCGCTTGCCGGTGAGCGCGGCCTCTGCCTTCGTGGCCTTGATCGGCACGGTTCCCACGTTGGTGAGCCCGATGCCCACCCGCTCGCAGACGCCGGCCGCGCCCAGCGTGAGCTGGACCGCCACCGCCGCGGTGGCGAAGTCGCCCACCTTGCGCTCCATCTTCAGGTAGGCGCCCCCGCTGCCCGGCTTCGGCGCGGGCACGCGCACCTCGACCACGATCTCGTCGGGCCGGAGCGCGGTGGTGAACGGTCCGGTGAAGAACGAGCCGATGGGGATCTTGCGCTCGCCTCCCGAGCCCACCGCGACCACCTCGGCCCCGAGCGCCAGCATGGTGGCCGGGTGGTCGTTGGCGGGATCGCCGTGGGCGAGGTTGCCGCCGACCGTCGCCATGTTGCGCACGAGCGGATCGGCGATCGCGCGGCAGGTGTCCGCGAGCAGCGGATACCGCCGCTGCACCACGTCGGAGTCCTCCAGATCCGCCTCGCGCGTCAACCCGCCGATCCGCAGCGCGCCGTCCTCCTCGCGGACGTAGGCGAGGCCGGGCAGGCCGTTGATGTCGACCAGGTGCTTCGGGGTGGCGAGCCGCAGCTTCATCATCGGGATGAGGCTCTGCCCGCCCGAGAGCACCTTGGCGTCGTCGCCCAGCCGGGCGAGCAGCGCGGTGGCCTCCCCGATCGTGCTGGGTGCGTGGTACTCAAACACGCCCGGAATCATGGTGGTGACTCCCTTCTGGATCTGCCCGGTGCGCGGGCTCGTGACGGCGAGCCCGGCCCGCTTCATGGCGACCCGGAGCGATTCCACGGACAGCGCGGGCACAACGCCGGCCTGGACGAGATACCGCGAGAGCCTCGCCAGGCTCCACCGGGTCCCCTGGATGCCCAGATCCCGGGGCCGGGCACTCACGACCATGCCGATGTGCTGAAGGATCGCGGACGAGATCCGGCGCGGGCGTCCGGCGCGCCGACGATCCGGAAGGCCCGCGAGGCCCGCCCGCTCGAATCGGTTCAGGCACGAGGTGACGGTGGGGCGGGAGAGGCGAAGCCGGCGGACGATCTCGGGGATCGCGACCCGGGCCGCCGAGAGCAGGATCACCTCGGCGCGCCGCCGGCTGCGGGGCGGACCCGCGTCCCGCAGGCGGAGCAGCTCGCGGCGCTCGGTCGCGCTCAACGGACGCACGAACCGGCTGGCAACGTCCGCCACGCATCGTCTCTCCTTGGGGATGAGCCGAGGGAATCATGACAAGAGACTTTCCGGTAGACCGCAAAGCCTCCGACGCGCGGGACGTTACGAGAGGGGAGCGCCCGTGTCAAGGGGCGCGCAGCGGCGGCTTCTCTCCCGCGGGCAGCGGATGGCGATCCACGTTCAGGACCATCGAGACGATCGAGTAGTATCCTCCGGCCGCGATGAGATCGATCACGCCCTGCTCGCCGAACCGGGCCACCGCGGCCCCGAACGAGGCGTCGGACACCGACTTGTCGCGGAACAGCTCGCTGCAGAAGTCGTAGACGATGCGCTCGTCGTCGGTCATCGACTCGGGCCGCCGGGCCTCCGCGATGGCGTCGATGATGGCGTCGCTGAGCCCGGCGGTGCGCGCGAGCCGGCTGTGCGCCCAGAACTCGTACTGCGCGCCCCAGAAGCGACCGGTGATCAGGATCGCCATCTCGTTGAGCGCGGGCGGGATCGAGCTCTGGAAGCGGATGTACTCGCCGACCTTCTGGATCCGGTCGGCGACGTCCGGGCTGCGCAGCAGGGCGTTGAACGGGCCGCGGGCGCCCTTGCGGGGTCCCGACAGGATCGCCTGGTAGCTCTCGCGCTGTCGGGCGGTCATGGTGGCCTCGGTGAGCAGCTTGAAGCGGGGGCCGTCTGATGTGCTGGCCTGCGCCGGGGTCTCGGACGGGCTCATGTCTTCTCCTCTCGATGGCGTGGGCTCGCCGTCGCGTCTCCGCGGCGGCGCGCCATAGCATAGCGCGGTAGAGTCATACCTTGCTGTCCAGTCAGCCATCTGGGAGCGACGAATGGTCAGATCACGCGGTCGCGCGAAACGCCACGCCGGCTTTCTCCGAGAGCATTCGCTCAGCATCACCTCGGGCGGTCTGCTCCTGCTGTGGATCGGTCTCTACTCCGCGTCCGGGACCGGAACGCACCTCGGATCCTTCTTCGGCAATGCGATCGCCGACTGGTCCGGTGTCGTCGTGATGGTCTTCGCGACGAAGTATCTGTACGAGCGAGGCTCCGCGGAGAGCCGCCGTCCTCCTCGCACCTTCCTGGGCCCCTTCTGGCACCGGGTGCGCGACCATTCCCTCAGCATCTTCCTCGTGATCACCGGAATCGGCTGGATCGTGCTCTATGCCGGGATGGACTCCGAGAGCAAGTGGGGACAGGTCGTCGGCAACATCGTCTCGGAATGGACCCAGCTGCTCGGTCTCGTGATACTGACGAAGAAATTGATCGAGCGACACTCCAAGGAAAGCGCGAGGTGACATGGCGCGGCTGAAGCGCTCGCCCGCCGACGGCCTCCGGGACGTGCCGCCGCGCGAGTTCGTGAGCGCGCGGAAGGCGCTGGCCGCCCGGCTCGCCCGGGAGGGCAAGGCCGCGGAGGCGCGTCGGGTCGCCCGGCTGCGCCGCCCGAGCCCGGTGGTCTGGGCGCTCAACCGGGCGGTGGCCGCGCACCCACGGGAGCTCCGGACGCTGATCCAGTCGGTGGACCGCCTTCGCCGGGCGCAGCTGGGCCAGGGCGATCTCCGCACCGCCACCGCCGAGTACCGCACTGCGTTCGATCCGCTGGCACGCGCCGCGGCCGACCTGCTCCGCGACGCCGGCACCACGGTGTCGGGCGCGGTCGACCGCCGCATCCGCAGCACCCTGCAGGCCGTGGTGACCGATCGGCGCCTTCGCGGCGACCTGGCCGCGGGCCGTCTCAGCGAGGAGCTGACGGATCCCGGCTTCGCCGTGCTCACCGTCGGTCCGGTACCAACCGAATTCCTCCGCTCCCACCCGACCCGGAGCCGGGCGCGAGCGGATGCCGCCAGCCCACGCCAACCCTCTCCCGTCAGGGGAGAGGGCAGGGCGAGGGGTGGTACCCGCGCCGACGCTCGCCGCCACGCCCGCCAGCGGGCCCGCGCCGCCCGCGAGGCCGCCCGCCGGGCGCGCGCGCTCGACCGAACGGCGCGCCAGGCCGAGCAGGCGGCCGCGCGCGCGGAGCGGCGGGTGCAGGCCGCGCGCCGGGCGCTCGAGGTCCTGGAGCAGCGGAGCGCCGGGCTGCAGGCGGCCGCCGACGAAGCGCGGAAGGCGCGCGACGCGCACGGTAAGCTTCCGCCAGGGGAAAGGAGCCGGACGTGAAGACTCTTCGGGATCGGGTGGCAGTGGTGACCGGGGCGGCGAGCGGGATCGGGCTGGCGCTGGCCGAGCGCTTCGCGGCGGAGGGCATGAAGCTGGTCATGGCCGACATCGAGGCGACGGCACTCGCCACCGCGTCGGAGGGCCTGCGTCGCAAGGGCGCGACGATCCGCGCCACGCGCGTGGACGTCTCGCGCCACGAGGACGTCGAGCGGCTCGCTGCTCAGACCTACGAGGCGTTCGGCGCCGCCCACGTGGTCTGCAACAACGCCGGCGTCGCGGTGATCGGCGCGGTCCACGAGCACACGCTGGAGGACTGGCAGTGGGTGATCAGCGTGAACCTGTGGGGCGTGATCCACGGCGTCCGCGCGTTCCTGCCGCGGATGCTGGCCGGGGGCGACGAGGGGCACATCGTCAACACCGCCTCCATGGCCGGCCTGACCACCGCCCAGTTCATGTCGGTGTACGACGTGACCAAGCACGGCGTCGTCGCGCTGTCGGAGTCGATGTACAAGGAGCTGACCGTCACCGGCGCGCCGATCGGCGTCTCGGTGGTGTGCCCCGGGCTGATCGACACCAACATCATGCGCTCGTCGCGCAATCGTCCGGAGATCCTGGCCGAGACCGGCAAGGCCGGCCCCTTCGCTCAGGCCTTCGGTCAGGCGCTGTCGGACCGGCTCGCCTCCGGCTACCCGCCTTCGGAGGTGGCCGAGCAGGTCGTGGCCGGCATCCGCGAGAACCGCTTCTACATCGTGCCCGCCCAGCCGGAGGTCAAGGCCAACATCGGCGTCCGCGCCCACGATCTGCTGGAGCTGCGCAATCCAACGCTACGCCGGGGCTGAGCCGCGCGTGGATCCGCGCCTGCAGACCATGGTGGAGGCGGCCCGCGCGGGCGGCGCGGTGGCCTTGGAGCATTACCGCCGCGGTTTCTCGGTGACGCTCAAGGCGGATCGCTCGCCGGTCACCGAGGCGGACCGGGCGGCGGAGCGAGCGATCACGGAGGTGCTGCTCGCCCGATTTCGGGACCACGGCGTGCTCGGCGAGGAGCTCGGCGCGGCGGGACCGCGCGAGCGCCGCTTCATCATCGACCCCATCGACGGCACGCGGAACTTCGTCCGGCGCATCCCGACGTGGGCGGTGCTGATCGGGCTCGAGGAGGACGGCGCGGTGACCGCGGGCGTGGTCTTCCAGCCGGTGACCGGCGTGCTGCACACCGCCTGGCGCGGGCAGGGGGCGTGGCGCGACGGCGCGCGGATCCGCGTGTCCCCGGTGGACGCGCTCGAGCGGGCGCTCGTGGTGCACTCGTCGATCAACTTTCTCAGGCGGAGCCCGTACTGGCCGGGCTTCCTGCGACTCTGCGATCGCACGCAGGTGCAGCGGGGCTTCGGGGACTTCTCGGCCTATCTCTGGGTGGCCGAGGGGCAGGGGGAGATCGCGCTGTCCACCACCGTGAAGGCCTGGGACATGGCCGCGCTCAAGGTGATCGTCGAGGAGGCGGGCGGCCGGCTCACCGGCCTCGACGGCGGGCCCGGCATCTACGGCAGCACGGTCTGCGCGAGCAACGGGCTGCTCCACGACGAGGCGCTGGCCGCGATGCGGCCGTGAGCGCGGGCGAGCGTGACGAGGAGGCGCTCACCCTCCGCGCGCTGATCGACGCCTTCCGTCCGCCCGCCTGTCCGACCAGCGTCGAGGCGGCCACGCGTCGTGCCGTCGAGTTCCTCGCCGCGTTCCGGGCCACCGGCTCACCGCGCGCGGCCACCCTCGACACCGGCCTCACCGTGCTCGGCGCGCTGCTGGTCGGGACCGGCGGCGACCGCGATCGCGTGCGACGCCGGCTCGGCGCGGTGGAGGCGAGCGTGCCGCCGCTGCGGGAGCTGGCCCACTTCGCCCAGCGCCTGGCCACCGTGGTGATCTACGCGACGCTCGACGAGTCGGGCCGCCCGCTGGCCGCGCAGGCGGTCGGCTACGAGGTCTTCGCGGACCGGCTGCGCGGGCGCGTGGCGGTGGCGCCGCCCGAGCCCGGGCTGCCTCCCGCGGTCGTGATCGGCCCCGACGCGCCGGTGCCCGCCGACGACTACGACGTCGTCGTGGTGGGCTCCGGCGCGGCCGGATCGGTGCTGGCCCGGCGCCTCACCGAGCGGGGCCGCACCGTGGCGCTGGTGGAAGCGGGCGACTACGTGCCCGAGCGTTACGACGCCTCCGCCGCCGCGCGGCCGCGGCCCCACGACGAGCTGGACAACTTGCTCCGCTACTACAAGGACGCGGGGCTGCAGCCCACCGCGGGCGATTGCCGCATGGTCGTGCTGCAGGGACAGTGCGTGGGCGGCTCGAGCGTCATCAACAACGCGGTCTGCTTCCGCATGCCGGACCACGTCCGCTCGGAGTGGGCGCGCGACTTCGGCGCCGCCTGGGCGATCGGCCCCGCATTGAATGACGCCTACGAGCGCCTCGCGGCCGAGCTGCGGATCGCCCCGGTGACCGCCGCGGTGCCCGACGGCTGGATCAATCCCTCCGCGCGCTTCCTGACGAGCGGCGCCCGGGCGCTCGGCGTCGAGCACACGCTCCACCCGTGCGCGGTCAACATCGAGGCGTGCCTGGGCTGCGGGTACTGCAACCTGGCGTGCGCGTACCTGCGCAAGCGCACCGTGCTCCAGGCGATGCTGCCCTCGGCCGCCGCGACCGGGCGCCTGCGCGTGTTCGCGGGGCGGCGGGCCCGGGAGATCGTCGTGCGCACCACCGCCTACCGGGCGCAGGGCGTCGTGGTCGAGCCGACCCGGGGCGGCGACGATCGCGGCGTCATCCGAGGCCGCCGGGTGGTGGTGGCGGCGGGGGCGGTGGGCAGCAGCGCCCTGCTGGGACGGACGACCGCGCTCGCGCCGCTCGAGCTGCCGATCGGCGGGCGCTTCTCCTTCAACTTCGTGAGCCCGGTGCACGCCGACTACGAGGCGCCGGTGCGCGCCTTCGACGGGCTCCAGATGGGTCACTACTGCGTCGGTGATTTGCCGCGCGACGGCTTCGTGATCGAGACGTGGTTCAGCCCGCCCGCGACGCAGTCCCTCGCGCTGCCGGGCTGGATGGACGACCTGCAGGACAACCTGACGCGCTACGCGCACTATGCGTGCGCCGCGCCGCTCATCGGGTCGACCGCCGGCTCGACGGTGGACGCGCGCTTCGACCCGGAGCAGATCTGGATTCGGCTCGGCGCCGACGATCTCGACCGATTGAAACGGGGGCTGACGCGGACCTGCGAGCTGTTCTTCAGCGGGTCCCCGGCGCCGCGGCGCGCGCTGATCAACTCCCGGCGCGACTGGAGCCTCACCGCGGACACCTACCGGGCCCGCATCGCAGCGCTTCAGTCCTTCGACGAGATCCAGATCAGCACCGCGCACCCGCAGGGCGGCAACTGCTTGTCCGCGGACGCGCGCGGCGTGGTGCGGCCGGACTTTCGCGTCCACCACACGCGCGATCTCTATGTGGCCGACGCCAGCGTATTCCCGACCAGCCTCGGAGTGAACCCGCACTGGACGGTCATGGCGATGGCCGATGTCGCCGCCGGCCACGTGGCGGACGATTGAGGCCGACGTGAGCGATCGACGGCCAGCGACGCCGCCCACCGCAGTCGCGCTGTCCCGGCGCGGGCTCCTCCTTGGTGGGCTCGGCGCCATGACGGTCCTCGGGCTCGGACCATCGTGGGCTCCGCGACCCGCCGTCGCCCCGCCGGCCGCCGAGGAGCCGACCAGCGACATCCGCGTCGACCTGCACAGCCGGTTGTTCAACGGGCAGGACGTGCCCCTCGCGCACTTCCTCGCCCACGTGGTCGCGCCGGCGCATCCCGCGCACGCCGATCTCATCCGCGCCGGGGCCGGCGTGGCGCAGGCGCTGGCGTGGCTCCTCGCCCCCTCGGGAGCGGCCGAGACGCGCGGCCTCGACGAGCTGACTCGCCGTCGCGGTCCCGGGCTCGCGGATGGGGACGACGCCCTCGTGCTGCGCGAGCGGCGGGAGGCCGACCGGCGCTTCCGCGACGCGCTCCCGGCGGTGCTGTCGGACACCGAGTTCTTTCGCCTCTACCTCGAGCGGCTGACGCCCGGCGCGCCGGCCGCGCTCGGGCCCGCGGCCGCCGCGCGCCTCGCGCGCATGGCCGGCTCGGGCAGGCTCGGGCCGGCCGACGTCGATTTCCTGCTGGGCCCGGACAGTCCCGAGCGCACGCTCCTCGGGATCCGCCCGCTGGCCGCGTTCCGCCGCTACACCTACTCCCGCTACCTGAGCGCGGCGGAAGTGCTGGGACCCGCCGGCGGCCTCGCCGACCTGGTGGTCCCCACGGTGTCGGTCGCCGTCGGTGAACTGAGCGGCGGCGCGCCGCCGACGTCGTCTCACGACCAGCTGATCGCGCTGGCGCGTCTGGCGACGCTCGGCGGCGGGCGGCTGCATCCGCTGGCGCCGTTCGACCCGCGCGGCCGCGGCGACGCGCGCGCGGCGATGGCCGTCGTCCGCGCGGCGGTCGAGCAGCGCGGCTTCGCGGGCGTGACGGTCACCCGAGCGCTGGGCGGCGCGACGGCCGGCGATGACCGGCTCCGCGCGCTCTTTCAGTGGTGCGAGCAGGAGGAGGTGGCGGTGGTGCTGCCCGCCGCCTCGGCCGCGGCGACGGCCGGGCTGCTCGCGCATCACCCGGGCCTGCGAGTCGGGGTCCGGGCGGAGTCGGCGGCCGCGCTCGACGAATGGAGCGTGCGCGGATCCTCCATGCACGGCCTCGATTGGATGCGCCGGTCGATCCAGGGCAGCGCGCGCGACCTCCACCGCGCCGACGCGGCCGGCCATGCACCGCGCGGGCCGGGCCGCGCCGCCGCGGACTTCCTCGGCCTGGGCCGCGGCGGCCGCACGCGCGCGCGGCTCGAGAGCTTCTACGAGCGCCATCGCGTGCCGCCGCCTCCCTGGATGCGGGCGCTCGACGCGTCCGGGCCGGACCGGTCGGCGCGGGCATGAGCCCGCCGGTGGAAGTGATCGCGCTGACGCCGTCGCGGCGCGTCCACCGGCGCCGGTTCATCGCGGTGCCGGCCGCGCTCTACCGTGGGGATCCGTGCTGGGTGCCGCCGCTGCGCCGCGACGTGCATCGCCTGCTCGACCCATCGGCCAATCCCTGGCACCGCCACGGTGAGATCGCGCTCTTCATCGCGCGCCGAGGGGCCGAGACCGTCGGACGGATCGCGGCGGTTCACGACCGGCGCCGGGATCCGACGGTGCCTACGCCCACCGGCGCGTTCGGCTTCTTCGAGTGCATCGACGACGCAGACTGCGCCGCCGCGCTGCTGGACGCCGCCGAGCGGTGGGCGGCAGAGCGCGGGTGCGTCGCGATCCGCGGGCCGATGAGCCCGACCATGGACGACGAATGCGGCTGTCTCGTGGAGGGCTTCGATTCGCCGCCGGTCGTGCAGATGGCGTACAACCCGCCGTACTACGGGCATCTCCTGGAGGCTGCGGGCTACCGAAAGGAGCAGGACCTCCTGGCCTATGAGCTGATGTCGGCCCAGGAGATACGCCGGCCCATCGTCCGGATCGCCGACGCGGTCGAGGCCTCTGGCGAGTTCCGGCTTCGCCGCGTGGACCCGCGTCGCTTCCGCGACGAGGTCGACATCGTCCGCCGCATCTACAACGCGGCGTGGGAGCGCAACTGGGGGTTCATGCCGCTCGACGAGGTCGAGATCGCCTGGCGGGCGAAGAGCCTCGAGCAGATCCTGGATCCGCGCTTCGCCCTGTTCGTCGAGGCCCGGCGAGGGGAGGCCTTCGAGCCCGTCGCGTTCGGGCTGGCCGTCCCCGACGTCAACGAGATCCTGATCCGCCTGAAGGGGCGGCTGACGCCCGTGGCCTTGCTCCGGATCCTCCGCGGGCTGCGGCGGGTCACCACGATCCGGGTCATGCTGCTGGGGGTGACGCCTCAGTATCGCCGGCGGGGCCTCGAGGCGGTCCTCATCCGCGAGATGCATCGCCGGGCCGCGCGGGACGGCATCCGGCGCGCGGAATTGTCCTGGGTTCTGGAGAGCAACGTGGCGATGCACCGCACGATTCAGAAGGCGGGCGGCCGCCACTACAAGACTTACCGGATCTATGCAAAAAACTTGAGGCCGTGATGGGAAAAATTGACAGTATGGAAACTTCCCGTCATATTCCACACTCGGTACCAGACTGTTGACACCTGTCGACCGGCCAAAAAGGAGCGTGATGGCGCCTCGCGACCTCGCGGCGTCGCCGGCGCCACGCCGCCCCGGAGCGGGCAACGCGCGCGACGTGGTGGAGGCGTACGGGCACTACTGCCGGCCCGGCCTCGTCCCGCTCCTCTCCGCGATCGGCCTCGACGCGGTCTACGAGCGCGCCCAGGGCGACACGGTGTGGATGCGGGAGGACGGCCTGCTCGTGCCGGTCCTCGACCTGGTGGGCGGCTACGGCGCCAATCTCTTCGGCCACCACCATCCCGACCTGGTGGCGGCAGCCCGCCGGTGCTTCGACGAGCAGGTGCCGTTCCAGGCGCAGGCCTCGATCCGGGCCGGCGCCGCTCGCCTGGCCGAGGCGCTCTGCCGCCGGCTCGGCGACTACGTGGTGACGCTGACCAACTCCGGCACCGAGAGCGTCGAGGCCGCGATCAAGCACGCGCTGCTGGAGCGGCCGCGGCCCACGCTGTGGGCGGTCCGCGGCGCGTTCCACGGCAAGACCCTCGGCTCGATCCAGTTCACCTGGTCCTATCGCGAGCCGTTTCGGGGCCGCGGCCCGCACGTGCGCTTCCTCGATCCCCACGATCCGGGCGACTGGAAGGCGGCGGCGGCCGACGTCGACTCGGTCTCGGCCATCCTGCTCGAGCCGGTGGCCGGGGAGGGCGGGATCCGGCGCCTGCCCGCCGCGTTCGTCGAGTGGGTGATGGCCACCTGCCGCAACGCAGGCGTGCCGGTGATCGTGGACGAGATCCAGAGCGGCATGGGCCGCACCGGGACGTTCCTCGCCGCCGAGGGCCTGGGCCTCGACCCGGACTACCTCTGTCTCTCGAAGTCGCTGGGCGGCGGCATCGCCAAGATCGGGGCGCTGCTCGTCCGGCGCGAGCGCTTCGTGAAGGAATTCTCGCTGCGGCACACCTCGACGTTCGCGGAGGACGACTACGCCTGCGCGATCGCGCTGGAGGCCCTGCGCCTCGTCGACCGCGACGACCTGCCCGCCCGCTGCCGGGCCCGCGGCGATTTCCTGCTCGCGGGCCTGCGCGCGGTGCAGGCGCGCTTTCCCGACCAGGTCGAGGACGTGCGCGGCTTCGGCCTCATGGTGGGCTTCGAGCTGCGGGACCACCTCGACGCCCGGTCCTACAGCCTGCGGATGCTGTCGCGCCAGGGCTACCTCGGCTACGTTGCGGCCGCCTACCTGCTCAAGGTCCACCGGGTGCGGGTGGCCCCCACGCTCGGCGATCCGCGGACCCTGCGCCTCGAGCCCTCCGCCTACGTGAGCGAGGAGGCGCTCGGCCGCTTCATCCGCGGGGTCGAGCAGCTGTGCGCGCTGCTCCGCGCGGAAGACGTCGCGGCCATCGCGGGGCCCGCCGCCGGCCTGGTGGCCGACGCGCCGCCGGCCCTGTCGGTCACGCCGCGCCCCGATGCCCAGGAGCCGCCGCGCACGCCACGGCGGGTGGGCTTCATCGGACACCTCCTGCTCGACGAGCACGTGACCCTGGTCGACCCGTCGTACCGGGCCTTCGGCCGCGAGGGGCTCGAGCGCTATCTCGATCGCACCGCGCCCATCGTCGACCCGATGGTGTTCGACCGCATCCACGTGCGGTCGCTGACCGGGGAAGAGGTCCACCTGAGCTTCGTCGGGCTCGACATCACCTCGCGGCAGTTCGCGCGCGCGCGGGACGTGAAGAACTCCCGCTGGATCACCGAGAAGATCGAGAAGGGGGTCCAGGTCGCCCGCGAGGCTCAGTGCAGCGTGGTCGGCTTCGGCGGCTACACCTCGATCGTCACCGCCAACTGCCGCCGCGTGCGTACCAACGGCGTCACGCTCACCACCGGCAACGCGCTGACCGTGGGCATGGGCGTGGCCGCCCTGCGCGAGGCCGCGCGCCTGCGCGGCATCGATCCGGCCGCGAGCCGGCTCGCGGTGGTGGGCGCGGCCGGCAACATCGCGAGCACCTACGCGGTGCTGATGGCTCCCGAGGTGCGCGAGGTGATCCTGGTGGTGCGCAGCCTCCGCTCGCAGAAGATCCCGCCCATCGTGGCCGCGGTGGAGGCGGCCGCCCCCGGCCGCGCGGTCCGGGTGGTGGACGACCTCGACGCCCTCGCCGAGTGCCCGCTGATCGTGTCCGCGTCGAACACCCCGGAGCCGTTCATCTACCCGCGGCATCTCGGCCGCGGGCCGGTGGTCATCTGCGACATCTCGCTGCCCGCCGACGTGTCGGACGACGTGGCGCGCGAGCGGCCCGACGTGCTGGTGGTGACCGGCGGGGTGGTGCGGCTGCCCCTGGACCTCGAGTTCTCGATCGGGGGCATCCCGCTGCCGCGCGGGCACGTCTTCGCGTGCATGGCCGAGACGCTGCTGATGGGCCTCGAGGGCACCTGGAAGGCCACCTCGGTCGGGCCGGTGACGGTGGAGAGCGTCCGCCACGCGATGGCGATGGCGGAAAAGCACGGCTTCACGGTGGGGGACGTCGGCATCAACTCCTCCGCCTCGCGGTTGATGGGCCTGGGATACGCGCAGCACCGGCGGTCCCGGGCCGGCTGACGTGGCCGCGCCGCCCGCGCGGCCGGCCGAGACGATCTCGAGTCAACCTCCCGCCGGCATGGACTCCGCCCGCTACCGCGTCCGCCTCATCGAGGCCGTCGCCGACCTGCCCGCGGCCGACTGGGCGGCGGGTTGCGAGGTCGCGAGCACCGTGTTCATGGACCCGCGGTTCCTGGCCGCGGTCGAGCACGGCTTCCGCGGGCAGGCGCGCGTCCTCCACGCGCTGGTGTACGACGCCGCGGGCCGGCCGCAATCGTGGGCCTCGCTCTGCTCCTTCCCCGTCGACGTCACCACGCTCGCCGGCCCCGGCGTGCAGCGCGTGGCGCGCACGCTCCGCCGTGCCGTCCCGCGGCTGGGCCTGCTGCGGACCTTCCTGGTCGGGCTGCCGGTGTCGGTGGGGCAGAGCCATCTCGCCCTCTCGCCGGACGCGGATGCGACCGCCGTGGTCGGCGCGCTCGCGGAGGCGGTGGAAGCCCTCGCCGCCCGTGAGGGCGCGTGGCTCGTGGCGTGGAAGGAGTTCGATCCCGCGGCGGCGGCGCTCCTCGATCCGATGCTCCGGGCGCGCGGGTATCGCCGCGCCGAGTCGCCGGTCATGCACGAGCTGGACGCGCGCTTCGCCGACTTCGACGGCTACCGCGCCGCGCTCACGTCGCACTACCGCAACGACGTGCGCCGCTCCGAGCGGAAGTTTCGCGCGGCCGGGCTCCGCGTCGTCCACCGGCGCGACCCCGAGGAGATCCGGCGGCTCTACACCGCCGACCTCCACCGGCTCTACGAGGCGGTGGTGGCCCGGGCCACCGTGAAGCTCGAGACGCTGCCGATGGAGTTCTTCCACGAGCTGACGCGGCGGCTGCCCGGGCGGGTGAGCCTCACCACCATCCACGACCGCGATCGCATCGTCGCCTTCAACTGGGGGATGATGGACGGCCGGGTCCACCACTTCCTGTTCTGCGGCATGGACTACACGGCGGCGCGCGACGCCGATCTCTACTTCAACCTGATGTACCACCAGCTGGACGACGCCCTGCGCTGCGGGCCCGCGCGCATCGAGGTCGGGCAGACCGCGGACACCTTCAAGGCGCGCCTCGGATGCCGGGCCACACCGCGGTACTTCTTCGTCAAGGGCGGCCGGCCCGCCGCGCGCGCGGCCCTGGCCCGCGGCTTCCGGCTGGTGTTCCCGGACCGCCCGGCGGTGCCGTCGTACGCGGTCTTCCGCCGATGAACTGCGTGGTCACCGGCGCCACCTCGGGCATCGGCAAGGAGACCGCGGTGGCGCTCGCGAAGTCCGGCGCCACCGTGGCCATCGTCTGCCGCACGCGCGAGCGGGGCGAGCGGGCCCTCGGGGAGATCGCCCGGCGCGCGGGCCGCGACGCGGTCTCCCTCTTCGTCGCCGACCTCTCCTCGCAGCGCGCGGTGCGGACGGTGGCCGCGGAGCTGCGGGCCGCGCTGCCGCGCATCGACGTCCTCGTCAACAACGCGGGGCTGGCCCTGCGTGACCGCATCCCCACCCAGGACGGGCTCGAGACCACGTTCGCGGTGAATCACCTCGCCCCCTTCCTGCTCACGCGCCTGCTCGAGCCGACCCTCGCCGCGAGCGCGCCCGCGCGCGTCGTCACCGTGTCGTCGGAGGCGCACCGCTGGGGCACGATGCGGTTCGACGATCTGATGGGGGCGCAGCGATACGACGGCTGGAAGGCCTACGCGCAGTCGAAGCTCGCCAACGTGCTGTTCACCTACGAGCTCGCGCGGCGCCTTCAGGGCCAGGGCGTGACCGCGAACTGCCTGCATCCGGGACTGGTCGGCACCGCGTTCGCGAGCCGGGGGCCGACCGCGATCCGCATTCTCGCCCGTCTGGCGCGGCCGTTCCTGCGCAGCCCGGCGAAGGGCGCCGCCACGTCCGTGTATCTGGCCGCGTCACCGGAGGTGGCGGAGGTGACCGGCGGCTACTTCACGGGGCGGCGGGCGCGCCGCTCGAGCCGGGAGTCCTACGATCCGGCGGTGGCGGCGCGGCTCTGGCAGATGAGCGAGCAGCTCACCGGCGCCTGATCGGATCAGGTCGGGAGTCGAGCCAGGTCAGCACTCCGGGGCGACATCGCCCCGGGTCGGCTCAGATCAGGTCGGGACTCCGCACCCGGAAGGCGATCATCATTCTCAGGATGCCGAGCAGCAGGCCGAAGGCGGCCACGTGCACCGCGAGGGTGACCAGATCCTGCGGCGGGCGGACGAGGATCAGCACGCCGAACACCACCGAGACGAGCGCGATCCCGAACAGGAGCGGACGTCCCTGCCAGCCGCCGCGGAGCACCAGGGCCTCGATGCCCTGGATCACCCCGGTGATGATCGCCCACCACGCGAGGATCGCCAGCGCCGACCCCCGGTGACCGGGAGCGGTCACCACCGTCAGGACTCCCGCGACCACGCCGACCACGCCCTTGCAGGCGAGCAGGCGCCAGCGTCCGCCGCGGGTGAGCCCCCACGCCGCGGCGAACAGGGCCACCAGCCCGTCGATCGTGGCGAAGCCCGTGAAGAACGTGGCCATGAGCGCGGCCGAGATGCGCGGCAGCCAGAACGCGAAGAGCAGCATGGCCCCCTCGGACAGCCCGAACAGCAAGGCCAGGATCGCGCGGAAGCTGAGCGCCCATTGGACGGGTTGATCCAGCCTCGGTGTGCCGCTCGTCATCGGTCTCGACGTCATCGCGGTGATCTCATCACGCGGCGGGACATGATGCCATAAGACCAAGGTCCCACATCGGGGCGCGGGAGGTCCCATGGATTCGTCGCGCCCATACGGGTCGGACCAAGGTCCGATAGGGAGCCGGCCGTTTCGATGCGAGGATCCCGCCCGGAGGACGCTCGACATGAAATCGCGACTCATCACGGGCCTGGTCACTATCGCCGCGATCGCGTGGGCGGGTCTCGCCGACGCTCAGTCCGCCCGGGCCGCCCCGGCCGACCCGTGGCCACGGCAAATCACCGTGCGCGACGCCACCGTGCTGGTGTACCAGCCGCAAGTCGAGTCGTGGACCGCGAACGTGCTCGACTTCCGGTCCGCGGTCGCGATCCGGACCACGGCCTCGAAGCAGGAGACGTTCGGCGTGGTCTGGGCCACCGCGCGCACCCGGGTCGACCGCGTCTCGCGCATCGTGGCTCTCGAAGATCTCCAGCTGACGCGCAGTCATTTCCCCACGCTGGCTGACGACGGCGCCGCCTACGTGGACGCCTTGCGGAGGGAATTCGGTCCGGGCCAGCGCACGATCGGGCTCGATCGGCTCGAGGCGTCGCTGGCCGCGTCCGCCAGCGTGAAGCCGCTGGCCCTCGCGGTGAGCAACACGCCGCCGCGGATCATCGTCAGCGAATCGCCCGCGGTCCTGGTGCCGATCGACGGGGCGCCGGTGTGGCGCTTCGTGTCCGGCACCAGCTTCGAGCGCGTGATCAACACGCGGGCCCTGATCGTCCGCGAGCAGGGCACCGGCACGCTGTTCCTGCACGTCTACGACGGCTGGCTTTCATCGAACGCGGTCACCGGCCCGTGGCAGCCGTCGGCATTCGTGCCTCCGACCGCGGCGTCGATCGCCCGGCAGCTCTCGGCCGCGGGCCAGGTGGATCTGCTCGACGGCGGCGACGTGAAGCCGAAACCGTCGCTCGCGCAGGGCGCGCCCACGATCTCCGTGAGCGAGACGCCGGCCGAGCTCATCGTCTTCCGAGGCGCGCCGATGCTCGAGTTCATTCCGGGCACCGCGCTTCAGTGGGTCTCGAACACGAACGCGGACGTCATCTACGACACCGCCGGCCGCGAGTACTACACCCTCGTCTCGGGGCGCTGGTATCGCTCGCCCGGCCTGGGCGGCTCGTGGAGCTACGTGGACAGCACGGCTCTTCCCCCCGACTTCGCGCGCATCCCGCCGACCACTCCCGCCGGCGTCGTGCTCGCCTCGGTGGCCGGCACGCCCCAGGCGCAGGAGGCGGTCATCGCCAACTCCATTCCCCAGACCGCCGACATTCCCCGCGTCAACGGGCCGAAGTTCACGCCGGTGTTCGACGGCACGCCCGAGATGCGCCCCATCGAGGGCACGGCGCTCGAGTACGTGGTCAACTCCCCCACGCCGATCATCCACGTGAGCGCGGGGGCCTACTACGCGCTGCGGGCCGGGGTGTGGTTCCGGGGCGGCGCGCTCACCGGGCCGTGGTACGTCGCGGCCAGCGTCCCGGCCGCGATCTATGCGATCCCGGTCACGTCGCCGCTGCATTACGTCACGTACGTGCAGGTCTACGGCTCGACGGCGCAGACGGTCTACGTCGGCTACACCCCCGGCTACCTGGGCACCGTGGTGTCGCCGGCCGGCGTGGTCGTGTACGGGACCGGATACGCATACACGCCCTGGATCGGCAGCGCCTGGTATCCGTCGCCCGCGACCTACGGCGTCGTGGCCCAGCCGATCTACAACCCGGCGGTCGGGATGGCGTTCGGCTTCGCCATGGGCATGACGACCGCGGCCATCACCGGGGCTTACTATCATCCGGGCTACTACCCCGTCTATCACGGCTACCCGTGCTGCGGGACCACGAGCGCCAACGTCTACGGCGCCTACGGCAGCACCACGTGGTCCGGCACGCGGAGCTACTACTCGAGCTCCTCCGGCTACGGCCAGTCGGCGAGCGGCAGCTACACCAACTACCGGACGGGGACGACGGGCACGTACTCGGCGAGCCGCAGCGTGAACTACGCGGCCGGCACCGCGCAGCAGAGCACCGGCCGCACGTTCAACACGCCGTACGGTTCCACCGGATCGGTCGCCCACAGCGAGACCTACAACGCGAACACCGGACGCTACTCGTACGCCTCGGGCGCGACCGCGACCGGGCCGGGCGGAACCACCGTGACGTCGTCGCGCGCGACCGGGCCCACCGCGGCCGGTGGGACCGGCACCCAGCGCACCACCACGGAGACGAATCCGACGACCGGCGTCACGCGGAGCATCACCGCCACCGCGGGGGCGGGCCCGCAGGGAGCCGGCGCCGAGCGTCAGACCACCTACTCGGACGGCCGGACCGGCGCGACCGCCACGGTGGATCGCGGCGCCGGCACTGGCGTGCAGGGCACCGGGCGCGGTGCGCAGATGACCTACTCGAACCCGGCCACCGGCCAGACCAGGACGTACGGCGCGGGCCGCGAAGGCAACACCGCGTATGCCGACAACGACGGCAACGTCTACCGCAACAGCGGCAGCGGCTGGCAGCAGCGCACCGCGAGCGGCTGGCAGGCTGCCTCGGGCGACACATCGTGGGCCGACCGCGAGCAGCAGGCGCGCGCGCAGGGGGAGGATCGCTTCAACGGCTTCAGCCAGAGCGGCGCGTGGGGCGGAGGCGGCGGCTGGGGCAACCGCTTTGGCGGGGCCGCAGGCGGATGGGGCAACCGTTTCGCCGGGGGAGGCTGGGGCAACCGCTTTGCGGGTGGAGGCTGGGGCGGAGGCTGGGGCGACCGCTTCGGCGGCGCCGGCCGCTTCGGCGGCGGTCGATGGCGCTGAGCCCGGTGGTCCGATGGCCATGGGACCTAGGTCCGATGGCATCGGAGGCGATACGCGAGCATCATGACCGACGGATCCTCCGGCGGCCCCGTCGTGACCTTCCGGGATGGTCGCCCAGGGTGGGGGTTTCGGGGGCGCCTTCAGGGGGCGGCGCTCGGGACCGCCGGAGGGTGCCATCGACCGGTTGCCGGTGAGAGGGCGGCCTCCCGTTGCCTGTGAGCCCGTCGCACCCGGCGCGATCCGGCCATGGCCTCCCGGGAGCCAGCGCCCCGGCCGCGGCCAGCCACGTCCTGCGTTCGTCCGCTATTGGACCAAAGTCTTATGGCGTTTTGGCGGCTCCGGCATCAGAATCGCCCCGGTGAAATCCCGCAAGTGGGCAGATCCAGGAGGGGAGCTGTGCGCCTGATCGACAAGATCATTGCCTGCATGACCGTCCTTCTCCTGGTCCTGCCGCCGCTCGCGCCGGCTCAGACGCCTCCGCCGCCTCCTGCCGGCCCGCCGCCAGCGGCCCCGCCACCCGGGAGCGCACCCTCTGGCGGTGCACCGGAGGCCAACCCGTTCACAGCCGAGCAGCTCGATCAGCTGACGGCGCCGATCGCGCTCTACCCGGATCAGCTGATCGCGCAGGTCCTGATGGCCTCGACGTATCCGCTCGAGGTCGTGCAGGCCGCGCGCTTCATGAAGGACAACGCGAGCCTCAAGGGCGATGCGCTGGACCAGGCGCTCAAGAACTACGACTGGGACGACGCGGTCAAGTCCCTCGTCACGTTCCCCCAGGTCCTGGCCATGATGGACAGCAAGCTCGACTGGACCCAGAAGCTCGGCGACGCGTTCCTCGCGCAGCAGAAGGACGTGTTGGATTCCATCCAGCGCCTGCGACAGCGCGCGCAGGCCTCGGGCAACCTGAAGAGCACGTCCGAGCAGACGGTCACGGTCGAGCCGGCTCCAGCTCCCGCCGCCGGCCAGTCCACGGTGGTCGTCCAGCAGCAGCCCGCGCAGATCATCACGATCGCGCCCACGAACCCGCAGGTCGTCTACGTGCCCAGCTACAACCCGACCGTGGTCTACGGGGCGTGGCCGTATCCGGCCTACCCGCCGTACGCCTACTACCCCCCCGGCTACGTGGCCGGGGCTGCGATGTTCTCCTTCGCGGCCGGCGTGGCGGTGGGCGGCGCGCTCTGGGGCAACTGCAACTGGGGTGGCGGCGAAGTGGACATCGACGTGAACAAGAACAACAACTTCACGAAGAACGTGAACCGCACGGATGTCGCCGCCAAGCGAACCGAGCGGCAGACGAACCGGCAGAGCCAGAGCTGGCAGCACAACCCGGAGAACCGAAAGGGCGCTCAGTACCGGGATCAGGCGACCCAGCAGAAATACAATCGTGGTGGTGATCGGCAGGCGGCTCAGTCGCGGGAAAATTTCCGCGGCCGTGAGTCGGGCGGACCTGGCGGCGGTGACCGGCCCGGTGGGGGTGATCGGCCGGGCGGGGCCGGGGGGCAGCGGCCAGGAGCGGCGACGGCCGATCGACCCGGCGGTGGCGGCGCGGGCGGCCGGGGTGAAGGCGGCGGCTTCGGTGGCGGCGATCGAGCCGGGGGCGGTGGCGCCGGCGGCCGCAGTGACTTCGGCGGTGGCGGGGGGCGCGGTGGTGCCGGTGGCGGCGGGGGCAGCGCCTTCCAAGGCATGGGGCAGGGAGGCGGCTCCGCGCAGAACTTCAGCAACCGCGGTCAGTCGAGCCGTCAGAGCATGGGCTCGTCACGCAGCGCCACCACGAGGCCATCGGGCGGCTTCAGTGGAGGCGGAGGCGGCGGGGGCGGGGGTGCCCGCGGGGGCGGCGGAGGCGGCGGCGGCCGCGGAGGAGGCCGGCGATGAGCAGGTACGGATGGATTGCCGGTCTACTGCTCGCAGCGCTGGCATCGTCCTCGGCATCGCCGATCCACGCCGCCGCCAAGCAACGGCGCTTCGAGTCGCCGGAGCAGGCCATGAGCGCGCTCGTGGATGCGATCAAGACCAATGATCACAAGAGCCTGCTCGCGATGCTGGGGCCGGAAGGCCAGAGCCTCGTGTACTCCGGCGACGCGGTGGCCGACCGCAACGCGGCCACTCGCTTCGCCGCCGAATACGATCGCGCGCACCACATCGAAGCCGGCGGCGGCAAGCTGGTGCTGCACGTGGGCGTGGACGACTTCCCGTTTCCCATCCCGCTGGTGCCGGATGGGCCCGAGTGGCGGTTCGACACCGCGGCGGGGAAGGAGGAGATCCTCAACCGGCGCATCGGCCGCAACGAGCTCGACACGATCCAGGTCTGCCTGGCCTACGTCGACGCGCAGCGCGACTACTACTCGCAGGACCGCAACGCGGACGGCCTGCGCGAGTACGCGGCCCGCTTCGCGAGCAGCCCCGGCAAGCGGGACGGCCTCTACTGGGCGACGAAGCCCGGCGACCCGCCGAGCCCGTTGGGTCCCCTCGTGGTGCGGGCGCGGGGCGAGGGCTACGGCGGGCACCGGCAGGGCACGCCCTATCACGGCTACCTCTTCCGCATCCTCACCGCCCAGGGAGCGGCGGCCCCCGACGGCGCCTACGACTACATGGCGCACGGCCACATGATCGGCGGCTTCGCGCTGGTGGCGTATCCCGCCCAGTACGGCGTGTCGGGGGTCATGACCTTCATCGTCAGTCACGACGGCGTCGTCTATCAGAAAGACCTGGGCCCGGACACCGCCTCCATCGCCCGCGCGATGAAGCTCTACAACCCCGACCCCACCTGGACGAAGGCATGAGGGAGACCATGACGCTTCGGATCCTGACGCTGTGCCTGACGCTCGCGCTGCTCACCTCGCCGGCGCTCGCCGCCGACCCGGAGCCGACGCTCAAGAAGATCAAGCGCACCAACACCATCGCGCTCGGCTACCGGGAGTCCTCGCGGCCCTTCTCGTTCGTCGGTGAAGACGGCAAGCCGGCGGGCTACTCGGTCGACCTCTGCACGCGGGTCGCGGCCGCCCTCGGCAAGGAGCTCGCGTTGCCGAATCTGCAGACGAAGTGGGTCAAGCTCACGGTGGAGAATCGGATGCCGTCGGTGATGAACGGCACCGTCGACCTCGAGTGCGGCTCGACCACCGCGTCCCTGAAGCGCCAGGAGCAGGTCGACTTCAGCCTGCTGACGTTCATCGACGGGGGCAGCCTCCTCGTGACGGACAGTGCGCAGATCGTCGGGGTCGCGAGCCTCGGCGGCAAGCGGGTCGCGGTCATCCCGGGCACCACCACCGAGAAGAGCCTGGACGAGGCGATGAAGCGGTGGTCGGTGAACGCGACGGTGGTGCCGGTGAAGGACCACGCGGCGGGCGTGGCCGCCCTCGACGGCGGCACCGCCGACGCCTACGCCTCGGATCGCGTGATCCTCATCGGCATCGGCCGCACCTCGAAGGATCCGTCCAAGCTCTCGCTGGTGAACGACTACTTCTCGTACGAGCCGTACGGCCTGATGCTGCGCCGGGGCGACGCCGCCTTCCGCCTCTCGGTGAACCGCTCGCTCGCCGCCCTCTACCGCTCGAGGGAAGTCGTGCCGATCTTCGAGAAGTGGTTCGGCTCGATGAGCACCGCGGGACCGCTGATCGGCGCCATGTACGTCATCAACGGGCTGCCCGAATAGCGTCGCGATCGAGCCGGCTCGATCGGGGAAGGGGCTTGATCGCGCGATGAGACGCCGCTTCGACACGAACGCTCGGTACGCCTCGGCCGCGCTGCTCGCCTCGCTGCTGCTGCTCGCCCCGGGCGCACTGCTCGCGCAGCCGTACGACGTCCCGCCCACCTGGGGCGGCAATTTCTGGGACCGGCCCCGGCTCACCGGCAGCTGGTGGGGGCTGCGCGACGACCTCGGCAAGAAGGGCGTCGTCCTCGACACGGACCTTCTCCTGACCCCGCAGGGGGTCAGCGGCGGCAAGAACACCGCGGCCGAGTTCTGGGGCAACGCCGAGTACACCTTGAACGTGGACACCCAGAAGCTCGGGCTCTGGCCGGGGGGCTTCTTCAAGATCGCGGGCCAGACCAGCTTCGGGACCAGCGTGAACCAGGATTCCGGCGCGCTCGTGCCGGTGAATGTGGCCACGATGATTCCCGATCTCGACAACAACACGAGCGGCCTCACCAACCTGACGTTCACGCAGTTCCTGAGCCCCAAGTTCGGCCTGTTCGCGGGCAAGATCTTCCTGGTGGACGGCTTCCAGGGCGAGTTCGCGGGCAACTACCGCACCCAGTTCATGAACACCGCGCTGGCCTTCCCCATCACCGCGGCGCTCATGCCGCTCTCGGCCTACGGCGGGGGCGTGGTGGTGATCCCGTGGGAGAGACTCATCCTCTCGGCGATGGCGGTCGACCCGAGCGGCACGATCACCAACAACGACGTGTCGGAGGCCTTCGACGACGGCGCGATGGTCATCGCCAGCGCCAAGCTCACCATCAAGCCGTTCGGGCTGCTGGGCCATCAGGGCGTCGGCGGCATGTGGAGCAACAAGTCGCGCCTGTCGCTCGAGCAGGATCCCTCCAACATCGCCCGGCTCCTGCTGCAGGAGCGGTTTCCGCGGCTCACCGAGCCGGGCCCCCTGCTGGAAGGGATCCTCCGGCGGTTCCGGCCGGACCTGCTCGTTCCCGCTCAGCCTCCGAATCGCGAGGACACCAGCTGGTTCGTGTACTACTCGTTCGACCAGTACTTCTGGCATCCCGGTGGCGATCAGACCCGCGGCATCGGGCTGTTCTTCAACTTCGGCGCCTCCGACGGCAAGGCGAACCCGATCAAGTACAGCTTCGTCACCGGCATCGGGGGCAAGGGCGTGGTGCCGGGACGCCCGCACGACTCCTTCGGGGTCGGCTGGGCGCGCACCGAGGTCAGCGGGAACTTCGTGCCATTCCTGCGCGACACGTTCAACCTCGGGCTCGGTACCGGGGATACCGTCGAGATGTACTACAATGCCGCGGTCACCCAATGGCTCAGCGCAAGCCTCGATCTCCAGATCCTCAATCCGGTCATCAAGAAGACGGTGAGCGACGGAGCGCTGAAGGACATCGAGACCGGGGTCGTGGTCGGCGCGCGCATGTACGTCCGGTTCTGAGCGCTGGCGCCCGGGGATCGACGCATTGACCGACGCGACCCGGCGCTTCCGGCCTCTGGTGTGGCTCGGGTGCATCCTGCTGGCGATCGCGTGCAGCGCGGTGGTCGGCTGGATGGCGCTGGCCATCTACTTCGATCTCGCCACCGGACCGACCTGGCTCCGAGCCGGCCTGGGACTGCTGGTGCCGGTGGCGGCGCTGGTCGCGCTGCTGCTGGTGCGCCGGCGCCGGCGGGTGGTGGTGGCGGTCGCGATCGCCTTCGTGGCGGTGCTCCTGGCCTGGTTCTCGCTGCGGCCGTCGCACGCGCGGGACTGGCAGCCGGACGTGGCCGCGCTGCCGTGGGCCGAGATGCGCGGTGACCACCTGATCTTCCACAACGTGCGGAACGCGGAGTACCGCAGCGACAGCGACTTCACGGTGCGCCTGGAGGACCGCGACCTGGATCTCTCCAAGCTCCGCGCCCTGGATCTGTTCCTGATCTACTGGGGCTCGCCGTGGATCGCCCACACCATCATGAGCTGGGCGTTCGACGACGGGCAGCACCTGGCCATCTCCATCGAGACCCGCAAGGAGAAGGGCGAGGAGTACTCGGCGGTGCGTGGCTTCTTCCGACAGTACGAGCTGTTCTACGTGGTCGCGGACGAGCGCGACGTCATTCGCCTGCGCACGAACTACCGCCGCGAGGGCCGGGGCGAGGACGTGTATCTCTACCGGTTCGACACCTCACCCGAGAACGCCCGTCTCCTCCTGCTGAGCTACGTCCGGGCCATCAACCGGCTGCGCGAGCAGCCGGAGTGGTACAACGCGCTCACCGAGAACTGCACCACCGCGATCACGCGGATCGCGGGCCCGTACCAGCAGCGCGTGTGGTTCAGCTGGAAGCTCTTCCTCAACGGCCGCCTCGACGAGCTGGCCTACGACCTCGGGGCGATCGATCGCGGGCTGCCGTTCACGGAGCTGAAGGCGCGGAGCTACGTCAACGCGCGCGCGAAGGCGGCCGACGCCGATCCGCAGTTCTCGGCGCGCATCCGGGAGGGCCTGCCGAGGATGTCGCCGTGACCGACGCGAGCATCGCCGGTCTCCGTCGTGCGTTCGCCCTCGTGGCGAGCGTGGGTCTCCTGCTGGCCGCCTGCGCCGGTCCGGTGGGGACCAACCGTACCGACCCCAAGGTCGTCCTGCGCGACCTGGGCCGCAGCGCCACCACCACCGGCGAGCCCACCTGGCAGACGCGCAACGTCCTGCTGGAGCAGGGCATGCTGCTGGAGTTCGACGAGCGTCCCGAGGAGGTGCTGGCCGCGCTCCACGCCGCCATGGTCAAGGCGG
>Ga0081455_10000903_pt1 | contig 38277 bp, 36 predicted proteins | sample TabmetS3T2R1_FD_70207 | JGI IMG/M metagenome (GOLD analysis project Ga0081455, IMG submission 70207) | Tabebuia heterophylla rhizosphere microbial communities from the University of Puerto Rico - S3T2R1 | ecosystem: Host-associated > Plants > Roots > Rhizosphere ... | reverse complement strand
GGCCTGGCGGTCGGCCTTCAGATCCACGCGGGCGACTAACGCCTCGTCGAGCAGGAACGGCAGCACGTAGTAGCCGTGCACCCGCTTGGGGGCGGGCGTGTAGATCTCGATGCGGTAGGCGAACTCCCACAGGCGCTCCGTCCGCTGGCGCTCCCAGATCAGCGAGTCGAACGGCGACAGGAGGGCGCGCGTCCGCACCCGACGCCGGGGAAGGTGTGCCTCGGGATGCAGGTAGGCCGGCTGGCGCCAGCCCTCGACGCGCACCGGCACCAACGCCCCGTCGGCGGCCAGCTCGGCCAGGAGCGGTGCCGCCGCCGGGACGTTGAGCCGGTAGTAGTCCGCCAGGTCGCGGGCGGTGCCGATGCCGTGGGCCCGGGCCGCGATCAACAGCAGCTGGCGCCGGGCGTCGGCCTCGTCCGGGGTGGGCGCGGCCAGCACGTCGGCCGGGATCCAGCGCTCCGGCAGCAGGTAGGCCCGCGAGAAGCCGTTGCGCCGGATGGCCGTGATCTCGCCGGTGTGGAAGAGGTGCTCGACCACCCGCTTGCCCTCGCCCCAGCCCCACCAACTCTCCGTGCGACGCGACGAGCGGTGGACGTCGAGGTCCCCGATGACGACCGGCCCGCGCTGGGCGACCTCGGCCAGTGCCGCCGCGACCAACTCGGGATTGTCGCTGGCCACCCCACGCACAACGCCCCAGCGTGCTCGCCCGCCATGCGCCAGCGCAGGAGCGGCTGGCGCTCGACGGGGTGCAGTGATGCCTCGTGGCCCCAGTACTCGAACACCTCGCGGCTGCCCCACAGCCACCGGCTCAGGGCGTCACGGTCGTACGGACCGAGGCGGGCGAAGAACACCAGCTCGTGGCTGCGGGTGACCACGTTCACCGAGTCGAGCTGCACGGTGGCCAGCCGGTCGAGAACCCGCCGGAAATGCCGCCGGTCGACCCGGCCCCGGGGACGGGGGTCGGTGAAGCCCTGGGCGGCCAGCGCCACCCGCCGGGCGTCGCGCCGGCTCACGTCGATGGCTGCGGTCACCGGCGAGCACGCTACCGGGAGGTCGACATCGTTAGGGCTACGTTTGTTCGGTCCAACGCAACTGGGTGTAGCGGTGCGGCATATGACCGCACGACTGCACCCAGAACGAGTCAGTGTCATCGATAGGAGGGGTGCCGATGGGGTACCGCGTGGTGGTCGACTTCGACCTGTGTGAGAGCAACGCGCGCTGCATGGAGGTGGCGCCCGAGGTCTTCGAGGTCCGGGACGACGACTTCCTCTACGTGCTCGACGAGACGCCGCCCGACGAGCTCCGTCCCCGGGTCGAGGAGGCCGTCCGGCGCTGCCCCAAGGCTGCGATCTCGATCGTCGACACCTGACCCACGGGGATGACCGCTCGGTCGCAGGCTGTCGTCGTGGTCGGGGCGTCCCTGGCCGGGCTGCGGGCGGCGGAGGAGCTGCGCTGCGAGGGCTTCGAGGGCGGCATCACGGTCGTCGGCGACGAGGTGCACGCGCCGTACGACCGCCCACCTCTGTCCAAGCAGGTGCTCGCCGGCCACTGGGACGTCGATCGCCTGCCACTGACCGTCGGAGTCGACGGCGGCATCGATGCGTTGGACCTCGAGTGGCGCCTGGGCACCCTGGCCACGGGCCTGGACCTCGACGCCCGCCAGGTGATCCTGGTCGATGGCGAGCGCCTCGGATTCGACGGACTGGTCATCGCCACCGGTGCCACGCCCCGGCGATTGCCCGGCAGCGAAGGCCTGGCCGGGGTCCACACGCTCCGCACGGTGGACGACTGCCTGGCGGTGCGGGACGACGTCGATGCGGGCGCCCGGCGCCTCGTGGTGGTGGGCGCGGGCTTCATCGGCGCCGAGGTGGCCGCGACCTGCCGGACCCGGGGCCTCGACGTCACGATCCTCGAGGCGCTGCCGGTCCCGCTCGGCCAGGCGCTGGGGGAGGAGATGGGCTCCGTCATGGCCGGCCTGCACCGCGACCACGGGGTCGACGTGCGGCTGGGGACTGCGGTGGCGGGCCTCGATGGTGGCGACGATGGGCGGGTCGAGCGGGTCCGGCTGGCCGACGGGACATCGATCGAGGCCGACCTGGTGGTCGTGGGCATCGGCGTGACCCCCAACACCAGCTGGCTCGAAGGGTCGGGGTTGACGCTCGATGACGGCGTGGTCTGTGACGCCACCACGCTGGCGGCGCCGGGAGTGGTGGGGGCCGGCGACGTCGCCCGCTGGCCTAGCCGGCGCTTCGGCGAGCTGATGCGGGTCGAGCACTGGGACAACGCCATCGCCATGGGCGCCCACGCCGCCCGACGGCTCCTGGCCTGGCTCGAGGCGGAGCGGGCCGGCGACGAGGCCACGCGCGAACTCGAGCCGTACGACCCGGTGCCCTGGTTCTGGTCGGACCAGTACGACCGCAAGATCCAGCTGGCGGGACGATCGGCCGGCGCCGACGAGGTGCGGGTGGTCGACGGATCCACCGACGAGCGCCGGTTCGTCGCCCTCTACCGGCGTGGCGACCGCGTGGTGGGAGCGCTGGCGATGAACCGCCCCCGCCAGCTGCTGGCGTACCAGCGACTCATCGACCACGGCGCCAGTTGGGCCGAGGCGATCGGTTCCGCAGATCCCAACGTGAGGTCATAGGTTTCGCACGCGGAACCCATGACCTCCGCCTCGCTCAGTCGGAACCTATTGCCTCGCGTTCAGGGATCGGCCCGGGGTTCGGGACCGCGAGGCACCAGGCGACGGCGTCGCTGATGGGCTCCAGCCCCCGCGTCCCGTAGGCGTGACCCATGCCGGTCACCAGGTCGAGGCGGCGGTGTCCGGGCGCGGCATCGTGCAGCACCTGCGCCTCGCTCGTGGGCATGAACCTGTCGTCGCGGCCGTGGACCACGGCCAGCGGGACGGTCAGCCGGGCGGCCAGCGCGTCGGGCGCCTCCGGCCGGCTCCAGCGCCGGTCGAGCCGGACGCCCCGCCGGCGGGCCAGCGACCGCCCGATCCGGGTGCGGGTGACTGCCGCCGCGAGCGCGGTGCGTGGCGTGGTCAGGTGCCATTGGGCCGGTGCGCTGACCGTCACCACGCCCGCCAGGCCGACCTCGGGGCCCTCGGTCACCCCGACGGCGTAGCGCAGCACGGCGATCGCACCCAGCGACGCACCCACCAGGACCAGGCGCGGCGCCAGGTCACGGGCGGCGGCGACGGCCGCGGCCACGTCGAGCCGCTCGAGGTCGCCGAGGGTGCAGAGGCCCTCGGACTCGCCGTGGCCACGCATGTCGTACGTGATCACGGCATGGCCGTCGGCCCGCAGCTCGTGCGCCATCGCCACCACGGTGGCGTCGTGGCGATGCCCGCCGAACCCGTGGACGAGCACGACGGCCGAAGCGGCCGGGTCCCGCGTGAGCCAGGCGTCGGCGACCAGGTCCAGCCCGTCGGCGGTCCGCAGCACCTGCGGGCGGACGTCGCGTGGCACCGACCCGTCCTCTACTAGCGCCAGTGGATCGCGATGCCGTGGTTGCGCATCGACAGCTTGAAGTACAGGGTCGACAGGCCGACGGCGGCGAGCGTCAGTCCCCACGAGGTGACGCTCTTCGCGAGCACGTACGTCCCGACCGGCTGGGTGATGAGCAGCCAGATGCTGACGGCGGCGTTCGTCAGCTGAACGAAGGCCCACAGCACGGTGATGCGGGCGAAGAAGCGGCGCACCGGCGGCGACCCGATGAAGGCGGCCGGCAACGGGCAGAAGTCGCCGGCGAGGCGCTGGGCGATCGGGCGGCCCGCGGGCACCGAGGCGAGGAACACCCCGGCGATGAGCACGGTGGTGAGCGTCGGCTGCAGGAAGTAGACGAAGACGCTGCCCGACAGCGCCGCCACCACCGTGCGGGCGGTCAGGCCGATGACGCCGAGCACCAGCAGCCCCGGGACCGGCCGGCGCGTGACCAGGCGGCGGGCGATCGCGGTGTACGACCAGACCAGGGCGCCGACGAGGCCACCCCACACGCCCACGAGCCACAGCGCCGCATAGAACACCAACAGCGGCACCACCGTCGCCTCCACCAGGTTGGGGAGGGCGTGTCGGGCAAGGGCGCGAAGGCGCGGAATCTCAAGCGGCGGATGGTGCATGTGCTGATCGTTGAATGGCGCTCACGGCCGGTCCACAGCTAGTGGCCACCACGGTCACTCCGGCCGGGATCAGTGCCCGATGGTGGCGCACACGACCCATTCGAAGCAAGGCGGGAACCCGGATCCCTCCGGTCCGGGCACCGCCCCGTACCCCGCGGCGGGGGCTGGTCTGTTACCGCCTGTCGGTTACCCGCTCAGGGAGGCCGTGAACCGGTCCGATTCCCGCTCCGCCAGCGCCACCGTCACCCACATGCGCTCGATGTGCTGACGGATCTGCTGGGCGCCCTGGGGGACCGGGTGATCAGCAAGGAAGGCCACGGCCCGCTCGGCCAGCGCCCGATCCCGCACGGCTCTGATGCCGGACACCAGACGGGGGATGCTGTTGGCCGGGAACCGCCCGGTGATGTCGGGCCAGCGGTCGGTGACGAACGCAAAGGCGACCTTCGCGTTGTCGCGATTGGTCAGCGTTTCCCGCAGCAGGTACGGCGCATCCTGGGTGCGGACGGCGCCCGACAACGCCATGTCCAGAGTGCGCTGGAGGCAGGTCGGCTCCCGGAACCGCGACAACGCCAGGAGCAGGCGCTCGCGGTCCTGGGGATTGTCCGCCGCCCGGAACCGTTCGACCAGGCGCTCGTGCAGGGCCTGGTCGCCGAGCGTGGCCGACACCACCAGCGCGGCCGCCGCCAGGCTGGGGTCGACGCCACCGGGGTCGGCGAGATAGGCGTCCAGCAGCTCCGCCGACCGCTCCCGCGCCGCGCCGTCGTCACCGAGCAGCGCCGCCGTCTGCAGGAGCAGGCCCCGCAGCGACCGGGTGCGGTCGTCGTCGCCGTCCGGTCCGGCGTCGGGGCCGAGCCGGGCGCGGGCAGGCCCCACCAGCGCGGCGATCCGGGTGTGCAGCCGCTGGGCGGCGTCGCCCTCAACTAGGCGCTCGAGCTGGTCAAGGCCGCCGACGATGCGCTGCCACACCGACAGGTCGGTCTCGTCGACGAAGCGCTCGACCGTCTCCACGTGCGACGAGGCCGGGGTCGCCGCCGCCAGCACCGACGCCCAGGCGTCGTCGACGAGCGTGTAGCGCTCGAGCGGCGTCAGCTCGCCGAGGTGGTCGAGCAGCGCGGCGCGCAGTGGATCGGTGTAGTGCACGCGGTAGAAGCCGTGGGCTCCGGCGTTGGCATTGACCCAGGACGCTCCGGCCGGACGATCGATCTGCAGTGGCTCGCCGTCGAGCAGCAGGCGGTCGACGGTGGCCACGGCGTCGCCGCCGCTCTCCACCGCGACCGGCACCGACCACGGGCGGTCAGGGCCGGCGCCGCCGGCCCCATCGGCACCGCCGTCCCCGGCATACCTGAAGCGGCGCTGCATCAGGCGGAGCGTGGACGCGCCCGCGGCGCCCGCCTCGACGCTGACCTCCGGGAAGCCACCCTGGAAGATCCAACTCTCGGCGATGCGCCGGACGGGCTCGCCGGTCTCTGCCTCCAGCGCGTCCCACAGGTCGGAGGTCTCGGTGTTGCCGTACTGGTGGCGCGCCATGTAGCGCCGGATGCCGTCGCGGAAGCGGTCGGGCCCGACGTGCTGCTCGAGCATGCGGACGACCGACGCGCCCTTCTCGTAGGTGAGCACGTCGAACATGCCGTCGGCGTCGGCGGGCGAGACGACCGGGTACTCGATCGGCCGCGTGGCCACCAGCGCGTCGGTGTCGAACGCCGCAGAACGCGACAGCCCGAAGTCCACCCAGCGCTGCCAGTCGGGACGGAACGCGTCCGTGCAGGTCATCTCCATGAAGGTGGCGAAGGCCTCGTTCAGCCAGATGCCGTTCCACCACTTCATGGTCACGAGGTCGCCGAACCACATGTGGGCGATCTCGTGGGCGATGACGTCGACCACCGCCTGCAGCTCGGCCTGCGTCGACGTGGCCGGGTCGACCAGCACGTACCGCTCCCGGAAGGTGACGCAACCGAGGTTCTCCATCGCACCGAACGCGAAGTCCGGGATGGCGACGAGGTCGAGCTTGTCGCCCGGGTACACGATGCCGAACCAGTCGCTGAAGAAGCGGAGGGCGAAGGCGCCCACCTCGAGCGCGTAGTCCGCCAGGTGCTCCTTGCCGATCGGGCAGACCACCCGGAGGGGTTTGCCGTCGACGTCGATGGGGTCGGTCGCGACCAGCGGCCCCACCACGAACGCGACCAGGTAGGTGGACATCGGCATGGTGTCCGCGAACCGGATGGCCACCTTCGAGCCGCCACCCGGCTCTTCGTCCACGGGCGTCCGCTCCAGCTCGGCGGCGTTGGAGATCGCCAGCAGGTCGTCGGGCACGACGAGGGTCACGCCGAAGACGGCCTTGGCGTCGGGCTCGTCCCAGCACGGGAAGGCACGCCGGGCGTCAGTGGCCTCCATCTGGGTGGCGGCCAGGACCCGTTCGACGCCGTCGGCGTCGACGAACGTGGACCGGTAGAAGCCGCGCAGCTTGTCGTTGAGCACGCCGCGGAAGCGCAAGTGGAGAGTTGCCTCACCGGCCGGTAGCGGCCGGTCGAACGTGAGCGTGACGCGCTCGGCCTCGTCGTCGCAGGCGATCTTCGCCACGAGCGGCCCGCCCCCGGTCCCCGGCTCGTGGGCCACATCCGCCGTTGCCTCGTCGATCTCGATCTCGACGGAGTTGAGCACCACCTCGCTCGTCTCGGCGCGCACCTCGACGGCGATGGTCTCGCGGCCGGCGAACGTGGCGGCCTCGAGGTCGGGCTCGAGGGACAGGTCGTACCGGCGGGGCAGGACGGTGCGGGGGAGCCGGTGGGGGTTGGTCGAGGGATCGGCCAGGTCGGTCTGGGGCGGCGGGTTCTGGTCTGACACGGCAAGCCACGCTATCCACCGGCCGCGATGACCCGACGCTGGCACCGGTGGGCCCCCGGTGAGGGTCCGCTAGCCTCTTGCGCCGTGACTGTGGAGGCCACCCTCGACGTCGTGGGCATCGGCAACGCCCTCGTCGACGTCCTGACCCACGAAGACGATGCGTTCCTCGAGGCCCACGGGCTGGTGAAGGGCGCCATGACGCTCATCGACACCGACCGCGCCGAGGAGCTCTACTCGGCCATGGGCGCGGCCATCGAGATGTCGGGCGGCTCGGTCGGCAACAGCATCGCCGGCGTGGCCAGCTTCGGGGGCAAGGCCGGCTACCTGGGCCGGGTGTGCGACGACCAGCTGGGCGGCGTGTTCGCGCACGACCTGCGGGCGCAGGGCGTCGTCTTCGAATGCCCACCGGCCAAGGAGGGGCCACCCACCGGGCGCAGCCTCATCATCGTGACGCCCGATGCCCAGCGCACCATGAACACGTACCTGGGTGCTTCCGAGTTCTTCTGCCCCAACGATGTCGACGCCGACCTGGTGCGGAGCGCCCAGGTCACGTTGCTGGAGGGCTACCTGTTCGACCGGCCCGAGTCGATGGACGCGTACTGGAAGGCGTCCGAGATCGCCACCGAGGCGGGGCGGAAGGTGGCGCTGACGCTGTCCGACTCGTTCTGCGTCCAGCGCCACCACGAGGACTTCCTGCCGCTCGTGCGCGAGCGGGTCGACATCCTGTTCGCCAACGAGTCCGAGGCCTGCATCCTGTGGGGCTGCGACGACGCGGAGACGGCGATCGAGCGGGCGCGGTCCGAGGTTGGCATCACCTGCCTGACGCTGGGCGCACGCGGCTCGGTGATCGTGGCCGGGGGCGAGACCCACGACGTGCCGCCGCATCCCGTCGAGGTGGTCGACACCACCGGCGCCGGCGACCTGTACGCGGCCGGGTTCCTCTACGGCTACACGGCCGGCATGCCCCTGCCCGAGTGTGGTCGGCTGGCGTCCCTGGGGGCGTCCGAGGTGATCAGCCACGTTGGCGCCCGCCCCGAGGTCCGGCTGGCGGACCTGGCCTGACGCCCCGCCGCTCGCTACACGTCTCGGATGAACTGGCGCTTGGTGGGGGCCACCTTGAGGATCACACGCTCCGACCGGACGGTCCCCGCATAGTCGCCGCCGGTGTACTTCCGGGCGAGCTCGTCGATGTGGGCGCGGGCCTCGGGGCCCCGCACGGTCTCCACCACCTCTCCCCGGACCTCGACGTAGAAGTAGGGGTCGGCGCTGTCCCAGATCGCCACCACGATGCGGGGATCGCGTTGGACGTTGCGGAACTTCTGCCGGTGGACCTCCGTGTTGAGCAGCAGGTGGTCGTCGTCGGCGTCGACCCAGAGCGGCTGCGTCATGGGGGTGCCGTCGGGGAGCAGCGTGGTGACGGCGGCGATGTTCTTTCCGGTGGCGAGCTTGCGGATCGCGTCCTCGAGCATGCGCCCACCCTACGGATCTGAGCGGATCAGGAACGTCATTGGGGCTCACCGTGGTCAGCGCTCCCAGAGGCCGAGCTGGGTGGCGTGGGCCCACGCTGCAAATCCCGTGCTGTTCGCTGCCCACTTGCGGGCCTATCCGCTCGGCCTCCAAGGATCTGAGCGGACCGCGACGCGTCCCCGGCGGCGGCTCGTGACCAACAGGACGATGCCGGCCGCCACCAGCGAGAGACCGACGAGCGCAGCTCCGCCCGGACGCTCGCCGAGGATGGCGATGCCGCAGACCGTGGCGGTGGCGGGCTCGGCCAGGGTCAGCGTGCCGGCCGCGGCGACCCCGACGCCGGTGAGCCCCCGGGTGAACAGGACGTAGCCGACGCCGAGCGTGACAATGCCGAGGTGGGCGACCATGAGCAGGCCGCCGGGCGACAGCAGGGGTCCGATCCCGGCGGCGAGCGCCACCGGCAGCAGCACCAGTCCGGCACAACCAAAGACCCGCGCGGTGAGCCCCTCAGGGGCAGCGCCGCCGTCGAGGAGCAGCTTCGTCACCAGGACGTAGATCGCGTAGGCGAAGCCCGCGCCGAGCGCGAGCGCCAGGCCCGCGAGGTCGACGTCGTCGCGGTCGCCGGCGCCTGCCAGCAGCAGGGTCCCGGCCACTGCCAGGGCCGTGGCCCCCAACCAGCGGCGCCCGGGCCGTTCGCCGCGGACGACGATCCCGAGGGCGCCCGCGAACACGGGCGAGCTGCCGATGCCGACCATCGTGCCGATGGCGACGCCGGTGCGGGCCACGCCGCCGAAGAACAGCGGCTGGTACGCGGCTATGGCCGCAACGGCGATCACGAACGCCAACGCCCCACCGCCGTCCCCTGGCCGGCCACCCTGGGGATCGGGTCGTCGCGCCGCCGATAGCCAGCCGAGGCGCCACCCGACCAGCACCAGGCACGCGCCCCCGACCACGAGCCGGGCTGCCCCGACCGCCGTGGGAGAGGCGTCGTCGGGTCCGAGGGCCCGCGCCGTCCCGGTCGTCCCCCACAGGGTGGCAGCCAGCAAAACGGCCAACCGGGGGTCGAGCTGCACCGCGCCATTCTGCTGGCGTGGCGGCGTGGGCCGCGCGGTCGGCCGGCCGGCGCTAGCCCACGTCGACGGTGAGAGGCGCCGTGCCGCCCACCGTCACCCGGATGTCGCCGGCGTCGGTCGGCGCGACCGTGGCACCGGGCGCAGCACCGCCCGGCAGCCGGCGGTCCGGTCCGCGGCTCACCCGGCCGTCGGGCCCGAAGGCGACGGTGCGGACGACGCCGTCGCGGCCGACGGCGACGTAGCGGGTGGAGCCGTCCGGCTGCGGCACCCCGAGGCAGGTCGCGCCCGCGACCTCGCTCGCCGTCAGGATCTGGGGCACCGGCTCGCACTCGACGGTCCCGCTCTGCCACGCCGGCCCGGTGGGGACGCCGGCGGTCGTGGCTTGGCCCGCGACGCCGGCCGACGCTGCGGAGCCGGCCCGTGTCCGCACCGCCCGGTCGCGGGCCCGGGCTCCGGCCTGCTCGGCGGCCTTGGCGTCGGCCACCCGTTGGCCAAGGTCGACGCCCGGTTCCGGGGGCGGGTCGGCACGGGTGCTGCGCCGCAGCTCGTCCGCCTGCGCCTCGAGCATCTCGACCTTGGGATCGTCCGCCGGCACGCCGCTGTCGATCATGGCGGCGATCTCACCCCGCACTTGGCGCTCGGCGTCGGTGGGAGCCGGCTGGCGCCGGGTGGCACCGGCCACGCCCACGGCTGTCAGGCCGATCGACGCCACGACGGCCGCGCCCAGCGCCAGCCGCCGGTGGCCCCCGAGGCCATGCCGGGAATCATTCGGGCGGTGCGGTCGGGTGCGTGGGCGAGTCGTCGGTCGTTTCACGAGTGCCAGTTCACGTCGGTGATCGTGTCGATGGACGATTGCCAGGTGTGCGCATGCGAGCGCAGCCACCAGATCATGAATTCCCACGCTCGATGCGGGGAGTTGTTCGTGCCCGAACAGCCACCGACCTGCGCGCAGGCCCCCGATTGGCTCAACACTCCATAGAAATGGATTCCGTCACCTCGATTGTGGGTGGCCCATTCGTCGATGAGCTGCCATTGCCTGGCATTCACGCCACTCGTTGCGTAGATCTGGGGGATCGTCAACGAGGGATTGTGATCCCACGCCAGGTGCCAGACGGCGGACTGGTTCCAGCCGTTGTTGCACGGGCCATTGGTGGCGGTCGTGGTGGGGCAGCCATCTGCGGAGAAGTTGGCGTACAGGGCGCGGCGCGCCGGGTACAGGACGTCGTAGCCATGCATCCAATCGTGGGCCTTGGTGTAGGTCGACCACGACGGCTCGCCGTCCCACGCGCCGTAGACCTGCGCCATCGGGTAGAACCGGCTGGACCACGTGGCGACCTGGTCGACCATGCCCGCCCATGCCCGGCCGTGAGCCCGGAGCCAGGTCGTCGACCGGCCGTCGATCGTGCTGTTGCTGGTGCCCAGGCCGATCAGCAGCCGGTACGACGCCGACTGCCGGCAGAAGGCGTATCCACGGATGAAGTCCATGGCCAGGTTCCGGATCTGGGTGGTCGTCAGGTTCGGCGCGCCCCACAGCGTGGCCCCGTAGGACGAGCCCACCGCGGTGGGGGCTCCGAAGAACAGCGTCATGCGGCCGTTCTTGTCGCCTTGCCGGCACCCCAGCAGCACCGCCTTGTCGCTCGACGAACTACCGACGTAGTAGCTGCGGGTCATCCGGCTCGCCGGCACATGATTTGCTGCCGCGGGTTCGCTCGTTGCCATCGGCAGCAAAGCGATGAGTGCGACCATCAGGATCCAGAGAGCCGGGCGTCGCATTCTGCGCAAATCCTCGGCACCGGGCGTCGGCGATCGTCGGGCGATTATGGGGGATGTCGACCCGGTGGCCGCGAAGCTTTCCGCACGCTTCCGCGAGGGTCAAGGGGTCAATTCGACGCCTCGAAGACCCGGGTGATCTCGCGGCAGCCTGCGCCCGCGGTCACGACTCCTCCTCCACCGGGGGCAGGAACGGGAGCTTGAGGTCACCGAGCTTGACCAGGGTCGAGGCGATCCAACCGCCCATGGCGCTCAGGTGGTCGTCCAGGATCGTTCCGTCCTCCAGCGTGGCCTCGTCGAGCTCGTAGCTGCCCTCGTACGACACCTCGATGGCGTACTCGCGATCGTTGAGGTCGGGCGAGCACACAGTCTCGATCGTCGGGCCCGAGCGCTCGAGGTGCTCTGCGCCGATCGAGGCGCTCATCTCCGGCAAGGCCGCCAGCACCACGCTCGGGTCTGGCGACTCGGCCAGTCGCTGCAGTCGCAGGACCAGCTCGATCTCTATGCGGGGCGGGTCGGCGAACGGCTCACCGATGTACCAGGACCGGTAGGCGGTCTGCGCCCATGTCGGCCAGTCGAGCGTCAGGTCGGCCTGGACCCGGGGGGGCAGCCCCTCGCCCGGCAACCCGTAGGACGTCTCCCAGGTCACGTCGCCGAGGAGCACGTCGACCTGGAAGCGCTCCTCGAACGCCTGGCGCTCGAGCAGGGCGCGCTCCAGCGAGTCACGCAGGGCGCCGATGGCATCGGTGAAGACGTGGTCGAGCATGGCGACGGCAGGCTATCCACGACTGATTCGACCGGTGACCCGGCGGATCCCTATCCCGGGACCCCCGTGCCCGGCGCCATCCCGAGCTGCCAGCGCAGGAACGCGTGGACGTCGGCGGCCTCGTCGGCCTGCTTCGAGGTCGGCTTGCCCTGGCCGTGGCCGGCCCGGGCCTCCACCCGCACCAGGACCGGATGCCGGTCGCAGCACCCGCTCGCCCATTGCAGCGCGGCTGCGAACTTGCGGGCGTGGGCGGGGTCGACGCGGCTGTCCTCCTCCCCGGTCAGCACCAGCGTCGCCGGGTAGCAGGTGCCCTCGACCACGTGGTGGTACGGGGAGTAGGCCCACAGCCAGGCGAACTCGTCGCCGACGTCGGGATCGCCGTACTCGGGGGTCCACAGGCGGGCGATGAGGAACCGGGGAAAGCGGACCATGTCGGTCAGCGGCACCGCGCAGACGACGGCTCGGCACAGGTCCGGACGCTGGATCTCGCACGCCGCCACCAGCAGGCCGCCGTTGCTACCGCCCCGAATCGCCAGCCGGTCACGGGAGGTCCGGCCCGCCGTGACCAGGAAGTCGGCCGCGGCCGCGAAGTCGTCGAACACCTGCTGGCGGTGCTCGCGCATGCCGGCGCGGTGCCAGTCCTCGCCCTCCTCGGCGCCGCCCCGGATGCCGGCCACCGCGAAGACGCCGCCGTCGTCGGCAACCGCCACCGCCGCGGGGCTGTAGCCCGGGCTCATCGTGACGGCGAACCCGCCGTAGCCGGTCAGCAGGGTCGGCGTGCCGGGCGCCGGCTCGACGTCGGCGCGGCGGACGGTGAACAGCGTGATCGGCGTGCCGTCGGTCGAGGGATACGTCTCGACCTCGGCCCGGTACCGCTCGGGATCGACCGGCGACGGCAGGTTGCTCCACTCCTGCAGCTCGTCGCCGGGCCGCCAGCGCCACAACGCCGACGGGCGCGTCCAGGACGTGAACGCGATGACGGCGCTGTCGCCCTCGCGGTCCCCAGTGATGCCGGCCACGGATCCCGGCTCGGGCAGGGCGATCTCGACCGGTGTCCCCACGACCGGCGCCTTCGGTCCCCCGGCCGGTTCGAGCGGCAGCGGCATGTGATGGAGCCGGGACACGGCGGCCCGGGTCGATGCCACCAGCAGCGAATGGTCGGTCACGGCGACGCCCTGTATGACGTCGTCGGACTCCGGAACCACCGTGCGCCAGCGCTCCGGCGTGGGGGCGCGTAGCTGCGCCGTGACGACGCGGCCCCGCGGGGCGTCGAGCGTCGTATGCCCGACAAGTCGGTCGCGCACCACCGTGAAGGACGACAGTGCCTCGACCTCGGCGATCACGGTCGTGCTGTGGCCGGTCGTCCGGTCGATGAGGTGCACGTCCACCCGGGTCCAGCCGAGGGCCACCTCGATGACCAGCCAGCGGCCGTCGCGGGACAGCTCGACCGACGGCCAGGCGGTCTTGTCGGGCAGGTCGGACCAGACCAGCTCGTCGTGTCCCGGGTCGTCGCCCAGCGCGTGCCACCAGACCGTGCGGTGGTAGTTGGACTCGTCGGCGCCGACCGCAGCCGGGTCGGGGTAGCGCGTGTACGCGAAGGCACGGCCGTCGGGTGCCCACGCCACCGAGGCGGCGCGCGTGAACGGGATCGTGTCGGCCAGCCGCTCGCCGGTCGCGACGTCCAGCACGCCGAGCGTGCTGCGCTCGTCGCCGCCGGCCGAGGTCCCGAAGGCCACGAGGCCGCCGTCCACGGAGGGTGCGTACCAGTCGAGCGATGCGGTGGCGTCGCCGGTCAGGTCGTGGGGATCGAGCAGGACCCGCGGCTCCGACGCGTCGTCGAGGCTGCGGACGACGAGGACTGCCTGCTCGTGCTCACCCCAGCGGTCCAGCGAGAACAGGCGGTGTCCACGGATCGACGGCGCACCGGAGGCTCCGGCGCCGAACAGCTCGGCGAACCGGTCCACCAAGCCGGTGCGGGTCGGCAGGGCGTCGAGGACCCCCCGGGTGTGGCGGTTCTGCTCCGCCACCCAGGCCCGCGTGTCGGCGGCATCGCCATCCTCCAGCCAGCGGTAGGGGTCGGCGACCTCGACGCCGTGGACGACGTCGACAAGATCGTCGCGCCGCGCCCCGGGTGCAGCTGCCGCGGCCGGTCGCCCGGCCGGCTCGGGTTCGGGCGCCGCCATCGGCCCGCGGCGTGGGACGGGCTCAGCCCCGGCCGGTGTTGGGCTTGCGGCCGTGGTTGGCCTTCTTGCGCCGAGCCCGGATCTTGCGCTTCACAGTGCGCTTCGACATGGCCGGGCAGGTTATCGGCGCCCCGGCGGGGGCGATCAATCCCCGCGGGCCGGCTAGTCGAGGAGCTCGCCGAGGTCGGCGGAGTCGGGGATCGCCGCCACGTGCAGCCCGGTCTCGTCCGCCAACCGCTCCAGCACGGCGTCGTCGACGTCCTGGCGCCGCCCGCGAGGCCAGCGCTTGCGCTCGCCGGCGATGCCGAACAGCGCCAGGGCCCGGCTCCCGCCCGGGTCGTGCCGCACCCGGTAGCGCACGCCCTCGTACCCGGCGGCGGCGAAGGCCGCAGCCCAGCGTTGCGGCAGGTCGTAGGGGGTCACCGTGGCCAGCTCGGCGGTGACGCCGAAGCCGCGCGCGGCGCGGACGGTGGTGTCGGCGGCGCTGCACTGGTCTGGAAGGGCGAGCTGCCAGATGCTGAACCGCTTGGCCCAGTCGGCGGTCACGACCGCCACCGGTCCGAACACCTCGAGGAGGGCGCCCATCTCGTCGTCCGCCAGGTAGCAGGTGCCCCGCGGCGGGGCGAGGTCGAAGCGCCCGGCGCCGTCGCTGGAGAACCACCAGGGCCCGTGGCCCGACGTGGTGACGCGGAACAGCGTCGTGCCGCCGTGCACGTGCCACACCGGAAAGCCGGCCAGGTCTTCGGCAGCCGGCGGCAGTCGGAGTGCGAGGGCCTGGCGGGTGCTGACGGGATGCTTGGCGTCTGCGGGCGCGTCGGAAGTCACGATGAGTGCTGATCGGATCACGGGCTGGCCAGGAGACTACGACGCCGTCAGGCCCCGCTGGCCCACCGCTGGGCGCGCTCGTCGGCCAGCGCCAGGACCGGAGGCAGATCGCCGCCCTGGCGCAGGTGCTCCGTGATCGAACGGCCGTCGAGTCCCGGTTGGGGCGCGGCGACGAACGCGGCCACCATCCACTCGTCGTCCGGCGTCTCGGGGTGGAACCGGTCCAACACCTGGGTCAGGCCCCCCACCACCCGATTGCGCTCGTCGAGCTGGAAGGCGGGATAGACCCACACGTCGTCTGCCGTGCGCAGCGCCAGGATCGTCCGGCGGCGCCGCCGTTCCTCGATGGCCTGCCGGCTGACGCCACCGAGGACCCGGGCCAGGCCCGACGTGCTGTAGAACGGCCCCAGGTCGCGCCACGGCGACGGCGCCGGGACCGCCGCCAGCATGCGGTCGGCGAGCTCGTCGGGATCGCCCAGGTCAGCCGCCTTGTGGCCGTTGCGGTGGAGCGTCTCGACGCGGCGGGCGAGCTCCTCGGCCACCCGCGAGGAGACCCGCTCCACGTACGCGGCGTTGGTCTTGGCGGCGGCTGTGGTTCGGCCCTTCATGACCTTCAGGATAGGGTTGCAAGGTCGTCAAGGCAAGGTCGTCAAGGTTTGGCCCGCCGCCACGGTCGACCTGACGTAGAGGTTGATGGTTGCCCCCCGGCCCCACAGGATTCCTGGCGCAGGATTGGTTGGTGAGCAACCACTTCCGCCCCAGGAACCGGGCCGACGGGCCCCGACCGGACGACCAGGCTGCCGATGGCGGGTGGGCGCCGCTCAGCCGGCGTGGCCGGCCGCCCACGCCACCAGGTCGTCGGCGGCCAGGGTGTTGACGATCCGCTCGGGCTCGATCCCGGCCCGGGCCGCCTTGTCGCAGCCGTACGTCTGCCACTCCATCTGGCCAGGGGCGTGGGCGTCGGTGTCGACGGCGAAGAGCAGCCCCCAGTCGATGGCCTGCTCGAGCAGGTCGTCGGGCGGATCCTGGCGCTCGGGGCGGCAGTTGATCTCGAGCGCGGTGTCGAACTGCTTGCACGCCGCGAACACCAGGTCGGCATCGAACTGCGATGGCGGGCGTCCCCGGCCCACCAGCTTGCGTCCGGTGCAGTGGCCGAGGATGTCGACATTGGGGCTGGCGATCGCCTGCACCATGCGACGGGTCATCTCCCGGGCCTCCATCCGCAGCTTGGAGTGGACGCTCGCCACCACCACGTCGAGTCTGGCCAGCAAGTCCTCGCGCTGGTCGAGGGCACCGTCCTCGAGGATGTCGACCTCGATCCCGGTCAGGATGCGGAACGGCGCCAGGCGCTCGTTGAGCTCGGCCACCTCCTCGAGCTGGGCCAGCAGCCGCTCGGCCGTGAGCCCGTGGGCGACGGTCAGCCGGGGCGAATGGTCGGTGAGCACCATGTACTCGTGGCCGAGCGCGATCGCCGTGCGGGCCATCTTCTCTATGGGTGCGCCGCCATCCGACCACGTCGAGTGCGTGTGGCAATCGCCCCGCAGCGCGGCCCGCACCTCGGCGCCCTCGCCCACCGGAAGGACCGTTTCCTCCTCCAGGTGGGCCAGGTAGCCGGGCACCTCGCCGTCGAGCGACTCGGTGATCACCTTGGCCGTGGTCGGCCCGACGCCCGGGAGGTCGGTCAGCTTGCCGGCGGCATGGAGGCGGGCGATCTCGCCGTCGCCGCGATCGAGCACCACGTCGCGCGCGCGGGCGAACGCCCTCACCTTCGTCGGCTCGGCCAACGCCCGGTCGAGCAGGTAGACGATGCGGTCGAGTGCGTCGGCCGGGTGGATGGGTGCCTCACCCGTGCCCCGGACGACGATCTCCCGCTCCATGGGAGCAAGCTACCGGGACCTCGGTACCCTCAAAAAGCGTGGAACGGTTCGGGTTCGTAGGCCTGCCCAATGCCGGCAAGTCGTCGCTCTACAACGCGCTCGCGGGGGGCGGTGCGCTGGCGGCGCCGTACGCGTTCGCAACCCGAGACCCCAACGTGGGCGTGGCCAAGGTGCTCGACCGGCGGCTGGACGCCCTGGCCACCATGTCGGCCAGCCGCAACGTCGTAGCTGCCCAGGTGCAGTTCGTCGACATCGGCGGGCTGGTCGAAGGGGCCAGCAAGGGTGAGGGGCTCGGCAACCGCTTCCTCGCCAACATCCGTGAGGTTGACGCCGTCGTCTACGTCCTGCGCGCGTTCACCGACGCCGAGATACCCGGTCCGGACGATCCGCTCGAGCACCTTCGGGTCCTCGAGCTGGAGCTCACCCTGGCCGACCTGGAGTCGGTGGAGAACCAGATCGCCAAGCGCCGCAAGGCCGCCAGGGCCGACCGGGCGCTGGCCGACGAGGTCGCCGCGCTCGATGCCGCCGAGGCGTCGCTGGCTGCGGGTACGCCCCTCTACCGGAGCGACCTCGACGCCGCGCAGCGGGCGCTCCTGCGGCCCTACTTCCTGCTCACCAACCGTCCGGTGCTGGCAGTGGTGAACCTGGGCGAGGACCAGCTCGGCGACGTCGCCACCGTGCTCGCGCCGGTCGAGGCCGAGCTGGCGGGCCGGGCGGAGGTCCTCGGTATGTGCGTGCAGCTCGAGGCCGAGGCGGCGCAGCTCGACGTCGACGAGCGGGGAGAGATGCTGGAAGCCCTGGGGCTGGGCGAGGGCGCGCTGCCCCGGTTCGTTCACGCCGCCTACCACCTGCTGGGCCTGCGCACGTTCTTCACCACGGGCGAGAAGGAGAGCCGGGCCTGGACGTTCCGGGCCGGCTGGACGGCACCGCAGTGCGCTGGCGTCATCCACACCGACTTCGAGAAGGGGTTCATCCGGGCCGAGGTGATCCACTGGGACGATCTGGTGGACATCGGGTCGTGGTCGAAGGCCCGCGAGGTCGGCAAGCTGAGGATCGAGGGCAAGGACTACGAGGTCGCCGACGGCGACGTGCTCGAGATCCGCTTCAACGTCTAGCGGGTCGGCGGCTGGCGTCGGCTCGAGAGAACACGAAACGACCCCGCCTACCATCTCGCCGATGTCCTGGAACTGGTGGCCCGGCGCAACCGCCCGCGGTGTAGCCGGACGGCGTCAGTAACGCCCCGACCGTGGCTACCCCAGCCGCCGGTGGTCCGGTCGGTCGAGCCCCTCGGCTGTGGCAGCGTCTGCGTGACGCGGTGTCGTGGACACCCCCGACGTCGACCGAGATCGGAACCGTGGCCAAATCCGGGTTGGCGGCCGGGCTGTCGTGGTGGATCGCGGTGGCGGTCACCGACGTGCCGGACCCGGTGCTCGGTCCGCTCACGGCCATCGTGGTGGTGCAGGTCTCGGTGCGAGCCTCGGTCCGCACGGCCCTGCAGCGGAGCGCGGCGGTGGTGCTCGGTGTGCTCCTCGCGTTGGCCATCGGCGATGCGCTGGATCTGAACGGCCTCACGGTCGCGGTGCTCGTCGCGGTGTCGCTCGGCGTCGCGCAGCTGGTGCTGCGGTTGCCACCGTCGGCGGCGCGGCAGGTGCCCATCAGCGGGCTCGTGGTGCTGTCGGCCGTCACTGCGAGCCCGGGGACCTCTGGCTGGCAACGCGGCCTGGACACGGTCATCGGCGCTGTGGTTGGGGTCGTGGTCTCGTTGGGGCTACCGGCGTCTCGGCTGGTCGACGCCCGTCAAACCTTGGAGAGGCTGGCGGACGGCATCGGCGGCGTGCTCGGGGCAATGGATTCCGGGCTACAGCAAAGCTGGTCCGCGGAGCAGACCGCGGACTGGAGGCGCAGCGCGCGCACGGTGCGCGAGCGCCTCGTCGACCAAGCGGACGAGGCGGTGGGCAACGGCAGGGATGCGGCTCGCTGGAACATCCGCGATCGGCGCCATGTCGACATCCTCGGTCGCTACGAGGACGTGATGCCACGGCTCGAGCGGACCGCCATCGGTGTCTCGGTCATCTCTCGTGGCCTCGATGACCATGCGCACCTTTCCGGCACGACGCACCGGGCCATGCCCGCCATGGGCGCGCTCCTGGGAGCGTTGGGCGGCGCGGTCCGGGCCCTCGTGCGGGATGTGTTGGGTGAGTCGGACGGTGCCGACCTTGCCGCTTCGCTCGCCGAGGTCCGCAAGCGCCGAGAGCGGTGCCTGCGGGGGGCGTCCCGACGGGCGCGTTCGGCGATCGAGCATGACCAGGAGCCCGGCGCCGACGAGCTGGAAGGCGAGTGGCTCGGCTACGCGGCGCTGCTGGTGCAGGTGGATCGGATCGTTGGCGACCTGAGCGCGCCCTTGCCGAGGTGACTCGGCGGGTCGTGGGCTGCCGACACGGCATGTGGCAGGACCCGGCCGCCGGGTGGGGCAGCGGCGCCGCCGAGCGGCATGATGATTGCGTGGCATGGTTGCTTCGGGATGGCGAGGTTCTGGCCAGCCTCGAGCTGGCAGAGTCGCCCCACGAACGTCGGCGAGGCCTGCTCGGGCGGGACAGCGTCGACGGCGCGCTGCTGGTACGACCCGCCCGCTCCGTGCACACGCTGGGCATGCGCTTTCCGATCGACGTGGCGTTCTGCGACGCCGACCTGCGCGTCCTCCGGATCGTCCGGATGCCGCGCCATCGTGTCTCGCGGGTGGTGTGGCGCTCGCGTGCCGTTATCGAGGCCGAAGCCGGATCGTTCGACCGCTGGAAGCTGCGTCCCGGCGACGAGCTCGAGGTCAAGGGGTGAGGAACGGGGATCGGATCGACGGCGTGCTCGTGTTGGTGGGCACGCCCATCGGGAACCTGGGTGACCTGACGCCGCGGGCGGCCGAGGCTCTGCGTTCGGCCGACGCCATCTGCTGCGAGGACACGCGCCGGACCGGACGGCTCCTCCAGCACGCCGGGGTGGAGCGCCCGCACCTGATCGTGGTGAACGACCACACCGAGGCCCGGGCGGTTCCGGGGGTTGTGGCGCGCCTGGCCCGCGGCGAGCGCGTCGCGGTCGTCTCTGACGCCGGCATGCCCGGGATCTCGGACCCCGGTGAGCGTCTGGTGCGCGCGGCCGTCGCCTCGGGCCACGCCGTCGAGGTGGTCCCCGGCCCGTCGGCCGCGTTGGCGGCGCTGGTGACGAGCGGGCTGCCCGCGGGCCGCTTCGTCTTCGAGGGGTTCCTGCCTCGCAAGGGTGCGGGGCGGACGGAGCGGCTGGGGGCGGTCGCGGCCGAGCCGCGCACGGTCGTGCTGTACGAGGCACCACACCGGCTGGCGCGTACGCTCGCCGACCTCACGGAGGCATGCGGCCCGGAGCGCCGGGTCGCAGTGGCCCGCGAGCTCACCAAGCTGCACGAGGAGGTGTGGCGGGGCTCGCTGGGCGACGCCCTCGCGTGGGTGGGCACCGCACCGCCCAGGGGCGAGATCGTGCTGGTGCTCGAGGGCGCCCCGGAAGCCGAACCGCCGGACGACGGCGCGGTCGTCGATGCGCTCAGGCATGAGCTGACGGCCGGGGCCACGGCTCGCGACGCCGCCCGCGCGGTGGCGGCCCGGCTCGGCGTCCCCCGCCGCCGGGTCTACGAGCTGGCGACGCGGCTGACGGCGGCCGGAACGTAGCGGCCCCGAGCCGCATCGCCCCGGCGGTTGCCCGCGGGCAGCGGCTAGCCGACGACGCGCAGGTGCCTGGCGGCCAGCTCGGGGGCGACGATGTCGATCATCACGCCGGTGCCCTGCTCGAATCCCGCCAAGCTCGTCACGCGCGGCACGACGTGGACGTGCCAGTGGAACGGGCCGGAGTGGCGATGCGGTGCGGTGTGGAAGACCACGTTGTAGGCCACGTCGCCGAGGCATCCCCGCAGGCGAGCCAGGGCGGTGCGCAGGGCCCGACCGGTGGCGGCGACGTCGGCCGGCGCCGCGTCGGTGAGGTGGACGTCGTGCTGGCGGGGCAGCACCAACATCTCGTAGGGCGTTCCCGACCAGAACGGACACACCACGAGCACGCGATCGTCGGCGTGGACGATCCGGTGGTCGGCGGCCTCCTCGGCCTCGAGGGTGGTGCACAGCAGGCACGATCCCTCGAAGCGCCGGAACCCGGCCTCCTCCTCGGCGATCTCCCCCGGCACGAAGGGGATGCCGAGCAGCTGGCCGTGGGGATGCACGAGGCTTGCGCCGGCCTCGCGGCCGTGGTTCACGATCACCTGCGTGTAGCGGATGGAGGACCGGCGCGCGTGGTCCTCCAGTCGGTCGCGGATGGCGGCCATGGTCACCGCCGCCTGGGAGTCGTCGAGGTCGGCCCATCCGGCGCCGTGGTCAGGGGAGAAGACGAGGATCTCATGGATGCCGCTGCCGTCCGCCTGCGTGAACACGGGGCCGAGGTTGTGCACCTGCAGCGGCTCGTCGCCGTCGAAGGCCGGATAGCGGTTGGGGACGACCCTGACCACCCACTGGCCTTGCTTGCCGTACGTCTCCAGGGCCGGCGGCGTGGCTTCCTCGTTACCGGGGCAGAAGGGGCACGGCCGGTCGGGATCGGCTTCGACGGGGAGGTGGGGCGAGATCAGGTCACCGGGGCGCACGGCGCGGTTTACGGCGATGACGACCCAGCGCCCCGTGAGGGGGTTGAGGCGGAGCTGGCTCATTTCGGCGGGGCGAAGGGGGCGATGCAGGCGGTCGTGGTGTGCTCGGCGTGGTGCACCGCGTCAACGTACCGCTATCCGCGAGCTGTCAGCGCGTAGGTCGAGACGTGCGTCGCGGACTCTGCCGTGAACGGTTCGGCGCGCCACCCGCCGTGGCGGTCGACCAACCGCAGCCCCGCCTCGGCCGTCATCGCGTCCAACTCCTCGGGCGACTGGTAGCGGAGCATCCAGGGGCGCAGTCGGATGCCGGCCTCGGTGATCTGCACGTGCTGGCCCGCGATGGTGTGGTTGGTCGGGTCCAGCCGGCTGACGGTCAACACCACTTCGTCGAGGCCGATGTGGCGGGGCTCGACGGCGCTGATCGCGGCATCGCCTTCCTCGTGGGCGGGCGCGACGAACGACTCGATCACCAGCCGCCCGCGCCCCGGGACGAGCCGCGCGGCTGCGTCGGCCAGGCACCGCCGCTGCGCCTCGACCGTCGTGAGGTTGAACAGCGTGTTGAATGCGCACAGCACGACGCCGAATCGCGCCCGGGTCGACAGTGGAAGCGCGGACATGTCCCCGACGACGACGTGGACGGCGTCGCCCCCCGGCTTGCCGCGCAGCCTCCGCAGCATGGCGAGCGAGGCGTCGACGGTCCAGGTCTGGGTCCCCGCGGCCGCCAGCGCCAGCGCCAGCCGGCCGCTGCCTCCGCCCAGCTCTAGCACGCGGCGGGTGCCGCTGGCGGCTGCGAGCGCCGCCACCCGTTCCACCGTTGCGTCGGCATCGGACACGTCGCCGTACCAGTCGTCGTAAACGTCGGCGAAGCGGTCGCCGTACGTGCTGGGTCCGTAGCCATCCATAGGTGTCTTCCCAGGGGAATGATGGCGTACCGCGAGGTCCGAGGGTGGGGGTAGCGCCGGCGGGCTGCGAGACTGATCCGGTGCCCGAGCGGCCCCACCGGGGCGACCAGCCCACCCGCCTCACCTATCTCGACCACGCCGCCACGACGCCGCTGCGCCCGGCGGCGCGCGACGCCATGCTCCCCTGGCTCGGTGAGCGGTTCGGCAACCCCTCGGGCGATCACCGGGTGGCCAGGGCCGCACGTCAGGCGGTGGACGAGGCCCGCGACGGCGTGGCGGACGTCGTCGGCTGCCGCCCCGGCGACGTCGTCTTCACCAGCGGCGGCACCGAGGCCGACAACATGGCCGTTCGGGGCGTCCACGCCGCCCGCCCGGGACCGGTGCTGTGCAGCGCCATCGAGCACGACGCGGTCCGCAACCCCGTCGCCCTGGTCGGCGGGACGACGGTGGCGGTCGACACCCGCGGCGTCCTCGATCTCGACGCGCTCGATGCTGCGCTCACGCCCGACCTGACGCTGCTCGCCCTGATGTCCGCCAACAACGAGGTCGGCGTGGTCCAACCGGTGGCGGAGGCCGTCGAGCTGGTGCGCCGCCGGGCCCCCGCGGCGGCGGTCCACACCGATGCGGTCCAGGCTGCGGGCTGGCTCGACCTCAGGGCCACGATCGCCGGTGTCGACCTGGTGGCCGTGAGCTCGCACAAGGTGGGCGGGCCACAGGGCGTCGGGGCCCTGATCGCTCGGCCCGGCACGCCACTGCGGCCGCTGCTCCTGGGCGGGGGGCAGGAGCGCGAGTTGCGCAGCGGCACGCACAACGTCGCCGGGATCGTCGGCATGGCGGCGGCGCTGCGGGCGGCCGCGGCCGAGCGGAACGCACAACGCTCCCGGGTGGGCGCGCTGCGCGATCGCCTGGCCGAGGGGCTGCTCGCGGCCATCCCGGATGCGGTGCGGACCGGTGGCGGGGGTGCGCCCCGGCTCCCCGGCACCCTCCACCTGTGCATCCCCGGCGTCGAGAGCGAGGCGCTCCTGTTCCTGCTGGACGAGGTCGGCGTGTGCGCGTCCGCGGCGTCGGCCTGCGCCAGCGGTGCGCACCAGGCGTCGCACGTGCTCGCGGCCATGGGCATCGGGCCCGAGGTGGGTGCCGGCGCCCTGCGACTGTCGCTGGGGTGGACGTCCACCGACGCCGACGTCGACCACGCCCTGCGGGTGATCCCCGCCGCGGTGGACCTCCTCCGGGGGGCGGAGGATCGCCGCCCGGAGCCAGCGGAGGCCCCACGGGCATGAGGGTGCTCGTCGCGATGTCGGGGGGAGTCGACTCCTCGGTGGCCGCCGCCCGGCTCATCGCCGCCGGCCACGACGTCGTGGGCGTGACCATGAAGCTGTGGGGCGGCGAGTCCGACACCGGTTGCTGCTCCGTGAGTGACGTCGACGACGCCCGCCGCGTCGCCCAGCAGCTCGGCATCGCCCACCACACGTGGACTTTCTCCGAAGACTTCGATCGCCACGTCGTCGACCCGTACGTCGACGCCCACCGCCGCGGCGCCACGCCCAACCCCTGCATCGAGTGCAACCGGCACCTGAAGTTCGACCGGCTGCTGCGCCGGGCCCAGGCCGTCGGGTACGCCACGGTCGCCACCGGCCACCACGCCCGCATCGTCACCCACGCCGACGGGACGCGGCGCCTGGCCCGCGGGGCCGACGCCGCCAAGGACCAGAGCTACGTCCTCTACGTCCTCCGCCAGGCCGAGCTGTCCCGCACCCTGCTGCCCGTGGGGGAGCTGACCAAGGCCGAGGTCCGGGCCGAGGCCGAGACGCTCGGACTGCGCACGGCCCGCAAGCCTGACAGCCAGGACGTGTGCTTCATCACGTCCGGCCGCGGGCGGCGGGGGTTCCTCGGTGGTCGGATCGACTTCCGGGCGGGGCGGGTGGTGGACGAGGCCGGGCGCGACGTCGGGTCCGTCGACGCCGTCGAGCTCGTGACGGTTGGCCAGCGCCGCGGCCTCGGCCTGCCCGGCGGGGGAGCGCCCCGCTACGTCGTCGACGTCGACGCGCCCTCCGCGACCGTGCGCGTCGGCCCCGAGCGTGACCTGCTGTGCGAGCAGGTCGCCCTCGAGCGGGTGGTGTGGTCCGCCGATCGCCCGCCTGGGGCGTCGCGCGCGCCGATCGCCGCCCAGTGCAGCGCCCACGGATCGCCCCGGTCGGCCCGCATCGAGCCTGTCGGCAACGACCGCGCCCTGGTGCGGTTCGAGCGCTGGGAGCGCCGGGTGGCCCGCGGCCAGTCCGTCGTGCTGTACGAGGGCGACGAGGTGATCGGCGGCGGCGTGGCCGCCTGACGGCCGTCGCTTGGATCCGCCGTTCGCACCGTGACCAAGTTCACGGACCTTCATCATTCCGAGACTGTTGCGTTTCGCAATCGGCGGACGCAGCCTGGGGAAACGGCGGACTAGCCAGTCCAGAGAGCCACCGGAGGCGTCATGCTCACTCGAACCGGCTCCGCCGAGGAGCGACAGGCCGACACCCGCCGCTGGATCGTCCTCGGCGTGATGTGCCTGAGCCTGCTGCTGATCGTGATGGACAACACGATCGTCAACGTTGCCCTGCCGACGTTGCAGCGGGACCTCGACGCCAGCACCACGCAGCTGCAATGGGTCGTCGACGCCTACATCCTGGTCTTTGCCGGTCTGCTCCTGACCATGGGCTCGCTCGGCGACAGGTTCGGCCGCCGTGGTGCCCTTGCCATCGGGCTGGCGATCATGGGCACGGGGTCGATCCTGTCGGCGTTCGCCACTGACGCCGACCAGCTCATCGCCACCCGGGCGCTCATGGGCGTCGGCGGGGCGATGATCATGCCGGCCACCCTCTCGATCATCACCAACGTGTTCACCGAACGGAGGGAACGCGCCCAGGCCATCGCCATCTGGTCGGCGACGGCCGGCGCCGCCGTCGCCATCGGCCCGGTCACCGGCGGTTGGCTGCTGGAGCACTTCTGGTGGGGGTCGGTGTTCCTGGTGAACGTGCCGGTCGTGGTGGTCGCGCTCGTGCTGGGCCAGCTGTTCGTGCCCACGTCGCGAGACCCGGCGGCGCCGCCGATCGACGTGCCCGGGGCCCTGCTGTCGATCGCCGGCCTGGTAGTGCTGGTGTGGGCGATCATCGAAGGCCCCGGCGGTTGGACCGATCCCGAGATCCTCGGCGCCTTCGCGCTGGCGGCCGTGCTCCTCGGAATCTTCATCGTGTGGGAGCGGTGGACCCGCTTCCCGATGCTCGACGTGAACTTCTTCCGCAACCCCAGGTTCAGCGCCGCCTCCGGGGCGATCATGCTCACGTTCTTCGCCATGTTCGGCTCGCTGTTCCTGCTGACGCAGTTCCTGCAGTCGATACTCGGCTACACGCCGCTCGAGGCCGGCATCCGGTTGCTGCCGATGGCGGGCGTGATGATCGTCATCTCCCCGCTCAGCGCCAAGGTGGTCGAGCGGATCGGCTCGAAGATCGTCGTGGCGTCGGGGCTGTCCATCGCGGCCATCGGCCTGATCATCGCCAGCCGGCTGACTCCCGGGGCCAGCTATCCCGAGGTGCTGGCGTCGCTCGTGGTCTTGGCGGCGGGCATGGCGCTGGTGATGCCGCCGGCCACCGAGTCGATCATGGGGTCGCTGCCGCCAGCCAAGGCGGGCGTGGGATCCGCAGTCAACGACACCACCCGCCAGGTGGGTGGTGCCCTGGGTGTGGCCGTGCTGGGCTCGGTCATGAGCTCGACGTACGGGCCGCGGGTCAGCGAGGCCATCAGCGGGCTCCCGCTTTCGTCGGAGCAAGCGACCGCCATCCACGACCAGATCGGCGCCGCGATCCGGGCCGCCGGGGAGATCGGCGGGGCGCCGGGCCGCGCGCTCGCGGACGCCGCCTCGCGTGGCTTCGCCGACGGCATGAGCACGGCGTTCATCATCGGGGCCGCCGCGCTGGCGCTCGGCGCGGTGATCGTGGCGCTGTTCCTTCCCGCCCGGGCGCGGGACCACGAGCCGGCCATGGTCGCCGTGGCCGCCGACGGCCAGGGCACGGACAACGTCCCGGTTGCCGCCGCGGCCGGCGACGGAGAGGTCAGGGGCACCGCCGCCGTGCCCTCGGCCGGCGACGGTCAGAGCACCAACACCCCCGCCGCGGCGGCCGGAGACGGCCATCGGCGCGCCGCGCCGTCCCCCGACCCGGAGCCGCGGTGACCGACGTCGAGCGGCACGCCGCGGCGCCCGAGGCCGGCGATCTGCTGGTGGGGCCGGACGAGCCCGTTCCCCGTCGGCCCGGGCGACCCCGCGATGCCCGGGCCGACGAGGCCATCCTCGACGCCGCCCTCGAGGTCCTGGCCGACGTGGGCCCGGCTGGCTTCACAGTCGACGAGGTGGCCGCCCGGGCGGGCTGTGGCAAGGCGACCATCTATCGCCGCTGGCGGTCCCGGGGCGCCCTGTTGTTGGACACCGGGCACCATCGCCTCGGCCTGCGCGTAACCGACCCCGACACGGGCTCTGTGCGCGACGACCTCGTCACAATGCTGGGCGAGCTGGCCAGGAAGATGCGTGACACGCTGGCCGGCAAGGTCCTGCCTGCGGTCGTGGCCGAGGCCGCCGTCAATCCGGAGATGCGCGAGGTGCTGGCGGCCTTCGTCCACGATCGCCGGAGAGCGGCGTTCACCGCCATCCACCGGGGCGTGGCCCGCGGTGAGCTGCCGGAGGGGACCGACGTCGAGCTGGTCCTCGATCTGCTGGGTGGTCTGGTGTACTTCCGGGTCCAGATCGCCGACAACCCGCCGGACGACGCCACCGTCGCGACGGTCGTCGACACCGTCCTCGCCGGCATCCGCTCGACGGGCGCGGGATAGGCGCGGCGGCCCGCCGCCGTCACGCCAGACGGCGGCGACGGGCCTCGGCGAGGACGGCCCCGGGCCGCGTCGGGGCGACCAGCAGTGCGGACGCGGTCGTCGCCTCGCGGACGCCTTGGCGCCGGCCGGCCGCCAGCCAAACCGACACCGGCGGGGCGAGCGTGACCTCCAGCGCCAGGCCCAGCGCGCCCCGCGTCAGGTCCAGCGCCGCACTGTCCGCCGGCGCCGGCCCGAAGGAGCGCAGCTCGGCCCGTCGCAGCAACACGGGCTCCGCCAGGGCCAGGGGATCGTGCACCACCACGCCGTTGGGCACGAACACCAGCCAGCGCCGCGCCAGCGTGTGCAGCGAGCGGAACGCGACGGCCGCCACGGGGAGCCCCACGGCGAGGGCCGCAGCGCCGGCGATCCATTGCCGGGCCGCCAGGAGCACGGGACCGGCTGCGACACCGGCGGCCGCCGCCGCCCAGACCACGACCAGCGGCCCGGCGAGCAGGGGGCCGGGGACCCGGAGCGGCATCCGCCGCTCGTTGCCGTAGGACGAGCCGGCCACGAAAGCCTCGCCCGTGCCCGGCCAGAAGGCGGCGAGCGCCGCCACCAGAGCGGCCACCAGCGCAACCCCCGAGGCGGCCGACGCACCGTCAGCCACGGTGGCGGCCACCGCGGCCACGACTGCGGCCGGCGTCGCGCAACGGAGCGCGGTCAGGCTCACGGTCGTGGGCACCAGGGTCGCTACCAGCACCGCAGCCCACCCGAGCCACAGCCCGATGCTGGCGACCACCTGGACGGGCCGGCTGGCATCGTCCAGCGCGCCGCCCACCGCAGGGCCCAGGAGCACCGGGAGGACGAGCCAGGTGACACGCGCCGGCCAGGCGCCGAGGGATCCCACGGGCCGGGAGATTTGCCGATGGCGGCGCGGGCTGGCTATTCCAAGCGGTGGGTGTAGCCGAGTGGGGGAGAGGTGACCAAGAGCGTGCCACCGCGGCGGAGGAGCTCTCAGCGAGGAACGGCATGAGGGAGGTTCTGCTCCCGATCGGCCTGGCGACCGGCATCGGCAGCCTCCCCCACGAGGATCCGGAGGAGGCGGCTGCGTTCGCACTCGACCGCCAGCCCCGGCTGCCGGCTGCGCCGTCGCTGCCGCGGCGGTCGCCGGTCGAGGGCATGATCCCGCAGGCGGCCTGGGGCATCGCCGGCGTCGTGGTCCTGCCCGACGGCTCGCTGATGGTCGACGAGTCGGTCATCGACCCGGGTCGGGCGCTCACCGACTCGGCTCTCGACGCCGAGCCGTTCGTGGGGCTCCGTGCCTTCCTCGACGCCGCCGCCGGTCGGGTGGCTCCGTTCAAGGTCCAGCTGACCGGACCGGTGACGCTGGGCCTGGCCCTGCACGCAGTGGGAGCGTCCCCCGAGCGCGCCTTCGCCGTCGCCGCCAAGGCGGTCGAGGCCCGCACCCGTGAGGTCGTGGCCGCGGCCCGCCGGGCCGCCCCGGGCGCCACCACGGTGGTGTTCCTCGACGAGCCCGGGTTGACCGCGGCACTCGAGCCAGGGTTCCCGTGGCCCGTCGACGACACGCTCGACCTCGTGTCGTCGGCACTGGCGTCGATCGAGGGGCACGCCATCGCCGGCCTGCACTGTTGCGGCCGGGCCGACTGGCAGGCCGTCCTCCAGGCGGGCCCGCAGATCCTGTCGCTGCCGGTCGACGCCGGGGCCCGCGACCACGTCGGGGCGTTCGCCGGCTTCCTCGAGCGGGGTGGATGGATCGCGTGGGGGGCGGTGCCCACCGACCGCCCCCTCGGCCAGAGCGTCGACATCCTCTGGCGCCGGCTCATGGGGGAATGGGACGTGCTCATCGACGGCGGCTGCGACCCGCTGCTCCTGCTCCGGCAGGGCATGGTGACGCCCGCCTGCGGGCTCGCAGGCCTCGATCCGCTCCAGGCCGACCGGGTCCTCGAGTTGGCCGGCCACCTGGCGCATCGCATCGAGGCCGAGGCGCTCGACGCCGGTCTCAACGTCGGCGCATAGAGCTTCGTTTCGCAACCAGAGGTTGCGAAACGAGGGTTCGGCCGCCGCCTCCCGGCGGCGTCGATTCCCGGTCGCTCGACCGGCGGAGCCGGATCGAGCGACGGTGGGGGGCTCCGCCGGGAGGCTCTGCCCCCACACCCCCCGCCCGTCGTCCGGCCGGCAACCTGCGGCTCCGTCGATACTCTGCCCGTCATGGCCGATCTGGAGATCGAGGAGCGAGCCGAGGCGTTGCGGACGGAGATCCGCGAGCACAACCGGCGCTACCACGAGCTCGACGACCCGATCGTCAGCGACGCCGAGTACGACGAGCTGGTGCGCCGGCTGCGGGCGCTCGAGGAGGAGTTCCCCGAGCTGATCACGCCCGATTCGCCGACCCAGCAGGTCGGCGGGGCCCCGGTCACGACGCTGTTCGCCCCGGTGGTGCACAGCGTGCCGATGATGAGCCTCGACAACGCGTTCGACGAGGCCGAGCTGCGGGCGTGGGTCGAGCGGCTGCACCGGCGGCTGGCCGGTGCGCTGGTGGCCGCTGGTGATGGCGGCGACGAGCCCGGCAGCGAGGAGGTCGGCTACGTCTGCGAGCTGAAGATCGACGGCCTGGCCATATCGATCCGCTACGAGAACGGCCGCTACGTGCGGGCGGCCACCCGTGGCGACGGGCGCACGGGCGAGGACGTCACGGAGAACGTCCGGACGCTCGACCAGGTGCCGCAGCGACTGGGCAAGGGGGCGCCCGCGGTGCTCGAGGTGCGGGGCGAGGTGTACATGGCCCTGTCGGCCTTTCGGGCCCTCAACGAGCGCCAGCTGGAGGCCGAGGCGCGGCCATTCGTGAACCCCCGCAACGCGGCGGCGGGAGCGCTGCGCCAGAAGGACCCCAAGGTGACCGCCAGCCGGGAGCTGTCGCTGTGGACGTACCAGCTCGGCGAGCTGGACCGCGGTCCCTCACTGTCCAGCCACCACGAGACCCTCGAGTGGATGTCGGGGCTCGGCTTCCCGGTCAACCCCGAGATCCGCCTCGTGAACGGCCCCGACGAGGTGCTCGAGTACGGCCAGCACTGGCAGGAGCACCGCCATGACCTCGACTACGAGATCGACGGCGTGGTGGTCAAGGTCGACGACCTGGCGCGGCGGGAGCTGCTGGGATCCACCAGCAAGGCGCCCCGATGGGCGCTGGCCTACAAGTTCCCACCCGAGGAGCGCACGACGCGCCTCAACGACATCCTCGTGTCCATCGGCCGCACCGGCCGGGCCACGCCGTACGCCGTGCTCGAGCCGGTGTTCGTGGGCGGCGTCACCGTCGGCCAGGCGACCCTCCACAACGAGGACCAGGTGCGGGCCAAGGACGTCCGACCCGGCGACAAGGTGATCGTCCGGCGGGCCGGCGACGTCATCCCCGAGGTGGTGGGGGCGGTGGTCGCCGAGCGGCCCGACGGGCTGGAGCCGTGGACCTTTCCCACCGAGTGCCCGTGCCCCATCCGCTCCCACCTCGTGCGGACCGAGGGCGAGGCTGAGCACCGCTGCATCCACCCGGAATGCCCCTACCAGCGCCAGGGCGCGATCGAGCACTTCGCCGGGCGCGGCGCCCTCGACATCGACGCGCTCGGCACCAAGCGGATCGCCCAGCTCGTCGCCGAGGGCATGGTGCAGAGCGTCGCCGACCTCTACGACCTCGACTGGGAGCGGGTGGAGAAGCTGGAGCGCATGGGCGCGCTGTCGACGTCCAACCTGCGCGGCTCGATCGACGCGTCCCGGACCCGGCCGGTCGAGCGGCTGCTCGTCGGCCTCAACATCCGGCACCTGGGGCCCGCCGGCGCCGAGGCGCTCGTGGCCGCGTTCGGCGACCTGGATCGTGTCATGGGCGCGTCGGTGGAGGAGCTGGCGGCGGCCGAGGGGGTCGGGCAGGTCATCGCCGAGTCCGTGCACGCGTGGTTCGCGGACCCCGCCAACCGCGAGCTGATCGAGCGGCTGCGGGCGGCCGGCCTCAACTTCGTCGGGACGGCGACGGGGGCGGGCGGCGACGGCGGGACCAAGACGCTCGCCGGCCGCACGGTCGTCGTGACCGGCACGCTCGACGGCTTCACCCGCGAGGAGGCCGAGGCGGCGATCAAGGCGCGGGGTGGCAGGTCGCCCGGCAGCGTGTCCGGGAAGACCACTGCCGTGGTGGTGGGCGAGGGGCCCGGTGCGTCGAAGCTCAGCAAGGCCGAGGAGCTGGGCGTCCCGATCCTCGACGAAGCAGGCTTCCGCCGGCTGCTGGAAACCGGCGAGCTCCCGGCCTGAGGTGCAGCCTCCCCTCGAACCTCAGACCACCGTGAAGCACCAGGGAATCTGGCGCGCGGCGTCGCGTCCCTCGGAGATCGGCCACACGATGGCGGTGACGCAGTTGAGCCCGGCCCGCAGCTCATCGACCACCTTGCCCTCGCCGGGCGTGAACTCGATCTTGGCCAGCTCGGGCGTCAGCTTCAGCTGGTCCATCGGGATCTCGACGTCGTTGAGTTCGAGCGTGCCCTCCCAGCCGGACAGCAGGTCGATGCCGACGGTCTGCTGCTGTGGCACCTGGCTGTTGGGCGCCGGGATGCGCTGCTCGACGATGTCGTTGCCGATCGCCCCCGACGTCCCCAGCTCGTCGTCCCCCTCGTCGCTGGTGGTGAGGTAGGCGGCCACGAACGCCGCGATCGCCAGCGCCAACACGATCGTGGCCACGACCTTGAAGCGTGTGCTGTAGGGCGAGGTCGAGGTGGCCATTGCGGCGCCATGGTCGCACGGCCCAAGGGCCACGGGGTAACCGGCTCCAACCGGCCATGACCGGCCCGCAGGAGCCTCTGGCCCGACCCCGGCCGCCGCCCCTGATGGCGTCGGTCTGCGACCGACCGTACTCTCCGGCCCGACCCCGGCCGCCGCCCCTGATGGCGTCGGTCTGCGACCGACCGTACTCTTTCCTTGTGGCCATGACCCGCATGACCGAGCAGATCGGTCGTGTGCTGGGTGGGCGCTACAGACTTCTCTCGGCGGTCGGATCCGGAGCGTCGGCGCACGTCTACCTGGCAGACGATGTCCGCCTCCGGCGCCGGGTCGCGGTCAAGGTGCTGCACCCGGCCCTGGCCGAAGACGGCCTGTTCCTGCGCCGCTTCCAGGCCGAGGCCCGGGCGGCCGCCGCCCTGAGCCACCCGCACATCGTGGCGGTGTTCGACTGGAGCGGCGACGAGGACTCGCCCTATCTGGTCACCGAGTTCCTCGGTGGCGGCAGCCTGCGCTCGATGCTCGACGCCGGCCACCGGCTGACCACCGCGCAGGCGCTCGTCGTGGGACTGGAGACGGCCCGTGCCCTCGACCACGCCCACCGCCAGGGCTTCGTGCACCGCGACATCAAGCCCGCGAACCTCCTGTTCGGCAACGACGGCCGGCTGCGGGTGGCCGACTTCGGCTTGGCCCGCGCCATCGCGGAGGCCGGCTGGACCGAGCCGACCGGCGCCATGCTGGGCACCGCCCGCTATGCGTCGCCCGAGCAGGCCCGCGGCGAGTCGGTCAACGGCGCGAGCGACATCTACTCGCTGGCGCTCGTCCTGATCGAGGCGGTGACCGGGACGGTGCCGTTCAGCGCCGACACCACCATCGGCACGCTGATGGCCCGGCTGGAGCACCCGCTGGACGTCCCCGAGGTCATGGGACCCCTGAGCGGCATCCTGATCCAGTCCGGTGGCCTCGACGCCGGGAAGCGGCCCGACGCCGCTGCGTTCGGGGCTGGGCTCATCGACGCCGCCGAGCAGCTGGCCCGACCGTCGCCGCTCCCGCTGGCTCCACCCGGCGTGGACGGCGTGGGCATGCAGGAGCAGCGCGACCACACGCTCGTCCGCCCCGCGGCGTACGCACCCGGAACCGGTGCGGGTTCCGGCGAGGCCGGTGCGGTAAGCGCCCTGGCGGTGGCATCGGGCACGGCCATGGGCGGCGTCGTGGTGGGCGCACCCGTGGGAGGGGCGGGCGCCGGCTCCGACGGCACATCGGCCGGGCAAGCGTCGGAGCTGTCGGCGTCGATCGGCGGGAATGGACCGGCCGTCGTCGACGCGACGTCGAGTACCGTGCTCCCGCCGCCCCCCAGCGGTCCGCCTTCGCCCGCGGGCCGGCCGCACACGCCGCCGGCGGGGACCCCGGTACTCTCGGCCAACGATCGCAGCGCCCGTCGGTTGATGCTGGGGGCGCTGGTCGTCGCCGTGGCGGTGGCGATCGGGGTGGTCGGGTCGTGGGTCTACATCCGCACGCAGGTGCCCTCCCACACCGTGCCGGCCGAGCTCGTCGGCGCCCAGCTCGACGAGGTGCCCGACCTGGTCGGCGGCAACGGCTGGGACATCGTCACCCGGCGGGACTACTACGACGGCACCGACGAGGGGGAGATCGTCCGCACCGTGCCGGAGCCGGAAACATCGCTCCGCGAGGGCGAGACGCTGACCCTTCACGTGTCGCTGGGCCCGCCACTCGTGCCGGTCCCGCAGGACCTGGTCGGCCTGAGCCAGGAGGACGCCGAGGACCAGCTCGCGACCGCCGGTCTAAAGGCCGACGTCCAACGGCAGCCGAGCGACGAGGTCGACGCCGGCATCGTGATCGGGCTCGGCGAGGACGTGTCCGACCAGGCGCCCCGGGGATCGTCGGTGCCGCTCATCGTGTCGTCGGGGCCGGACGAGCCCGAGGTCCCCGACCTCGAGGGCGAGAACTACCGGGACGCGGTGGCGGAGCTGGAGGCGATGGGCCTCGACGTCGAGCTCGACTTCAGGGAGGCGAGGGGCGGCCGCGATGAGGGCGAGGTCATCCGCACCGACCCCGACGAGGGCGAGGAGGTGGATCAGGGATCGACGGTGGTGGTCGTCGTCGCCGGCGGCCAGGTCACCGTCCCCGACGTGGCGGGAGCAACCCTCGAGGACGCCCGGGCGACGCTGGAGGCCGCAGACCTGAGCGTCGGCATGGTCTTCGGCCCGGGTGACGGTCGGGTGCAGGAAACCGTGCCGCTCATCGACACCGAGGTCGACCCGGGCGCCGCCATCGACCTGGTCATGGTCCCGGACGACTGACGCTCACACAAACCGCAATGAACCGCACGGGAACTGGGCCTTGACCTGAGGCTTCGGTTGGGGGACGCTTCCACTGACGGGAGCCCCCCTCCCGTCAGGGCCGCTTCTCCCGCGGCTCAAGCATCGATTCACACTTGAAGGTTTTCTGGTCACCTTCTGGTTGCCAGGCGCTAGCAGCGAGTACACTCACAATTACAGAGCGTGCCGGGCCCGTTGGGGCGGTATGCCGGACGCGGTGTTCCCCAGCCGCCGCGATGAGGCTGCCGCCCCAGCCGGCTCGGCACACTCCGTTTTCGGGTGGGTGCTACTCGGTGATCGCCTGGATCTTGGCGGTCAGGTCGGGGTTGGGGGGACCTGACTGCAGGGCCATGGCCTTGGTCATGTCGCCCTGGAGCTTGATCTTGCCCGCCATGAAGGCCTGCATGCCCGCCTGGGGATTGGCGTCGACCATCATCGCCTTGGCGGTGTCGTAGTCGAGGGTGGCGGTGACGTCGGCGGCGTCCAGCAGACCCAGCTCGAGCTCGACCGCCCCGTTCGTCGTGTCCATGTGGGCCTCGACCGTGCCCTCGCCGAACGGGACTTCGGTGATGACGAGGTTCATCTTCACGGGCTGGGGGGCCGTCGTCGGCGCATCCACCTCTTCCCGGATCTTCCGGGCCGCGTCCACCCACTCATCCGTCAGGAACTTGTAAGGCACGAGGCGATCCTCCCTGGTCGGCTCGAAAGCTGCCGCATGCTAGCGCGGGTGTTTGCAGAGGTCGTGCAAGCGTCGAGGCGCGCTGGGCGTCGCTCAGTTGTTGCCCTCGGCCGCCGTGGTCGTGGTGGTCTCCGACTCGCTGTCGTCGCCGCCCGACTCCGATGCATCCGAGCCCGGAACCGTGTCGCCGGTGCAGTCCGCGATGATCGAGTCGACGGTCGGCTTGGTGCCCGACGGGAAGTCGTCGGGGTTGTCGGCGGCCGCGAGGTCGTTCATCTGGTCCTGGTCGAAGGCGTCCTCGAACTCCCGTCCCATGCAATCGGCCTGATCCTGATCGAGCCCGGCATCCGTCATGGCGTCGACCACGTCGCCCGCGTCGGCGTCGTTGTTGGTGCAGGCCGAGAGTGACAGTGCGGCGACGGCGGCGAGCGCGGCCAGGCCTGGACTACGGATCATGGGGGTGGAACCTCGTACTAGCGGAACGACCGAGTAAGGCTAGCGAGGGCCGCTACCCAGGGCACATTGGGCACCGCGGCTCGGATCGGACCACGATCGCATCGCGTCGATCACGCGGTGGCCGCGGGTACGTCGGCGCCGTGGCGCAGCGCCGCGAGGGATGCCCGGGCGGTCGTCTCGTCGGTTGCCAGCATCCGGGCGACCAGACGGGCGACGTAGCCCGACAGCTCGTCGAGGGAGAGCTCCACCCGGTGCGTGCGGTGGAAGTGGCCGAACTGCCCGACCGTCCCGACCACCGACAGCGCCAGCAGCTCGGGAGGGTCGTCGTCGGTCACGGTGCCGTCGCGTTGGCCGGCCACGATGAGGGTGCTCACGTCGCGGACGTGCTGCTCGGTCCCTTGCCGCAGCACGTCCGACACCGTGTGTCCCTCGACCTCCAGCAGCGAGAAGAACGGCGCGTTCTCGGCCATGAAGTGGACGCTCGCCACCGATCCCTGGAGCAGCCGGGTCAGCGCCGGTGCGGTGTCGTCCATGGCCGCAGCCTGCTGGCGGCGGAGGCGCCGCCGCATCTCGGCGGCCAGCTCGCGGAACAGGGCCTCCTTGTTCTCGAAGTACCAGTAGAAGAGGCCCTTCGCGACTCCCGCGGCGTCGACGATGTCGACGACCCGCGTCGACGCGTAGCCCTGCTCGGCGAACAGGCGGGCGGCTGCGTCGAGCAGCTGCTGCTTGCGCTCGGCGCCCTGGGTCGTGAGCTGGCGGTCGGACATCGCGAGCGACAGTGTTGCCAGCCTTGACCCAGGGGTCAATCCAGTCCGATCTCTTCCGGCCGCTGCGTGATCGCGTCGGCCTGACGACCGGCGCCGCGCCGCTTTAGGGTCTGGGGCCATGAGCGAGCGTCCCGCAGGGCGAGAGAGCGAGCGTGGCCCGCGCGGCCCGGCCGAAGGCCAAGAACGGGGAGCAATGGCCACCACGCCCGACGGCAAGGAGATCATCCCCGGGTGCGAGCCGTGGTCGGCGCCGGGCGGACCTCACGGGGCGCTCGTGATCCACGGCTTCACCGGCAATCCACAGTCCCTGCGGGGGCTGGCGAAGGCCTTGCACGGCGCAGGGTACGCGGTCGAGTTGCCGCTCCTGCCAGGGCACGGCACGTCGGTCGACGACATGATCGAAACCGGCTGGGCCGACTGGTCCGACGCGGCTGAGGTGGCGTACACCGACCTCGCGGCGCGGGTGGACAAGGTGGTCGTAGCCGGCCTGTCGATGGGTGGCGCCCTAGCGCTGTGGCTCGCGGCGCATCACCCCGAGATCGCGGGTGTGGTCTGCGTCAATCCCGTCGTGGAGGTCGGCGCCGAGATGGCCGACGGGATCCGGCAGATGCTGGACGGCGGCGTCGACCGCATCCCCGCCGTGGGCGGCGACGTGGCCGACCCGGCGGAGCGCGAGAGGGCGTACGACGCCACACCCCTGCGACCGCTGCTCAGCCTCGCCGACGCGGCCGCCAACGCGCTCGACGACCTGGCCAAGATCACCTGCCCGGTGCTGCTGCTCACCAGCCGCCAGGACCACGTGGTCGACCCCCACAACAGCGACATCGTGGCCGAGCGGGTCTCGGGAGCCGTCGAGCGGATCACCCTCGATCGCAGCTACCACGTCGCCACGCTCGACTTCGACAAGGAACTGATCTTCGAGCGAGCGGTGGAGTTCGCCGACCGGGTCACAGGGCCGGGCTGAGGTTCCGTGTCTCGAAAGGGTTGAAACCCAACCACTGCGCGACACGAAAGGCGACCCGGCCTCGCCGCCTCGATGGCCGGAACCCCTGCGCCGGTTCCGCCGGGGCACGCCTACCTCCGGCCCGACCCCCACCCGCCGCCCCTGATGGAGTCGGTCTGCGACCGACCCTCTACTCTCCTGAGCATGGCGCAGATCACCCGCGACGAGGTCGCGCACGTGGCGCGGCTGGCCCGCCTGCTGCTCACCGACGAGGAGATCGACACGTTCACGGAGCAGCTCGGCAAGGTCCTCGACCACGCCCGCGACGTCGAGGCGCTCGACGTGGGCGACGTCCCGCCGACCGCGCATCCCTACCCGCTCGTCAACGTCGTCCGCCCGGACGAGGAGGTCCCCTGCCTCGACCGCGAGGCCGTCCTGGCCGCCGCGCCCGACACCGAGGACGGCCGGTTCCGCGTCCCGCCCGTGCTGGGGGAGGCCCCGTGACCCCACCCACGGGCACGGCCCTCGACATCGCCGCCGCCGTCCGCGGCGGTGACCGGCCCGCAGCCGACGTCGTCGACGAGCACCTCGCCGCCATCGAGGCCCGGGAGGCCGAGATCCACGCGTTCAACCTGGTGCTGGGCGAGGAGGCACGCCATGCCGCCGTCGCCATCGACCGGCGGGTGGCGGCGGGCGAGGACCCGGGGCCGCTCGCGGGCGTGCCGATCGCGCTCAAGGACAACATCTGCACCGAAGGCATCCCCACCACCTGCTCGTCGCGCATCCTCGAGGGGTGGCGGCCGCCCTACGACGCCACCGTGGTGGAGCGGCTGGCCGACGCGGGCGCCATCGTCATCGGCAAGACCAACCTCGACGAGTTCGCCATGGGCAGCTCCACCGAGAACTCGGCGTTCGGTGCCACCCGCAACCCGCACGACACGAGCAGGGTCCCGGGCGGGTCGTCGGGGGGCTCGGCCGCCGCCGTCGCCGCCGGCTTCGCCGGATTGGGGCTCGGGTC
>Ga0081455_10000901_pt1 | contig 38320 bp, 41 predicted proteins | sample TabmetS3T2R1_FD_70207 | JGI IMG/M metagenome (GOLD analysis project Ga0081455, IMG submission 70207) | Tabebuia heterophylla rhizosphere microbial communities from the University of Puerto Rico - S3T2R1 | ecosystem: Host-associated > Plants > Roots > Rhizosphere ... | reverse complement strand
GCCGACGCGGGCCGCGTCCACCGACGAGCTCACGGTGAGCGCCGCGCTCGAGGCCGCGTCCGCCGCGGTCCAGGACTACAAGCGGGTCCGGGTCGGCTCGGCCGACAACCACCGCATCAAGGACACCGCCGCGGCCGACATCGTCCACATCCTGACCGAACTGGTCGACAACGCGCTGTCCTACTCGTCACCAGAGACCACGGTGTCGCTCGACTCCATAACCACCGACGACAGCGTGGTGGTCGACATTGCCGATGCCGGACTCGGCATCTCCGCTGCGTCGTTGTTGGAACTCAACGACATCCTGCACTCCGGTGGCGAGGTCACTCGAGACACCGCACGTCGAATGGGTCTGTTCGTGGTGAGCCGCCTCGCCAAGCGACACGGCATCACGGTCTCATTGCTGCCCAACCAGCAAAAGGGAATCACCGCCCGGGTGAACCTCCCAGCCGCCGTACTTGACATGGATCCGGCACGTGACGCTGACGATCAGTCTGCAGCAGCGCCATCTCTCAGTCGTGTGCCACCTGACCAAAGAAGCCAGTCCACCGCACTCAATCAGCTCAAACTCGATCCCCTGACGATGGCGACGTCTGTCGAGAGTGCGGAGAGCATAGCGGCTGGTTCGCACGGCCCTTCGGGGTCGGTGAACGGCGACTCCAACACGCCAATCTTCCGGGCGATGCGGTCGGCCTGGCTCAGTGTCGGCGGCGACGCCCCCTGGCTCTCGACCGAGGTCGAGACAGGCTGGAAGCGCGCGGACGAGGTCGCCAAGTCTGTGGGAGACACTCAAGTCAGCGCGACCGGGCTTCCGATGCGGCGGCCGGGTAAACGCCTCGTTCCCGGAAGTGTCACCAAGTCGGCGGCCGCGGCAATACGTGACCCCCAAACGATTCGGGCTCGCCTCGCAGCCCACGCCGATGGTGTTTCCCGTGGCCGATCGGTAGCCGCAAAGTCTGATCAACCCACGAAGGAAGCAGACCACTGATGACCGAAAACGGCGGTCAGTCGACCGCCGAGCGGAACCCCGACCGGCAAGGGACGCCTCTTGTTCATGCACCAGATGGTCAGTCGACCGCCGAGCGGGACCTCGACTGGCTGGTCTCGCGATTCATCGACGAGGTGCCGGACGCAGCCCACGCGATTCTGGTGTCGTCCGACGGTCTTCTGATGGCGGCCAGCGCCAGCATTCCGGGCGAGCGCGGGGAGCAACTCGCCGCCGTCTCGTCCGGTCTTGCCAGTCTGGCCGTGGGAGCGGCCCACCTGCTGTCCGGTGGGGGAGTCCTGCAGACCGTCGTGGAGATGGAGCAGGGCTACCTAATGCTGATGAGCGTGGGTGACGGATCGAATCTCGCCGTGCTCACCCAGGCCTCGGCCGACATCGGTCAGGTCGGCTACGAGATGGCCCTGTTGGTCGACCGGGTCGGAAAGGTCGTACAGGCTCAGCCGCGCGGCGTTCAGGCCGAAGGTGGTGTCTGAAGGTGAGCGATCGTGGCTCCCGTTGATCCTGCGGAGCCGGACCGCGAACGCTTAGCTCGATTCGTCCGCCCGTACACTCTGACAGCCGGCCGCACCCAGGCTTCGGTTCATCTTCCGCTGGAGGCGACCCTGCGACGCCTACCCCTTGACGTCCGAAACGACCTGACGACGGGAGCGCGTCAGGTCCTCCAGACGTGTGACCACCGGTCGGTGGCCGAGGTCGCGTCCTTCACCTCGATGCCGATCGGCGTGGTCCGCGTGCTTCTGAGCGACCTGGTGTCCCAGGGCTTCGTTCAGGTGCAGGAGACCCTTGCCGAAACCTCACCGATACACGATCGGATCGCTCTCATTGAAAGGACCCTCAGTGCACTCCGCACCTACTAGCGCCGCCCGGCGGGCCGCGTCGACGAAGATCGTCATCGCGGGGGGCTTCGGCGTGGGCAAAACCACCTTCGTGGGCGCAGTATCGGAGATCATGCCGCTACGGACCGAGGCGTTGATGACGACCGAGTCCGAGGGTGTGGACGACATCAGCTCTGTCACGACCAAGTCGACGACCACGGTCGCGATGGACTTCGGCCGGCTGACCCTGGCCGACGATCTGATCCTCTATCTGTTCGGTACGCCGGGCCAGCGCCGCTTCTGGTTCATGTGGGACGACCTGTGCCAGGGCGCGATCGGCGCCATCCTGCTGGTCGACACCAATCGCCTGGAGGACTCGTTCTCGCCGCTGGACTACTTCGAGTCCAAGGGCGTGCCGTTCATCGTGGCGGTCAACATGTTCGACGGCGCTCAGCGCTACCAACTCGACGAGGTGGCGAGTGCGCTAGCGCTCCCGCCCAACGTACCGATGATCGAAGTCGACGCTCGCGACCGGGAGTCGGCCAAGCAGGCACTGATCCGCGTGACGGAGTATGCCCTGCGACGGCTCACCGAGTCGCTGTCGGCGAAGGGCTACTGACGTGATCCGACTTGCACCATGGCGCCGGCAACCAGGCGCCAAGTTCTCGGCCCGCCTCGGCATTGCCGCGGTCGCCGTCGCTCTCCTCGTGGCGGGCTGTGGAGCCAACGGCGAGACCAAGGTCTCGACCGCGCCGAATCCGAGCTTCATCAAGCCCGGGACGCTCACGGTCTGCACGGCCCCCCCGTACGCGCCGTTCGAGTTCCGCCAGAGCGGCGAGATCGTCGGCTTCGACATCGACCTGGTCAACGAGGTGGCGAAGGCGCTCGGCGTCAAGACCGCGATCGAGAACAAGCACTTCAACGACATCGACTCGGGCAAGGTCCTCAACCAGAACGAGTGCGATGTCGCGATCGCCGCCCTGACCATCACCGGTGATCGAGCCCGGGTCGTCGACTTCTCCAGCCCCTACTTCACCGCCGCCCAGGCGATGGTCGTGAAGCGTGGCTCGGGCATCACCTCGCTCGATGACCTCAGCGGCGATCGGATCGGGGTCCAGAAGGGTTCGACGGGTGAGGTGTACGTCACTGACCACGCTCCCCGCGGCGCCGAGGTGGTCCCCTTCACCAGCGCCGATCAGATCGACGCCGCTCTCGACTCCGGTGACGTGGACGCTGCCGTCTACGACGACACTGTGGTCGCCGATGTGCTGGATCACTACCCGGATTTCGAGCAGGCAGGAAGGTTTCCCACCGGCGAGCAGTACGGCATGGCGGTCAAGAAGAACAGCAGCGTCGACCTGCTCCGCGTCATCAACCGGGTGCTGGCCCAGAACCCCCCGGGCAGCAAGGGCTACGACACGATCTACAACCGGTGGTTCGGCGCCAAGTCCAGCTAAGCATCGAGGCGGAACCCACAACCGCTGCCGACCCGCCGTGAACCCTCGAGCGTCCTCCGGCGTAGAGGCAATGTAGACGGTCTCTCCGACGGATTTCGCGGCCGTGCCTAGCGTGGGGGAGACGGCCATTCGAGGAGGACGCCGATGCCTCAGCCGGATCACATGAACGCGGTCGAGCGATCCCGCGCGGAGCCGAATGAGTTCGCCCAGGGCCTGTTTCGCGGCCTGCCTGGGCGCTACGACGTACTCGAAGAGGTGCTGTCGTTCGGCCAGAACCGTCGATGGCGCACTCGGATGGTCGACGCGGTCACCGCGGTCCGGCCGGCCCGAGTGCTGGACGTGGCGACCGGCACGGCCGGCGTCGCGCTGATGCTGGCCGATCGATCCGACGCCCAGGTGGTGGGTGTCGATCTCACCGAGGAGATGCTGCAGCAGGGCAGGCGCCGGGTCGCCGAGCGGGGGCGTGGTGACCGGATCACGCTGACCGCCGGTCGGGCGGAGGATCTGCCGTTCGACGACGACTCGTTCGACGCGCTGACCTTCACTTATCTGCTTCGCTACGTCGCGGACCCGGCTGCCACACTCGCCGAGCTGGCCCGTGTCGTACGACCCGGTGGCGTGGTTGCGAGCCTCGAGTTCGGCGTACCGGGCTCCCCGCTCTGGTTCGCGGCCTGGCGGCTCTACACCCGCCTCGTCCTGCCGTCGGCCGGGTTCGTCGCGGGCGGCAAGGCCTGGGCTCGGGTCGGCTGGTTCCTCGGACCGTCCATCGAGCAGCACTACCGCCGCTATCCGGTCGCCACGCACATCGCCATGTGGCAGGCGGCCGGGCTGGAGCAGGTGCGGGCGCAGCCCATGAGCCTGGGCGGAGGCCTAGTGATGTCGGGACGCAAGCGCCATGGCTGAGCCGGCCGCGCCCGCCTTTTACGCCCGGCAGGGGACGGCGACGTCGGACTGGTGGACGCTGCTGCACCCGCCGTACACGGTCTGGCATCTGAGCTATGTCGTGCTCGGCGCGGCGATCGCACCGAGTCGCGACTGGACGGCCCTGGCGTTCAGCGTGCTCGCGTTCTTCCTTGCGGTCGGCCTCGCGGCCCACGCGCTCGACGAGCTGCACGGCCGTCCGCTGCGGACCAGGATCCCCTCGTCGACGCTGTGGGCCGTGGCAGTGCTGTCACTCGCGGGCGCGGTCGTCCTGGGAGTGATCGGAGCGTTCTTCTGGGACGGGACGAACTGGGCGCTCGCGGTGGCGGTGCCGATCGGCATGCTGCTCGTTGTGGGCTACAACCTGGAGCTGTTCGACGGCGCCCTGCACTCCGATCACGGGTTCGCCTGGGGCTGGGGCGGCTTCCCGGTCGTCGTCGGTTTCGTCGCCCAGGCGCCGGATCCGACTCCGGCGCTGCTGGCCGCGGCGGCGGCCGCGACGCTGGCTGGCGTGGGTACGTCGTACGCGCAGCGCTACCTCAGCACGCCCGCGCGGCGGCTGCGCCGGCGCACGACCTCGGTCAGCGGGGAGCTCATCCCGATGGAAGGCGACCCGATCCAGCTCGACCGGGCGGCGCTGCTCGCCCCGCTCGAAGCCGCGTTGCGGGCGTTGTCCTGGGCGGTGCCGATGGCCGCTGTCGCCCTCCTGCTCGCGGGAGCCTGACCCGGTCACCGGGCGGACGCGACGACCCTGGTCTGGTGCTCCGGGACGATGGTGATTCCGCGTAGCCGGAGCCGCTCCGGCGCCGGGTCGGTGACGTCGAGCTCGATCGAGCGCAACACCTCGCGGAGCACCACTCGCATCTCGAGGATCGCGAGCTGGATGCCCAGGCACATCCGGCGGCTGCCGCCGAAGGGGATCCAGGCCTGCGTCGGCGGTTGGTCGGTGAGGAAGCGTTGCGGCCGGAACTCGCCCGGATCGGCGTACGTCTCGGGGTCGGCGTGGACGAGCGGGATCACCGGTGCGACGTACCAGCCGGACGGGACCTCGTAGCCGTCGAGCGCCAGCGGCCCGGTCAGGAAGCGAGGTGCGTCCAGGAGCACCGGCCGGATCCGCAGGGACTCCTTGACGACGGCGTCGAGGTAGCGGTCGTCACCGGACTCGACGGCGCGCCGGGTCTCGGCCAGCACGTCCGGCGTACGGAGCAGTCGCTCGAACAGCCAGGCGAGTGCGGTCGACGTCGTCTCGTGACCGGCTTCGAGCAGCGTGATCAGCTCGTCTCGCACCTGCTCGTCGGTCGTGTCGGCGGCGGCGAGCGAGGACAGCACGTCGGTGCGCTCGGGGTCCGGGTCGGCCCGGCGGCGGGCGATCAGGTGCAGCAGCAGCGCGTCGGTCTCCTGCTTGATTCGGCCGAACCGAGCGATCCGGTTGCCCGGGATGCGCCCGGCCAGGTCCGAGCTGTCCAGCCACAGCGCGACCTTGGTCGGCACGAACGCGAGCACCGGTGACGCGGCGACGGTCAGCAGCTGCGGCAACAGCTCCCACAGTCGCCGATGAGCCGGATCGGTGTCGTCGCTGTCGAGACCGAAGACGATCCGCCAGATCACCTCCAGCGTGATCCGCTGCATCCGCGGTCGCAGCGGAAACGTCACGCCGCGCGGCCAGGTCGAGACCTCACGCCCGACGACGTCGGCGATCGTCTCGGCCCACGATTGGATCCGAGTGCCGTGGAACGACGGACCGAGCAGTCGGCGCTCCCGCATCCACGCCTCGCCCTCCAGGCAGAGCACGGACTGCGATCCCACCAGCGGCTCGAGGAAGTCGCGACGGGCGGTGCCGGCCTCGCCCACGGTGCGGTCGCTTCGCAGCACCGTCTGGGCGAGGTCCGGCGTCGACACATACGCGATCTTGGGGACGCCCATGAAGCTCGCGCGGAACACCGGCCCGTAGTCGTCGCGGCGTCGTACGAAGAAGCCGACCGGATCGCGGACCACCTGCGCCGTCTGCGCGACGGCGGGAAGCCGGGAGCCCGGAGGGAGACCCATGTCTTCAGTATCCGCGCCTTCGGGTGCTGTCCAAGACGTCAGATCAGCCGGCCGAGCAGCTCATCGCGTCCGCGTACGCCGCATTTGCGGTAGATCGACTTCAGGTGGCCGTTGACGGTCAGCAGCGAGAGGTTGAGCCGCTTCGCGATCTCCTTGCCGGAGCGACCGCGCATGAGCTGCTTCAGTACGTCGATCTCGCGTGGCGTTAGCCGGTGGCAGGCCGCGAATGCGCTGACCAGATGACCCGGTCGTCGAAGTACCAGCAGCGGTCGTCCCGGAAGAGCACCAAGGCGCCCCACAGCCGATCGCGCTCGGCGAGGGCCAGCCGGATCTCGGAGTGGAATCCCTGCGGGAGCAGGATCTCGTCGAGCCGGAAGCTTTGCGGGCCAGCGGATGGTTCGGCGCCAGCCAGCCGGCCGGCCTCGGGGAGGTTGCCAGGTCGACGTACTTGTTCACATCCGACCTGAACGACTCGTTGCGCGCCATCTCGACGGTGTGCTCAGTGCCTCGGCCGCCGAGCTGGAAGGTCCGGAGACCGGTGAAAGGATCGAGCCCGAACAGGCACCAGCCGTCGAACGGGAGGGTCCGCTGCAGCGCCGTCTTGTTTTGTTCGGGGACCACGGGCTGATCTTCTCCTACACCGGGCTCGAGCTTCCCGACGGCAGTCATCACGGGCATGGCGACTTCGCGCAGCTCGAAACGCCGGAGACGGATGCGGCGATCTGCGCCGTTCTGACCTCGTGACCTGACCTCGGGGCGTTGACAGGGTCAAGGGGTCGGCGTAGCTTTCCCGACTGATAGGAAACTTCCCTAACAGTCGGGTAACAACGACATGGCGACGAGGGACGGCACTCCGCGGCTGCTGCGAAGTCTCAATGACCGAGCGGCGCTCGACCTGCTGCTGGAGCGCGGCCCCCTGACCCGCGGTCAGCTGGGTGAGCTGACCGGCCTGTCGAAGCCGACCATGTCGCAACTGCTCGCCCGGCTCGAGGACGTCGGTCTGGTCGTCCACGGCGGCCGCAGCAGCGGGCGACCCGGTCCGAGCGCCCAGCTCTACGAGATCAACCCGACCGCGGCGTACGTCGCGGCGCTCGATGTGATGCCGACCCGCATCCTGGCCGCGGTCGCCGAACTCACCGGCCGTACCGTCGGCGAATACGAGCTGCGCACGCCGCGCGGCAAGGGCTCCGACGCGGTCGCGCGGGTCTGCGAGGCGGTCGACGGTGCCGCTGCCGACGCGGGCATCGACCGGTCCCGGCTGCAGCGGCTGGTCATCGGCTCGCCGGGAGCGTTCGACCCACGCACCGAGCGGCTGCGCTACGCGCGGCACCTGCCGGGCTGGCACCACCCGCAGCTGCTGTCGCGGCTGGCCGACGAGCTCGGCGTGCCGTTCGGCGTCGACAACGACGTCAACCTGGCCGCGGTCGCGGAGCAGCATGTCGGCCGGGCCCGCGGGCACGCCAGCTTCGTCCTGCTCTGGGCGGAGGACGGACTCGGCGCCGCCCTCGTCATCGACGGTGCGCTGCATCGTGGTGCCACCGGCGGCGCCGGCGAGGTCGGATTCCTGCCGCTGCCGGGCACGCCGGTCGTACGGCATGTTGGGCGCAGCAACGCCGGCGGGTTTCAGGCCCTGGCCGGCGGACCCCAGGTGCTCGAGTTGGCCCGCGAGTGCGGCCTGCGAGCCGGCACCCCTGAGGTCGCCGTGACCCGGGCCCTGACGACACCCGGCGCGGGGGACAAGCTGCTGGCCGCACTCGCGCATCGGATCGCGCTCGGTCTCGCCGCCATCGTCGCGGTGCTCGATCCCGATCTGGTCGTGCTCACCGGCAGCGTGCTCAAGGCGGGCGGCGACCGGCTGCTCGACCAGGTGCGCTCGGAGCTGGCCGACCTGGCCGTCGCCAGGCCGACGATCGAGCTGTCCGGCATCCCCGACCGACCGGTCCTCCAGGGCGGCCTTTGTGTGGCCCTGTCGGCCGTACGGGACGAGGTCTTTGACACCATCCAGTCCAGCCAGGCGGTCGGCCGGTCGTGAGCCGCCGCCACTGTAGGAGATGAGAACCATGCCCCGACTCCACCGGAAGGTCGTCGGCACGACGGCCGTGGTCGTGTTCGCCTTGGTCGCCGCCGGATGCACCGGCAGCACGAGCGGGGGAGCGAACGACAACCCGAACGCGGAGACCACGATCAAGTTCTGGCACGGCTGGACGGCGCCGAGCGAGATCGCCGCGATCAACCAGGCCGTCAAGGGCTTCGAGGCGGACAACCCCAACATCCACGTCGAGGTCACGAGCGGCATCACCGACGACAAGATCAACCAGGCCCTTCGGGCCGGCGGTTCGGGCGCACCCGACGTGGTGTCGTCGTTCACGACCGACAACGTGGGCGAGTTCTGCGCGTCCCACGTCTTCGTCGACCTGGCGCCGTTCTTCGAGAAGTCCGATATGAACCCGGACGACATCTTCCCGTCCACCATGCTGGACTACACCCAGTTCGACGGCGTCCAGTGCGCCCTCCCGTTGCTGGCCGACGCCTACGGCCTCTACTACAACAAGGACGCGTTCGCGGCGGCTGGGATCGACGGTCCACCGAAGACGCTGTCGGAGTTCGAGGCCGACGCGCTCAAGCTGACCAAGTCGGACGGCGACTCGTACTCGCAGCTCGGCTTCATGCCGGACTACCACGGCTACGAGACCACGATCGCCCACTACGCGGCGCAGTGGGGGCCGACGTACTTCGACGACCAGGGCAACTCCAATGCGGCGAACGACCCCGCACTCACCTCGATGTTCGAGTGGCAGAAGCACATGGTCGACGTGCTCGGCGGCTACGACAAGCTGGAGCGCTACCGCTCGACGTTCGGCGACGAATGGGGATCGAAGCACCCGTTCATGACCGGGCAGGTCGCGATGCAGCTCGACGGTGAGTGGCGGGCCGGCATGATCGACGACACCGGCGTCGACTTCGACTACGGTGTTGCGCCGTTCCCGGTGCCGGACGACCAGGCCGACACCTACGGCAAGGGTTATCTCAGCGGCACGATCATCGGCATCGCGAGCACCAGCGACAAGCAGAACGCCGCCTGGGAGTTCGTGAAGTACATGACCACCGACACCGACGCGGTCGTCAACTTCGCCAACGGGATCCACAACGTCCCGTCCACGATGGACGCCCTGGAGTCGCCGAACCTCGACGTGACTCCCGCCTTCAAGACCTTCATCGACATCGCAGAGAACCCGGACAGCAGCACGACCCCGGCGAGCCCCAACGGCGGTGCGTACCAGCAGACGCTCCAGGACGTGGGTTACGACTACGAGTCGGGGAAGATCACCGACCTGCATGCCGCGCTCGTACAGGCGGACCAGCAGATCGACGCCGACATCGCCCAGGCCCAGTAGCAACGGATCCGGCATGACTGTCGCCGCCCAGGCCAAGTCTCGCCCGCCGCCGCGCAGCATTTCGCGGCGGGCGAGCCGGTGGCGCAATCGGCTGCGCATCGTCGCGTTCCTGTCGCCGTGGCTGCTCGGCACCGGATTGTTCTTCCTCTACCCGCTGGCGGCGACCGGCTACTTCTCGATGATGAAGTACGACGGCTTCACGCCGCCGGTGTGGACCGGGTTCAGCAACTGGGACTACGTGTTCAACACCTACCCGTACTTCTGGCCGGCGTTGCGCAACACCTTGTGGTTCGTCTTCATCGTCGTGACGCTGCAGGTCCTGTTCGGCCTCGCAGTGGGCCTGCTGGTGTGCCATCTCCGGCGCAGTGCCGGAGTGTTCCGGACCCTCTACTACGCACCGCATCTGGCTCCGCCGGTGGCGGCCACGATGGCGTTCGTGTTCCTGCTCAACCCGGGAACCGGGCCGGTGAACACAATCCTCGGGCATCTCGGGCTGCCGGAACCGGGCTGGTTCAACGACCCGACCTGGTCGAAGCCGGCGCTCACCCTGCTGGTGCTGTGGGGCATCGGCGACCTGATGATCATCTTCATGGCGGCCCGGCTCGACGTGCCGGTCGAGCAGTACGAAGCGTCCGAGCTCGACGGGGCCGGCGCGTTCTCGCGGTTCCGCTACGTCACGCTGCCGAACATCCGGCCGATCCTGGTGTTCGCCGCGGTCACGGGCGTCATCGCGATCATGCAGTTCTATACCGAGCCGCTCGTCGCCGGAAAGGTGGCCAGCGGTCAGATCGGCGGCTCGGGCCAGCAGATCGAGCCCGGCTATCCGAGCAAGTCGACGCTGACTTTGCCGCAGCTGGTCTACAACCTCGGCTTCCAGCGGTTCGACATCGGCGCCGCCTGCGTCGTCGCGCTGGTGCTCTTCGCCCTGTCGATGGTCTTCGCCCTGTTCCTGATGCGGCGGGGCTCCGGCTTCCTGGCGGCGGGGGACTGACATGGCCGAGAACACCCTGCTCGCGACCGAGGTCCAGCCGCTGTCACGCCCGGATCGGGTGCCGGTCGGCGGGCCGGCGCGAGGCCGGGTGCTGCTCGAGTGGATCGGGCTGCATGCGTACGCGGTGGCCGCCCTGCTCTTCTTCGTGCTGCCGTTCGTCTTCGTCCTGCTGACCTCGGTGATGACCGATCAGCAGGCGCTCACGCGCGACCTGTGGCCGAACACGTGGGAGTGGAGCAACTTCAAGACCGTGTGGGAGACGCCGGGATTCCTCACCTGGTGGCGCAACACGCTGATGTACGCCACGCTCGGCACGGTCCTCATGCTCTTGTCGAGCATCCCGGTCGCGTACGCCCTGGCTCGCTTCCGGTTCCGCGGTCGCGGCTTCGTGATGATGGTCGTGATCGCCACGATGATGCTGCCGCCCCAGGTGGTCATCGTCCCCATGTACCTCGTGTGGTCACGGCAGTTCCACCTGACCGGAACGCTGTGGCCGCTGATCATCCCGCTGGCCTTCGGCGACCCGTTCTCGATCTTCCTGCTGCGGCAGTTCTTCCTGACCATCCCACAGGAGTACGTCGACGCGGCCAAGGTCGACGGCTGCGGCGACTTCCGGGCGATGCTGCGGATCGTGGTGCCGATGGCGAAGCCGGCCATCGCAGCGGTCGCGTTGTTCCAGTTCTTCTACTGCTGGAACGACTACTTCGGGCCGCAGATATATGCCAGTGAGAATCCGGCGGCGTGGACGCTGAGCTACGGGCTGGAGTCGTTCAAGAGCGTCCACCATACGAACTGGAACCTGACCATGGCCGCCACGATGCTCGTCATGGCGCCGGTCATCATCGTCTTCTTCTTCGCCCAGAAGGCATTCGTCGAGGGCGTGACATTGACGGGAGTCAAAGGATGAAGGTCGCGGTCGTCGGCGGCGGATCGACCTACACGCCCGAGCTCGTCGACGGCTTCGCCCGGCTCGGCTCGCGACTCCCGGTCGACGAGCTGGTGCTGGTCGACCCGGCCCGCGAAAGACTCGAGATCGTCGGCGGCCTGTCGCAGCGGATCCTCGCCAGGCATGGCCATCCGGCCCGGCTGACCCTCACCGACGACCTCGACACAGGCGTCGCCGACGCGCAGGCAGTCCTCCTCCAGCTGCGCGTCGGCGGCCAGGCCGCCCGGCACGGCGACGAGACCTGGCCGTTGGAGTGTGGTTGCGTCGGGCAGGAGACGACCGGCGCCGGTGGACTGGCCAAGGCGATGCGTACGGTGCCGGTGGTGCTCGACATCGCCGACCGGGTGGCGCGACTCAGTCCCGCTGCATGGATCATCGACTTCACCAACCCGGTCGGCATCGTCACGCGATCCCTGCTGCAGGCCGGGCATCGCGCGATCGGGCTGTGCAACGTGGCCATCGGGTTCCAGCGCCGGTTCGCCGCACTGCTCGGCGTCGCGCCCGAGGCGGTCGAGCTGGACCACGTCGGGCTGAACCACCTGACCTGGGAACGCGCCGTACGCGTCGAGGGCGAGGACCTGCTGCCGAAGCTGCTGGCGGACCATGCCGACGAGATCGCCGCCGACGTCGAGCTGCCGGTCGGCCTCGTGCGCGAGCTCGGCGTGGTGCCGTCGTACTACCTGCGCTACTTCTACGCCCACGACGAGGTCGTACGCGACCTGACCGGCCGGCCGACCCGGGCGTCGGCGGTCGCCGAGATCGAGCGGCAGCTGCTCACGATGTACTCCGATCCCGAGCTGGTCGAGAAGCCGGCCCTGCTGTCGCAGCGGGGCGGTGCGTACTACTCCGAGGCCGCGGTCGAGCTGGCCGCCGGGCTGCTGGGCTCGGGAGCCGACGAGCAACCGGCACAGGTCGTCAACGTCCGCAACGACGGGACGCTGCCGTTCCTGGCGGCCGACGCGGTCATCGAGGTGCCGGCTCGGATCGGTCCGGACGGTGCCGTGCCGCTGCCGGTGGCGCCGCTCGAGCCGTTGTACACCGGGCTGGTCGGCGCGGTCGCGGCGTACGAGTACATGGCGTTGGAAGCGGCCCTGCACGGCGGCCGGGAGCGGATCTTCCAGGCGCTGCTCGCGCATCCGCTGGTCGGGCAGATCGAGCTCGCTGAGGGCCTGACCGACCGCCTGATCGCGCACAACCGCGCCTATCTCCCGTGGGCCTGACCCGATGACCGCCACGGAGAACGGAGCGCCCGCGGCGGTGCTCGCCATCGACGCGGGCAACAGCAAGACCGACCTCGCGATCATCGGCCACGACGGCACGGTGCGGGGCACGGCGCGCGGTGACGGGTTCCGGCCGCATCAGCTGGGCGCGGCCGCGGCGATCAAGGGCCTGGTGCCGCTGGTCGCCAAGGCGGCCGCCGAGGCCGGTCTCCCGGCGCTCGGCAACGGGGCCCTGGTCGAGCACGTGTCGGCGTGCCTGGCGAACGCGGACCTCCCGCTCGAGCAGCGGCTCCTTACCCAGGCGATCGACGCACAGGGCTGGGGCCGTACCAGCGAGGTCGTCAACGACACCTTCGCGCTGCTCCGGGCGGGCGGCGAGGACTCGCGCGGCATCGCGGTCGTGTGCGGCGCCGGCATCAACTGCGCCGGGATGCTGCCGGACGGGCGGACCGCGACGTTCGCGGCCGTCGGACACATCTCGGGGGACTGGGGCGGTGGTGGCGGGCTGTGGCAGGAGGCGATGTGGTGGGCCGCCCGCGCCGAGGACGGCCGAGGCGACGAGACCCGGCTTCGGGTGGCGTTGCCCGACCACTTCGACCTGCCGTCGATGGGGGCGCTCATCGAGGCGGTCCACCTCGGTGTCCTGCGACCGGAGCAGTGTCACGAGATGACCCCCGTGCTGTTCGAGGTCGCCGAGTCGGGGGATCGGATCGCGGCCGACATCGTCCGCCACCAGGCGCACGAGATCGTGTCCCTGGCGTTGGTCGCGATGCGCCGGCTGGACGTCCTCGACGAGCCGATCGACGTGCTGCTCGGCGGTGGGGTCCTGACGGCCGGACACCCGCTCCTGATGGGCTCGATCGAGTCCGAACTGCACCGGTCCGCGCCGTACGCGGTCACGCGTGTGGTGACCGCGCCGCCGGTGATCGGTGCCGGGCTGCTCGGGCTGGACCGGATCAACGCGTCGGACGCCGCCCGCGAGACGCTTCGGTCCAGTCAGCGTCGATGACTCGCGGCCGGTTGTCCGTGGGTGGTTTACTCCGTAGGTAGACGGAGGGCTGAATGACCGTGAACTGGCAGACCCGGATGGCCACGGTGTCGAGCGTGGTCGGCCTGGTCGTCTCGGTCGGCCGCGAGACGCATCGGGCGGCGCGGCAGCGGCAGATGCGGTCGATCCGGCTCACGACCGCCGAGCGCGACGCCTGCCTGGACGCGCTGGCCGAGCAGTACGCCGTCGGACGGATCGACGAGGCTGAGCTGGATCGCCGGGTCGAGCTGGCCCACCGGGCGGTCGTCCACGGCGATCTCGATCCGGTGTTCGCCGGTCTGCCGAGGCCGGCCTTCAAGCCACCGAAATACTCCGGTTCGGCCGCGCCGGGCTTCGCCTCCCGATGGCGACGGCCCGGGGGATGGCGCTGGCTGGTGTTCGCGGCCGCCGCCTGGATTGCGGTGCCGTTCGTCCTGATCGGCATGCTGTTCCTCGCCGCCGGTCACGAGGCGGCCGCCGTAGTGTTCGCCGCACCGCCTTTGATGTGGATGCTCCTGCTGTGGCGGTGGGCGTCGGATCATCAGCCATGGGCGCGACGGCGCTCGTGGGCCGCGCGGCCACGGGTCTGACGGCCCGATCTGCAGCGTCGAGACGGTAAGGTCGCCGGGCCAGCTGCCTGCCCCGTCGGGTCCGCGCGCCCCGCCCGCGAACCGAACGTGTCGTCGGCCGATGTCCAAATGCAGCAGCGTCATGCGTCGGTTTGGTGACACCGCATCTGACAGAAGGGATCGACTCATGACGACCGAGACCAGCCAGCCGGGACCGAAGGTGGTCGACCGCGCCACGTGGCAAGCCGAGCTGGACGCGCTTCGGATCCGCGAAAAGGCGCACACTCGCGCCGGTGACGCGCTCGCGGCGGCCCGTCGCCGACTTCCGATGGTGGAGGTCGACGCCACGGTGACCCTGATCGGCGAGGACGGCCCGGTCACGCTGCTCGACGTGTTCGACGGCCGCGAGCAACTTGTCGCGTACTTCCACATGTGGCACACCGGCCACTCCGCCCCCGAGCAGTGCGAGGGCTGCACGTTCTTCAACGGCCAGGTACGCGAGCTGTCCAACCTGCACTCGCGCGACGTCACGTACGCCACCCTCTGCCAGGGCGCGTACGACGAGAGCGTGCGCTATCGCGACTTCATGGGCTGGGACGTGCCGTGGTACTCCGCGGAGGCGGCCGCCGATGGGCTGCTCGGCGATCGGCAGCGGTCGCCGGCGCCGCTGGTGTCATACCTGCGGCAGGACGACCGGGTGTTCGAGACGTACTGGACGAGCGGCCGCGGCCTGGAGGCGATGGACAACAGCTACCGGCTGCTGGACCTGACCGTCTACGGCCGGCGGGAGGCCTGGGAGGAGCGGCCCGCCGGCTGGCCGGCACCACGCTGGTCGGGCGACGCCAACCCATTCCGCACCGGCGAGCGGCCGATCGCGCAGTGGAGTCGGGTCGAAGCGGGACGATCCGACGACCTAGGCTCGAATCACTAGCCGTATCAGCCTCCTGATCGTTGACTCCGTAGTTGGGTCCAGGGTTGAGAATGAAACATGCGGACGAGTGAGCTGGCTGGTCGGGCCGGTGTGAACGCAGAGACGCTGCGCTATTACGAGCGTCGAGGCCTGCTGGAGGCGCCACCGCGTACTCCGGGCGGCTACCGGGACTATCCGGTCGCCGCTGTGGAACTGCTGCGATTCATCAAGCGCGCCCAGGAGCTGGGCTTCAGCCTCGACGAGGTCGAGGAGCTGGTGCATCTGGATCGGGGTGGTCCGAAGAGCTGCGACTCGGCACGCGCGGTCGCCGTCGCCCGCAAGGCGGACCTGGAGCAGCGGATCGCCGACCTGCAGCGGATGTCGGACTCGCTCGGCGACCTGATCGCGACCTGTGACCTGCCACAGTCGGATCGCAGTTGCGCGCTGCTGGACGCCATCGACCAAGGGGCTGGCGCGGAGGGCTGCTGCTGATGCACCAGCGCATGACACTGGAGGTCCTGCACGTTCCGGACTGCCCGCACCTCGGGCCGATGCTGGAGCGGCTGCAGGACGTGACCGATCTGCCGGTGGCGACGCACATCATCAGTACGACCGGCGAGGCGGAGGCGCGGGGCATGGCGGGATCGCCGACCCTGCTGGTCAACGGGGTCGACCCGTTCGCCGACGGCCGGACCGAGGACAGCGTGTCCTGCCGGATCTACCGCGACGAGCGGGGACGCATGGTGCCCGTGCCGTCGAGGGACCAGCTGCGAGCGGCTGTCAGCTTCGACGGGCCCTCGCTCGACATGACGACAGTCCGGTCCAGCGACGTCATGTCCGCTTGGCGGATACGGTCGACTCCGCTCGAGGCCGATGAGGCAATGGTCCACCAGGCGATCCTGCGCCGGTTCGCCGCCAGGGGAACCCCACCCAGCCGGGCGGACCTGAGTGTCGTGGTCGCCGAGGGCGGTCGTCCGATCGGAGACATCCTCAGCGCCCTGCACCGGGTCGACGCGATCCGACTGGCGCCGGACGGCCGGATCGTGGTGGCCTATCCGTTCTCGGCGAGAACGACCCGGCATCGGGTACGCATCGCCGATCAGATCGACGTCTTCGCGATGTGCGCGATCGATGCTCTCGGCATCTCGCCGATGCTGGCTGCCGACACGGTGATCACCTCCGACGACCGTACGAACGGCCAGCCGGTCACGGTCACGACGGTCGCGGGCCGTACGACCTGGTCGCCGACGACTGCGGTGGCGATCATCGGCTCCGTTCCGGGATCGGGGCCGTCGGCCGACACCTGTTGCGACTACCTGAACTTCTTCACCGATATCGAATCGGCCAACGCCTGGCTGACCAGTCATCCGCATGTGCCCGGCGAGGTGCTGACCCAGCACGAGGCCGAGGCGCTGGCCAGCCGGCTGTTCTCCGACCTGCTCGACAGCTAGTACCGGCGCCGATCAGGCGGTGCCGAGGTTCTCGACGTTGACCCAGCGCACCTTGCCTCGCGGCGGACCCGGCAGATGACGAACCAGGTCGTCGGTCTCCCGGAGGACGGGCTCGGGATCGAAGTCGTCGTCGTGATCGACGCGAAGCACGTGGCGGTTGGCATAGCCCAGCAGCCGCGACACCGACGTTCCCTTTCGGGACGTGAGTCGGTGAGCGGCGACCTCCAGGCGGCGGAGGCTGCTCATCCGGTAATAGCCCCGAGTCACAACGACGACGATGGACAGTCGCGCCGGGTTGGCACAGAGTCGAAGGTCCCGCCGCCGCGGATCAGATGCGTCGTTCCCCCGGCGGTCACGGTGAGCCGGCCTCCGGCAGGCTCGGATAATCGGTCGGATAGAGCCCGGCAACGAAGCGGTACGTCTCCTCGCCCGAGTGGCCGCGCGCGCTGAACTCGCGGGCCAGCGCGAAGACCCGGTCCCAGAACTCTGCCGCATCGTCGCGTGAGATCCGGGCGTGCCGGACGATGGCCCGCAGATCGTCGGCCTGATGAGCGGGCACCGACTCGGCCGCGGCGTCGACCAGGATGTTGGGGATCGCCGAGAGCTGCTCGGGCCGGATCTGGCCGACGTAGAAGATCCGGGCGGTCCGGCCGTAGAACCGCTCCTCGATCGCCCGCACCCTGCGGGTACGGACCACCCGGAGCAAGCCGGCGTCGAGCAGCACGTCGACGTGATAGGCCACGCTGCTCTTGGGCCGGTCCACCGCCTCGGCGAGCTCGGCGACCGTCGCAGCCCGCTCGAGGACCAGGTCCAGCAATTGGTTCCGGAGCGGGTGGAAGGTCGCCTTCAGCTCCGGCGTCGAGGTGATGATGCGCAGGTCCTCGAGCTCGTAGTCAGGGAGTCCCGTCTGGCTCGACACCGTCAGTCCGTCCTGTTAACGTGAATGATCGAGAAAGTTCGATCATAACGGTTCCACAGGAAAGGCGCTCATGGACATCATCCTCGTTCCCGGCCTCTGGCTCCACGGCACCAGCTGGGACGCGGTCACACCGACGCTTGAGAAGGCCGGCCATCGCGTACGAGCGCTGACCCTGCCCGGCATGGAGAGCAAGGACACCGATCGGTCCGGCGTCACGCTGGCCGACCAGGTCGACGCCGTGGTGGCTGCGATCGACGAGGCCGACGGGCCGGTGCTGCTGGTCGGTCACTCGGCAGGCAGCGGGATCGCGCACGCGGCCGTCGACGCCCGGCCGGACCGAGTGGCCCGCGCGGTCTATGTCGGCGGCTTCCCGTCGGCCGACGGCGAGGCGCTGCTTGAGGGTCTCCCGGCCGAGAACGGCGAGGTCGCCATGCCGAACTGGGCCGAGGTCGGCGAGGAGGCCAACGTGGTCGACTTCGACGAGGAGTCGCTGGCACGGTTCTACGCCGACGCGATTCCGGCGCCCGAGAAGGTCCTCACCGACAAGGTCAGCCTGTCCGACCAGCGTCGCTACGACGTACCCGCGGTCGCGGTCTGCCCGGAGTACACCGCCGACCAGCTGCGCGAGTGGGTGAAGGACGGCCACGTGAGCGAGCTGGCCGCCATTCACAACGTCGAGTACGTCGACCTGCCCGGCGGTCACTGGCCGCAGCTCACCCAGCCCGACAAGCTGGCCCAGGTCATCCTCGACGAGGCCGGCCGCGCCGGCTCGTGACCGAGGAGATCACTCCTGAGGACCGCTACTGCGGATAGGTCGGGGGCTGCTGCCACGACGACGGCGGTGCGGTCGGCGGCGTCGTGGTGATGTAGATCGTGCGGCCCATGACCGCGCCGAGCAGCGAGCCGATGCACACGCCCAGCGCCACGTTGATGCACGCGGTCGCGACCTGGCTCTCAAGCTCGTCACCGATGGCGAACGGCGCTGCGGCTCCGAAGGCCGTGGCGAGCACGATGATCCAGCCGAAGAACGACCGCGGCCGCGGCGTGACCAGGGCGAGGGCGTGCGCCAGTCCGGTTGCGATCAGCGCCAGCAGCGCGGCCGTAATGGCGTAATCGACCAGGAACGAGTGGGCGACGTCGAGCAGCAGCGCCGGCCGGACCAGGTCGATATCGAGCACGTCGCGGCAGATGAGCACGCCGACCGCGGCCACGAGCGCGGCGACGCAGGCGGTCGCGAAGCCGCCTCCCCACAGCCGTTTCGCGTCGACCGAGACGTGGGTCTTGGGGGGTTGTCCGGCAGCACCTGGGTACGTCATGTCATCCTCCGATGCCTTCGAGGGTGGCCGAAACGGGCATACGCGTACTCACCCGAGGCGGGTGATCGTGTCGCGCGACTAGTCCAGTGCAGGCAGCGAGGGGGAGAAGTCCAGCCGGGCGTACGGCGCGAAGCCGCGTATCACGTCGTCCGGCCAGGTTGCCGTCCCGCCGTAGGTTCGCCCGTCGAGCGTCAGTGCGACGTCGTAAGTGAAAGGTGCCGGACCCAGTGTCGACGCCGCCTTGCCCTGGGCGTCCGGGCCGTCCCAGTAGAGCTGGCCGTCGGCGCGGCAGTCGTCGGTGAGGCGCGGGGAGAAGGTCAGCGCGTCGCCGTCAGCTGCGGTCACCGTGATGCTGGCGTCGACCTGTTTGGGCGCGGTGGCGAGTTGATCCACCTGCATCTCGACGCCATAGCTGGTGATCGCGCCGCCGTTGTGCGCGATGATGCCGAGGTAGGCCGACGGAGTCGGTAGCGGGCCGTCCGACGGTGTGGTCCAGTGGAAGCTCGTGAATGCGTCACCGCCCGGCCCTCGCCCGAACACCGTCACGTCGTACTCGTCGGCGTATCCGGCGGGCGTGAGAAGGAACCAGCCGGGCTCGATCTCCTCGAGCGGGGACGAGAACGTGCGGGCGCACCGTTCGCCGGCGGCCTCGAAGTTGGCCCGCAACCGCCAGCCTTCGAGTGGGAACTCGACAACGACCTGCTCCGGGCTGCCGACGTCAGGCGAGTTCCGGGGTGGCGCCCCATCGACGCAGCCCGAGCCGTAGCAGTAGGTCCAGGGCTGCAGGTCGACCGACTGGTCTCCGTAGTGCAGCCGCATGTCCGGCGGCCGGTCCAGGCCGTTCGCTCGAGGCCGGGGCTCGACGCGTTGCTCGGGGCCGGTTTCGAACTCGGTGGTGCCCACGCCGCAGGCGACCGCACCGGGCGCCGCCAATGCGATGACCGTCGCCACTCGGACCCATGCCCCTGTCCGTCCCCTCATGACCTGTGGACGTATCAGCGGCTCTGCAGGTTGCCTACGGGGCTCAGCTGCTCGGATCCGGGCGGATGCGCTCGAGGATCGGTACGAGCGCCGAGGGCTGCTCCACATGGGCGTTGTGGCCGACGCCGGGCAGGATCACCGGATCCGGCACCAGCTCGCGCAGGTGCTCGACCGGGCTCATCGGGTCGTGCTCGCCCGCGGCCAGCACCACCGGCGCCTGCGCGGCGGTGAGCAGGGCCTTCATGTCCGGTCGTCCGACGGCGAAGGCGCCCGAGTCCAGCGCGAGCCGCCAGCCGCCATCCGTCTCGGTGACGCACGAGGTCGCGGCTGGGGAGTCCGGATCGACCAGCCCGGTCAGACCGGCGACCCGCAGCGCGCGATCGACGGCCTCGGCCCGGGTGTCGAAGACCTTGGCGGGCCGAGCCGCCAGCTCGGCCGCCTTGGCGAGCTCGCCGTCGGTCCAGCGGACCTTGATGCCGAGGCCGCAGACACCGATCACCTCGACGCCGTACTGCCCGCCGGCCAGCTCGAGACCCACGACGCCGCCGAGCGAGTGGCCCAGGATCACGATCGGGCGGTCGTCGAGGATCTCGGCGAGAGCGCTGGCGAGGCCGCCGAAAGAGTAGCCACCTTCGAGCGGTGCCGAGTCGCCGTGGCCGGGCAGGTCGGGCGCGACCCAGCTCCAGCTCGGATCTAGCGTCGCGGTCAGGCCGTCCCAGACCCGGTTCGTCGCGCCAAGGCCATGCACCAGCACCAGCAGCGGACCGTCGTCGGCCGGGCCGCCGCAACGGGACGAGATCGCCATGCTCCGATCCAATCCGATCGAGTGCCGTACGCGCTACGCCATCCGTCCCCGATCTGGCGAGCCGTCCCCTGGCGGTAGCCATATCCCGAAACACGCCGGCGTGTTTCGGGATTTGCCTACCCTCAGCGGGACCTCGCGCGAGGATGCGGCACCCGGGTCGGATCTGGCGGAGGACGCCATCCACGGGTCGTAATTGATTGACTACGCTTCGGCGTGTCGGAGGTGCAAAGCGACTACTGTCAGTGGCGATTTTCCAGCTCCGGTTACGTGACGTAGTCCTGTTGCTCGTGGGAGGGTTGGTACCGGTGTTCTTCAAGAAGTATCCACGGTTCGTCGCTACGAGCTCGGTCGCCAGCACTCCGGGCCGGCTCAATCTGCGTCACCAGGTGATCTTCGACGACAACCGGGAGATCTTCGAGGACGCCAGGGTGCTCGACATCGCCAGCCACGACGGTCGCTGGAGCCTGGCCGCCATCGAGGCCGGCGCCAAGCACGTGACGGCCATCGAGGCCCGGGCCGACCTGGTCGAGCACGCCGAGGACAATCTCGCCCACTACGGCGTCGAGCGAGACCGCTACCAGGTGATCCACGGCGACGTGTTCGACGTCCTGGGCGGATCCCAGCATGAGCTCGAGGCCGACGTCGTGCTGTGCCTCGGGTTCCTCTACCACACGCTGCGCTACCAGGACCTGTTCCATGGGATCCGGTCGGTGGATCCGACGTACCTGCTGCTCGACACCGCGGTCTACCGCTCCGAGGAGCCGGTCGTACGAGTCAAGGCCGAGGACATCGAGCGGCAGGGCAACTCCGCGGCGGGTCAGCTCGCATACGACGGCCGGATGCTGGTGGGCCGGCCGTCGCCTGCGGCACTGGAGCTGATGCTCGACTCGTTCGGCTTCGAGGTCGAGAAGAAGTTCGACTGGCAGCGGTTCCTTCGGACCCGGCCGATGGTCACGACGGTGAAGTCGTACCGCCGGGGCGACCGGGTCACCTGGTTGTGCCGGCGCCGGCACTGACCCGGCGCTGCCGCCGCGCTTCCCACCGCATCGCACCGTGACTGGTGTGGCTGCTGGAAACCGGTGGGGGTGATGGTGCACAATGGCGCACGTCACCGGGCTCGTGCCGGACAGGTCGCTGGGGAAGGCGTACCTCGAGGCAAGGGAGGACCCGGTGACTGTGGCGAGCCCAACGGCCACGCGGACGACGACGCGTGGCGTCTTGTACGTCCACTCCGCGTCGTCAGCCCTGTGTCCCCATGTGGAGTGGGCGGTCGGCGGCGTGCTTGGCGTCCAGGTCAACCTGTCGTGGACCGGACAGCCGGCGGCGGCCGGTGCCTATCGCAGTGAGCTGTCGTGGCAGGGCCCGGTCGGCACCGGCGCCAAGATCGCGTCGACCCTGCGCGGCTGGAAGCAGGTGCGGTACGAAGTGACCGAGGAGCCGACGGCCGCGACGGAGGGCGCCCGTTACTCGTACACGCCCGAGCTCGGCATCTTCCACGCGGTCACCGGTGTGCACGGCGACATCATGATCCCCGAGGACCGGCTCCGGGCCGCGGTCGTGAAGGCTGCGCTGGGCGAGTCGACCCTGGAGCTCGAGGTCGACAAGCTGCTCGGCAAGCCGTGGGACGACGAGTTGGAGAGCTTCCGGCACGCGGGAGACGGCGCGCCGGTGCGGTGGCTGCACCACGTCGGCTGACCATCGAGGTCGGCCGGACCTGCCCTACGTGATGTGTACGGCGACGGCTGGAGTCGACTCGCCGCTGTCGGCGGTGACCCGGAACAGATTGCGGCCGGACTGACCGGTCCAGATCCAGGTCGAGAAGGTGCCCCCGTGGTCAGTGGTCGTGGTGACGCCTGCGAACCCGGCCCAGGATCCACCCTCCTTGCGCTCGACGGCGACGGTGACGCCGGCGCCGAGGCCTGGGAATCGCCCGGACAGCGTCACTTGCTCACTGCCGCTGGCGGTCTCGGGAGAGGCGTTCAGGGTGGGCTCGTTGCGATCGGGCTTCTTCGTCGGCTGGGTCGGCGTCGGCTCGGACGACTGCGTCGGCTGGGTCGGCTCGGAGGGCTCGAAGGTGTCCTGCGTCTCGGTCGGGCTCGGTCCGGCGGTGAAGTCGCCGTAGGGACCGGACGAGGGGTCAGGCAGGTTCTTCGGCGCCTTGACGTCGTCGATGCCGGTCGAGTCGACCGCACGGGAGCTGAGAATCCCGATCGTGAGGCCGAGGACGACGCCGATCACGACCATCGTCACGAGGCCGAAAAGGATGGCGCGATTACGCGCTCCAACCGGGTCGTCGGTGTCGAGGTTCACCGAGCAAATCCTCCTCTCACGACACACTACGGCTCGACGATGGGTGCGGGACTTCGGGGCAACGACCGCGCGCCGCCCGAGGTCCGCGAGTCTCGTCCTAGTGTGCCAAAGCTGAAGCTGACGCCAAGAGCGATCCCGACGGTGCGTTTAGGACTTTCGTCCCTAGCTAGTGCGCACGCGGACCGATTAGACAGTGCGCGTGACACGGACAGGGTCAATTCGCCTTTTCTTGTTAGACGACCATGAGATCGTACGCCGTGGACTGCGCGATCTCTTCGAGTCCGAAGACATGGTGGTGGTGGGGGAGTCGGCATCGGCCGTGGAGGCAACCAGCCGCATTCCCGCGTTGCATCCGCATATCGCCATCCTGGACGGCCGGCTACCCGACGGTAGTGGTATCGAGGTGTGCCGTGCCGTGCGCTCGGTCGACCCGACGATCAACGTCTTGATCCTGACGTCGTACGACGATGACGACGCGCTGTTCGCGGCGATCATGGCGGGTGCGGCGGGCTACGTCCTCAAGGAGGTGTCGAGCTCGGCGCTGATCGACGCGGTCCAGCAGGTCGCCGCGGGACGGTCGCTGCTCGACCCGGCCGTCACCCAAAGAGTGCTGGAGCGGATTCGCCGTGGCGACGAGGTCGCCGGCGAGCTCGACCAGCTGACCGAGCAGGAGCGCAAGATCCTCGAGCTGATCGCAGAGGGCCTGACCAACCGGCAGATCGCCGAGCGGCTGTTCCTTGCCGAGAAGACGGTGAAGAACTACGTGTCGAGTGTGCTGGCCAAGCTCGGTCTCGAACGGCGTACTCAGGCTGCCGTCCTGGCGTCGAAGCTGCTCGCCTAGCCCGGCGTCGACGCGTCCAGCGGCACCCGCCACTCGATCTTGGTGCCGCGTGGCTCGGCGCGCTCGATGGTCACCGATCCGCCGAGCTTGCTGGCCCGCTCACGAAGGTTTCGCAGCCCGCTCTCGTAGGCCGCCTCGTCGATCCCGACCCCGTTGTCGGCGACCTGCGCGATCAGCTCGTGATCCGTCGCGGTCAGCGTGAGGTGCACCGATGTCGCCTGGGCGTGCTTGGCGACGTTGGACAACGCCTCCCGGAGCACGGCGAGCACCTGCGACCGGAGCTGGCTGTCGATGCTGACGTCGAGCGGCCCCTTGATCGACAGCCGGGGCGCGAATCCGAGGACGTTGGCGTACTCCGCGACGAGGTCGGACAGCTCGGTACGCAGCGTCTTGGCGGTCTTCTGGTGGAGCTCGAAGATCGCGGTACGCAGGTCGCGGATCGTCGTGTCGAGCTCGTTGACCGCCGTCTCGACCCGCTCGCGTACCTCGGGCGAGATCGCGAACCGGTAGGCGCCCTGCAGCATTAGGCCGGTGGCGAACATCCGCTGGATCACGACATCGTGTAGGTCTCGCGCGATCCGGTCCCGCTCGGCGAGGACCACCAGCATCTCGCCGTCCTGGCGGGCCTTCGCCAGATCCAGCGCGATCGCCGCCTGGTCGGCGAACGTCTGGAGCATGTACTCGTCCTCGCGCGACGGCGCCGGCGTCGGCGCGACCACGAGCAGGATGCCGGTCGCGTTGGTGCTGGACCGGAACGGAACGAGGAGCGCGGGTCGCCTTTTGTCGCCGGCGATCGGCACCTCGTCGCCGAGCGTCTCGTCTGCCTGGTCGAACAGGGCGCGCAGGTCCGGCACCGTCGTCGGCAGTCCCTCGTCGAGCACTCGAGCGATCGCCGGGCCCTCGCGCGGGACGGACTGGCCCTGCAGATGCTCGACCACGGCGCCGTCGACCGCATGGACGGCGAGGCCTGTCTCGTTGTCGGCCAGCAGCACGCAGGCGGCCGCGCTGCCCGTCAGCTCTCTCGCCCGACGCGCCACGACGCCGAGCGCGGTATCCCTGTCGGCGCGCTCCAGCAGCAGGCGGGTGAGCTCGGCCGACGCCTCGAGCCAGCGTCCGCGCCGCTGCGACAGGGCGTAGAGCCGGGCGTTCTCGATCGCCACTCCGGCCGCGGCCCCCAGCGCCGCCACCGCCCGCTCGTCGGCCTCGGAGAACTCCTCCGCGGACTGCTTGTCGGCCAGGTAGAGCAGGCCGAACATCCGCTTGTGGACGTGTACGGGCACGCCGAGGAAGCTGTTCATGTCGGGATGGTTGGCCGGGAACCCGTGGGCGGATGGATGCTCCCTGATCCGGGCGATCCGGATCGGTCTCGGGTCGTCGAGCAGCTCGCCGAGCAGGCCGTGCCCGTGCGGGATCTCCCCGATCTTCTCGATCTCGGCCTCGGACAGACCCTCGATGATGAGGTCGACGAAACGGCGGTCGGGGCCGAGGATCGTCAGGGCCCCGTAGCGGGCCGAGGACAGGGCGCAGGCGGCCTGCACGATGCGGTGCAGAACTCCGCGCAGGTCGAGATCCGAGCCCAGCCCGACGACGGCGTCGGAAAGCGCTTGCGGAATGCTCTCACTGGCAGCACTGCTGCCGAGGTTGTCGGCTCCAAGGGGGCCGCTCGCCATGATTTCTCCTCAGGCCCAAGGAAAGGGTCCCTAACTCATGGTGACGACGATAGGGCGGTTGGGATCGCAGCATCGTAGGACGAAAGGCCCGGCCATTCCAGGCCGTTAGTCCGTGGTAAATCCGGGACATCCGTGACAGCGTCGCCGCGAGCCCGCCTATCTCCGGTCCGCGCCGTGAGTGCAGGGCGGCTCGCGGGAACGGACGGAGGACCCAGATGGGCCACCGAGTGCTTGTCGCCTACGGCAGCCGTGGCGGTGCGACCGCCGAACTGGCGTCGTGGATCGCCGACGAGCTCCGCGAGCATGGCTGTGTCATCCGGATCCATCCCGCTGCCGCGGTCTCCGACCCCCAGAAGTTCGATGCCATCGTGCTCGGCGGTCCGATCTACCTGGGCCGGTGGCATCGGGCCTGCCGTGACTTCGTACGCCGGCACCGGTCGACCTTGTGCGCCCGGCCGGTCTGGCTGTTCAGCAGCGGCCCGCTCGAGGTCATCACCGAGGCCAACGAGCCGACTCCGGTCCCGTTCGTCCTGGCGACCCTGCGTGGGCTGCCGGCGCGAGGCCATCGCACCTTCGGCGGTCGCCTCGAGACGGACGCCGGCGGCCTGGCCAGCTGGTGGCTGGCCCGCAGCGGTCCGGCCGGCGACTATCGCGACGAGTCCCGGGCCCGCTGCTGGGCGTCGAGCATCGCGACGGACCTCCGTCCGGTGCCGACCATCGGTCATTCGTTGACCACGACCGCTGCGCCGCTGAAGGCGCTGGCCGCGAGGTCCCGCAACGCCTCGTCCAACGCGTCGAACCGGTAGCGCGTGGTGTGGACGTTCACGTCCATGCGTGCGGCCAGGCGAAGCAGCTCCTCACCGTCGCGGCGGGTGTTGGACGTGACACTGCACAGATCGCGTTCGTAGAACAGGTGGCGCTCGTAGTCCAGCGTCGGAATGTCACTGAGGTGGATGCCCGCGATCGCGACCGTGCCGCCCCGGCCGACCGACTCCAACGCGATCGGCACGATGTCGCCGACGGGTGCGAAGACGATCGCCGCGTCCAGGGGTATCGGCGGCCGGTCGTACGCGCCGCCGACGAAGGTCGCACCGAGCTCCCTCGCCAGCTCGCGTCCGGCCTCGCCACGGGTCAGGACGATGAGCTCGGCGCCTTCGGCAGCCGCGACCTGCGCGGTGATGTGCGCACTGGCCCCGAAGCCGAAGATGCCGAGCCGCCCACCCGGCGGCAGTTGTGCCCGCCGCAACGAGCGATAGCCGATGATGCCGGCGCACAGCAGCGGCGCGGCCCGCTCGTCGGTGTAGTCGTCGGGGATCGCGTACGCATAGGCGGCCGGGACCGCGGCGTAGTCGGCGAACCCGCCGTCGGCGTCCCAGCCGGTGTACCGGGAGTCGGGACAGAGGTTCTCCTGGCCGGCCCGGCACCATCGGCAGCTGCCGCAGGTGCGTCGCAGCCACGCGATGCCGATCCGATCGCCGACGCCGAATCTCGTGACGTCGGTGCCGAGCGCGACGACCTCACCGACGACCTGGTGGCCGGGTGTCACGCCCGGGCGCCGAGGCGTCAGGTCGCCTTCGACCAGATGAAGATCGGTACGGCACACGCCGCAGGCTCGAACCTTGACGACCACCTCGTCGGACGCCGGCTCCGGTTGTGCGCGTTCCTCGAGACGAAGCCGGGTCTCCGCGATCGGCGCCGGTGCGTCGAAGGTCCATGCCCGCATGTTCGACATGGATCCAGTGTCTCGCCTGGGTTTGCGGGCCGTCGTCGGGTATTAGGGACTTGTGACCCGGCTCGAGGGGTCGCCGGCCACTGGCAGCGACAAGCCCGGGTGTCGAAGGGTGAAGCTGACCCGTGGGTCCGGGAGGTGCGATGACCGTGGCGTATCGGGATCTTTCCCGAGAGCGATGTCTGGCCCTACTGTCGGAGTCCGTCGTGGGCCGGATCGCCTACTGCTCGGGCACCGGACCCAGGCTCTACCCGGTCAACTACGTGCTGGACGGCGAGACCATCGTCTTCCGTACCGCCGCCTACACCGCCTTGGGCACCGAGATCGCCGAGCAGTCGGTCGCCTTCGAGGTGGACCAGGTCGACGCGGTCAACGGCCACGGCTGGAGCGTCGTCGTCAACGGCCACGCCACGATCGTCTCCGATCTCGACGAGGTCGCCCAGCTTCAGCGCCGGTCCGATCCGCATCCGTGGGCTCCGGGCGTCCGCCCGCTCTACATTCGGATCTCGGTACGTCGGATCAGCGGCCGGGCGATCGGATCGCTCACCGACTAGGTGCGCGAACCGACGTCGGTCGGGGTCAGTGCCCCTCGTCGAAGGGTCGACCGGGTCGGCGGGGTCCGCGGGCCGATTCGCCCGTGGTGTCATCTCGGCGCATGCGCCGCCTCCTCCTGGAGAGCCGACTCTCAGCATCGGCCCAGGCGGGGGTGGTCGGGCAGGGCCGGACGGGGTGGCTTCGGCAGGCCGAACGGCGTCTGTTTCGGGCCTAATGGCAGGTAACGCGGGACCAAGGACGCGTATCAGGACCGCCCGCGCCACCTCAGCGCTCCACTGGCGGTAGCCAAATCCCGAAACACGCCGGCGTGTCTCGGGATTCGCCTACCCCCAGCGGGGCCGGGGGCGATGCCGTCTGCGGACGGGAGGGTCAGAGCGGGATGTTGCCGTGCTGCCCGCGTACCGGGGACTCGGCCTGGGCGTCGGCGATCGCGCGAGCCAGCGCCGACCGGGTCGACTCCGGCTCGATGACCTCGTCGACCACGCCGATCTCGACGGCCTTGTCGACCCCGCCGGCGATCCGTTCGTGCTCGGCGGCGAGCTCCGCCTCGACACTGGGCCGGACGTCGGGATCGACCTCGGCCAGCTTGCGCCGGTGCAGGATGCGTACCGCGGCGATTGCGCCCATCACGGCCACCTCGGCGGTCGGCCACGCGAAAACCCGCGTCGCGCCGAGGGAGCGGGAGTTCATTGCGATGTAGGCGCCGCCGTAGACCTTGCGGGTGACCAGCGTGACCCTCGGCACCGATGCCTCGGCGAACGCGTGCAGCAGCTTCGCACCGCGGCGTACGACGCCGTCCCACTCCTGGCCGACCCCCGGCAGGTAGCCCGGCGTGTCCACGACCACGACCAGCGGCACTCCGAAGGCATCGCACATCCGCACGAACCGCGCCGCCTTCTCGGCCGACTGCGAGTCGAGGCAGCCGCCCAGCCGCAACGGGTTGTTGGCGATCACGCCGACGGTGCCGCCGCCGAACCGGCCGAGCGTCGTGGTGATATTCGGGGCCCAACGGGCGTGCAACTCGAGCCCGGTGCCCTCGTCGAGCAGCGCGGTCACGAGGGGATGAACGTCGTAGGCGCGCCGGGACGACTCGGGGAACGCCTCTGCGAGGTCGACGTCCTCGACCTTCTCGGCGTCGAGCCGGCCCTGGTCGCCGAGCAGCGAGGTGAGTCGGCGAGCCTCGTTGAGGGCGTCGGCCTCGGAGTCGGCCAGGACGTGGACCACGCCGGACCGGCGACCGTGTGGCTCGGGTCCGCCCAGGCGGAGCATGTCGACGTCCTCGCCGGTGACCGAGCGGACCACGTCCGGACCCGTGACGAAGATGCGTCCCTCCGGGCCGAGCACGACGACGTCGGTCAACGCCGGACCGTAGGCGGCGCCGCCAGCGGCCGGGCCGAGCACGATACTGATCTGCGGAACCTTGCCGGAGGCGAGGGTCATCGCGTTGAAGATCCGGCCGACCGCGTGCAGACTCAGCACGCCCTCGGCGAGCCGGGCGCCACCGGAGTGCCAGATCCCGACGATCGGCGCACCGTCGGCGACCGCGCGCTCGTAGGCCTCGACGACGACCTCACAGCCCTGGTCGCCCATCGCGCCGCCCATCACGGTCGCGTCGGAACAGAACGCAACCGTGTGCGTGCCCTGCACCTGGCCGACGGCCGCCAGCATGCCGGAGTCGTCGTCGGGCGTGATCAGCTCCAGCGTGCCGTCGTCGAAGAACGCCGCGAGCCGATGGTTCGGGTTGCGCGGGTCCTGCTCGCGAGGCAGCTTGGCGGGCTTCGCCTTCGCCTTCGGCGGATGCGAGTTGGTGGTGATCTCCGGGCGGGTCGTCGTCATAGCGGACTCCTCGAACTACGCCGTACGGAATGCGACGGCGACGTTATGGCCGCCGAAGCCGAACGAGTTGTTCAGTGCCGCCAGATCGCCCTCGGGCAGGTCTCGTACCGACGTGGCGATGTCGAGATCGATCGCGTCGTCGAGCTTGTCGAGGTTGATGGTTGGCGGCACCCGTCGGTGGTGCAGTGAAAGGACGGTGGTGATCGACTCGAACGCCCCAGCTGCGCCGAGCAGATGTCCCGTCATCGACTTGGTCCCCGTGACCACCATGCCGTCGGCGGCATCGCCGAGGGCGGAGCGGATCGCGAGGGCCTCGGCGACATCGCCCTGGGGGGTCGAGGTCGCATGGGCGTTGATGTGGACGATGTCGCTGGGTGCGAGGTCGGACTCGGCGAGAGCCCGGCGCATCGCGAGACTGGCGCCGGTGCCACCCGGCTCCGGCTGGGCGATGTCGTGGCTGTCGGCACTGATCCCGGCGCCCGCGACATCGGCGTAGACCCGGGCGCCACGTGCGGCAGCATGCTCGGCCGACTCGATCACGAGGACCGCGCCGCCCTCACTGAGCACGAAGCCGTCCCGGTCGACGTCCCACGGGCGGGAGGCCCGCTCGGGCTCGTCGTTGCGCTTCGACAGCGCCATCATCTGAGCGAAGGCCGCCATCGGCAGGGCCAGCACGGATGCCTCGGTGCCGCCGACCACGACCACGTCAGCGCGGCCGAGCCGGATCATGTCGACGCCGACGCTGATGCCCTCGTTGCCGGAGGCGCAGGCCGAGACCGGCGTGTGCACTCCGGCCCGGGCACCGAGCATCAGCCCGACGTTGGCCGCGGGGGAGTTGGCCATGAGCATCGGTACCGCGAGCGGCGAGACCCGGCGCGGACCCTTCTCGTTGAGCGCGTCGTAGTTCGCGAGCAGCGTCTTGACCCCGCCGATGCCGGTGGCGATCGCGACGCCGAGCCGGTCGGTGTCGATCGCGGCATCGTCCAGTCCGGCGTCGGCCCAGGCCTCCTTGGCCGCGACCACTGCGAACTGCGCCGCCCGGTCGAGGCGACGGGCCTTGACCCGCTCGATGACCTCGGTCGGCTCGACAGCGGCTTGTCCGGCGATCTGCGCCGGCAACTGCTCGGCCCAGTCCTGTTCGAGCCGGCTGACGCCCGAGCGTCCGTCGAGCAGTGCCTGCCACGTGGACTTCACGTCGCCACCGAGTGGCGAGGTGATGCCGAGACCGGTGACCACGACTCGGGTCGGACTCATCTTTGTCCTCTCAAATTCCTGTGGTTTCGCCTGACCTTGGGCTCAGGTCGAAGGGTCAGGACTGCGCGCGCTCGATGTACGCGACGGCGTCACCGACGGTCTTGAGGTTCTTGACCTCGTCGTCGGGGATCTTGACGTCGAACTTCTCTTCAGCGGCGACGACGACCTCCACCATCGACAGCGAGTCGACGTCCAGGTCGTCGGTGAAGGACTTGTCGAGCTGCACGTCGTCGGTGGGGATGCCGGCAACCTCGTTCACGATCTCGGCGAGGTCGCCGCGGATCTCCTCGGTGGTGGCCATGTCTTGCGGTTCCTTTCCTCTGATACCTGTAGTGGATGTGCTCTGTGGTTAAGGGACGATGAGCTAGGGGACCGTGACTACCTGGGCGGCGTAGGTGAGACCGGCGCCGAAGGCCACCAGCAGGGCCTTGTCGCCGGACTTGATCGTGCCCTCGTCGAGCATGCGCTCCATCGCGAGCGGGATCGACGCGGCCGAGGTGTTGCCCTGGTCGGCGATGTCTCTCGCGATCGCCACGTTGTCGGGCAGCTTGAGGGTGCGGGCCATCGCATCGGTGATGCGCATGTTGGCCTGGTGCGGGATGAACGCGTCCAGGTCGGCCGGCTCGAGCTCGGCCGCCTCCAGGGCGCGACGGCAGACCTTGGCCATCTCGTACGAAGCCCAGCGGAAGACCGGGTTGCCCTCCATCCGCAGGTGCGGCCACTCGGGCTTGCCGGTCTCGAAGACCTCGTCCCAGGCCTCCTCCTGGCGGATCAGGTCGAACTTCGATCCGTCGGAGCCCCAGATGACGGGCGAGATGCCGGGCTGCTCGGCCGGGCCGACGACGGTCGCGCCGGCACCGTCGGCGAACAGGAAGGCCGTCGACCGATCCTCGAAGTCGGTCAGATCGGTCAGCCGCTCGACACCGATCACGAGCACGTACGTCGCGGTGCCGCCGCGCACCATGTCGGAGGCGAGCGCGACGCCATAGCAGAAACCGGCGCAGGCCGCCGAGATGTCAAACGCCGCCGCGGGCGTGGCGCCGAGCTCGTTCGCGATCAGCGTGGCGGCCGCAGGCGTCTGCAGCATGTGCGACACCGTCGCGACGATGACGCAATCGAGCTGGTCGGGCGTCACACCGGCTCGCTGGAGGGCCTTCTCAGCCGCCTCCCGCGACATCATCGGGACCGTCTCGTCGGCGGCGGCGACCCGGCGCGTCTTGATGCCGGAGCGGGTCTGGATCCATTCGTCGCTGGAGTCGATGCGCTCGATGATGTCGGCGTTGGGGACGACCTTGCGGGGCCGGTAACCGCCGACGCCGAGCATTGCGGTGTTCCTCATGACATCGCCTCCGGGTGCAGCCGTACGAGGGGCTGACCCGGGCCGACGATGTCGCCGTCCTCGACCAGCCACTCAACGATCGTGCCACCGTGCGGTGCGACAACCGGAATCTGATCCCGAAGACTGTGAACGGCGCCGACCTGCTGGCCGCTGCTCAGCGAGTCGCCGTCACGGGCGTCGCCGTCGGCGTGGAAGGTGCCCTTGGCCGGTGCCACCAGGAGCCGCCAGGTCGGTGCCGTGTCGAGCGGCGATGCCGACGCGTGCTTCTGGACGAACTCCTTGGCGTCGTCGAGCTGGTCGGGAGTCTTGAGGGCGAAGGTGTCGACGCCCTTCATGGCCCGCCGGGCGATCCCGGTGAGGGTGCCGGCGGGTGGCATCTCCAGCATTCCGGTGACGCCGAGGTCGAGCATGGTCTGCATGCACAGGTCCCACCGCACCGGGCTCGCGACCTGCGCGACGATCCGGCGCAGCACCTCGCGACCCTGGTGGACGACCTGGCCGTCGCGGTTGGAGATCAGGCGGGTACGCGCGTCGTGGGTCGAGACGGCCCGGGCGAGCGTCCCGAGCCGGTCGACGGCCGGTGCCATGTGCTCGGTGTGGAACGCACCGGCGACCGACAGCGGCCTCAGCCGCGCCTTCTCCGGGGGGTCGTCGCCCAGCGCCGCGAGCTGCTCGGTCGTACCGGCCGCGACGATCTGGCCGGGCCCGTTGTCGTTGGCGGCGGTCAGGCCGTGCTGCTCGAGCTTGGCGAGCACCTCGTCACGGTCGCCGCCGAGCACAGCGGTCATCGAGGTCGGTGTCGCCGCCGCGGCGTCGGCCATCGCCCGCCCGCGCTCGCGCACGAGGACCATGGCCTGCTCGGCCGAGATCACGCCGATGCCGGCCGCCGCGGTGATCTCCCCGACGCTGTGGCCGCTGGTCGCGCCGACGGTCGAGAACGCGTCGGCCGGATGCGGGAACAACGCAAGGGCGGCGACCAGTCCGGACGAGACCAGCAGCGGCTGCGCGATCGCCGTGTCGCGAATAGTGCCTTCGTCCGCCTTCGTCCCGTAGTGAGCGAGGTCGAGACCGGCGACGACCGACAGCCAGTGGAAGCGGGCGGCGAAGGTCGGATCGTCCAGCCACGGTTCGAGGAATCCGGGCGTTTGGGCACCTTGGCCGGGAGCGACGATGACGAGCACGTATCCAGCGTGCCGTTTTGCCCCGGCCGGTGTCGGGCGAGCATCAGACGAAAGATCGCCGCGAGATTTGTAGGGTTCCCACAATTGCCATATCGGCCTTCGGCGTAAACAATCGGCCAACCCCGGACCAACGCCGGCCGGCCGTGGCTAGTCGGACGAGAGCAACCGGCCGAGCGTCATGGCGATCCGCAGCGTATAGGCATCGCGCGGGTCCGACGGCGAGAGCCCGGTGAGCTGCTCGATCCGGCGTAGCCGGTAGCGCACCGTGTTGGCGTGTACGAACAGCGCGCGGGCCGCGCCCTCGACCGAGCAGCCGGCGTCGACGTATGCCGAAGCGGTGTCGAGTAGCACCCGGTCGCCGGTGAGCAGCGGCGAGTAGACCTGGCTCACCAGGTGGTGCCGGGCGTGGCCGTCGCCGGAGAGCGACCGTTCGGGCAGCAGGTCGTCGGCCGCGACGGGCCGCGGCGCCATCGGCCAGCCCTTGGCCGCCCGGAGACCGGCCACGACGGCGCGGGCCGAGACGTTCGCGCCCAGCAGATCGTCGACAAGTGGCCCGACGACGACCGGACCGGGGCCGAAGTGGTCGACGATCGCGGCGGCCGCCTTGTCGCAGTCCTCGACGCCGCCGAGCACGACGACCAGCCGATCTCCTTGGACCGCGCCGAGCACGTCGAGCCCGATCTGCCGAGCCGACCAGCGCACGTCGTCGACGACCCGCTGCGGCCCGGTCTCGCCGTCGCGTACGTCGTCGGGCGCGTGCCCCACGATGACGGTGATCTGCGATGAGGACTGCCAGCCGAGTGCTGCGGCGCGCGAGCGGACCGACTCGTCGGTCTCACCGCGCAGGACCGAGTCGACGACCAGGGCCTCGAGTCGGGCGTCCCAAGCGCCGCGCATCTCGGCGGCCCGGGCGTACACCTCGGCGGCGGCGAAGGCGACCTCGCGGGAGAAGTGCAGGATGCCGGCGCGTACCTCGGCGCCGTCCTCCGGCCCGAGCAGCTCGTCGACCTCCGACTCGACGACCTCGATGGTCGTCCGCACCATCGACACCGTCTGCTGCAGCGTGACGACCCTGGCGAGGGCGGTCGGAGCGGTGCCGAACACGTCGGCGCGCAGTGCGCTCGGCTCGGAGTCGGACTCGCGGAACCAGTCGACGAACGACGAGATGCCGCTCTGGGCGACCATGCCGATCCAGGCTCGATCACGGGCCGACAGCTCGCGGAACCAGGGGAGATCGCGGTCCATCCGGGCAACTGCTGCGGTCGCCAACGGTGCGACGGCCCGGCTGAGCCGTCGCGCCAGGACCGCCCGGGATCGTGACGCCACGTCACCAGCGTAGTGATTGGGCCGTTGTGGGCGCGTTTCGCGGCTCCGTGCCCCGCGGCCAGACTTGTCAGCCCCTATCTGCCCTCGACGGCAAATAGCGGCTGACAACTCCGGCGCCGTCGCCGGGTCGTGCAAGGATCGCGGAGTGGATCCGGTCGCCGCTTTGAAGCGCATCGCCTACCTGCTCGAACGCTCTCGCGCCGACACGCACCGGGTGCGGGCCTACCGCCGGGCCGCCTGGACGCTGGCGAAGCTGTCGCCGGACGAGGTCGCCGCCCGCGACCGCGCCGGGACGCTGACCGATCTGCCCGGCGTCGGCGCCAAGACCGCGTCGATCGCCCACGACGCGCTCGCCGGCCAGGTCCCGCCGTACCTCGCCGAGCTGGAGGAGGAGGCGACCGAGCCGCTCGCCATCGGCGGCGAGTCGATGCGCCAGCTGCTGCACGGTGATCTGCACAGCCACTCGGACTGGTCCGACGGCGGCAGCCCGATCGACGAGATGGCCGAGGCCGCCCGCGACCTGGGTCACGACTATTTCGCCCTCACCGACCACTCGCCTCGGCTGCAGGTGGCCAACGGGCTGACGGCCGAGCGACTGCGCGAACAGCTCGGTGTCGTGGCCGAGCTCAATAGGGCGTTGGCGCCATTCCGGATCCTCACCGCCATCGAGGTCGACATCCTCGAGGACGGCGCGCTCGACCAGGACCAGGACCTGCTCGACGAGCTGGACATTGTGGTCGCGAGCGTGCACTCCAAGCTGCGTTCGGACCGGCTGGTCATGACGCAGCGGATGGTGTCCGCCGTACTCAACCCTCGGGTCGACGTGCTCGGACACTGCACCGGACGACTGGTCGAAGGCAATCGGGGCAAGCGACCGCCGTCGCAGTTCGACCCGGCCGCCGTGTTCGGCGCCTGCAGCGAAGGAGGTACGGCCGTCGAGATCAACTCCCGGCCGGAGCGGCGCGACCCCCCGGGCGAGCTGATCGGACTCGCACTCGAGCACGACTGCATGTTCTCGATCGACACCGACTCCCATGCGCCGGGGCAGCTGGAGTTTCTCGACTACGGCTGCGCTCGGGCGGTCAAGTACGGCGTGCCGCCCGAGCGGGTGATCAACACCAGGTCGGCTGACGACCTGCTGGCCTGGTCGGCCGAGCGGCGCAACCGCTGAGCTCTGCCTGCACCCTGATTGCTCCGGTCCGGCGCTTCGTCCGGGTGCTTGGTCGAATCCGTTTGGTCGCTTCGGGACGTTCGACCGATGCGCCCAAGCGCAGGTCAATGCACACTGACAGATCGCAGCAACCCCTCTTAGGAGGGTCAGCATGGTCTGGTTCATCGTCATCATCGCCCTCGTCGTCATCACTGTCGCCTTCTTCGAGTGGCGAAGCTGGAACAAACCCCAACCGAGCTCGCTTCAGGACGGCGGCGATCCGTATCGCTTCAGGTACTCGGACCGGCCGCTGACCGGTGGAAGCGACTTCGACCAGCCTCACGACTGACCGACCACGTTCTGGCCGACCCGAGGACAGTTGGGCTCGGCCCGCTCTGAGGCGCCCCAACCCGCTGAGCGTGACGCTTCTGCCGACGCTCACGGCTCGCGACCGCAGAAGTGTCACACCCAGCGGGGCCGGAGCGCGACGTACGGGGAGGTCGAGATCGGGCCGTACGGGCGTCTGCGATGCTTCGTACGAAGCCCCGATCGTGAGGAACGGTGATGACCTCTCCCAGCCCCGGCTATTCGATCACGGTGCGGGTCGATGCGCCCGCGTCGACGACGGCGACGTCTGAGCTCACGGCGGCGATCAGCAAGGCGGGCGGTGTGCTCACTGCGCTGGACGTCGTGGAGTCGCAGGCCGATCGACTGGTTGTCGACGTCAGCTGTGACGCGGTCGATGCCGACCACGCCGACGCGATCACGGATGCGCTGCGGGGGCTCGAGGGCGTCGACGTACGGAAGGTCAGCGACCGGACCTTCCTCATGCACCTCGGCGGCAAGCTCGAGGTCAATCCGAAGGTCCCGCTGAAGCACCGCGACGACCTGTCCCGCGCGTACACGCCCGGCGTCGCGCGAGTGTCGATGGCGATCGCGAAGAACCCGGACGACGCGCGCCGGCTGACGATCAAGCGCAACACGGTCGCCGTGGTCACCGACGGGTCGGCCGTGCTCGGCCTCGGCAACATCGGACCGGCCGCCGCGCTGCCCGTCATGGAGGGCAAGGCAGCACTGTTCAAGCAGTTCGCCGGCGTCGACGCCTGGCCGGTCTGCCTCGACACCCAGGACCCGGACCGCATCGTCGAGATCGTGCAGGCGATCGCGCCGGTCTATGGCGGCGTCAACCTCGAGGACATCGCGGCGCCGCGCTGCTTCGAGATCGAGCGCCGGCTACGTGAGCTGCTCGACATCCCGGTCTTCCACGACGACCAGCACGGTACGGCGATCGTGGTGCTCGCCGCGCTGAAGAACGCACTCCGGGTCGTGAAGAAGGAGCTCAAGGACGTACGGATCGTGGTCAGCGGCGTCGGTGCCGCCGGGCATGCGGTGATCCGGCTGCTCCAGACCCAAGGGGCCGGTGACATCATCGCGTGTGGCCGATCCGGCGCGGTGTATCCGGGGCAGGAGGTCGGTGACGAGTTCCGGCGCTGGATCGCCGAGAACACCAACCGCGAGGGCCGTACCGGCTCGCTGCGCGACGTGCTCCCCGGAGCCGACGTCTTCATCGGTGTCTCCGCGCCGGGCCTGCTGACTGGCGACGACATCGCCAAGATGGCCGACGACGCGGTCGTGTTCGCACTCGCCAACCCGGACCCCGAGGTCGACCCGTACGAAGCCCGCGCCCATGCCGCCGTCGTCGCGACCGGGCGCTCGGACTTCCCCAACCAGATCAACAACGTCCTCGCGTTCCCGGGCTACTTCCGCGGGATGCTCGACGCGCACGCGCACGAGATCACCGACGAGAGCATGCTCGCCGCCGCGATCGCCATCGCCGACTCGGTCCCGCACGAGCAGCTCAATCCGAGCTACATCGTGCCGAGTGTGTTCGACGCGGCCGTGGCGCCGGCGGTCGCCGAGGCCGTACGCAAGTCGGTGACCAAGCATGAGGGCTGAGGGCCGAGTGGGAGTCACCGCATGGGCCGGCTGATCTACTCGGCGATCGCCTCGCTCGACGGCTACACCACCGATGCCGACGGGCGATTCGACTGGTCGGCGCCGGACGAGGAGGTGCACGGCTTCATCAACGACCTCGAGCGGTCGGTCGGCACGTACCTCTACGGCAGGCGGATGTACGAGACGATGGTCGTCTGGGAGACCGATCCCGAGCTCGCCGAGGGCTCAGCGGTGACAGGGGACTACGCCCGGATCTGGCGGGCGGCCGATAAGATCGTCTACTCCACGACGCTGCAGTCGGCCGAGACCGAACGGACTCGCATCGAACAGTCCTTCGACGCCGATGCCGTTCGTCGGCTGAAGGAGTCGACCGACGGGAGCCTGTCGATCGGCGGCCC
>Ga0081455_10000900_pt1 | contig 38337 bp, 38 predicted proteins | sample TabmetS3T2R1_FD_70207 | JGI IMG/M metagenome (GOLD analysis project Ga0081455, IMG submission 70207) | Tabebuia heterophylla rhizosphere microbial communities from the University of Puerto Rico - S3T2R1 | ecosystem: Host-associated > Plants > Roots > Rhizosphere ... | reverse complement strand
ATCGCGCCGGCAACTCCGAGGGGACGGGAACTTCATAGGGGATACGCGCGTCACGAATCTTGGACTTCGCTCGCACGATGCGTTGCGCAATGGTTGCCGGTTTCGTGATGAAGGCCCTGGCGATTTCTTCCGTGGTCAGCCCGCAGACTTCGCGCAAGGTCATGGGTATCTGGGCTTCCGCCGCAAGCGCTGGATGGCAGCAGGTGAAGATCAACCGCAAGCGGTCGTCGTCAATGTCGTGATCTTCGGGCTCGAGAGACTCGTCAGCGTGGGTATCCATCTCTTTGGCGAATTCAGAGAGGGTGGCGTCGTAGCGTGCGCGCCGCCGCATTGCATCGATGGCCTTGAACCGGCCTGCCGAGACGAGCCAGGCACGGGGGTTATCGGGCGCCCCTTCGCGAGGCCATCGTTCTACGGCAGCGGCGAAGGCTTCGTGCAGGGCTTCCTCGGCGAGGTCGAAATCGCCCAGGAGCCGGATCAACGTGGCCAGAACTCGGCGCGACTCCGTCCGGTATACCTCGTCAACCTGTACACGCGCGTCATTGCCGATCGGCTTCATCGCTGAATCTCATGCTCCTTGCAGCTCGTTCCCGATTTCACCCGCCCGCCCACCGCCTGTCGGAACAGGCGTTTCCCCTGTCTCACCCGCCCACCCTGCGCACGCCAAGACGTGCGCTTCGCCCATGCTCATTCGGCACAGCCGAGTTCCTTCATAGGACGTACCTCGATGCTTCCGAATCGGGCGGCGGGGAAATGGGCGGCGACGCGGATGGCGTCATTCAAGTCGCGGACGTCAATCGCAAGAAATCCACCCAGCTGTTCCTTCGTTTCAGCAAACGGGCCGTCGGTCGTGGCGGTTTTCCCATTCCGTACGCGGACGGTCGTGGCAGTTTCGATCGGATGAAGCGGCGAGGCGGCAATGAGTTGCCCTTTTTGTTGAAGATCACCGCAAAAGGCCATGGATTCGTCGGAGAGCGATTGCCGCTCAGTCTTGGGCATCGCGTTGAGAACCTTCTCCTCCACGTAGACCAGGCAAAGGTATTTCATGATGGCTCCTCCGGGTGTGGGGACTATCTGTTGACACCAGGTAGTCGTTTTCAGGCCTCAAAATCGACAGCGCAGTATCACGGCTTAGTCTCAAGGGACGAACCCCCTCTATCCTGATAGAAAACAATGATGGATGACAATACGTAGGGCCTATGGTTGTAGGCCAGACAAGGACAGGCGGTGCGCGGATTTCGGCAGGATCGACCACGATTACGACGACCATTGATAGCATGACGCATCATATGTGTGGGTGTCTTTGTCTCATGCCGGTAGCTGTGGTATTGTTCGCCGTTCAAAACGTATTCCCTCGTCCTCACCGAAGGAGGCGGTCATGTTCAAGAGCCAAGTAACAGGATGCGCAGCTGTCGTCCTCTTCCTCATGGCTACGCCTCTACAGGCGCAGGGCATATTCGAGGGCTTGTTTGACAAAGCCAAGCAGAGTACTGAGCAGAAAGCAAAAGATCGCGTCAATCAACGCATCGATCAATCCATCGACAAGGGAGTGAATAAAACCGAAGACGCCGTTCACTGCGTGGCGACGGACAAGGAATGTCTTGCGCGAGCCAAAGCAGAAGGGAAGACGGTGTCGGTGGTCAATGCGCCTGCGGCTTCCGATTCCCTGAAATGTGTGGCGACGGACACGGTCTGTCTCAATCAGGCCAAGGCTCAAGGCAAGAAAGTGGAGATTGTCGATGAATCCGAGTTGGATACCTTGCGCTGTGCCGTCACCGATGCGGATTGCCTGAAGCGAGCCAAGTCGACAGGGAAAAAAGTCGAAATCATCGACTGACCGGATCTTCATATTTCTTCGCCGCCTTCATTGATGCGCGTTGAGGTCATTTCTGATGAAGGCACTTTTTATCCATCCCCTTCCTCCGCTTGCGGGTTTTCCGTCGCTTAGTGTGAGCGTCCTCATTCTGATCGGCTGGGCCCTCGACAGCACTAATTTTAGAAGTCTTCCTTCGCACTTGGCTTCGATGATGCCCAACGCGGCGTTGGCCTTCATCTTCGCCGGCGTCTCGGTGTTGGCCGCCTCCATCCGACCGCAACTCAGGGGGGTCCGTCTAGTGGCAGCGGGATCCGCCGTCCCGGCGAGCAAGTTTCCGATCGTTGACGACGAGGGGAGTCGCCGTGGACAACACTGAACGGAAAAAAATTGAGACGGCCTTGCGCGAAAGTGAAGAGCAGTTCCGGCAGGTGACCGAACATATCCAAGAGGTCTTCTGGCTGAGCGACACGCTCAAAAATGAGGTCCTGTATATCAGCCCGGCCTACGAAACCATTTGGGGACGGACCTGTGAAAGCTTGTATCGTTCACCGCGATCCTGGCTCGAGGCCATTCATCCAGAAGACAGAGCACGAGTCCTCGAGGCTGCGCTGACGAAGCAGACGGTAGGAACCTACGACGAAGAGTACCGCATCGTCCGACCGGATGGCTCCACGCGGTGGATTCGAGACCGGGCGTTTCCGGTGCATGACAGTTCCGGAGCGGTGTGTCGCATCGCCGGGATCGCCGACGATATCACCGGCCGTAAGGAAAGCGAAGAGGAACTGGAGCGCATTCGCCACGAGCTCGAGCACAGGGTCAAAGAGCGCACGGCCGCTCTTCAAGCCAGTCAACAGCGTGTGGAGATGGCGTTTCACGGCGCAGGACTGGCCTCCTGGGATTGGCACATCGAGTCGGGGGCGTTTTCATTCAATGACCGCTGGGCTCAGTTGAGAGGGTTTGCCTCACAGGAATTGTCTCCTCACATTTCTTCCTGCATGGACGGCATTCATCCCGACGATCGCCCCTTGGTCGAATGGAATCTGAAGGCCTGCCTGACCGCAAAAACTCCAGAATTTGAAGCGGAGATGCGAGTCCGCACCAAAGCGGATGAATGGACCTGGATTCTGAATCGCGGCCTGGTCATCCAGCGCAATGAACAGGGCACTGCCGTCCGGATGGCCGGTATCGAGATCGATATTACGGCCAGAAAGCGGACCGAGGAGGCCTTGCGGGAGAGTGAGGCACGATACAGCTCTCTGGTATCTCAGGCCGCAGACATCATTTATACCGCCGGGGTTGACGGGCGGTTCACGTTCGTCAACGCCGCCGCCTGCTCAATCACGGGCTATGAGGAAGGCGAACTGCTGGGGAAGCATTACCTTGAATTGATCCGGGAAGATGTTCGGGGAAAGGCACAACAATTCTACAGGGAGCAACTGTCGGCTCAAGTCCCCAGCACCTATTATGAATTTCCCGCCACAACCAAGGGTGGGAAGGAAGTCTGGTTCGGTCAGCACGTCCGGTTGCGGCTTGTCGAGGGACGTGTCGTTGGGGTGGAGGCCATCACCCGCGACATTACCGCCAGAAAAGTAGCGGAACAGGCGCTGGAAGAGCGCGCGAAGTGCGCGGCCTTCGCCGCGGAGGTCAGTCTGCTGTTGAACCACGACGAACCGCTCGACCGCCTGCTACAACGTTGTACCGATGCGGCCGTGGAGCATCTGGGGTCGGCGTTCACGCGTGTATGGCTGCTCAAACCTGGTGACCTTTGCGCGGACTGTCACAAGGCGTCCTGGTGTCGAGACCGCACCCTTTGCCTCCACCTGCACGCCAGCTCCGGTCTCTCAACCAATCTGAATGGCGAGTACCGTCGGGTGCCGCTCGGCACGCTGAAAATCGGCCGCATTGCACAAGGCCTGGGCTCTCTTTGTACGAATGACGTGCTCAACGATGATCGGTTGCCGAACAAGGTCTGGATGCGCGAGCACGGCCTCCGGTCGTTCGCAGGCTTCGCCCTGATGGTGGAAAATCAAGTCTTCGGCGTCCTCGGTCTCTTCAGCCGGGATGCGATCTCAGAGCCCATGCGTCAAACTATCGAATTGGTCTGCAATGGTCTGGCGGCTTCCATCGCACGCAAACAGGCGGTCGCGGCCTTGCAGGCCAGTGAAATGAGGACCCGTGCCATCGTCGAATCCGCCTTGGATGCGGTGGTAACGATGGATGAACGGGGAGTCATCACTGGATGGAATTCCCAGGCGGTTTCGATGTTCGGCTATCAAGAACAGGAGATCAGCGGCAGATCGCTAAGTGATACCATTCTGCCAACGCGCTACCGCGAGGCGCATAACAGCGGTCTCCAGCGATTCCTCTCTTCGGGCCATGGACCCATTCTCAATCAACGGGTGGAGCTTTCCGCGCTGCACAAGGACGGACATGAGTTTCCGATCGAATTGTCTGTCACCGTTTTGACGATCGAAGGCCGCAAGGCTTTCAGCGCCTTTCTCCGCGATATCAGCGACCGGAAACAGGCGGAACGGGCGTTGAAAGAGGCCTATGAGCAGCTCCGGGATCTCACCCGTCGATTGACTGAAGCGGAGGAAGTCGAACGCAAGCGGTTGGCAAGAGAGCTCCACGACGAATTCGGTCAGGCGCTGACTGGACTCAAATTCGATGTTGCCTGGATGACGAAGGAATTGTCGCGGCCGGTCAAACGGGCCGGAGCGGCCGGCATGAAGGCGAAGGCGATCGGAATGTCTCACGCGATTGACGGCTTGATTCAATCCGTTCGTGCCACCGCGGCCTCGTTACGGCCGGGCGTGCTGGACGACCTGGGTCTCGTCGCTGCCTTGGAATGGCTTGCCACGTCGTTCCACGAACGGACGGGTCTGCCCTGTGAACTGATGATCGATCCATCCATTCGGGACACGCCGGTGGAAGTGGCCCTCGCAACAACCGTCTTTCGCGGAGCTCAGGAGTTGCTGACAAATGTCATGCGGCATGCCCGCGCCTCGACGGCGGGAATCCGCTTGACGGTAGAGCATGACCAGCTTGTGTTAAGCATTCGTGATAACGGCCGCGGGCTGCGTCCGGAGCAATGGAAGGAAGGGCGTTCCTTGGGCTTACGCGGCTTGCACGAGCGCGTCAAGTTGGTTGGGGGCGCAGTCAAAATCGTGAGCGCCGCAGGAACAGGAACAGAGGTCACGCTGTCGTTGTCCATGAAATCCGAGAATGTGCCTATCGCCAAAGAGGCTCGATAAGTGCTGGTCGTAATTTCAACTGCGCCTTAACAAAAAGTTTGTAAGAAAAGTCTTACGTGTGAATTATGTTGTTCCCTTTTGCATCGAATTTCGTTAAAGTGTGGCCCGAAACGCTCATCGATCGTAGCAATTACCTTACGCCCGATGCTGCCGAATCAAACAGCCCATTCGCTCCAATCCCATTCAATCGAAGCGCATAATCTTGAAGGCACCACTTTGAAGATTCTTTTGGTCGATGATCATGCCATTGTTCGTGTCGGCCTCAGGCAGATGCTGACTGATGCCTTTGAGCAGCTTGAGGTGACTGATGTAGGAACCGGTCAGGACGCTCTCGCAAAAGTGCAGGAAGCTCCATGGGATCTCGTGGTCCTCGACATCAATCTTCCCGATACGAACGGCTTGGACGTGTTGAAGAAATTGAAGACACTTCAGACAGGCCTGCCGATCGTCGTGCTCAGCTTCCATCCAGAAGAACAATATGCCGTGCGAGCGTTGAAGAGCGGTGCCTCCGCCTATGTGACGAAGGATACCGCGCCCCAGGAATTAGCCACTGCCATTAAAACCGTTCTTGCCGGTCGTCAATATGTTACCGCGTCGCTGGCCGAGCGGTTGGAAGCCATGCCGCTGCATGCCGCTGGAAAGCCCCTTCATACGCTCCTCTCGGACCGTGAATTGCAAGTGCTGTCGATGATCGGAGCGGGAAAGTCAGTGACGGAAATTGCGGTGGCGCTTGATCTGAGTGTGAAGACCGTCAGTACCTACCGTATGCGGCTGCTCTCCAAACTGCAGCTCAAGACGACATCCGCACTGATCCGTTACGCACTCACTCACCATTTGTAATATCTCAAATCCCCAATTGCAGATCTCAAATATCCCCTCGGTTGCATCCTACTGATTCAGGCGGTACAGTGATCAGCGGCGTCTGCCTACGTTTGTATCGATCTGGTCGATTCTCGGGGGGAAGGTGGTCAAGCAGAACAAGCGGCTTCTGGTCGGACTCCTGCTGTGGTACGTCGTGCTCTCGTTGTGGACGGCTTACGAACCGGCTGATCGCCAATTCTGGCTGCTTTCCAGTATCCTCCCAGTCCTCCTGGTGCTCGGTCTGATCGGGACGCATCGTTATCTGCCCTTGTCCCCGGCCTCGTATGTCTTGATCACCCTGTTCCTGACCTTGCATACCATCGGCGTTCGGTACACCTACGCACAGGTGCCGGCGGGAGCGTGGTTGGATCAGGCCTTGCCACTTGGGCGCAACCAGTATGATCGAATCGTCCACTTTTGCTTCGGCTTTCTGCTGACCTATCCCATCGAGGAATTGTTCCGGCTGACTGTGCCGCTTCGCGGTTGGCTCCTCTATTATCTTCCTGTCATGACGGTGCTCGGTCTCAGTGGTCTCTGGGAAATTGTCGAATCGTGGGTGGCCAGAACGGTCCATCCGGAACTGGGCCTCACCTACTTGGGGTCTCAGGGAGACGTGTGGGACGCGCAAAAAGACATGGCCGCGGCCATGTATGGGGCGTTGCTGTGCATGGGCCTCCTTCTGTTGTACCGAAGACCTCGCATTGGGATCTCACGCTCGGTCGCCGGTTCCCCGCGCTGAGCGCCATCGGAAGGGGATGTGAAGAGGACGAAGCTGCTCCTGGGGCTACTAGTGTGGTATGGCGTGCTGTGGGCTGTGCTCGCCATTGCGCCCAGAGATAGGCAGGACTGGCTACTCGAAAATCTGCTGGCTCTCGCTGCGGTCGTGACGCTGGTCGCCACGCACCGCCGATTTCAATTCTCGAACCCGTCTTACCTACTGATTACCGCCTTCTTAACTCTCCATGCCATCGGCGCTCACTACACCTACGCCGAAGTCCCGTTCGGCTTTTGGTTACAGCACATATTCGGGCTGTCCCGTAACCCGTTTGATCGCTTGGTCCACTTTGCTTATGGATTGCTCCTCGCCTATCCGTTGCGCGAGATCCTGATCCGTCTGGCCGGCGCGCACGGCTTCTGGTCATACTACCTTCCCGTCAGCGGCATGCTGGCCCAAAGCGGATTATTCGAGATCGTGGAGGCGGTTGTCGCCCAAATCGTCAGTCCGGAGCTGGGTGCCGCCTATCTGGGGACACAGGGAGACGAATGGGACGCCCAAAAGGACATGATTGCAGCCTTGTCCGGTGCTCTGTTGTCCATGGCGCTGGTCGTCATCGCCGCATGGATGGGATGGGGGAACGGTATCAAACTCGCAAGTCACAAAGGCCGGCCCGCTTAGCGGCACCGGCCTTCGTGCAACCGACTTACTTTTTCGCGATCTCGAGCAATTCCACTTCAAAGATCAACGTGGCGCCTGGCTTGATTGTCGGGGGTGACCCGCGATCGCCGTATGCAATGGCCGAAGGGCAAACCAGCTTGCTTTTTCCGCCGACCTTCATGAGCTGAAGGCCTTCCGTCCAACACTTGATGACTTGATTGAGCGGAAAGGTCGCCGGCTCGCCGCGTTTGACGGAGCTGTCGAACACCGTGCCGTCGATCAGGGTGCCATGGTAGTGCACTTTGACCGTGTCGGTGGCTTTCGGCTGCTCTCCCTTCCCTTCCTTCATCGTCGTGAGGATCGCGCCAGATTCGGTTTTTTTGGCACCCGGTTCTGCCGCTGCCTTGGTCAGGAAAGCGGCTCCGGCTTTTTTCTCAGCTTCAGCCTGTGCCGCAACCCGCGTCTGCTGGATTTGATTGACCTTGGGACCGTAAGTCTGGAGGTCTACCTTTGGGGTTTTTTTCAGCACCCCGTCGGTCATGCCGGTTCTCACAAGGTCCAGTTCGGATTCGGTGAGTGCAAATGGTGCGAGCGATTGGCTAATGATCAAGCCAAGGGCATACATGGTTTTCTGATCATCGGTTGACGGGTCGGCGGCGCCAGCCGTCGATGTCGACACGCCGGTCAGCCAAAGGATCGTGATGAAGAGAGTCGCGATGCGCATGCAAACATCCTTTCTGTATGGAGGAACCGCACGAACGAGTCGTTGCGTTATCGTACAGTAAGCCATCGGAGATGGCGGGCTCAAGACAATTATTCGCGGGTTGCGCGTTTGTCCGTGCAACGGTACACTGCGCTTCCAGCCTCATGCCACCATCGACTCCTGAATGGTTCTGACCTTCGTCATCGTCTATCTGCTGATCTCGGTCAGCGTCGGCCTGCTGGCGGCGACACGCGTGCACAACGCGAAAGACTTCGCGGTGGCCGGCCGGAGTCTTCCGGTTCCCATTGTCATGGCCACGGTGTTCGCCACCTGGTTCGGCGCCGAAGCGGTGATGGGCATTTCGGCGACGTTTGCCAAGGAAGGATTGCGCGGAGTGGTCGCAGACCCGTTCGGGTCGAGCCTCTGCCTCGTGCTTGTCGGCCTGTTCTTCGCGCCGCGCTTCTACCGGCTGAATCTTTGGACCGTGGGCGACTATTATCGACTCCGTTATGACCGTCGAGTCGAAGTACTGTGTACGCTTTGCATTGTCGCGTCTTACTTGGGATGGGTGGCGGCGCAGTTCAAAGTGCTGGGCTTAGTCTTGAACGTCGTCTCGCAGGGAGCGGTGACTCAATCGGTGGGGATGATCATCGGTGCCGTGATTGTGCTGACCTACACGACGTTCGGGGGTATGTTTTCCGTCGCGATCCTCGATTTCGTCCAGCTCTCGGTCATCGTCGGAGGGCTTCTCTACATCGCCAGTGTCTTGAGCGATGCGACGGGAGGTGTCGGGGCAGTCATCAGCCATGCGCGAGACGCGGGCCGACTCGAATTCCTTCCTCCTCCGTCGTTAGAAGCGTGGATCCCGTTCGTGGGCGCCGGGGTGACCATGATGCTCGGGTCTATTCCGCAGCAAGACGTGTTTCAGCGCATCACCAGCGCCAAGGACGAACAAACGGCCATTCGCGGGTCACTCATGGGGGCCGCGCTCTACTTCGTCTTTTGCTTCGTGCCGATGTTCATCGCCTATTCGGCGTTGCTGATTGATCCCGTGAAATTCGGGTCGTTACTTGAGCGTGACGCCCAGTTGGTCTTGCCGACCTTGATCGTCGAGCATACACCCGTGCTCTCGCAGGTGATGTTTTTTGGCGCAGTGCTCTCAGCCGTGATGAGTTGTTCGAGCGCCACCCTGCTCGCACCGTCGGTGATCCTGAGCGAGAACGTCATCAGAGGCCTCATGCCGCACATGGACGAAAAAGGTTTACTGACCACGATGCGGGTGGTACTGGTTGGCTTCGCCGCCGTCGTATTAACGATTGCGCTGACGTCCGAGTCCAGCATCTACCGTCTAGTCGTCAATACGTATAAGGTCACGCTCGTGGCGGCGTTTATTCCGCTTTTTGCCGGCCTCTTCTGGAAACCGGCCACGACGCAGGGTGCGCTCTGCGCCATTGCCGCAGGGTTAGCAGCGTGGCTGGGGGCGGAAATCTTCGGCGCAGACCCCGCGGTAGTTCCTCCGCAGTTGGCCGGCCTTGCTGCGGCAGCTACCGGCATGATTGTCGGTTCGTATCTATCGGAGCGTCGTCCGGAGCTTCGTCCCTCACCACGGTCGTAGCCCGCAGATCAATCGCTTTCGCTTGCGCACTGTCGTATGCTGAAGAAAATGCCGCGACTTCATCGCTTCCTCCGGTCGCCCTGGGTCTTCCGCTCCCTGTGGCTTCTCGCCGCAAGTGTTCTGCTGGTCACGGCCGGCCTCCTCGTCTATGGCGCCTATCTGGCTACCTTTCTCGAGCTTCCGCGAAGCGAAGACCATCCCCCATTGCGGCTCTACACTGCGCCCTTCCAGCTCAAAACGGGACTCTCGCTGAAAGCGACTCGCCTGCCAGAACGGTTGCAGCGGCTAGGCTACCGGCCCGTGGCTGACCTTGTCGCCTCAGCGGGCGATTACCGTCTGACGAGTCAGTCCCTCACGATCTTTCTGCACGCCCAGCCTGAAGCGTTTGTGAAGGCCAATGTCGTGACGCTTGATCTGCAAGACGGTCTTGTGACTCAGGTCTTATCGGAGCCGGACCGGACGCCAATCTTCCCTGTCTTTCTCGAGTCGGAGCTGATCAGCGGTTTGCGAGGCGGTTCACGACAGGTGCGTGAATGGATTCCCTTCGGTCAGATGCCCGACCGCTTGGTCGAGACCATTCTGGCCGTGGAGGACCGGCGGTTTTATTCGCATGTGGGCATCGATCCAGTCGCCGTGGGACGGGCCGTCTGGCGGAATCTGACAAAAGGCGGAGTTGTCCAAGGCGGTAGCACCATCACGCAGCAGCTCGCGAAGAATTTGTTTTATTCGCCGCAACGGACGTTCATACGGAAAGTAAAGGAAGCGCTCGCCGCAATGGTATTGGAGTCGAAATACGGGAAGCGAGACATCATGGAAAGCTACCTCAACGAGATCTACCTCGGCCAAGCAGGGTTCGTCTCGATCTATGGGGTAGGGGAGGCGGCCCATCGATACTTCGGCAAGACGTTGGACGAGCTGACGATCGGCGAAATCGCCATGATTGCAGGGCTGATCAAAGGCCCCAACACGTTCGCACCCACAAAACACCAAGCGTTGGCGCAACAGCGTCGTGATGTCGTACTTCGTCTCTTGCGCGATCAAGGCAAGCTGACGGAGGAGGAATGGAAGACGGCGGTGAACGAACCAGTCCGTGTCGCGCCGCCAGATGATGTATTGGCCGAGGCCCCGTATTTTGTGGATACGGTGTTACGGCAAGTCGAGGATGCGGTTGGTACGCCTTTACCGGAAGGCTTGCGGATCGACAGCACGCTCGATTCGCTTGTCCAACAGGCGGCCACTGAAGGCTTGGAACAGGGACTGGCCAGGCTTGAGCGGGCGTATCCTGCCTTGAAGGCATCGGAACAGCCGCTCCAAGGGGCCGTGGTGGTCTTGGATCCGTCGACGGGGGCCATTCTGGCGCTGGTCGGGGGACGAGATTATCGGGTCACTCAGTTCAACCGAGCAGTACAGGCGCATCGGCAGGCGGGGTCGTTGTTCAAGCCGTTCGTCTACCTGGCGGCCTTTGAGGCTAGCCGCAGCGGCACGCAACCGTACATGACTCCGGCCAGTCTGTTGGCAGACGAACCAGTCACATTCGAATCGGACAAGGGCACCTGGTCGCCTCAGAACTACGACAAGCAGTTTCGAGGAAACGTGACCTTGCGAAGTGCATTGGAGCAATCCCTCAACGTGCCGGCGGTGCGTGTTGCAAAAGTGCTCGGCACACAGCCGATCCTGGATGTCATCCGGCAACTCGGCGTGACAACGGCGCTCACGAATGACCTTTCCCTCGCATTGGGGAGCCCGGTCGTCTCATTGCTCGACATGGCCATGGCCTATGGCACCATGGCGAACGGAGGAGTCTGGGTCCGTCCCACGAGTCTACGGGCAGCCTCAGATCGAGAAGGCATGACAGTATGGACTTCTACGCCGGAACGGCGCCAGGCCGTTTCCCCCCAGGCTGCCTACCTCGTCACCTCGCTGCTCGAAGGCGTCGTGCGTCGAGGGACTGCGGCAAAGGCCAAGGTCTTGGGACTGACCGGCGCCATCGCAGGCAAGACCGGTACGACTGACGGGTATCGCGACGCCTGGTTCGTCGGTTACACCTCCGATCTGGTGATCGGTGTGTGGGTCGGCTTCGACGATGAACGGCCCATCCGTTTGACGGGGTCTCAAGCGGCATTACCGATATGGATCGACATCGCCAGGCGCATGTTGCCCGAGCAAGCGCCACCGTTTTTGCCGCCGGCGGGTGTCGCCACCCGTGCCATTGATCCCAAGACGGGGCAATTGGCGACTTCACAATGTCCGGAACAAGTTGAGGAAGTGTTTATCGAGGGGACGGAGCCTACGGTGTATTGTGAAGTCCATGGCGGCGGTCTATGGGAACGGCTTCGACACACGTTTGGATTTTCCTGATCGACTTTCAACAATCTCCTAGGTGGTCTGCACGAAATAGTGTAAGCTGGCGCCCAGGTAGTGGAGGGATCGGCATGAAGAAAAACGGATTTGGTGGCGACGACAACATCACGCTGTTAGCCAAGGGTGTCCATCTTAAGGGCGAGATTCGGGTCGAGGGGACGGTCCGAATCGACGGTCGTCTCGAAGGTGAAATTCACACCAAGGGACAGGTCATCGTCGGCGAAGACGGATTGGTTCAAGGCCTTGTCGCCGCTGGCACTGTCGTGAGCAGCGGCCGGATCAAGGCAACCGTAACGGCGGTCGAACGGGTGCAGCTGCTGAAGACCGCTGTGCTCATCGGTGAGGTGCATACGCCGGTGTTGATGATGGAAGATGGCGCCAAACTGCAAGGCACGACGGACATGGGGGTGACAGCGTGGCCGGAGGAGCTGCCGAAACTGGCTGGCACGGTCCGGGAACTGGTCTCCCACCGTGGGAAGCATGCCGTGGTCGTCGAAAAGGATTCCAACGCCTAGCAGCTCCCGTTTCACGCGCAGTGCTCTCGTAAGCACGCGCTTCTCCTCGTTCGCATGACCCGACCGCAAGCCTTTACCGCTGTCTTTTTCGCCCTCCTTCTGTTTTTATTGTATCAGCTTGCACTCGTCTTCCAGCCGTTTCTCTTCCCGATGTTATGGGCGGCGCTTCTCGTCCATGCGACCTATCCCTTCCATGGCCGCCTGACGCGGTTGTTTGGCGGCCGCGATACGGTGTCGGCTGCGGTGCTGACGATCGGCACTTTAACCGTCGTCGTCGCGCCGTTGGTCGTCACCGGTGTGCTGCTGGTCCGTGAAACCAGAGCGGCGGAGCGGGAGATCCAGGCGTGGATTGTGGCGGGGGGGTTGCAGCGCCTTCCTCAGCAGGTCGCCGCGATTCCCGTGATCGGCGCGTGGTTGCAGACGCTCTTGTCCATCGAGGGGCTGCGCGAGATTTCGATGGAACAGACGCTCATGGCCGGCGCGACGTTTCTGAGCCAGTTTTTTGTGGATCAGATGGGCGGATTGCTCAAGAACACGCTTCTGCTGGTGACGGATTTTTTCATCATGCTGCTCGTATTGTTTTTCTTGTACAAGGAAGGCAGGGACTGGATCGCCACTCTCTACGAACTCGTTCCTCTGGACGAATCGCACAAACAGAAGATTGCAGAACGGCTGGATCAGACCGTGCGGGCTGTGATCAAAGGCATGCTGGTCACGGCTCTGGTTCAGGGACTCTTGGCCGGCGCCGCCTATGCGGTCTTGCAGGTGCCGTTTTCGATCGTACTGACGGCACTCACTATTATTCTCGCCCCGATTCCGTTCGGGGGAACCGCTCTGGTATGGGGACCGGTGGTGCTCTATCTGTTCTGGAATGGTCTCGTGGCGAAGGCGCTGATCATGCTGGTATGGGGTGTGGGCGTCGTTTCGACAGTGGATCAAATACTTCGGCCCTGGCTGATCGGCAGGGACGTGCCGATTCCAGTCCTGTTTCTCGTGTTCAGCGTGCTCGGCGGATTGGTGCTCTATGGGCCGATCGGCCTTTTCGTCGGACCGGTGCTGGTGAGTCTGTTCCTGACCGCGTTGCAGATCTATCGTGAGGAGTATCACGCTGCCGAGTTACCGGCCGGGCCCTCCGCCACTCCTTCGCCGCCAGCCGGCCCATGAGTGACGGTGCCGGCTCTATTCCATTGGGATCGTAATCGCAATTCCTCCCATCACGTCGTTCAGCTTGAAATCCCGTTTTGGACTCAGCGGGTGACTGTTGTGACATGAGATACAAGCAGACGACACCGCGCGGTCGGGATAGATCGCCTGGAAGTACTGCTTGCGCCCACTGGCGACGACTCCCGTAATTGGGGCCTCAGGCGAGCGGTTCAGTGATTCGAGCGCCTTGCGTTCAAAATCCGTGGCCGGTGCATTGCGTTGGTAGATCGGCGAAAGTCCGATTAGCCGGTATCGGATCCCTTGCCCGCTTTCCGCGACGAGACGGCCGGAATGTTGGAGAAATTGGGCCGGCAGTGGCAGCGCATTCTCCTGCTCCCAATGTTCGACGGCCTTCACGACGCCCTTTTCCTGAAGGCGATTGACGATCTGGGTGGTATAGATGGTGCGGTGTGCTTGCAGGACAGCGTGCACGAAGCCCGCGACCCTTTCCGGAGAGATTCCGGTGACGACCTTTGGATCGTCCTTGGCGGGATAGGCCGCTGCTCCCCACCACAGCAGGAGCATCAAGAACGCGAAGCCTGCGGAAATATGGGCGACTCGGAAGCGGTCCATGGTGCCTCCTTTGAAGACGCGTTGGAGGCGACGAGCGGCAGTGTGACGAGACAGGACGTGCCGGCTCCTTCCACGCTCTCCAAACGGATATCGCCGCCGAACTTCCGGATGATGCGGCGGGCGACGGTCAATCCGAGGCCGGAGCCTTCACCCTGGCCCTTGGTCGTAAAGAAGGGATCAAAAATCTTCGACAGGTGTTGTTTGGGGATGCCCGGGCCTGAATCTGCAATGGTGACGACAACGGTGCTTTCGGCGACCGCTGTGGCAAGCCGCAGGGTCCCTTTCCACTTCATGGCCTGCGCGGCATTCATGAGAAGATTCATGAAGGCCTGGCGGAGTTGATCGGGCAGTGCCGAGACCACCGTATCCCCGGCATAGGATCGCTCGACCCTCAGTTCGGAGGTGTCTATCCCGGCAGTGACCGCGGTAAGCGCATCGTCTACTTCGCGTTCGAGATGCACCATTTGTCGCTGATCCGAGCCTTCACGCGCCGCGATTCCCGTAAAGTCCCTGATGATTGCCGCCATCCGTTTGCCGTGCTGGACGATATCCTGGGCATAAGACTTCACGCGCGCCGGATCACAGTCATCTTGAAGCGCTTCGCCCAAGCCCAGGATGCCGAACAGGGGATTGTTCAATTCGTGGCCGATTCCTGCCGTGAGAATGCCCAGACTACCCGACTTCTCTGCCTCCACCAACTTCTCCTGCATCCGGCTTTCATCGGTCGTATCCCGCAGGACGAGCCCGATGCGGTCCGACTCTCCAGGCCGACCGGTGAGGCGGAACCACTCGTACCGATAGAGATGGGCGCCAAGCTGCAGCTCGGCCTGTCGCGCCGATGACGTCCTGCGCGGAACCAGCGGATCTCTGACATCATCGGTACTGTCGGACGTATCGGCTGCGGGCAGCAAGAGCGTCGGCTTTTGATGGCTCCAGAGCTCGTGACGCAATTGCTGTTGTTGCGAGGCATCGATGGGCAGCGCGTCGAAGAGCTTGCCGTCGGCTTCCGAGAGGCCGAACGCATCCCGGCCCGTCCGATTGACGTACAATACCCGTTCGTCATCGTCCACGATCAAAATAGGGGTCGGCACAGCATCAAGAATCTCGTCGGTGGACCGCTGCAAGTACTGCACTTCCTGCGTCTTCAATGTCACTTGATCGGTCAGTCCCGCGAAGGCCGCCTCCAGCTGCCGGTTCATGCGGTTGAACTCTTCAGCCAGTGTCTCCAGCTCGTCGCCCGTTTTGATTTCAATGGATTGCCGTAGCTCGCCTCGGCCGATGGATTGCGCCGCTTGCTGCAGTTGCCGAACCGGCGTGACGATTCGTGTCGCCGCCAGATAGCCTAGTGTCGCTAGAAGCACCATCGCGATGGAGCCAAAGACCGTCATCCATGTAAACAAATGTTTGATCGGACTGAAGAGCTCATCGGACGATTGCCACACAAACGTATGCCATGACCCGACCTCGAAAGTTCCGTTGGTCGCCCGGCTGGTTTCAGGCAGCGGGGCAAATCCGATGATCGACGACGAGCTTCCACCGTGGCCGTCGCTAGCGGCATTGGTCCATCCCGGGTGGCGAGGAGTGACCAGCGGAATGATCGAGGCATCGGACAGCCGCACGCCTGTGGGAAGAATCGGACAACTCACGACGATGCCTCGATGATCGATCAACATCACGTGGCCGGTTTTCCCGAAGCGGATCGGCTGCGTGGACGGCGAAAAAAATTCCTTCGCATCGATCACGCGGTGAATGACGCCGATCGCCTCGTAACGGAGGTTGTCCATGATCGGGAGGCTGATCGTAAAGACATAGGTGCCGGCCAGCTCATCGAAATAGACGTCCTCGATATACAATTGGCCGATGCCTCGGTTGTACGCCCCTTTCCACCAGAGAGAGTCACCGTTCGCAAAATGCGGCTTGTCACTCAGCGCGGCGACCAAATAGCCCTGGACGTCTGTGACAAACAGCATTCGTGTGGCGCCGCGAACCACTTGCGGGATGAGTTCGTCGATCTCAGTTCTGCCGCCGCTATGGTACTCTCGCAACATGGCCGCCAAGGAATTGTCGTTGATGGCTTTGATGGCTGCCGGATCCTTGGCCTCCCATTTCGCCTGAAGATCCTCAAGGCTCGGCGACCGCTTTCCTCCCGCGGTGGACGCAAGATCACGGCGTCGCTCGAGCTCGCGGACAATCGCTGGGTCAGTGGCGATCCTCGAGGTCCGTGTAATCTCTTCGCCGACAAGGATGTCGAGCTTTCGGGCAGCCTCGGTCGCTAGCGCTTTGAAGCTTTCTCCGCTGACTTCGTGAATCTCCTTGGAACCCTGCCAGAAGGCCATGCCGAGGCCGACAAGGAGAGGCACCACTCCAACGAGCAGCATGGAGACGATCAGTTTGGTCCGGAGTCTCCATCCCCGTGTGGTCGGCGCTGGTGGACGAGAGGTCGGGGTCACGTTGAATTCTCCGAAACAGGTGGAAAGGTCAGCGTGAAGGTCGTTCCCTGAGCGACGCGGCTTTCAACATCGATCTTCCCACGCATCTTCGTGACGATTGTCTTGACATTGTACAGTCCCAGTCCGGTGCCCTTGCCTGGTTCTTTGGTCGTGAAGAACGGCTCGAAGATCTGGTCCTGAACAGCCGGTTCCATGCCGCACCCCGTATCGGAGATCCGCAGCGTCACACCATCGGAAGATCGTGCCGTGGTCAAGGTGAGACTGCCTCCTCCCTGTTCCATCGCTTGCACCGCATTGGTGATTAAGTTGACCAGAATGTGAAGAATTTCGTCCGGATTGCCGCGGACCGCTGCGCCATTGTCGTACTTTTTGTGAACAGTGATGTCGTGAAAGCTGACCGCATAACGGGCGATCTTGAGCGCTTCGTCGAACCGGTTGTTGAGGCCGACGACCGTTTCGTCGCGGGCTGATGTCTTTCTCGCGTATTGGGTCAGATCGCGGCAGATGGCGCTTGTGCGACGCACGGCTTCGACGATTTCTCGCGCCTGATCGTGAATGGTCTCCAAGTCCTTCTCCTCCGTGAGATTCTCGGCCAATCCCATAATCAACTGGAGGGGATTGTTGATATCGTGCGCGATGCCGGCGGCGAAGGAGCCGATTCCTGCCAATTTTTCCGCGTGAAAGAGCTCGGTCTGGAGATTGGATTCATGCCGGACAAGCTCCCAGAGGACTCGTGCCGCCGATCCGCTCAGGATCTCGGTCTCAGGGCGTTTATGCACTTGGACGAATTGTTCTATCTCCGGATCTCCGGTGACATCCATGATCAGGTTAACGCCATGGTTGTACACCAGCTCTTCGACCCGATCGATCACCGGAATACGGAGGTTTTTCGCTCGCACGAGTCCAGGCGCCTCGGGGTCGCGATCAGAGATTCCAACGATTTCAATCGCAGGAATCAGATGGAGGAGATCGAGGAGGGCGGTCCCTCCCCGTCCGGCTCCAAGGATCGCCACCTTAGTCGGCGCAAGCTTCGAGGCCACTGTTCTGTCCGCCAGCGGTTGCACGGCGTGACTCCCTGGATGGAGGGGAGGGATCAGGCGCCCTCCCCGACAGCATACCAGCGGGCAGGTGCCTAGAGGTGGGCGAGTTCCCTCTGCTCCATGGCCCGAGCGACCGACTCGCGTAGCTTCTCGCCTTCCACAGGCTTGACCAGATAGTCCACCACACCCTGGCGGAGCATCGACGTCGCCATATCGGCGTCGGGGAACCCGGTCAGCACGATGACGGGTACTCTTGGATAGTTAGCCCTGAAGTAGGCGATGGCTTCGACGCCGTTGATCTTTGGCATACGAATGTCGCAGATCAGGACATCCAGGAGTAGTCTGTTCTCTCCTGCATTGATGGTCTCTATCGCCTTCTCGCCGTTCTCTGCTTCAAGGACATCATAACCGGCCTTCTGCAGCGTCATGCGAACCACCTTGCGGATATCCGCTTCGTCATCGACGACCAGCACCCGCCCATTTGTGGCTTGATCACCCATGAAAAATCCCGATGTAAACTCCCCCATGATGCCCTCCTTGTTGGATTGGTGAATAGTGATGATGTTCGGCATAGTCTTGTTTTGCCGAGGAAGAGAGCAAGCGATGTGCCTCTGGGCCGCTCGTGGCATTCTTTGAGATTTCCCGCACTTGAGTGATTGGCGTTCCTCTCGCCCGGCCGTGAACGGTTGGAAACCACCACCAAGGCTTAAATGCACCACCAGCTGGAGAGAAGAGCCGTGTCATGTCGACTCACCAGATGCGACGCAACAGGAACAGTGAACTCAGCAGCACCGTGGTTGCGGTCAGTGTCACCAGCATGTTCATGGCGGCCCTCCTTTGTTCTCTTCGATGATCTGACCTCTACAACAACTTTCGTACCACGCACGTTTGGGACCGGCGCGGGTCCAAATTGTCTTTCGATTTTCGGTGTTTCGGTACGTTGGCCAGTCTGGCCCACCTACAGAGGGCGAAATTCAGGAAGGGATCACAATCGATCCAGTGCTGAATCCAATTAAGACCGATTGGCTTGTAATGCCATGAGGCCAGCCGAATTGCCTTTCCGAAAGCGCCTACGGTATCCTGGCTTGAGCGTGTTCTGCGTGGCGGTGTGAGTGATGGGAAGGCGAGCGGCTCAGGCGATTCAGCGCCAGGAGGTCATTTGATTACCGAAGATACGCTCACGGACTATATTAGACGGGCCATGCCGGATGCCCTTGTGACCATGATCGACAAGACCGGCACGATGGACCATTTGAAAGTCACAATCGTCTCCGACGCGTTTCAAGGTAAAAACCTGCTTGACCGGCATCGCCTGATCTATCAGGCACTTGACGCACCAATGAAGGACGGGCGCATTCACGCCCTTGAATTGACGGCGAAGACCAAAGAGGAACATCAACAGCTGATGGCGGAACGCCGCTGACTGTTGGCTGGAAGGAGGCCGAAGATGGCAGATCCCATCGAAGAAGAAATCCAAAAAGAAGTCAAAGCCCACAAAATCCTGGTCTATGGCAAAGGGACGAAGCAGATGCCCATGTGTGGCTTTACCCGGGAGACGATGCAGTTTTTCGACAAATACGGCTATCCCTACGAAGTGATCGATGTCTTGTCGCAACCGGCCAAGCGCGAAGCCCTCACCAAAATGACCAACTGGCCCACGCTTCCAAAAGTGTTCATCGACGGCACCTTCTACGGCGACACGGACATTCTGGATCCCATGGCAGCGAAAGGTGAAATCGAGCCACTGCTGAAAAAGGCGTTCGGAAAGTAGGCAGCCAGGCAACGCTATCGCCGCGCCACCTTCGATGGCACCCAACTACGCCTGGCACGCGCTCATCCCCTAGTCCAAAGCGACTCACACAATACGCGCTTCGCCGTTGCTCACGAAGAGCAACGGCCGCGAGCCGCGGCTAGCCCGCTGCGGCGACGACCGTCTCGACTCGCGCCACAATTTACTTGTGTGCGGGTGACGCAGTTTTGTTCGTCGACGCAGGTGTCGCTTTTCGTTTGTCCGTCTCGTGTGAGAGCGCGGTAGCAATTCCGACCAACGCAAAGACCCTTTCCGAGGCGCGAGGCAAGGCGCGGGCCCATCGCACCGTGTCGTCTTTTCGCCCGGCCTGCGCATGCACGGCACCGACCTCCTTGAGTAATTCGAGTTTCTGCGCCGCATGATTCATCTGGTCAGCTACGGTCAGCGCGCCACTGAGATCACCCTTCCGAGCAAGCGCTTTAGCGATGGCGGCCAGTCCTCCTTGAATGTCGTCTCCAACCTTCAACAGCTCCTCCAAGCGCCTTTGATCAGCCGGACTGTGGTCGACGCGTATCTTCTCGGCGATCTGTCGGAGTTCTTTTCGTCTCGCACTGCGCTGGGCTTCCGTTTCGGCCAACGCGAGAGCCTCGTTGGCCTCTTTGAGCTTTCCCGCCTCGGCATAGGCCGTCGCGATGGCACCAAACAGCCTGGGACGTCTGACGTCGAGATCTTGAAAGGCCGCCGCAGTTCCCATCGCTTCCTTGCCCTTGCCTGACTTGACCATCTCAATGAGGATGCTGGAGATTGCCGTTTCGTAATCGGATATCGTGATTTCGTTGTTAGGAGGCGACTGTTTCAAGAAACCGGCGGTATTGAACGCGGTTGGGAACTCGCCCCGTTGTGCCTGAGCCTTCGTAATGCCATGGAGGGCAGACCTGCGACGTCCATCTTGTTCGATGGATTTCGCAATTGAGACGGCTCGGGCGGCATCACCCGCCAGCGCCATTGCCGCCGAGATGCGCGACAGGATATCAGCGCGGGCCCAATCGTTGGAGGTCGAGCGAGCTGATGTTTCAGCTTCCTGTAACAGCGTTAAAGCCAGCGGCTGCCCTCCATGCTCGAGGTGATAGGCTGCCAGCTCCACGAGGGCGCTTGCCTTCGCATGGCCTGGCTTGATTGCAGAGGCTGTCACCTGGGCCTCGATGAGGCGACCTTGTTGAATCTGAGCCTCCATGAGACCCCACTGCGCGTAACGCTGAGGTCCATCAGCGAGGCCAGCGATGACGTCCCGCGCCTGTTGCTCTTTTCCATTTCGTACTCGATCCCCGACAATTTTCATCAATGGAGAGGGATTCTCTCCGGCGATGCTCACGGCGGTTTTAACAGCGCCATTCACGTCGCCCTGTTTGGCTTGCGATTCAGCCAAATGCGCCGTCACGATGCCGATTATGGCAACGGGTTCCTGTTTCGTGCGTTCTTTGAGGCGTTCAAGAGTGCGGAAGGCTTCTTCAAGATTGCCCTTGTTCGCGTGGGCAATCGCGACTTGGCCCAAGGCGTTGGCAGCCGCGAGTTTTCCTGAAGGTGAAGACTGGTCTTCGACGACTATCTCGGCATAGATGCGTTCCGTCTCAGTGATGTTTCCTGTTTTTGCATAGGTTGCCGCGAGAGCAGTGAGGTAGTTCAGCTTGTTCGGGAGCTTTGGAAAGAGTTTCATCGTTTCTCGGGCTTCCGATGGGTCAATTGAGGTTTGTGCGACGACAATGGGATCGAGCGCCGCTGATCGCTCAGCACGATCGTCTATCGATGCGGCGGTACGTCTAGCTTCGAGAAGCACTGCTGCGGGCGATTCGGGCTTATGGGGCTCAGCTGCACGGGAGGGTTCATCGGAGGCAAGCAGACCGAAAAACGCGAGAACGACCAACCATAATCGGGAAGGAATGGTTCGTGATGGCTGGCCTGTCACCGTTTGGCTTCCGGTGGCGGCCAATTCATTTCCGTGTGACGGCCGCAGTAATAGCACAATAATCGATACCGAGCCTTGCGACGTGGGTTCGGCATCGATATGAACGTAATTGGCGTATCGTCGAAGGGACAGGTCGGCTGTTCATGAAGCAGGTGCACCTCCGCCATCATCGTAATAGAGGCTATGTCCCATGACGGTAACGCCTGTTCGTGGCCGGCAATCTGTTCTTTGCTCTGACAACGCTCGCACACGGCCTCATAGGTCTTGACGCGCGCGTGGTGCGGCGTCAAGTCGGTCACGTCCATGGGACCACCGCATCCGTCCTTCGTGCAACTGAGATGCTCATGTTGGAGCGCTTGCACAAATCGGTGATGCGCCTGTCGTTCCTGCTCCGATTTCATAGCGTGGTCTCCTGTTCCATCGTTCCTTGCGGTTTCCCTTACCTCTCGTGAGGATGACACCTATGTTGCTTCCACTGCGTACGAAACAATGACTCTTCCAAGCTCGTTTGCGTTCCCTACGATATGGCTGTGCTGGGTCGCGTGCTGCGACTTGCGGCGGATGCACGCGAAGGTCCGTTCGGATGGAATCCGAGACGGACCAAATTGGCTAAGCAACGACAGGGTCATGCGGCTTATCCGTCGGTGGAGCAGAAGCCGACCAACAGCATCCATTACACCCCCCATGCACCGCTGATTTGGATGTTGGCGCCATTCACGTAACGAGCTTCGGGGCTCAGTAAATAACGCACGGCTGCCACCGTGTCGTCGATCGTTCCTATGTAACCGGCTGGAATGCGTTTGGTCATGGCGGCCAGTTCGCCTGGCGGCGCACTGCCAGAATCAATGAATCCCGGCGAGATGGCATTGACCGTGATGCCGTGAGGCGCCAGCAGTTTGGCTAGGGTCCGTGTGAGGATCAAGACGCCAGCTTTGGCTATGTAATGAGCGGTCACATCCGGTTGAGAGATCATCTGATCGGTATTCGCCATGCTGAAGGAAATGATCCGCCCGGACCGGCGCGCCTTCATTCCAGGCGCAGCTGCCTGTGCCAGATAGAAGATCGGGTGCAAGTTTCCATCGAACATTTCCTTCCATCCTTCTACCGTTTCGTCAAACAGATTCACGCGATGATACGGCCCGGCCCCGTTGATCAAGGCATCGATCTGTCCCCATTCTCGTTCCACCCGCGCGACCAATTGTTTGGCCGCCACCGGATCCGAGACATCACAACGAATGGCAGAGGCCTGGCCGCCTCTTTCGACAATGGCCGCGGCTGTGCTTTTGGCCTCAGCCTCGCTAGTCCGATAACAGAACGCAATGTTCCACTGTTTTGACGCCAGATCGAGCGCAATGCCCCGTCCGATGCCTTTGGCTCCTCCGGTGATCAATGCGACGTTCGTGCTCATGGCCGTCCTTTATGTACGTGAACGGAGTCGTTTGGCAAGTAGCTGCAATGCTCCTACCGTCCTTGTCGAAAAGGATTGTTCCTGTTTTGGTTTCCTGGCGTCAAGCTGGCTGGTGTCGATCAGCATCTTCAAGTCATCGATCGTATCGACATCGCGCCATTCACGCAGGAGGCCGAGGGTGAGGTTCAACTCCCTCGCTTTTTCCTTCGTGAGGGCCAGCACACGATCGGTGGACCACGGAATATCCTGAAAAAGTGACGGCGCCGGCTTCTTCAGACCGATCAAGTAATACCCGCCGTCGACGGCGGGTCCCAGGACCGTGTCGTGCTGGTCCAACAGCTGAACGGCCTGTTGATAGCTCTCCAGCGGCAGCGACGGCACATCCGTGCCGACGATCACAACTCGTCGGTAGCCGCGGGCGAAGAGGATGTCAAACACTCCGTTCATTTTGGCGCCCAAATCGTTGCCTACCTGATCGAGCAACGTCACCGCCTGGCGCTCTTCCATGATTTTGAAAAAGGCCAGGTTCGACGACGGCGAGCAGGCCAGATAGCGATCGACGGATAGCCGGAATTTCGACACCGCCGTTCTCGTGCGTTCAAGCGTATCGAGGACGAAGCTTCCGTGCACCGTCGCCGCTTCGTCTGGGGTGAGCGGAGGGCACAGCCGCGTCTTGACTTGACCGGGAATCGGCGCCTTGGCAAAGACGACGATCGCCCCTTCCTGCTGTGCGACGGCCGCGTTGGCTTTGTGGTTTCTCGGGTGATGACCCATTCGCCCTTCCGAAGCCGGCTCTCAAATCGCAGATTACAGATATCAGAATCAGCGTACGGCCGCGTACCAGCGGGTGAGCCGATGCGGACTGACGCCGATCCAATACAGGAAGCGTAAGGACCACATCAAGAGGATAGTGCGCAGGGGACCTTGCTGCTCCCATCGCCGGAACGAGGTGGTCACCCGTTCACGGATTGCAGCGGTTGCACCAGCCCGTTTCAGCCGAGTGCTGAAGTCGATGTCTTCCATGATCGGAATCTCTGAAAAGCCTCCGAGTCGTTTGAAGACCGGGCGGCGTACGAACATCGCTTGATCGCCGGTCGAGATGCGACTGATCCGCGACCGCACATTCATCAATGTGCTGACGACCCGTCCCAAGACAGACGGACGGTCGAAACGGACATCAAAGCGGCCGCCGACCACCGTTGGATCGGCCAAGGCCTGTTCAAGGAATTGTCTGGCGCCATCCGGTAACTGGCTGTCCGCATGGAGGAACAGGAGCACGTCAGCCGTGGAGGCGGCGGCCCCCGCGTTTAATTGGCTGGCACGGCCTGCCGTCGACGACAAGAGCCGAACCCGAGACGAATGTCCGTCGCCCGTGGTCGCGACCAGCGTCCTCGTGTCGTCGCTGCTGCCGCCATCGACGACGAGGATCTCCTCAAAACCGAGCCGGGCGGTGCACCGCAGTGTCGTCTGGATGACGGAGGCTTCGTTCAGCGTGGGGATGATGATCGAGAACGTCACCGGAGGGGAAGAGACGAGCGGCGCTGAGTCATCTAGGCTCCGTCGGGCAATCGGTTCGTCATGACCTTACCCCGACTTCTTCGGTTCGTTGAACATGAAGTACATGACGATCAGAACCGTCGCCCAGAAGACCACCTGTTTGTGCCAGAACAGTACTTCGCCGTAATGGAAGAATCCCAGTGCTAATCCAATGGCGCCCGCCATGACGCTATAACGAACGGCAGGCACTTCGACGGCGGCATTCGCCCAGACGGCCAGGCCGCCGAAATAAATCAGAAAGGGCACGACGTTGATCTCGAAGCCACCGCTGATCGAGAGAAATATGTTGAGAAATCCAATGAACATCAGCGCCGTTCCGACCATCATGCCCATCACGCGCAGCTGATGATCGCCGCCCGACTCCTGTCCCTCCGACTGGGTCGATTTCCCGGCAGGGCGTTGTGACGGATCCTGTGGAGGAGGAAGATCGGTGGGCGCCATGGCTATTCCCGGGGCATCCTCATTGTGTCGTGTATGCGGAAAGGCGACCGCCCCATTGCTCGGGTCTGTCACGTTTTGAAATGCTTGCTAAGGGTCAGGGCTTGCTGTTGATAGGAAGAGCCGAGACCGACTCCATACAACCGATCGGGCACGTCGAGCATCCTATCATAGACGACCTTAAAAAAGGTTTGACCGTCATGGATGAGGAAGGGAACGTCGTGAGGACGCACTTCGAGGACGACCTGCGTCCCTTTGAGCTCGCCGTCCGCCCCATAGCCGAAACCAGGATCGAAGAAGCCGGCGTAATGGGTGCGGAGTTCTCCGCAAGCCGCCTCATAGGCCACCATCTCCGCGGCATAATCGGGCGGAACGCGGATCCGTTCTTTGGAGGCGAGAATATAAAATTCCTCAGGTTCGAGGAGCAGGCTATCCTGGCGGTGCCGATGGAGAGGCTCCCAAAAATCCGCTGCGGCGTAATAGCCGACCTTCGAGAGGTCGATCACGTGGCTGTTCTTCTTCGCGCGGTATCCGATCACCGTCGCACCGGCGCGATCTTCACCTTTGAGGTCAATGCGCAGGAACAACCCGCGATCGGTGCGAAACTCCTTGGTGCGTAACGGCTTTCTGTCCGACAGGTTGTGATAGAGCAGCGGCTCCTGGCGGTGGAGGCGTTGCAGCGTCGCGTCGGAGGCTTCGGCGTCGCCGCGCACGAACCGGATTTGATTGAGCGACTGGCCGGTTTTGACTTTGATGGCGAAGGACCGTGGCACCACCTCAAGAAACAACGGACCGTTATAACCGGCACGAATCTCATCGAAGCCAGCATTCAGGTCCGTCACAATGCGTGTAAACACATCTAATCGTCCCGTCGTGCTCTTGGGGTTGGCCCGGGCGCGGATGCTCGCCGGAAGCCGCAACGATTCCAGCAGCGGTACCAAATACACGTGGCCTTTTTCGAGAATCGCCCCACCGGTCAAGTCCATCTCGTACATGACCAGATCGGATTGATAAAAGTCGAGCACATCCAGACGGCTGGAAATCGCCGAGAGTTCGGGTAGAAAGCTGCTGATGAGTCGATAGGCTTTCTTTCCCAGCCTCAGGTCAAGGCTTGCTGGTTGGATCTGTCGATCTTCTATCGGAATGGGTGCGGTGATCGTCCCGGCGGTAATAAGCCGTGTGATCTGTTGATAGGGAAGGATCCCTTGCGGCGGTGGCTTTGTCACAGATCGTCCGCATCTCCGCCGCAGCTGTTGCCCCAAGAGGCGTAACTGTCGCGGTCCGGATAGCTGTCTCCTAACGACGAATCATCGGCGTAGGTTCGCGCGCCGACCATCGGCAGTTCCCGCCTCTCCCGGTCACTCTCGAAGGAGCCGTCTCCGGGTTTCGACTGAGGATAATGGAAGGTCTTATGCTCATAGTTGCGAAGCACAGCGCTGTCTTCATCCATATGCACGACGTAGTCTCCGGGAAGAAGCGGGATTTTGCCGCCGCCTCCGGGAGCATCGATGACAAAGTGCGGAACGGCCATCCCGCTTGTATGCCCTTGCAGTGCTTTAATGATGTTCAGTCCGGACTCGATGCTCGTGCGAAAATGGTTGGTACCTTTGGTTAAGTCCGCTTGGTAGAGATAGTAGGGTTTCACCCTCGCCAGCAGCAACTGATGCACCAGCCGTTTCATGACCTCGGCATCGTCATTGACACCTTTCAGAAGGACTGTCTGTGCACCCAGTGGCACGCCGGCATCGGCTAACATGCCACACGCCGCCTTGACCTCCGGCGTGAGCTCGTCCGGGTGGTTGAAATGCAAGTTCATATAGATGGGATGGAATTTTTTGATGATCGTGCACAATTTGGGGGTGATACGTTCTGGAAGCGTGCCAGGCACTCGGGAACCCAGCCGGATCAACTCCAGATGGGGAATGGTCCTGAGCGCCTTCAGGATCCGCTCGAGGAGATGGTCAGGCAGCAGCAACGGATCGCCGCCCGAGAGAATCACATCCCGAACCTCGGTATGCTCGCGCAAATAGGCGATGGCTCGGTCGAGCTCCCCCTTTTTGAGAAATCCCGGTTTGCCCACCAGACGCTTTCGCGTGCAAAAGCGGCAATAAATCGGACATTGGTTGGTGACCATGAGGAGGACTCGATCGGGATAGCGATGCACCAGGTGGGGCACCGGACTCATGAGGTCTTCCTCGAGTGGATCGTCCTCGGCATCGATATCCGCCAACTCGGCGGAATCCGGCATCACCTGCTTCCAAATCGCATCGCCCTTCTCTTTGATCATGGCCAGCACCGTCGGCGTGATCCGCATCGGATAGGGACCGACGATGGCTTCGATCTCTTCTTCATCCAGCCCGAAGCGATCGGCCAAGTCCTTGGGCTTCACGATGCTTTCGGCGAGGATGCGTCTCCACTCCTCCATGTATGCTCCTTGATGGGGGGCGCCGCTGCCGGTCCGAACAATGACCGGTCAGCCGTTCGCCAGGCGACCAGGCTCTGCCTTGCTGTCCAAATGGGCGAGAATTTCGTCCGTTTCGCTTAACACCACGTCGTCATCTTGAAGCACGGGGACGTAATACTGTCCTGAAACGGCAAAGACTTCCTTACGTTGTGGCCGAAGGTCCGGAACGACAACGTCCTTGTAGGGGAGATGGAGCTCGGCCAACTTTCGGCGCACGACTTCACATTCCGGGCACCAGTGAACATGGTAGAGGGTCATCGGCATAGAGACTCACGTATGTGAAATGGCAATTGAGGTCGGCTCTTGCGCGACCGCACAGGGCACCATGACCGCATCTTTCATGCCATGAATGACTTTTTTGTCTGCTGGGCAGATGGTGGCCAGAATACCAGCCAGTTCGGCTGTTTCTCCAGTGACGAAATAGTATGGAGACAGTCGTGCCCGACCGGCCATGGATCGGATGTCTCCGCTGTGCGGATCGAAATAATCGACATGGTATTGCCGGCCTTTGTGAAATTCCTGCAGGACGTATGGAGTGCGAGGGAAAGTCCTAAGCGCTTCCTCAATGGCGGCGGCCCACTCGTGTTGCGACAGATCGTGACCGACCGACACCCCGCGGCTGCCCCAGGCCAGCTCGGAAAATCCGGACGGCTTGAGGACAAAATGCCTCTGCTTTTGTGTTGCGGTGGCGAGATCGCTCCAATTCGTGACCGCTCGGCCGCCGATCGACAGACCGGGTATGACTGCAGAAGGCGGTACCGGGGCAGGATCCACCACCCACGTCCTGGGCATAATGGTCGTCAGGTGCACAAACAGTTCCTCACCCAATTCGGTATGCCAATAGGGAGCCAGCACCGGATGGTGCAGCAGCGCGAACGCGGATTTTTCCTCCAGCGCAGGCTTATAGGGTGGCGTGACCGAGACCCATCCCTTTTTCGCGGCGTATTGAATCAACTCGCTCTTGGGAATGTTTAGCAGGTCAAAAAGTTCGTAGAACCGGTAGATCAAGGTAATGAGACGATCGCCCGCGTCCACGAGCCGCAGCCCTTCCTCTGTGAATCGAATCTGCCGGGGTTCGATGCAATGCGTTTCGAGCCCACGAGCGGTCAGCTCCCTGGCGATCCACAACATCTCCGGACGGTAGTCCTTCGCTTCCTCTGACACCACGATGGCGATCGCGCCGTCGGGTTGAGCCAGATGAGACCGCAGCATCGCAGCGAATCTCTCGATCATGCCGTCGGGGCCGCCGACGAGTTGAAGAGGGTGAGGGCCGTCGACCGTTGAGACTGGATGAGAATAGCGGCCGTAGAGCTGGGACATGCAGGCGGTCAAGCCGATCCCACCGGGCACCGAGTCGAGTTCGGTGATGACCATGCCGTCTTGTGTTGGAATGATGTCGGGCCGAATGATTCCCGGAAGGTCGTCGCGAAATCGCTTCATCCGGCTGTAAGTCACTAAGCTTTCAGGTTTGCCTTGATCGAGCCACGAGGCGACCCACGACGGCTGTGTTCCTCTCGCGCTCTCCGCATACAGGTGGTTCAACGCCCGATAAAAGTGCAATAACTGAGTCCCCAATCTTTGGAAGAACGCCAGTTGCTCATTTGAAAGAGGGAGAGGATGTAAGCCAATGCGCCAGGTCGTATGACCGGATTCTTGTCGAGACGAATCAACAGGGGATTCATCGGGCGATGACGTAAAGAGGCCTGCCTCGATCAGTGCATCACGGATGCTGGAACAACGGTAGAGCAGGTCGGAGGTAGCCAAATCAGACAGAGGATGGGTTCATGTCAGAAACGTCAGATGAGAGGAATCGTAACACGCGGCCTAGGAACCTACAAGGGGAGCGACAAGGGAGGGAGAAGGGTTCGCCGGCGACGCCATACGCACACAATTCTTGCCGGCGGTTTTCGCCGTATACAGCGCGGTGTCTGCGGCCACAATCAGATCGGAAGCCATCGACGCGTGAATAGGAAAGGTTGCGACACCGATGCTGCAGGTGAGCGCAAACGCGCGAGTACTGAGGGTCGTCAATTCGGGAAGCATCGTCAACGTGGTCACACGGTGCCGTAGCCGTTCGGCGGCGCTGAGAGCCCCGTCCATGGAAGTATCCGGAAGAATCAATGCGAACTCTTCACCGCCGTAGCGAGCGGAAAAATCGCTGGCGCGTGCCATGCCTCGTCCGGGCGCCTGCTGGCTGTCGAGCAGCCAACCTAATTCCCTGAGCACCTGGTCCCCCATCGTATGACCGTACATATCGTTGATCTGCTTGAAATTGTCGAGGTCGATGAACAGGAGCGACAGCGAGCGCATCGAGCGGACCGCCAGGGCACAGAGCTGCGCCAGTGTTTCCTGAAAATGCGAGTGATTGTAGAGGCCGGTCAGACTGTCGCGAATTGATTGATCGCGGAGCAGCTGGTTGGCCTGCATGAGATCTCGGTTGGTGTTGGACAGCTTCTTGACCAGGCCTTCGGCTTCCGACTGCTGGCGTTTGATCGCCGTGATGTCCGTAATGGTTTCAACGACGTGGGTCTGGCCGCTGGAGGTTTGAACTTGCGCCCATTGAACGAGGAGGTGTTCGTCGTTGGGAAGGGGCACTTCACTGGCCGTGGGTTTGCCGGTCTCGACCGCCTCAGGCATCTTGCAGAAGGCGCAGGGTGCCGCACAGCCAGCAATTTTTTCATGACACGTGAGGTTCGAAATGTCACCAAACTTGTTGTGGGACGTCTGGTTTTGAAATACGACTTTGTGCGTGAGCGGATCGATGACCGTGATGATCACCGGTTGCGAATTCAGCAACAGTTGCGGGTCGTATTGGGGTCCTTTCGGAGGGAGCGCCATCGTTGTTGTACAGGGTGAGGAGCAATACTTGAGGCCAGTATTCCAGTGAGGGCAGTTTGGGTCAAGAATTTGAGTGTTTTGGGAATGGTGCTAGAATGTGGCATCCCTGCGGAATCTCTAATGACTGCGCTGATCGCGAAGGCTTCGCTTGTGACCACTGTACCCAAAATCCTCCCGCAACTCGTCCAAAGCAGCGCATGCTTCCGTTGTGACATTTGTTGCCGGTTCCCGGATCCAGATAGCGCCCTCCGTCCGTATTTCACCGGGGAAGAGATTGGTCGAGCGATCGAGTACGGGATCCCAGCCGCGGCATTCCCTGACGCGCAAGGCTGCCAGGTGACACTCATGCCCGATACGGTCGGAGATGGATTTCATTGCCCCGCCTTTGAGAGCGAAACCAGCACCTGCCACCTTTATGAACAGCGGCCGCTCGACTGCCAGCTGTATCCCCTGGCGTTGATGTGGAACGCCGCTCATAATGAGGTGCTGCTCGGATGGGATCGGAAATGTCCATTTATGGAAGAGCAAGTACCGGAATCCATCGGCCGTCACGCCGACCAAGTCCTGACGATGTTGGAACAGCCCGCCACGCTCGAGCAGATCGCCCGGCACCCAAGACTAGTCGGCCGCTTTCAGGAAGACGTGGTCGTCTTGGCCGTTCTCGAGCCGCTGACCCGCACGATCCTCGCGCGGTGGGGGCAACCGCTCCGGCGGCTCCTCTTGGAGGACCTGCCGCGCTTGACAGAGGCCGTGGAACGATCTGGCTTCCGAGGCGCGATCGCCGCCTATTCAGCTCCCTATCATTATCTGTGGAATGCTCTGCTCCCCTATTGGTGGATCGAACTCCATGGTGCGCTGTGTCTCTTTGTCCAATCGCCGAGTGGGTGGTTCATGCCCTTGCCGCCGCTCGCCGAGGGATCTCTCGATCGGCCGTTGCGCGAGGCGTTTTCGCTCATGCATCGCTGGAACGGTCCGAGTACGGTCAGCCGCGTGGAAAACGTGCCGGCCGCAGTGGTGCCCACTCTGGAAGCGATGGGCTATTGCCTCGTTCAAAAAGATCCCGACTATCTCTATCGAGCCGACGCACTGGCCCGGCTGGCCGGCGACCGATACAAATCTCAGCGGGCGCTCTGTAATCGGGTAGAGCGAGAGGGTGGGATCAGCATTGAGCCGTATTACCCACGCGACCGTGTTGATTGCCGTCTCTTGTTCGAAGAGTGGAAACGGCAGAAACGCGCTTACGGCTCGGATCCCTACGCCGAGCTTCTGCTCGAGGATGCGGGTTTCGCTCATGAGGTCGCCTGGTCGCATGCGACAGACCTCAACCTGCTCGGTTCTGTGGTTCGGAAACAGGGCCGGCTCTGCGGGTACACGTTCGGCTACTGGTTGGATAAGAATACCTGGTGCGTGCTGTTGGAAGTCGCCGATCGTACGATCCCGGGATTAGCCCAATATGTGTTCAGGGAGACCTGCCGCAAGGCGTTGGCCGAAGGTGCCACATTCATCAATACGCTCGATGATTCAGGACTGGTCCGCTTGCGCGAATCGAAGGACGCCTATCATCCTATTGCGCGCAGTCAAAGCTTCATTTGCTCCGAGGCCTTGTAGCCCATGAGCAAGCAGGATTTCCAACAGCCGCTCGATGTGTCCCGCTACCGCTGGCTGCCGCAGTTAATTATTCTGATGAACCTCGTCGCGGTGGCGGCGGCCGTGTTCCTTCTCCGCAGTGTCGAACACCGGCTGGTCTATTCCGCAGGTGAAGAGCTGAGAATCGCAGCCGCCGAGGTGTCCGACAAGCTCGATCGTCTCCTGTTCGAACGGTACGGCGATGCTCAGATGATGGCGCGGGCGTTTGCCCTGCGGGCGTCCGACCCGACCTACCTTTCCAGTTACCTGGGCTGGATGCAGACGAACTACAGGCCGGTCTATTTGTGGCTCGGCGTGACGGATGGGCATGGGACGATGGTGGCGGCCACGGACGCCTCGTTGCGCGGCCGGGACTACAGCGGGGCTGGGTGGTTTCAAGACGTCCGCGAGACCAAGACGATCCAGGTTGGCGACGTCGCAGTCCACGATGCGGAGCGTGGGACGGAGGCGATTGCGTTTACAGCACCCGTTCTGGATAGCTCAGGGACCTTTCTGGGCGCCGTCACGAGTCGCGTGGCGATGTCGACGCTTGAGGACGTCACGACGAGAACCGTGCGCTCGCTTGAAACGCGGCAGGAGTTCGCCGGAGCCGTCGTCTTCCAAATGGTGACGTCGGACGGCATGGTGTTCGTGGATTCGGATCTCCTCCACAAGGGGCCTCTCAATCTTCAACAATCCGCCCTGCTGTCCTCGAAGACGCCTCCATTCGGCGATGCGGGATTCATCGAAGAAGACTACCGTGGCCGGCCGGTGGTTACGGGCTTCGCGCGAACCAAAGGCTTTGGCGACTTTCCCGGTCTCGGCTGGCACGTCCTGGTCCGCATGGATCGCGATCGAATTCTTGAGCCGATCACGTCAATCCTCTGGAAGGTGGGCATCACGGGCGCGATGGTCTGGATCCCCATGGTAGTTCTGCTGTTCTGGTCCACCTCTCACCTGCGTGCGGAATACCAACAGGTGCAGCAAGAAAGTTCGTGGGCGCGCGCGGCCGAAGCGGCACTGCTCCAGAGCCAGGAGCGCAACCGTGCCATTGTCGAAACCGCTCTCGATGCGCTGGTGACCATTGATGCCTTGGGCATTGTGACTGATTGGAACGGACAGGCCTCTGCCGTGTTCGGATGGTCGCGCGAGGAAGCGCTGGGTCAACGCTTGTCGGAACTGATCATTCCTACACGAGATCGCGAGGCCCATGAAGGAGGCCTGCGTCAGTATCTCGCCAGCGGGGACGCCCATTTTCTCAACCGGCGTGTCGAGGTGCAGGCGCTTCGCCGTTCGGGTGAAGAATTTCCCGTGGAACTGGCCATATCACCCGTGCGCGTGGGGGGCACGATTTTTTTCAGTGCGTTCATTCGCGACATCACCGAGCGGCGGCAAGCGGAGTCGAAACTCAAGGAGAGCGAAGTGCGGTATCGGTCGGTGGTGAACGCCCTCGATGAAGGCGTCGTCGTCATCGATGCGGAAGGAGTGGTACGCACCGGCAACGCCAGCGCCGAGCGTATCCTCGGATTGCGCAGCGAAGAATTAACCGGCCAGTTGCTGCACGGTGGTCGCTGGCGAACGATTCGTGAAGACGGCTCACCCTTTCTTTTAGAAGACCATCCGGCAGCGGTCACCTTGAGAACCGGCGAGCCCTGCGCCAGCGTCGTGATGGGCGTCTATCGGCCCGACGGGGGGCTGCGGTGGATTGACATCAATTCGCGACCGTTGCCAGCCGAAAGCGGGAGCGTCCCGTCGGCCGTCGTCGTGTCGTTTTCAGACATTACCGAGCGCAAGCGGGCGGAAGAGCGGCTCAGTACGCAGTATGAGGTCACACGTGTGCTCGCGGAATGCCGCAGCCTTGAAGAAGCGGTGCCGAAAATCATGCAGGCGGTCGGGCAGAATCTGGAATGGGATTGCGGAATTTTCTGGCGGGTGGATCGAACGGCTTCGCTGCTTCGTTGCCTGGATCAATGGCGTGCCCCGGGTGTTGAGGCTGAATTGTTTCTCGAACACACCTGGGAGCGGACCTTTGGGATGGACCAAGGACTGCCGGGCCGTATTTGGTCGAGCGGGAAAGCCGCGTGGATCATGGATGTCGCCCACGATGCGAATTTCCCGCGTCAGGGACTGGCTCAAGAGGTGGGATTCCACGGTGCTTTCGGATTTCCGGTGCGCGTCGGCGGCGATATCGAAGGCGTCATCGAACTCTACAGCCGGCAGGTGCGGGTGCCAGATGAAACCCTGTTGAAGATGATCGACGATGTGGGTCTGAAATTGGAGCAGTTTGGCGACCGCACGAGAGCCCAGGAAGCGCTACAGCAGACCGAGGATCAGCTGCGACAGTCGCAAAAGATGGAAGCGGTTGGACGGCTCGCCGGCGGCGTCGCGCACGATTTCAACAATCTCCTGACCGTCATCCGTGGCTACAGCGAGTTGCTGCTTGCGCGGCTTGCTCCTGACGATTCGATCCGCAAGGACATGATCGAGGTGAAGAAGGCGGCGGATCGGGCCTCGGGCCTGACCCGCCAGCTCCTGGCCTTCAGCCGACGTCAGTTCATCGCCCCGAAAGTCATCGATCTCAATAGCCTCATCGCTAACATGGACGGTATGTTGAGGCGGTTACTGGGCGAGGATATCGTCGAATTGTGCACGGAATTGAACCCGCACACGGGATCGATCAGGGCGGATGCCGGACAGATCGAGCAGGTCATCATGAACCTTGCCGTCAATGCGCGCGATGCAATGCCGAAGGGCGGGCGTCTGACGATCGAAACGCGCAATGTGACGATCGGTAAGCCGACACGGCAGACGCCGGCCGGCATCCGACCCGGCTCGTATGTGTTGCTTGCCGTGCGGGACACCGGCCATGGGATGGACGAAGAAACGCAGTCACATCTCTTCGAACCCTTCTTCACCACGAAGGAAAAAGGCAAGGGTACCGGCCTGGGGCTTTCCACGGTGTACGGAATCGTCAAGCAGACGGGCGGAAGCATCGTGGTTGAAAGCCAGAAGGACCAAGGCGCCACGTTCAAGATCTATTTCCCGTTGGTCGATCAAGGCGTATCCGGGACCGCCGGAACGCCGGATGCAGAACCGTTGCACGGTCGGGAGACGATCCTGCTCGTGGAGGACGAGCCGGCGGTTCGAGGGTTGGTGCATGAAACGCTGCGCCTCCACGGGTACACGGTCCTCGAAGCACGCCATGGCATTGAAGCGCTGATGACCGGCGCAAAACACCAGGGCCCCATCCATCTGTTACTGACGGATGTCGTCATGCCTCAAATGAGCGGTCCGGAGGTTGCCGAAAAAATCCAGATTGTCCGGCCGGGAATCAAGGTCTTGTACATGTCCGGCTATCCTGACCATCCGGTGTTCGAGCAAGGCGGAATTTCTCGCGATGCGTCGTTTCTGCCCAAGCCGTTCACGCCCAATGTCTTGGCGAGAAAGGTTAGGGATGTATTGGACGGACAGAAAGTTGGGTGAATGCGTTCATTCTTGATCTTGAACGTCCGTTCCGTTTATCGTGCCCCTGAATTTCGCACGACACAAGGGCAAGCTGCATGACTCAACAAGGGCGTGAATTCGACATCGCGCAGTACCGCATCCTGCAAGAACCCTATTATGCGGATGTTCGGGGGGAAGTCGCCCTCTTCACGACCGCTGCCAAAAGCCGGATGCCGGTCATGCTCAAAGGACCAACGGGTTGTGGAAAAACGCGCTTCATTCAGCACATGGCGTTCCGTCTCGGCCGACCGCTTATCACTGTGGCGTGCCATGAAGACCTCACCGCCGCGGATCTGGTCGGACGCTATCTGCTTAAAGGGCAGGACACTGTGTGGGTGGACGGTCCACTCACGTTGGGTGTCAAGCACGGCGCGATCGTCTATCTCGATGAGGTGGTCGAAGCCCGTAAGGACACGACGGTCATCATCCATCCGCTCAGCGATGACCGACGGCTGCTGCCGATCGAAAAAAAAGGACAGGTCCTGGAGGCCGCCGACGACTTCCTGCTCGTCATCTCTTACAATCCCGGCTATCAAAGCGTCCTCAAGGATTTGAAGCCGAGCACCAAGCAACGGTTCATGGCCATTGAGTTTGACTATCCCACCTCTGATATCGAAACAGCGATCGTCCAACGCGAAGCCGGCATTGCGCACGACATCGCGCTCCGTCTGGTCAAGTTGGGTGGCAAGGTGCGCAATCTCAAGAACCACGGCCTTGAAGAGGGTGTGAGCACGAGGCTTCTCATCTACGCCGGCACCTTGATCCGCGAAGGTGTGGCGACGGAGCGGGCTTGCGATGTGGCGATCGCCCGGCCGATTACCGATGATCCGGACATGCAGCGCAGCATCATGGAACTCGTGAAGGCAATCTTCTGACAGTCAGGATGCTGAAAAATTCCGTTCTTCGCACCCGCCCAACCCTCGCGAACTTTTCTCACCCTCCCTCCCTGCGCACGCCGAGACGTGCGCTCACCCAACTCACCCGGCCTCCCACCGGTTGCTGCGCAATCGAAACCCGGGATGGGCTCTTCCGCAGCTTCGTTCTCACATCGCTGAAACGCTCCGGTGCCTCTCGCTCGTTGCCTGCGTTCATATCCACTTGTGTGGCCTGCCGCCCATGCCTTCTCTGATTGTCCGTGACAACAAGGACGGAGCCGTCCTTACTGTCCATGTCCAGCCAAAAGCGGCTCACACAGCCTGTGTTGGAATCCATGGCGAGGCGCTCAAGATCCGGATTGCGGCGTCGCCGGTCGCAGGCGCCGCTAACCGGGAGTTGATCCGATTCCTGGCAAACGAGCTGTCGCTGCCGGCCGCGGCTGTGCGAATTGAGTCGGGCGAAAGCAGCCGGTACAAGCGCGTGCGTGTGCACGGAATCACAGCAACCCACGCCATGACGCGTCTCATGCCAAAAGGAGTGTAGGAACAGTGAAAATTCCTATGGCCCTGACCCTATGTATGACTATGATGCTGAGTGCCTGTTCAGGACCTCGTCCCATCCTGTACGACAATGCCCATCTGAAAACCGTCGGAAAAGAGGCGGCAGATCAGGATATCGAAGTCTGCAAGGAGGCGGCTGAAGCGGCCGGCGCCGAAGAGGGCAGCGGCAAGGCCGGAGGTGTGGCGAAGAATACCGCAGTCGGGGCAGGCGTCGGTGCGGCGAGCGGAGCTGTAGGAGGCGCTATCTCCGGCTCGCCAGGACTCGGTGCAGCGATCGGCGCAGCCAGCGGAGCCGTGTGGGGATTGCTGATGGGCTTATTCAATGCCGGCTCTTCTCAGCCGAACCAGGCCTACACCAATTATGTGAATCGATGCTTGCAAGAGAAAGGCTACGAGGTGACCGGTTGGCAATGAAGCGAATCTCCTCGGGTGTGCTCGCTAGGAACATGATCACGGTAGGGCTCGTGCTGATGGTAGCGGCCTGCACGACCCCTGAACCAATACTGCGATCGAATGCAAAAGTGCTGTTGCAGGGACGGGAGGCCTCAAAGCTTGATGTCGATGCCTGTCAGCAGAAGGCGGAAGCGGCCGGCTTGCAGCCCGGGACAGGAAGCCGTACCGGTAATATGGCCGCAGGAGCTGCACTTGGAGTTGTTGCCGGCGCAGCAGTTGGCGCCTCCACGGGGTTGATCGGAGGCCCGACGGGCGTCGCGATCGGGGCTGCGGCAGGCGGCGGGCTCGGCTTGATCATCGGGATCGTCGGAGGAGCCTATAGGCCGCTCGAGCCCGATCCGCCGTATGCGGATTCGGTGGTTCGGTGTCTCATTGAAAAAGGATACGACGTCACAGGATGGGAATAGCAGGACGAGCGGAACCTACTCTTCCGGTTTCGACGACGATGCCTCAGCCTTGTGCTTCAAGGCACGGCCCTTGTCAGGCGTCGGGTCGGTGATCACACCGTACACTTCCCGCCCTTCGTGCCCTTCCGGTAAGTATTCCGTGATCGGCATCCCGTCTTCCCGCACGAACAACAGACAGTGGCAATATTTATACATTTGCATTTCGTCGCATGCACAGATCCATCGGCGGAGCTTGGACTCGGCGACCTTATCCTTGTAAAAATTGCACGGACAGAGCGGCTTCCCGAGTTCGTCCACGTGCATGGCGAGTCCCTTCACCACTGCCTCCGTGACAGCGGGATTGGGATGCATCGTGGTGCCGCTCTTCTCGGCGAAACCTCGCACATACTTCCACATCTTATCGAGGCTGGCCTGTTTCGGTTCCGTCATGTCAATGATGCCCTCGTGAACGCCGGCTAATGGCTGCCAACGGCAGTTTACAAGCCCTAGGCCGTTCTTTACAATCCGACACTTCCTCGCCAGGGATAAGAGCGCGTCTTGGCGCGCTCAGGGTGGGCGGGTGAACAGGACAAGAGCGCGTCTCGGCGCGCTCAGGGTGGGCGGGTGAGCAGGAGAAGAGCGCGTCTCGGCGCGCTCAGGGTGGGCGGGTGAGCAGGAGAAGAGCGCGTCCCGGGAAATCGATTGCAAAGCAATCGGTGGGAGGCCGGGTGAGTTGGGTGAGCGCACG
>Ga0081455_10000899_pt1 | contig 38338 bp, 56 predicted proteins | sample TabmetS3T2R1_FD_70207 | JGI IMG/M metagenome (GOLD analysis project Ga0081455, IMG submission 70207) | Tabebuia heterophylla rhizosphere microbial communities from the University of Puerto Rico - S3T2R1 | ecosystem: Host-associated > Plants > Roots > Rhizosphere ... | reverse complement strand
CCTGGGGCGGGCGATTGGGTGGCCTACTGAGCGATTTTGGGGAGTATCTGAAAGCCCTTCAGGGCTGGTATCGAGAGAACGGCCCAACGGGCCGCACGGTTAACCGAGGTGACGTCAGAGTGACCGAGTTTACCACGTTCCTTCGCAACCGCCTCCTCGACGAGGCCCTTCGAGCGGTCCAGTGGACCCCTCCTGCGGTGGTCTACGTGTCGCTGTATACGACTGCATGTTCGACCGATGCCCGAGGAGCAGAGGTATCCGGGCCTGGATACGCGCGGCAGGCGATCACCTTCGGCGCTGCAAGCGGCGGCCGCTCGCTCAACACTTCTAGTCACAACTTTGTCGTGGCCTCTGGCTCGTGGGGCCAAGTTGTGGCCCTTGGGATCGAAGATGCAGCGAGCGGCGGGAACCAGTTGGCTTTTGACAACGGTTTCGGCCACTATCAGATGAATAGTGGGGACACTATCGGGCTCGCCCCCGGCTCTGTCTCTATAGAGATGTGACCCGGGGCCACCGGCCCCGCTCGAAAAGAGGAGGGGCTCTGCCCCAGTCCGCCATGGCCGTTTCTCTCCTTCACTCGACGAACGTCGCGGTCGCAGACGACGGGACGAGCCCGGTCGGCTCGAATGAGTGGAACGCTCAGCACCAACTTACGTTGGCCTCCGGCAACGTCCTTGGCCGTACCACGGCCGGGTCTGGCCCGGTCGAGGAAATTCCAATTTCTTCAATTGGAGTTTCCGACGGCGATAAGGGCGACATCACGATCACTGCAGGCGTCTGGTCTATCGATGTGAACGTCGTTACTTACGCCAAAATGCAGGATATGACGGCGAACCGAGTCCTCGGGCGACTTAGCACGACCGGGGACCCGACCGAGTTGACTGGGACCCAGGTGACGTCCCTACTAGACGTCTTTACCTCGGCCCTGAAGGGCCTCGCCCCGGCTTCTGGTGGCGGCACGGCCAACTTTCTCCGGGCGGACGGGACCTGGACCACGCCTCCTGCGGGCGTTCTTGCGGACGGCGATAAGGGCGATATTACGGTCAGCGGCGGAGGCGCGACCTGGACTATCGACTCCGGGGCGGTCACCTACGCCAAGATGCAGGACGTTTCGACGAGCGCCCGCTTTATCGGGCGCTTCAGCGCCGGCGCGGGTGACCCAGAAGAGCTGACCGGGACTCAGGCGACCTCGTTGCTCGATGTCTTCACTACTTCTCTAAAGGGCGTCGTGCCTGGTAGTGGCGGTGGGACCGCGAACTTTCTCCGGGCCGATGGGACGTGGGCTGCCCCTCCGGGCGGTGGAGGTGGAGTCGCCGATGGCAACTACGGTGATATCACAGTCAGTGGTACTGGCACTGTTTGGAGCATCAACAACGATGCAGTTTCACTTAGCAATTTGGCCAACTTGCCAGCGGCCACCGTCATCGGCCGTCCGGTCAGCGGCTCTGGTGATCCTCTTGCTCTTAATGGCACCCAAATCACAGAGATTTGCAACCCCTTCACCTCGACTCTAAAGGGCCTTGCCCCAGCTTCGGGGGGTGGGACCGAGAACTTTCTCCGCGCGGACGGCACCTGGGTCGCACCGCCTGGGGGCGGCGGAGGCATCTCTGACGCTCCGTCGGACGGGGTCACCTACGGCCGGCTAAATGCGGCGTGGACTCCGGCAGTCGCTAAGGCCGGCGACACGATGACCGGGGGTCTTGGTTTTGGTAGTGCAGTTGCGCCCGGTGGTACGACTGATGTGTCGCGTCATCTGGCATTGTACGGCTCGACGTTCGGGCTTTCTGTCACCTCGGCCCGCTTGAACTATATAGTGCCAACTGGCTCCGGCCATTCTTGGTATGTCGGTGCTACGCAGATCGGTTTTATCGATGTCAATGGTGTCACTGTTACCTCTGGCAACCTGATCGTTAATAAGTCCGGCCCGAGTGTCATTCTGGATACCCCCGGCGCTCTCGGCCAGTATCTGCGAGGTCGAGTTGTCGGCGTTGACCGTTGGGTGCTTTCCCTCGGGAATGGCACAGCTGAGTCGGGTGGCAACGCAGGCTCGGATTTTGCCCTCATTCGCTATAGCGATGCCGGCGCGCTGCTCGGTACACCGTTCTCTATTAATCGCGCTACCGGCGTGATCACCGGGCCTGGGGGCAGCACATGGCCGGCCGTTGCGGGTACCCTGACAGTGCCGGCCACCGACGCCGAGATCCGTTCGGCCACGGGCGCCGCCAAAGCTGTTGCAGCTGCCGCCATCGAGACCGCCTCGGCGTTCGTAGCCCTGACCGACGCAGCGACCGTGGCGGTCGACTGGGACACTGCGATCAACTGGTCGCTGACCGTGACGGCCAATCGAGTGATTGGCAACCCCACGAACGGCCAGATTGGCACGTTCCGGACCATCTTGGTCCAGGGCAACGATGCGACCGCCCGGACGATCACCTTCGGTAACCAGTTTTTGGGCGCCGTCCCCACGATCACTGACTGCACAAGTACTAAGTGGTACCTGTTGACGCTCTTTTGCGTCAGCACCACGCACTTCGTGGTCACCTCGGTGCAAGCAAAATGAATTTCGTTCCCGGCATGCATGGTGTGGCTGGATTCGCGAAGGCGATGGCACCTCCGGCGGCCGCTACGCCTGTGTTCAAGGCGCTCGGCTCGATAGCAAGTGGTAACAGTGTCACCAGCCTGAACGTGGCGCTGCCGGCCAGTCCAGCCGCAGGTGACTACAATATTATTGTGCTCGGTCTAGCACAGACCGACCCCAATATGAACATCAATACTCCAAGTGGCTGGACCCTGATAGGGAAGTCCACAGCCGTGGAGAACGTCTCGGGACTGAAGCAAAATCTAGCGGTTTTCGGCCGCGCTTGGCAAGCTGGCGATACAACAGTCAACGTGTCGTTCGACTCAGGTTTGCGCGCCGTTGCTGGAATGATGTCCTTTACAGGCGTTAACGTAGCGGCCCCGACCGAGGGCCTCCTGACGACCGAGACCACCGTCAACTCGACCACCGCACAGACCCAACAAGTCACAACACTCGGTGACAATCGAAAGGTCCTGCAAGCTTACAGTGTCAAATACGCGAACAGTGCCACCTCGTTTACGGCCGGGGCTGGATGGACCGAACGAATGGACTACGTCGCAGGTGCCTATGCGACAGCTAGCGTCGTCGATCGAGACTTTGCAACCGCCGGCCAGATACCATCGGAAACCGCTTTGACTTGGAACGCAACGACTGACTATGTCGGCGTGGCGTTCGCTTTGAAGGGTTAGGGGATGAGCGATCGCACCACCATGGCCTTGGGCATTGTCGGCGCCGTGCTGATGCCGCTGGTCATGCTCGGATGGCTGCGGGCTGTCGCAGCCGCGGTCGTGTTGTTCTTGGTCGCCCTGATCCTCGCTGCGATCGCTTATCTTATAGGGACCCCCGGCCCACAAGCGGCCGAACGGTTGCCCCGGTCGCCCTACGACGCCCAGATGTTGGCGCTCGAGCGCCAAGCTCTTGACGAGGCCTTTAGGGCCCAAATCAACCAACTCTTCGTTGGTTGGCTCCGTGACTCAACCGACCAGCCCGAGCGGGCGACTCGGGGCGCAATCAAGGCCAGGAAAGCCTACATCCAGGTGATGCAACACTTCGAGCTTCGGGCGGCCGAAGGACGCCCCCCTTGATACGTATATGCCGGAAACCGGCACAGCCATACCCAGAGGAGCCACCAATGCCCACTCCGATCGTTGTCGACCTAAGTCACCACAACACAATCCCCAGCTCCCTCATGCCGGCCTATCAGGCCGGCATTCGGGGGGTGATCCACAAGATGTCCGAAGGGACCTCAATGACCGACTCCAAGGTCGACTCCCGTCGCCACTTGGCCCTGGAGGCCGGGATGCTGTGGGGCCTATACCACTTCGTTCGACCGGGCTCGATGGACGCCCAGGTGACCTACTTCGTTGGGCAGGCCGAGAAGGCTAAGGTCTGTGACGACCAGACTCTTTGGGTCCTCGATCACGAGGACGCTCGGGTCAGCGTGGACGACGCTATCACTTTCCTTAAGCTTCTAGAGCAAGCGACCGGCCGAGTCCCCGTGATTTATTCGGGGCACGTACTGAAAGAACAGGTGGCCGGGAAGGCCCGGCCGGAGCTGGCCCGGTATCCCCTGTGGCTCGCCCAGTACGGCACCAAAGCGGTGCTGCCCAACGGCTACACGGAGTATTGGCTGTGGCAGTACACCGAGGCGGGACACTGCCCAGGCATCAACTCGCCTGTCGACCTCAATCACTACGAGGGGACCGCGGGCGAACTGACCTATGACTGGATCGGAGAGGCTCCGGCGCCCGAGGCGCCATCTTCGGCGCTGGAGGTTATCGTCTATGCGCCTTCTGGGGTCAAAGTAACTGTGAAACGGGCATAGGAGGCCCTTAGGCCGTGGCCGGTGTCTTCCAGCGGAACGTGTTCCAGAACAACGTTTTTCAGGTTGTTCCGCCTCAGGTCATTCAGGCGACTGCGGCCATCTTGGCCGCACCAGAAGTCAGGACGGACGCGAAGTTTATCAAGTTCGTCCAGAACGACACGACCCTCTGGAAACCCCCCTTAAGGGTTTGGGATGACTACGGGTTCCGCCAGAAGGCGGGGAGGAGACGATAATGGCTGTTGCCCAAACCGAGGCCCGTGGGACGTCCCCGACGCCTTTCTATGCTCCGGCGCTGTCCAGCGAGTCGGACACTTCGGACGGCGTCTATTGGGATCTCGACCGCTGTCGCCGGGCGTTCAACGAGTATCTGGACAACAAACAGGCCGAAATCGATGAGCAAAAGGAAGCTCGACGGTATCGGCACGCAGCCCAGTGGACTGCTAAGCAGGTCCAGACGTTCAACCTACGCAAGCAGCCCGTGGTTACGTACAATCGAACGGGCAGAAAGATCGACTCGATCATTGGGCTGATCGAGCGGCTGAAGCAGGACCCAAAAGCCTATCCAAGGTCGCCCCGGCCGGGGGCTGAGGCTGGGGCCGAACTTGCGACGGCCTGCGTGCGGTACGTCTATGAGGCGGATCTGAAGGAGTTCATTCTGCCGTTTATGATCGAGAACCTCGCTGTGGATGGGATAGGCGGGGTCGAGATGATGCTGATCGAGGGGGACAAGGGTGACCTTGACGTGGGCTTCGCTCTTGTCGAGCAGGACAGTTTTTTCTACGACCCCCGCTCGATCAAGCATGATTTCGACGACGCCCGCTTTCGAGGGGTCGCTAAGTGGCTCGACGAGGACGACGTTGTTGCGCTTGCGCCGGAGCTGGAAGAGGAAATCCGGGGGTCGAACCACCAGTCGAACGATTTCACAACTAACCCCGATCGAGAGCAAAAGTGGTTCATGGATACCACCTCGGTCGGCTCGAAGAAGATCCGGGTCGTCGATATCTGGTACAAACATCAAGGAAAGTGGTGCTGGTGCCTCTTCACCGGAGCGATGAAGCTCCAGGAGGGTCAGGGGTACTTCTATGACCACAAGGGCAAGCAGATTTGCAAGTATATTATGCAGTCTTGCTTTATCGATCACGATGGAGATCGATACGGATTTGTGCGAAACCTTAAGTCCGCTCAGGATGAGATCAACCAGAGACGCTCGAAAGGACTCCACGAGCTTAATTCGAGGCGAATTACCGCCGAGGATGGAGCGTTTGCGGACGTTGAGGTCGCGCGCCGGGAAGCTGTCCGCCCCGATGGGGTGGTGATCTACCAGAAGGGCTTCGAGATGCAGTTCGACGATCAGACTCGGATCGCGAACGTCGAGGGGCACCTGAAGTTTCTAGAGGACGCGAAGAACGAAATCGAGAACTTCGGGCCGAACCCGGCCCTGATCGGCCAGGGCCTGGAGTACAAGTCCGGCCGGGCGATAAACCTGCTTCAGCAGGCCGGTCTTGCCGAGCTTGGCCCCTTCATGATCGGAGTGCGGAGCTTCAAGCTGAGGCTCTACCGAGCCATTTGGTGCGCAGTGCAGCGGTATTGGAGCGGAGAGCGCTACATTCGAGTGGTGTCGACCGAGGGCATCGAGACTTTGGTCCAGGTCAATGGGGTCGGCATCGATCCTATGACTGGGATGCCTCGGATGATTAATGCTGTGGGCCAACTCGACGTCAACATCATTCTGGACGAGGGGCCGGACGAGATCAATATGATGGGGGACGCTTACGACACCCTCATCGCCCTCACGGCTCAGGGCGCCCAGATCCCGCCGATCGTGCTGATCGAGCTGTCGCCGCTCCATCCGAGTGTGAAGCGCAAGCTTATGGCCATGATGAGCGATCCGATCGAGCAACAAGGTAAGATGATCGCGCTCGAAGGGGCAAAGGCCGAGGTACAGGGCGTTCGGGCAAAGGCCGCCAAGGATATGGCCGACGCTCAGTCGACCGCCCAGGGCGGCGCTCACGGCATTGTCGAGCGGCAAATGGATGCCCAGATCAAGGCCGGCGAGTTCCGAATGAAACAGGCCGAGTCGGCCACGAAAGTGGCCGCAGAGCGCGAGAAGGCCCAGATCAAGGCCGCGGGCGAGCAGGAGAAGCTCCGGACCGAGCAGCTTAAGCAGATGCAACAGAGGCAACAGAATCAGTTCATGTTCTCTCAGAAGCTTAGGCAGGGCGAGGAGCAGCACCGAATGCGGATGTCTCAGAGCGCCCAGGCGCAGATGAGCAAAAATCGTGCCACAAAGGGTGGCACTGGAGTGAAGGGACCATGAGAGCACATCCAACCAAGTCGTTCGATCGGGACGGCTACGAAATTCCAACTCCGTGGCTTGTCTGCCCCGAGTGTGGCTGCGGCCCGGGCGCAGATCACCGGCTGTCCTGCAGCCGATCGAGGAGAAAGATCATGCCACTGAAGCGCGGATCATCCAAGTCGACCGTTTCGCAGAACATTCGGACCGAGGTGCGACATGGCAAACCTCAGCGACAAGCAGTTGCTATTGCCCTTGAAACTGCGCGTCGTACGGGTGGAGGGAAACCGGCCAAGCGACCCGCTCGACGGTCCAAGTAGCGTCGCAGAGTTCGAACGGGTTTGGCCACTGCTCGAAGGGGCCGTCGAGCTGGGCGGCGAGCACGACAAGTGGACCGTGCTCGCCGCTCTAGAGAAGGGCGAGAGACAGCTATGGGTTGGGGAGCGAAGTGCGGTCGTGACCGAGATGTTCACCCACCCAACGGGACTTAGGGTGATGTCGATCTGGCTTGCCGGCGGGGAACTCAAAGAGTTCCTTCCTTGGTTGCCGGCCGTCGAAGCCTGGGGCCGGGCTCGTGGAGCTGAACAACTGCGCCTCTCGGGGCGCAGGGGTTGGGCGAAGTTGACGGGGTATCGTGAGCTGCGCGTGCTGATGGTGAAGGACGTCTAAGATGATCTCGTTCGGCAACTGGCGTCTTGATCTTGAGGTGCTGCTGGCCCTTGGCCTCTGCTCTGGCGGAGGGGACGGTGGTGGCGATGGAGGTGGTGGTGGAGGCGATGGTGGTGGAGACGGTGGAGAAGGGGGTGGGGGAGATGACGGCGGAGGCGATGACGGAGCCGGCGGAGGCGATGACGGTGGAGAAGGGGGTGGGGGCGGAGCTGGCGCTGGAGCTGGTTCAGGCGCAAGTGGGGGCGGTGGTGGCGATGGGAGCGGTACTGGTGCTGGTGGGGCCGATGATGGCGGTACTGGCGCTGGCACGGGTGCAGGAGATGTGGGGGCTGGGACATCCGCCGACACGAGCGCTGGCTTTGGTGGAGTAGAGGGAGCCACAGGTACTGGCGCCCAGGAGGGCGGGCACGAGGCTGATATAGGTGCGGCCCCTGGAGCGGCCGTGGCTGGGGCGCCTGGAGCGGCCGAGGAGGACCAGGACTACGGGTCGCTTGGGTCCATGGAGGGCCTCACCGGCCTTGCGGCGCTCGGGCCAACTGGGATCAGCCAGGGTCCGGCTGAGACCACTGGGCAGAGCCTGGCCGACATTGGCATGGGCATCACCGATATCTCGGCTGCGAGTCGCGGTCCCTCTCAGGAACCCTCAATCGATCTGCCTGAGATCGTGGTCGAGGCCAATCCGGCCGTGGTCGATCCTGCTGCTGAACCGAGCACCGGACAGACTTCCTTTATAGGGTCCTCAACTCCAGCCGGACCAACCGCGCAATCGCAGGGACTGACTGGGACAGCTCCTGGAGCCGAGCAGAGCGGTACTGGTATGGAGGCCGGGCCGGAGGAGGCTGGGCCGTCGGCCGCTGCTACGGCTTCTCAAAGCGGCATTACAGGCGCTCAGGGCGGCCCGGCCAGCGAGACCTCTAGCGGTATTGGGGCCGGAACGAGTGGAGATCGAGGCGGTGGCACTGCTGGTGCCCCTGGTGGCGGCCAGGCTTCTGGGGATCGAGGCGGCGGACCATCTGGCGCTCTTGGCGGCACGCCAGGTTCGCCTGGTGCGGCCTTAGGCGGTCCCGCCGCCGAGCAGGATCAAGGGGCAGCCTCTCAAGGAGCGCCGGCTGGAGCGCCTGGAGGCGTGCCAGGGTCAACTGGGGTTGGCGTGGCCGGAGAATCGGCCACCATCGGTGGCACTCCTGCCACCCAGGTCGGGCAGGCCCTAACGGCCGCGCTCGGCGCGCTCAATCCGATCAGTACCGCGCAGGCTCAGACCGCCCCGAGGCGCGGACAGCCGGGCGGCTATCCTGCACGTGGTCAAGCTAATCAACTTAGGGCGGATCAGGAGGCCGCTCGGCAGGGGGCCTCGGACTACGCCAACGCGATTGCCCAGGTCGAGACGCGTAGCTATCTGAGTCCGTATCAGACCGTTGGGCCGACGACTCGTCACGGACGGGCGCTCGGCAGGTACCAAATCTTAGGGAGCAATCTCCGGGGCGCAAACAGCTTTGGTAGGAATGCCACTGGTCGAGATATCGGCAATCAGGAGTTTTTGGACAATCCCGACCTCCAGAACCAAGTCTTCAATCACGCCTTCTCTCAGATCCTCGCCCGGCACGGGGGCAACTTCGAGATGGCCGCCCGTGAGTGGAATGGCGGTCCACGAGGCCCTGCCAACCCTGGTATGGGCTATCGAGGGTACACCGTCGGTCAGTACGGACGGGACGCACTTGGGGCGCTGATCGGTGAGCAGGGTCGAGGGGTCGGTCGAGGGATCAACTTCGAGGGGATCGAGGGCGGCTTGGCTGCCACTCCCGGGACCCCGGCCACCGCACTGCCGACCGAGGCGGCCGGACCTCCAGCGCCGTCTGTTCCAGCTGGTCGAGCGGCCCCGTCTGCTATCGTCTCGTCGCTCGATCCCAACCAGATGGATATCGAGGCGGCGCAGGGGACGCCTTCGACTGTCGCGCAGGCAGTCCCGTCAACCGTGATGAGTCCTGTAGCGGCCCAGCAGGCCCAGCCTGGAGCGCCTTCGGTGCAGGCCCCGTCGGTTCCGGCTCGAAACGTGACGGCCCTGCCACCCTATCCGCTCCAGCGGGTACCGGCTGGTCGGGCTGGACCTGGAGCACCTGCTCAGGAAGTTGACGTTCAGACACAGGAGGAAGCAAATGAGATGGATTTGGCTGCGGCGTCTTCGCTTTCGCCTTCGCCGGTGGGGCCTGTGGCTCAGGCAGGTCTACCGGCGGCCGCAACTCCAGGCCGAGCTGCCACCGCCGCTCTCGGACTACCTTCGAGAGCACCCGCCCCTTCGGCACCAAGTACCGCCACGGTAGCCAATCTGGCTGCGTTGGGGCCGACTGCGGCCCCTGGAGTACCCGCTACCTCCCTGGCAGCTTTACCTGCTACTCCAGCGGCGATCGCTAATGTGATTGGTAGGGCAACGTCTGTACCGGCTACCCCCGCCCAGCCGATACAGGCGACTCCTGCCAGGCCGGGACCCCCGGCAACTCCCGCACGGCCGGGGGTCCCGGCTGCCCCAGTGGATGTTCAAGAGGCTCCACGGGGGCCGGTCGCTACGTCTGTGCTCGGACTTCCGGCCGCTCCTCCAGCGGCCCCGAGGGCCACTCTGCCTCCTGTACCGCGGCCGCCCTCGCCAAGTCGGGACCCGCTTATGGACCCGAATCTGACATCCCAGTTGACCGCTCCGTTCGTCAGTCGAGGGGTGCTCGGACAGACCCCGTTGGGTCAGGCTCCAGGCGCTCCGGCCGCTCGGCCATCTGCGCCCGCCGTGGTAGGTTTTGACCTCGGTCAGCCCTCGATGGCCCCTGGGTTCCGTGGGGCTCCGAGTTCTGGTCAGATAGGCGCACAAGCAATTGATCCGTTTGGGCCTCCAGCGGCGCAACCCTATGGGGCTCCAAACACGTTCGGACCGCCGGAGGCTCCTGCTCCGGCCCAGCCGGCGCCTCAAATTGCAGCTCCGGCCGCTCCTCCAGCGGCCCCGCCTTCGGCCCCGCCTGCAGCAGCTCCTCCGGCGTCCGCCCCTTCAGCGCCGCCAACGGCTCCCGTGGGCCGTACAGAGACTATGCAGGCGGGGCTACCGGCGATGCCTTCAACGCCGACCGCGGCAACCCTTGGGTTACTGGGGCTGAATAATGACCAGCCGATTGTAGTGCCCAGTCGACCTTCGGCCGCTCCCCGCCTGGCCGAGGCCGCACCGTACGGGGACTTGTCGCCGCGCGAGCGTGCGCTCGCCGATCAAGAACTTCGACGCCTTCTAGGTTTAGCATAAGGAGCTTCAGATGCCGCTGCCCGATCAAAGCCTGCTGACCGCCAATGCGAACGCTCGACCGATGGGCGGCCTTGCCACCCTTGGCCCTGGAGGCTATCGAGGCCCCAACCCGACCAATGTGGTTGGTCGAGGAGCGACCGACTTTAGCGCGTTTCCGCAGGTTCCTGGGCGATTTCCGCCCGAGATGCTACTCAATCCGGCCGGACCTACGCCGCCTATGGGGCCACGAGGGCCGATGGGCCAGCCGATGGGGCCGATGGTTCAGGGACAGCAGCCAGTACTGCCACCCGGGATAATGGGAGCGTACTGATGTACAGCCAAGAGCAGGCCAATCTGGCAGCGGCGGCGATGGCCGCCAGCAAGCCATTGACCAAGATGGACAAGGCTTTGGCCGCCGGAATACCGCTACCGCCTGACACCGCCCCTAGAGAGCCAGACCAGATGGGCGGACTGGACGCAATCGCGCAGGGTGGCTATCAGGGCGATGTCAACTCGATTGGGCGAGGGGGCATCGACTTCAGCAACTATCCCGCGTATGGGTATCGCTGGGGGTATCCGGGATGGCGTTAAGGGTTCGCCGGACGGGAGCGAAATCTCGTCAACGCTCGATCGAGGCGAGACTCGGTCTACGTAGTCACTACGAAACAGTGAGAGGACGAGGGTAATGTCGACCGAAGCAAATGCTCAGCAAGAAATGTTCGCCTTCGCTACTCAGGCAGAGCCTGAGCCGACTCCGGCACCTTCGCCGGAGCCAACGCCGGCGCCTTCACCGGAACCGGCACCTTCGCCGGCGCCGGCCGAGGACCGTGACTCGCCAATCCCCTCTTGGAGGTTGCGAGAGGAGTCGGAGAACCGACGGCTCGCCGAGGAACGTGCCCGACAGCTTCAGGCTCGCCTGGACGCTGTCGAGGCGCATAGGCAGCAACAACAGGGGCAGAAGACCCCGGCACCGGACTGGTTTGTGGACCCGGCCGCTGCCATGCAAGCTGCGATGCAGGAGTTCTATCGGCCCATCCAGGCTGAACAGCATCGCGTGCTCATGCAGATGTCGCGGGACATGGCGGAGTATCGTCATGGAGCGGAGAACGTTGCTCTTGCTGAGAAAGTCTTCCTAGAGGCTCGGGATAAGCGGATACTCGACCCGATGGACTATCAGAGGGTCATCCAAGCCCCGAACCGCTATGATGCAGTCGTTCAGTGGTACAAGCGTCTTTACGCACTGCATACGGTCGGCGAGGACCCAAATGCCTGGTGGGAGAAGCAATTCGAGACCCGGATGGCTGACCCCAAGTTCCAGGCTCAAGTCATGGAGAAGATCCGTGGCGCGGCCGCTGCTCGTCCTGCGGAAACTAAGCTGCCCCCATCGCTCTCTAGAGCAACAGCCGCAGCCCCGAATGGAGGGGGCACAGTAGGCGACATGAGCCACGACAGCATGTGGGCGTTCGCAACGAAGTAAAGGAGCCATACATGCCGGAAACCGGCATGTATGGTCCGAGCGAAAGGAGCCGTAGCCATGGCTACGACCGTGATTGAAGTCAATAATAAACTGATCAAGTTCACTCAGCAGATCAACCGGGAGTTCGTCCGGGAGAACATGTTCTCGCCCTACATGAGCGAGGACCTCAATGCCATCATTCGACTCCGCTCGGAGTTGAAGGCCGGCGGCGAGGACATGAACATCCCGATGGTCACTCGGCTCGATGGGCCTGGTGTGGCGACCGGGACCCTGGTTGGGAACGAAGAGAAGATCGACAACTACGGAATGCGCATCCGAATGGAGTGGGCGCGCAACGCTGTGGTCACTACCAAGGCCGAGGAGCACAAGGACTCCGCGGACATCTTCGGCGAGGCGAAGCCCTTGCTCAGTGATTGGGGCAAGGAGCTTCAGCGTGACGAGCTGATCGCGGCCTTCATGGCCCTGCCGACCGAGGCGCTGCCGACCTCTTCGGGCGGCGTCCGGGTCAATGGCATCCAGTACGACCTGGCGACCGCTGCCCAGAAGAACACCTGGAACGTGGATAACCAGGACCGGATCGTGTACGGCAAGCTCCGGTCGAACTGGAACGCCTCGCACGCCACAGCACTTGCCACGCTCGACACGACTGATGACAAGCTCACCGCCACGAACGGCTCGATGGCCAAGCGTGCGATGAAGCTTGCCAGCCCTCGCATCCGTCCCTACAAGACCAAGGACGGGTACGAGCACTTCGTGGCCTTCGCCGGCACGAATACCTTCAGGGACCTCAAGATTTCCCTGGAGACTATCAACAAGGACGCCCGGGCCAGAGAGGCCAATGGGATCGAGAAGAACCCGCTGTTCCAGGACGGCGACCAGCTCTACGACGGCGTGATCTATCGGGAGGTCCCGGAGATCTCGCAGTTCGTGGACAACGTCTGGACCAGCCTCTTAACGGCTGGTGCTGGTGGGACTACGCGAGTCGAGCCCGTGTTCTTCTGCGGGCAGCAAGCTGCGGTCGTTGGGTGGGGCCAGATGGCCAAGCCCACGTTCCGCAAGGAAGATGACTACGGCTTCATCACTGGTGTGGGCGTTGAGATGGCCTATGCTATGGCGAAGATGTTCAAGAAGCATCCGATGGATGGGACCGCACTGAAGCAGTGGGGCGTTCTCACTGGCTTCTATGCGACCACCGTGGATTGAGAGGAGGGCACAATGGTCACCAATCTGTTCAACCAGACCCCTGCTGCCCGGGACTTTGGGTACTGCACCGTTGACGTTCTCAGGAAGAAGATCACCTTTACCGATGGCGGCAAGACCGTTCAGGTCGGGGCGGTTCCTGAGGGCGGACTCGTGATCGGAGGCGGCGCGTTCGTAACGACCGCCTTCAACGGCACGACGCCCACGCTCAACGTGGGCCATGCTGACTCGCCGACTCCAGACCCAGATGCGTTCGCTACGGCGCTCGTCATCTCGGCCCTGGGCTACATCGCGCTCGATGAATTGGCTGCGGTCACCAACACCAAGCCGACCAAAGAGCGCACTATCACCGCCACGCCCGCACTGACTGGGGCCACGGCCGGTGAGCTAGAAGTTATCGTCCTCGTCGCCAATCAGCACGAGGGCGTCAAGTAGCAACCTCCCGTCGACTAACTGGCCAGGGGGCTCAACCATCCGTCGCGTCCCCTGGCCTCTTTAAGGAGAGGACACATGAAGGCTACCATCACATGGAAGGGTGAGCCGGGCTCCGGTCTGGATTTCAATGAGTGGGCTGGCTACAAGTTCGAGAAGGACAAGCCGGTCGAAGTGGACAACGAGACCGTCATCAAGAAGGCTCAGGCCAATCCCTTCTACACCGTGAAGCTCGCGCCAGAGGCGCCCGAGAAGAAGTAGGAGGCTCTTGCTGTGCCCGCACCTATTCTTAAGGGCCGGGTAGTGGTGAAGTTCCCAGCCAATGTAGTGGCTGGGAACGGCATCACCATTACCAAGGAAGGCCAGACCTATACGATCGCTACCGACGCCACGCCACTCCAGAACCTCTCGGGCGCTGGCGCCCCGACGATGCCTGCCCTTCAAGGGACCCTTTACTTTAGGGTTCCCGGTCCACCGAGGGTTTATATCAACCTTGATGGGCAGTTCAACTGGGCCGTTTTACTTAACTAGGAGCTTGCTCCCATGGAGATTACCAAAACTAGGACCCAGCTCATTCGGGAGGCGGCCGAGAAGCTTCAGATCGTGGGGACTGGCCAACCTCTTGAGGCTGAGTATGCGGCTCGGATCGACACCGCTGTGGACCCGTTGCTCTTGCAACTGTCGATCGACGGCATCTGCGAAGTCGCAAATGATACGGCTATTCCCTCGGAATGGTTCGATGCCCTAGCCGGGCTGTTGGCCAACGTCTGTGCGAGCTTCGCCGGGAAGATGTTCGACCCGCAGGTCAGAGCCTACTACGAGTCGATGCTCCGTCGGGTGACCTCGAAGGGGCCATACTACGCTGTGCTCGAAGCTGAGTACTATTGAGGAGGTCTCTGTGGTCGCAATTGTCTTCCCGACCTCGTCCGACCCTACCGCTCGTCCGCAAGAGTCGGCCGGGCGACTGATCAATTGCTTTGTTGACAAGACCGATGTGGGGGCTCCAGGGGCGACCATTTGGCGCCGCTCGGCGGGGTTCAATGAGATTTTCAATACCGGCAATCCCAGGGTAAGGGGAATGTCGGAGTTTATCGTTGGGCCGGCGCCCTTCCTAGAGTTGCGTCGGTGCTATGTTGTGCAGTCGGGGGTGATTAACGAGGTCACAGTCAATGTGTACGCTCCAGGTGCCTACTCGATCACCAACATCGCCAGCATACCTGGAACCGGGCCGGTCACTATAGCTATCAACAATCGATCGCCTGACCGCGACATCGTAGTGATTGCCCGTGGCAATGGGGCTTTCTGGGGCGATACCCGACGGAACTGGCCTGCTGGATGGTTCAACTCCAATCCGGTGCCGAACCTAGCTGGAACCCCGACAAGCTGTTGTGATATGGATGGCTACGTCGTCTACTCTTATGACGACGGAAGGATCGCTGCGACCGATCTTAACAGTCTTAATCTCAATTCGTTGTCCTTCAACACCGAGCAGGGACAGGCGGTCATGCGGGTGTTGAAGTTCGCGGGTCGGCTGTTCGCGATGGGAAACAAGTGGACAGCGGTCTACCGAAACGCTGGGACGGTTCCCTTCCCCTTCCTTAGGGAGGCGACTATAGGGAGGGGCTTGCTCGGCACCCATGCAGTGGCCGGATGGGAGCCTGGCTGGTCGAACGAGCTTATCTGGGTCGGAGAAGACTTCGTTGTCTATAAACTTAATGGCCTCAATCCAGTGCCGATCAGCAACGACTCGATCTCTCGCATGATCCAAAAGGCCGTAAGCTACGACTTTGGGATCGAACTCTCGTCGGTGACCCGGACGAACAGGGATCTCTTCGAGGCGTTCGTCTACATGTTCGGCAAGAACCCAATCTGGGTACTTAAGTTCACACCGCCCGGAACGACCCACTTCGAGAAGGCGTTCACAGTCGAGTATAATCTGGCGACCGGTCAGTGGAACGAGCGCAGGTCGTACACGGAGTATTCGTGGCGGGCGCACCGATCGACTCGCGCGCCGAATGGCTGGCTGGTTGGGGACCACAACTCTGGGCAACTGCACCAGATCCAGCAGAGTTATTTTGCTGAGTCTGGGTTCCCCTACACCTGGACAATCGAGAGCGGAGTGATGACCGGGTTCCCTATCCGCACGGTCATCCCGAGGGCGAGCTTCAACATCACAGCTGGCGTGGGCGATCTTACTCAGCCCACCGGGCCGGGCCTTAATCCAGCCGACCCAGTGGTCCGCATTTCGTGGTCGCTCGATGGCGGGCACACTTGGGGACTGCCGGTCACCAGGAAGCTTGGCGCCCCCGGCGAGACCAATCACTATCCCTACGTGATCTCCTCGGGTATCTCCAGAGGGCAGGGCATTCGGTACCGTTTGGAGGTAACCGATCCGGTCCATGTGGGGCTGTCGGGAGGCGAGATCGACGTACAGCAGAGGGCACCAAATGGCTGATCAGCTACCTCCGGAGCCCCCGCTTACTCAGACCCATCCGTTCGTGGACGATGCTGGTATGATCGACCGCGAGTGGTATTTCTGGCTGCTTAAGCATGTCGAATACATCAAGACTCTAGAGGATCGCGTACGAGCACTGGAGCCCCCATGACTAGCTTCCTTGATACCCTGTTCGGAACCTTCACGGGCGAGCCAGCCATCCAGGCAGCGAACGCTGCACGAGAGACGCTCGGCAACGTTTACTCTGGTCTCATCGGCCAGAACCGATGGGCCGAGGAGCAGGCCCTGGGTGGTATCTCTGACACTGCGGCCATTGGCCGCGGTCTGGCTTTCCCCTATTTCGGTGGAGCGAGGGGTGATATTGCCCAGGGGGCCTGGAACTCGGGGGCGTTCTACGATCAGAATTATCTCGATCCATTCCAGGGCAACCAGACTATGGTGGAGAATGCCCTTGGCCTTAACGGTCCAGGCGGTACCCAAGCAGCTCATGAGGCGTTTACGACCAGTCCCGGCTATGGGTTCATGATGGAGCAGGGGCTCGATGCGATTGCTCGCAATGCGAACGCTGCAGGGATGCTCGCATCTGGCAACATGCTTCAGGAGAGTCAGCGGTTCGGCTCGGGCTTGGCCGCACAGGAGTATAATAACTGGCTCCGTAACCTCACACAGCGGGAGTCGATGTATGCCCCTATTGCGGCCCGCGAGGCCGATCTGTGGTCGGAGATGGGTCGAAACTTGGGCAACCTCGATTTGCAGACTGCCCAATATTTGGGCTCGAGCTTCACCGACGAGGGCCAGCGACGGGCGAACGCCCTTCTTGGGTTCATGGGGCCTGAGACCAGTGCCGCGGGCATCTTTGGTCCGGCATTGGCAAGTACCAACCTCGCGGTGGGAGCCGCCCAACAGCAAGCTGGGGCGAACACGCTTGGGGCGCTTGGCAACCTTGCTACCACTCTTGCGGGCATCTTCTAAAGGGAGGGCTTTAGCCCATGGCCGGTCTTCAAGTCCTGAACATGGTCCCTGCGACCGACTTCAGCTTTCTTCAGAAGCTCGGTCAGAACATCAGGGAGAACCGCGAGAACCGAGACATTCGATCGACTCTGGCCGATCTCGATCCGAACGACCCGACCTCGTTGACCGAGACGGCCGCTCGGCTCTATAAGCTTGGACGTCCAGGGATCGACATCGCAGACCGTCTGGTTCAGTCGGGTCGGCAGCTCGATGAGACTCGATACCAGCGTGGGCGAACTGAGAAAGCTGAAGAAGCTCAGAGACAAGGACTGGAGACCCTCGGTAAGATAGAGCCAATACGGGAAGCTCCGGCGGCCCCAACGGCAAAGCCGGCTGCCGCTCCTGATCCCTATGCTCATCTCGACACCGACGAGGAGCCTCCAGCGGCTCCTCCAGCGAAGCCCGCTGGATTGTTCAGTTCGGCAGCTGAGGCCGCTGCTCCACCCGCACCTACGAGGGTGCCGGCGCCGAGCTTGGCTGCGCCAGGAGCCGAGCCCAGGCCCGCCCCGCCTCCACCACCAGTGGCACCGGCCGGACCGGCCGGTCCGTCCCAACTGAGCTTACCCCCACCACCTGAGGCTCCTGTTCAGGCAATGGCTCAAGCTGCGCCTCGTGGGCCAATGGTTCGACCGACTCCTTCGGGAGTTCGACCGCTTCCAGCCCCTACTATGCCTGTTCCGGTGCAGGCTCCGCCCTCCGGCGCTAGTTGGGTAGACACAGCAGAGGCACGTATTCAGCAACTGAATTTGCTCAAAGCTTCCAGACCAGATCTAGCCAAAGCTATTGATGGTATGATCGAGCAAATTCAGGATAAGATCAAGAGATACCGAGAGCCTGAAGAGGAGGCCCGAAAAGAGGAGGCTGCGTCTCGAAAAGAGTCCAAAAAGGAGGATCTCAAGCGTCGCGGAGAACTCATAAAGGAAGCATCCGAGCAGCGATCGGCCATCGCCGAGACAGCCCCACTTATAGCTGAGATAAAGAAAACAATAAACGATCCAAACTATCGTGGGGACATGAGCTATCAGACATGGGACCCTAACACTAAGCAGTACGTGACGACCAATCCTGCTCAGAACGCATACAAGCTCGCCACCCAAGTGAACGCCTGGGCTAAGTTTTTGGGGATCGATAAGGTAATCTCTACTGACGACATGTATCAGACTATCGCCAAAAAGACCGGCGGCGCTGGGATGGAGAGAATTCAGGCCGTGATGAAGGAGCTTGCTCTGAAGAATGCCCAGCTTTTCAAGGGAAACTTCTCCGATCGTGATCGAGAGTTCGTCACTAAGATGAGCATTAACCCGGATATCTCGGTCAACGGTGTCAAGCAATTCATCGACGCGATTGAGCGGGCTCACAAGCGAGCTGCGGAGAGAAACGATATTGTCACTCGGAGCACGCAAGCTGACAAGAGCGCGACACAAATCGAGCAGAGACTACAGAACTACGACAAGCGAGTTCCGCTCAATCCTAAAGAACCAGGCCCAACTGGTCCGGCGGAGGCTCCAACAGCACGAGCAGCGCCAGCACCGGCTCCTGCTCGACAGGCTCCAGCCACGCCAAAGGTTAACGATGTCATCGACGGCTATCGCTTCAAGGGCGGAGACCCGAGCAAGCGAAGCAATTGGGAACGAGCAGAGGGCACATAATGGCCGGGCCTTGGGAGAAGTTCTCGCCGACTGAGTCGGGTCCCTGGGATCGCTTCGGAGGGACTGAAGCCGGTCCCTGGGATCGCTTTAGCGCCGCTCCCCAGGAGTACAAGCGAGAGCCGATCCCGGCTGCACTGCCAGAGGACCCAGCCGAGCGTGCGGCGCTGAGGGTCCGAAGGACCGTGTCGACCCCTCGCGATCCTGAGTCGCCCTTGGCGACCGCTCCAAAGCGAATTGGCGCTGAAGCCGAGCGGCTCGGCAAGGTCAGCCATGATTTGCTGACTGGAGAGCTTGAACCTACGCCAGACGTCATACTCCCTACGGCCTCCGCTGTGGTCACCCCGGCTGCTCGTGGCGTAGTAGCAGCTGCTAAAACGGCGGCGGAGGCCACCCTCCCTCGATTTGCTGAAGGAGGCCTGAAAGGCCGAGTCGCCGAACGGCTGGCCGAGGTACCGTATGCTGGCACTCCGATCCGAGAGGCTGCGGCTAAGGCTGAGGTAGACTTTGCCGAGCGAGCTATAGAGGCGATAAAGCGACCGACTGGGGCGCTCCCGAGTCAGGCCAGGGCAGGCAAAACCGTGGCCGAGGCTATCCAGGCTGAGAAGGCTCGGACGCCCGCCTCTGGAACGTATGAGCAGCGGGTCGTTCTCGACGAGTCTAAGCCAAGGATTGTTCAGGCCGAGATTCCGACCGACCTTCCTCCTCGACTTAGGTACATCGATAAAGCCCTCGATCGGGGGATGAAGGAAGAGAGCATACCTGGACATCTTATAGATCTAGCCGGGACAGGCAAAGCGGCAGACATCAATGCACTGGGCCGTATCCGGGCGAACGTGACTCACGCTGAATGGCCAGAGGTTCAAGGGGCCGTTCTAGCTAAGATGGGCGAAGTGGGGAAGGAAGGGTTCAGTGCCACTCAGATGCTCAGGAACTTTGAGGGACTGTCGCCGGGCGGCAAGAACTTGTTGTTCGGCGACTCCCGTGCTGCGGGGACGCTTCGTAATCACATTGAGTCGCTCGTGGCAGACGCTCGGCGAATGGAGGCAATTGCGCGTATTCCAGAGCGCGCAACCGTTCCAGGTACCACCGGAGTGGCGCTACTGGCTGCGACGAGCCCAATGACGGCGCTCGGCACCATAGTGGGGGGAAGGGTCCTTGCAAATTGGTTGGCTCGACCGGCGAGTGCGGCCAGCTTGGCGGCCTGGAGCCGCGCCTACACTAAGTTCATGGCTGAGGGTGGCACGCCCGCCTCAGTGGCGGCGCTCAAGATCGCCACGAACAACCTCAACAATACCACAGGGTCGAATGTTACCCCTGGAAAGATCGCCAAGGGCATCTCAGTTAAGCCGCCTGGGTTCACTGAGCAGGACCTGGACGAGATGAAGCGGGCGCCAGGGGCGGCTGGAACCGACCCGACCTATGACAAGCTCGTTTGGGGAGAGCTTGCAAACATTGTAAGGGTCACTCAGAAGATGGCCCCACGGGGCCTGCCAGTCGAGAAGTACCGACCGACTACCAACATCGAGGTGCGACCGGAGGGCGGTGGGCCGCCACTGGCTGAGCAATTGAAGACGGTGGAGAGCGACCCGACCTATTGGCTCAGGACCCGGTTCGAGCAGCTTGGGAGTCCGCTCGCTCGTCAACTCGGGTCGGGTGACATAGATCGCCCAAGGACTCAATCTGCTCGAATGGAACCGGTGGGACCGAGGTCCGATCGCTTCGAGCTACCGCCACCGATGCCGCGGCCTAAGCCTAAGGAGAAGAGAAAATGACTGCAATGGGTTCTTTGTGGCATCGGTCGGGGACGATCGAGCGCTATGGCAATGATATTCCAGCCAGCAATGCTGTCGCCTATTTCTACTTAGGCGGGACTACCTCTCCACTCACGACCTACCAAGACGCTGAGTGTACGTCCGCCCATCCCTTCCCTGTTCAGGGCCTCGCCTCCGGTCGATGGCCGGACATTTTCCTCCCGTGGACTGTCGAGACGTACGACTGTCTGGTCCGGAACAAGTTCGGAGTACAGTTGACCTACTCGATCAACGTCCCCAATATTAGGCCGCCTGAGGAGGACCCGACCACCAAAACGGCCGCCTATGTTCTCAAGACCGACACCACCGCCACTGATCCAGGGGCGAAGAACGTTAAGTTCAACAACGTTGTCCAGGCGAGTGCCACCCGTATCTACATCAGTTCGACTGACAACGACGGTCGAAACCTGGACTCGTATTGGTCTACCGTCCCGCCAGGCTCGGAAATCGCGGTGCAGGACAAGTCAGATAGCTCGATCATCAAGCGCTTCGTGATCGATGCGATCACTGATATGACAGGGTGGTGGGATCTAACGGTGACGCCCGGCACCTCTTCCGGTGCCGATATGCCTAACAACGAGCAGGTCTTAGTGGGAGTGAGGACCTTCTGATGATTACCGACGCCCTACCTCCGACCACCAATTTCGGTGCTTGGACCGAAACAGTCGAGTTCTCGGATACCGAGGACAACAGCCTGATCGACTTCTCGATCTACCCAGAGATAACGCTCAGCGTTATCGATCCCTATTCGCAGGCCCATGTTTTGGTTCTTACCAAAACCAGGGGCCAGATCACCACGCCTTCTCCAGGCGTGATTGAGTGGTACGTCGAGATGGGAGTCATGAACGGGCTCAAGCCGGGACCCTATGATGTGCGGCTGGTCGCTCAGATCGACACGGCCCAGAACCTCCTTCCGCTTATGCGGTCCTCGATCTCAGTCGTTAGCTAACCGAGGCGTTCCGTCTGACTCCTGGGCTTATAGCCCACCACAGCCCCATTAAGGGCGATCTCGAGCATGTTCGACTTCACCATGATCTCTATGACCCGCATAACAGAGTGGGCTGGGACGCGCTCCCTTAGGAAATGAACGATGCGATGCTCTGGGATCGGCTTTTTCTCTTTAGAGTAAATCGACCAGACATAGTTCCATGTCTCCTCCATGTGCGAGGAGTCTCCGCCGCTCGTCATTGCCTTGAAGATGTCGGGCATGTGAGTCTCGGCCTCGATTAGCCAGTTTAGAGCCTCACTGTAGTCCTCGATGGTGATAATCTTGTCGTTCCGCTTCGACAAGCTTGATACGATACACAGCTTGAGGAGGTGACCGAGTCGACGAGCGTTGTATGACTGGAGCTTTGAGTGACCGGGCTCGGGCTTGAGGCCGTTCGATACCCAGGCCTTGATCGCCGCGACCGCCGGAGTGGAGAACGATAGCTTACCATACTCGTTTGAGATTGTCTTTAGGTCATGGAGCAGGTCGGTGTACATTCGAGTGGCGTAGGCGCTCTGGGTCTCTTCAGCGAACGGGTCCCGACTAGTCTTATCCCCGCTGTAGACAAGAATTGAACGCGAAATGAACCCTTGGTCCCAGGCTCCAGCGGGCATCACGTCGTTCAAGTACGACGGGGTGCAAGCTCCAAGGAGGTTAATCTGGGGGTTGACTATCTTTATCTTTAGGTCCTTGCCCCGTCGCTTCTGCTCGACCGTGAAGCCATCGTAGATGTCGGTCAAGTTGTTCATGAGGGAGGTCTCCCAAGCAGGGATGAGGACCCCCAGTTCTCTAGAGAGAACGATCAGGGAATTGAATTCTACGAAGGGAGTGTCCCCTCGGAGGATGATCCGACGGACTGCGTCGTTCAGGGCATCGATCAGCGAGGCCGCGGTCATGTCGGTAGGGCCTACCACGAGGTTGGGCACCTCGCGCAGGATGCGCTCACCTGCGTTGATGGCAACTCCTTTACCGACCCCTGGAGGACCTACAAGGAATGTGTAGAGGTTGGGGTACAGGTTGCTGCCCATACTCCGCACCCATACTTTGCGCTCCAGAGCAGCCGCTACGAAGGAGATCGCTGCCCACTTACGAAGAAGTGGGGGCGAAGGCAGGATCTCCGTGTATTCTATAAAGGCTTCTACCCAGCTGCTCAGTCTACGTGGCGCTCCTCCCTTGTCGGTCATCGGGGAACTTAGCTAACCCGTCCGGGTTATCCTCCCTTCGGGCAGCCCAGTTCCATCCGACCTTCGCCTCGACGGGGACGCAGAATGGTCGTCCGCCCTCCAACTCAAGTGGCACCCGCATAGCCTCCACGATTTGTGGAATGATCTCATTCTCTTGCTCCTCAGGGTATTGCAACAGCAGGGAGTCATGTCCCTGCATAAGTAGTTGGATGTTACGCAAACGCCACACACGCAGCATAGCTTGGTTCATTTCATCTGCAGTCATTGATTGGCCTAGGAAGGCCACCGCTTGCTTTAGCGTGTCTTTGTCATCCCGTCGTCCGAAGAACCACCTCTTGCGACCGAAGGGTGTCACGAGGTAGCCCGTATCCAGCAGTTCTTTCTGGACCCATCCCGGCAACTGCTGGATAGCCGGGAAGGTTCTAAAGTAGATCGTTTGGAAGTCCTCGATGGCAGACTTCTCGATCTTGGTGTGCCGGGACATCTCGTAGGGCGAGCCCATGTAGTTGGTCCCGTGCCCCAGGACCTTGCACATGTGTCGAAGCGAGTGGTGTCGATAAAATGGGCGCTCAGCGAGCGCCCGATCCGCGCTGCGATCGCCGGTCCACGCATACCTGGAGGGGTATGCCAGCTTGGCTACGCCGGTGTGGGTGTCTCCTGACTCACAGACGTCGAGGTACTTTGGGTCCCGAAAGATGTTCCAGCACAGCGCCCCAATGTTTCGAGCGTCCGCCTGTTCCAGGTCGATGTTGGCGAATTTCATTCCTGGGTCGGCGATGAAGATGCGTCGGAGTCGCTCTTCAATATTCTGGAGATTTCCTCCAGTTCCAAAGTCGTTAAGGCTAGACGAGAACCTACCAGTTGTAGTACCTGCAATGTTATAGCTGGTTCGAATACGCCCGTCTGGGTCAACTTCGGTCTCAAGGACACTAATCTTTTTTCCAATGTCTCTAAGAGAGAGAAGATGGTTAATAATTGGTCGAGCGATAAAATGAGAATTGAGTTTTTCGAGGGCGTCCCGGTTGACTGTTCGAGCGAGCTGTCCGTTGGTACCTCGCTTGCGGACCTCAGGCAATCGTAAGACATCATAGAGAAGATGTGCGACCAGCAAATTGGATCGCCAAGCTCGAGTTTTTCCGCTATCTTTGAAATCGGTATATCCAGTTCCATCGTGTACGATGCTATAAAGATTTCCTTCGAGCCTCGCAACGTCGTCTCGATACGCAGCGATTGCTCGTTGTCTTTCGTGCTCATCGATCCGGACTCCTCTCATATTCATCTCAAGCACGGGCGCTTGGAGCGCCCGTGAGAGGGCATAAATGCCCCCGGTCAGGTTGTCAACCTGCGGAAGCAACGCTTCCAGGACCTCAACGGTGACGCAGCAGTCAAGACCGTTGTATATCCAGAGCTTCTCCGTCTCCGACTTTAGGGAGTCGGGCCTGAGGAGATCGGTCCTTGTTACCTTCATCGAACGCCTCAAGATTGATGTCGTGGATAACTTCGCTGCCCTGGATCAGGACCTTCGACGCGCTCATGATGGACTGAGCGAGCGAGGTCGCTCGGTAGAACCATGCCGATTTCTCTTTCTCTAGATAGGCGATCCGGTTCGCCTGCTCTTGTAGGCGACCCTGAGCCTGCGAGAGTTCGTTTTCGAGCTGGGCCATCTTCTGATTGGCCTCTTCGAGCCGGGCCTCGGTGTCGGCGAGGTGTTGGGCTGCGAACTGGACTGCCTTAGAGGCGTTTGAAACTGCCATTGTGGACTCCTATCGTATGTGTTGGTTGAAGAAGGCGCCAACGCTCGGTGCGTTGACGAAAGCCTCGTAGAGGTCCTTGGACCCGGGGTACTGATAGGTTCCTCCTCTGTGAAAGACGACCGTGATGATCTCGGTCTTTGGATCGAAGCTGATTGTGGCGATCACCGACGAGTCGACTGGAGTGGTGATCTCCTTCTCTTCCTCGGACTCTTTGTCCGAGGCGAGGGCCTTTGCGACCGCCATTGCACCGGCGACCGCTGCACGTGGTAGCATGGCCATGGTTAGCACTCCTCGTCTGGGATGAACCAGGCAAGAAATTCCTCAAGGCTCGTATCTTTGTAGGCCAGGACGGCCTCCTTCTTCTCCGTCCAAGTGCCTTCAGCGTCGACCAGCTTCTTGATCGCATCGAGTACGTTGATGACAAGCTTCTCCATCTTCAATCCTCCTTTTTGATGGTGCCCTTGTGCTTCATGCGGACGGTCAGCTTCCAAGCTGCCTCGTCGGTGTAGATCGAGCCCAGATAGTCAAGGCCCTTCGGACTCTCCGGTTGGAGAGCGTGGTGCAGTAGCATCGTGTCGTCCTCTGGCATCGCCGTAGCGATTCCCATGCCACGCCAGAGGCGGTGCATGTCGTACAGGCCATTCTGGAAGACCTTCGGTATTGGCAGGGCCAGGACCCGTCGCACCCAGGCCCACGCCTCGATCTCTTGTTCGATCGACGGCCAGTACGAGCCGCCCGGACAACGGAGGTCCTCGAACGGCACCACCAGGGCAACGTTCGTTGCCGGGGCGAAGCCTATGCAGGTGATCGTATCGTCCCGAGTCTCAATGTCGACGCCCAGACGGGTCGCTCGGCGGATGAATTTCTCCTCGAACCAAGGAAGCTCATGCAAGAGCGGCTCTGTGTAGATGTGTCGGAGCGGCCGCTTCACTTCCGGGAAGGCCGACTCGCGCCGAGCCTTTTGGAGGTCGAGGACGGTGACATGTCGTTGGTCATAGCCTCCTTGAAGGATGTACGAGGGGTGGAAGGTCGGGAGGACTTTGAGCCCCGGTATAATTGGAGATACAGACACGGCTCCTCGGAGCTTTGAAATTCGACCGTCCCTAAGTAAAGCCCAGGCGGCAGTGCCCCCAAGAGCGACCGTAACGTTTGGCTTAAGTTGTCTAAGCTCGTCGTAGAGTCGATCGAGTTCGACAAGATATTCATCTCGAACGTATTTTCCACTCGATAGGGGTGGTAGACCATGTTTAACCTCCTTCTTGGGTGCGCAAATGTTTTCGATCTTGTTATTGGGCCGAGGCCGTAGGTTGAAGACGTTCGTGAGGAAGCATTCGCTTCGCGAAATCCCAGCGTCCTTAAGCATCGAGTTGAGCTGCCAGCCAGCCGGACCGACGAACGGTCGACGCTCGCGCTCCTCGTGCTCGCCCCAGGCCTCGCCGACCAGGGCCATCTTGAACTCGGTCACTTCCATACGCTCCCGTCGTCGATCCGACGACCAGCGAGTTTGCATCCTGCGACACCCATCATGTCGGCCGCTATTTTTGGAATATCCTTAAAGGGAATTGTGATGTCACATATAGGCCGCTTGGCTGAGTCGAAGGCGATGATGTGGACACACTGACACGTGGGCTCGTCGCAGGTGGTGATCCTGAACGAGTCGGCTTTCTGGGCGCCTTTTCTGAATTGAAGCATGGGGGTTTCTCCTATTTGAAAAAATTCAGAGGAACATACGTATCACTCACTCGGCGGCCGTGAGCCGCTCTGCGGCCTTGAGCGTTCGGGCGCGGGAAAGCGCTTCCTTGGCCCTTTCTGAAAACTCTCGGTCGATTTCAAGTCCGAGCACGTACTTTGCACCCAGAGACTCTGCCGCTCGCAGCGCACTTCCACTTCCACATGTCGGATCGAGCATAACTGTATTCTCATCAACGAGCATCCCGAAGAAGTAGCGCAGCATCGGTTCGGGTTTTTCAGACATATGGCGGTCCCTAACGGTGGGAGCCCCATAAGCGTTGCTAGAAGCTCTGACAATTTTGCGGTCTCCGCGCGATCCAAGAAAACATGTCTCATAGATCTGACGAGGACCCCGCTCGGGGTCAGGTATAATTCCAGCGCCATCGGTTTTCATCCAGATGAGGGGTTGCGGATTAATATCCCAGCCCATGCGCTCCAGTGCTCGAGCGGTCGGCTCATATAACCGGGTGTCGCCCTTTCTCATAGCAAACCAGAACATCAGATGACAAGAAGGAGTGCATATCTTGTTCGTCGCCACCGCCAGCGCGTCCATGAGGGCTTCCCATGTCTCCTTAGTATCAATATAGCCACCATGTGCCGCGGCGCCACCCTGATTGAAAGCGTCCGCCCCGACTCCGTAAGGGAAGTCACAATGGATGAAATTGAAGCGCGGCGCGATGTGAGTATCCAGCCACTTTGTAAAGTCCACATTGAGGATGCTTTCAGGGGGCCGATCCTCATCATCTTGATGTACACCAATTGACTCCCTAAGATTATTGAGCACTTGTGCGTCTTCGCGTTCGCGAGCGCGCCGAACAATGCCCTCGGCAGTTGAGAATTTGGGGGCCTCGGCAATCATACGATTGCCCTTGGCGAGTTCCTCGCCGACGTAGAGCATCGCCTGGGTCTGGGATCGGCTCAGACCGATCGCGTCCGCTGTGTCATTTTGGGTCCAGCCGGGCGACTGCCCGGCTCTTAGCCCGTGGTACTCCTGGACCGCGCGGACCTGATCCTGCCAGGTTATGTCCTTCCGCTTGATATTCTCTTCTAGTTCGATCGCTCTTAGGCGATCGGGCTCGATTTCATCGGTGTACTGGGCTGGGACCTGCGTCCAGCCGAGGGCGCGAAGCGCCGTCAAGCGACGCTCCCCAGCGACCAGTTGGTGATCTCTTGTGATAACGAGGGGGTGAATGAGGCCGAGCCGCTTGATCGAGTCGGCCAGTTCGTCAATCGCGACCAAGTCGCGTCGCTGGCGCCCCTCGCGGTTGACGATGATCGAACTAATGTCGATGTGGTGAAAGTGACCAGAAGTCATCCCCAACTCCATATGGCTATGCCGGAAACCGGCACATACGTACGTTTCACGTGAAACCTATGGCTCAATGCCTGAGCTTCTTCAGGAACTCCTCGCACGCGGCTTTGGCCGATTCGAAAGTCTTGTGCGAGCCGTAGCCACCGAACTCGTAGCGTCGATTGAGGAGATCTTCCGCGTTGCGTGCGGAGGCTGAGAAACCTGCTGAGTCCTCTGTTATGACGAAGGTGAATGGGTAGCTGGCGCTGACCCATATCTTCTGCCTCTCGAAGATGGCCGGCATTATTAGTGTGAATTTCATCTTCGTCTCCTCTAAGAGAGGCGGCCGGGAGGGGTTACGACACCCACAACTCCCCTCCCAGCGCCTCAGACACCATGCACGAGGAGTCCAGCCTAGACATGCATGGTGGAGTCGATCCGATGGAAGACGCGTTTCGCGTCTTGGGAAATCTCGTGACGTATCTTCACCAGGACCTGTTTGCCGGGCGCCTCGGCCTCAAGTTCGCCGAGCGACTTGGTCTCGTCCGGGTTCTCGATGCCGAGGTGATCCTGGAGGAACTCCTTGTAGCGCCAGACCGACTCCTCGGTGATGTAGAAGGCCGCGCCCGCGCCCTGCCCGGTGATGATCTTGCCGACCACCTGCTGCTCGGCCGCCTCCCGAGCGTCGACGTCGTCCATGATGGAAAGAATTTTGAACTTGTAGGTGCGACAGGGGGTCTTTTTCTGGGCGGACTCCTCGGGCGCTGGAGGCCCGTCAACCATACAATGGTACGTCCCCGCCGGCAATGGCACAGGCGGCTTGATGTCGCTGGCCGGTCGCTTCAAGATGTCTTCGAATGATGGCATAGTAGTCACTCCTTTGCGCTCTTCAGATCACCAACTTCGGTTTCAATGTCTTCGAGACGTCCGGTGACGTCTTCGAGAAGCTCAATCTCAGTTTGCATTTCCTGTCCTTTGTCCCCCTCCTGCCATTTCTCGGATTTCTCGTCGAACTCGTTCTGCATTTTCTCGCGCAGCGACTCAAGCATCGAACGTCCCTCTCCAATGAGAGCAATCGCTCGCACGATCGGTCTCTCTTCCGCCATTGCTAGACTCCTATGACCGGAGGGTTTTGAAGAACGTCGCCAGCCCGGTCTCTATTGGCAACGTCGGCAGCATCTTGAAGCTCGCGGGGTTCGCGAGGTCGATCATCGCGGTGGCGGCTGTTTGGATTTGTCGCTTGCCGCCCGGTCCGGTGAGAGTCAAAGCGACCGAGTTGAAATAGCGGGGGATTTCCGGCGACAGTGCGGAGCCCACTGAGGTCGGGTACCCCTTCTTAGTGCCGTCAGGATTGTCGATATAGCGAACATGAGAGATCACTATAACGTTGGTCCTGAAGGACTCTGAGGTAAGAAGGGCCAGCACCTGCGAAATAGCGTCCTGGGCGTCCTTGTAGACCGCGCGGACGTCATACTTGCCGTCCTTGCTCTTAGGCACTAGCGGTTCCCGGAAATTCCAGGCCGCGTCGGACATGAATGTCAGAGAGTCGAGGACCAAGATCGTGTCCTTACCCCACTCGGCTGGGACTCCTAGATCCAGGTCTCCGTATTTCCAGCGATCGAGCATCCGAAGGCCCTCGATAAAGGCCGTAGCGTTGCCGTCGACCACCGTCCCCAAAGGGGTCGATTTGTACTTATCGCGAAGCGTGCGGAACTCGACGTTTTCGAGCTTTTGGGGGTCCGCCCCCCGGAGGACCGCGGCCAGGGCATCCAGGCCGTTGTCGAAATCGAGGACCCGGAGCTTATAGCCCTCCAGAACCAGACTCGCTAGAGCCCCCGTCTTTCCGCTCTTTGAGTCCCCCATTAGTAGGAGTTTCGTGAACTCGCTCGATTGGTGCTTCGCTAGGCTGGGCATGTGGGTGTCCCTCTACTTCCATTACGATCTGAATGACTGCCTTGTCGATCCGCTCGACCCACTTAGGTGCGGGCGTCCGAAGGGTGACTCCTTGACCGAAGTCCACGACGATCTTGCCGTCCTGCATGAACCAGGAGTCTTCGGCTAGTTCGATCTCGATGATGAGCTTGCTCATGGTCACCTCGGTACGAGGGGGTTCCAGCTTCGCTGGTCGTAGTTCGACTCGATGAACTTCTCTCGAATGACATTGCTCTTCGTGCAGACCGGGACGAACGGACAGCCCCCATACTTGTGACAGGATTTGTCGTTCATTGGCCAATAGTTTGCATTGGCGAACTGCTCGGCCTGTCGAAGCCAGATGTGAGTGTCCTTCATCCACTCGTCGATCTGGTCCCGCGTGCGGGAGGCGAAGCTGCGCCCGAAACGACTGAAGCCGACCGCGACCTGGGCCGCGTCCACAATCACCCCCTTGACGGGGGTAGCGAAGGCCACGTGCGCAGCCACTGTATACATGGACATTTGGTTGTCAGGGTCGTACTGGTCGTAGTAGTGGGTGGTCAGGGTCTGCGTGGTGGTCTTGCGATCCATCACGAAGGACTCGCCCTGGAACTCCACTACCCGGTCGAGGTAACCACAGAAGTAGTAAGGATTGTTAAGATCGATGCCGAACGGGGCCTGGAACTTGAAGTTCAGTTCGACCATCGGCTGCCCGTCGGGCAGGTATTTAGTCTTGGCCGGGTCGTCCTTGAACTTGTCGATGTACCAGACGACCGTGCGGATGAGGTTCTCGCGGGACTTGAGCGAGGCGCGGTCCTCGGTGTTGAGGTCTTTCGAGGCGCGCCAGGGCTTGCCGTCTTTCCAAGTGGCCTCAAGAAGCCATTTTAACGTATCCTCAAGAGCCTCTTCGAAAGAGACTCCCTCTGCTCTTAGAAGATCAAAGCATTCAAGCGCCCCATGATAGAGTATCCCAAACTCCAGATGAACCGCCTCGCCGCGGCCGATCAGGCCGCGGATCATGTGGTAGTAGTACTTGCGTGGGCACTCCTTTAGCCAGCCGAGGCTGGTGGAGTCCCAGGCCCACTGGATCGAGGTGCCCTCGATGAACGGCGAGGGCGTCAAAGGAATGCCCACACTAGCAGGGTCCAGAAGATCGCCGCCAAAACGAACCACAGGAACAGATGCCATCGGTTTCCCTCATAAACTGGGCGCATCACGCGCTCCCTTTCATCTCCGGCTGACCCTCGAACCGAGCGATCATCTCCTTAAAGAGAGCGACGATGTCTCGTCGGTCGGCGCCGTTAGAGATAAAGTTGCAGCGGTTCTTGCCGCCCGGATCGATCTCATCGAACGGAAAGACCAGCAACACGAAGCCAGTCTTCCGGTTGTCTGGGAGACCCTTGATCCGCGGGGCGGACTGTTCCCCATTGAACATCTCATCGAGCGCACGAGCTATGGCATTCATCATGGCTCTATGCTGCTCTTCGATTGGTGCGTCGCCTAAGCGTTCGGTCATAGGCCCAAATCCTTCAAGAGGTCTGCTGGTGACTTGCGAGTCTTGGGCGTCTTGCGCTCGCCGACTGGAGCCTTCAGGCCCAGCTCGAATTGGGCGCGGTTCTCGCGCATACGCTTCACTATAAGCGCAATGTCCTCCTTGGTCATTTGGAGGGGGTCTTTCTCGAACAGTTCTGCGAGTTCACTCATTCGCTGGCCTCCTTCATTGCTCGTCTGGAATAATCTTCAATGACTCTTCTGTCCAGAGGTTGAGTTCCTCGACCAAGCCCATGTTCATTCTTTGTTCCGCCTCACTCTCGATCCGACGGACATGGGCTGAGACTATATCTCGAATGATCTTCGCGGCGCCAATGCGAGTGCCGTAGATGTGCTGAAGCTTCTCGTAGTCCCCCTTATAGAGGTTAAGAGTGTGCTTGCTGATCGCCCGGTCTTCACGGCGGCGCATGAGCGCCCTCCTTCTTTACGAGCCAAAGTTTCTCGGGGTCGAACGGGGATACGCAAAGAGCGATCCGGTCAAGCTCAGGGTCGCGAACTTCGCGACGAAGGGTGTAGAGCTTCTGTCGAACGGCCTCGACCGAGGGGGTACACTCGACCTCAATTCCGTACGGGCTGGCAAGGGCCTGGTACCACAGATTGAGCACGAACACCTCCAATGGAGGTAGCTCCGGACTTACGGGGTGAATCCTGCCGGAGCCCTATCTTACTCGGCCGCAGCCGCTTGCTGCGCGTCGAGAAGCTCACCAACCTCCGTCATAGCGGCTTGGGCTGCCGCCTTCTCCTCCTCGATCTGCTTCCGAGCGGTGGCAACGATCGTGCCGTTCTCGCCCTGCTGATCGAGCAGTTGCTTGGCCGCTTGACTGATGCGAGGAGCCGGCCACTCCTCCTCATTGAGTCCACGGGACTTGATCGCGCGTCGAACCAACTCCCGAGCGAGGTTCATGGCGAGGGTCATAACCGGGTCACCTCGGTAGCCGCCGCCACCAGTCCGAACCCCGAATTGATAGTCATTGGCGTAGTCATCGAGTTGCTGCTGCAGGGTCTCGATCGGGACTCCCGCCTCGATACCGTCCGAAACCTTCTTGGCGAAGTTGTTGCGAAGGTTCTCGTGAAGGGTTTGGTTCAGCGCCCCGGCCTCATTGGCCTTGAGCACGTCACCCTCCTTGTATCGAAGAGGAACCTTGAACGCTTGACCCTGGATAGTGATCTGGTCGTATTCCATTGACGGCCTTCCTTTCGCGGCCACTGGCCGCCCATGCGGGATTGACGTACGGTAGAGGAACCGTACATATGGATGATACACATTCCATCCGGTATGTCAATCCCTTTCGTCGAAAATCATACGTTTTTTCTACCAGCTTCCTCAAGAGGTTCAAACTGCGGGCCTGACAAATCCTCGATGATGAAATTTTCGTGCGAGCGTTTCTCCATGTAGATTGTAGTCTCGTCAGGCGCCCCTTTAGCCGGCACCCGAAGGACGAGCCGATCCCAGACGGACCTCATGTGCATCGGGTGGTCGCTCTGATAAGTGATCGCGTTTTCCTTGCGATCCATCTTTCTAAGGTAGTTCATTCGCGATCGAGTGATGATAGCCTCCGAGCGAGACTTGCACACGATCTTGATACCGTGCTCTGAGAGCATGGCCCGTTCGAAGATCTCTCGAAGATCGTCGAAAGCGTAGGGAGACTTGTTGTAGCCTGGCATGGGGATACTCCATTACTCGGGGTCCTTGACCCCACCATTGTAGTCTTCGAGCCGAATGAAGAACAACTCACGCTTCGCGCGGGTCTCGATGACGTAGCGCACGTTCAACTCTTGTTCGTAGGCTTCTTCACCTGGCTTGGTGTAGGGTGAGGGGACTCGTTGGGGGTCCAGATGATAGACAGTGTCCCATTCAAGTCCCTTTGATTTATGACCTGAGAGAAGCTGTATGGGGCCTCTTGCAGCAAATATATGTTCTGCATATGCGATCGCCGCCCCGAGGGTCGGTCCGAAGTTGGCAAAGACTCGCAGACACTCAGCTCTATCCGCAATGCTCGCAGCGTTTCGAGCTTTACGGAGTTTTTCGGCTTCCCACCGGTCGATTTCATTCAGGACCTCCTTTTGGGGCATCGCCCCGTCGCCGAACTTCTTCAGGGTCTTGATAAGACTGGGGCCCAGGTCAGTACCCACAAGATTAACGCCACGCCCGGCTCTAAGTAGTAGAAGAGCACAACTAAGTAGAGGAGCATTATTGCGACAGATAATCGCTGAGGCATCTTTGATGTCCTTCTCAGTCCATTCGGAGAGGGACCGAACGGTCCCTTCGATGGCCCATTCGGGCCACTTCATGTGGGGCACCCGAGACCAGGCGTTCTTGACGATCTCCTGAGCGCACCGGAACGACACAGAGAGGGTCATTTCCTCCATCTTGAAGCGTTGCTTCAGCAACGCCATGGAGCCGCTCGCGGCCCCTCGAAACCCGTAGATCGACTGCCAAGGATCACCCACCGCCAAGAGGCGGGTCCGCGGTCCAACCAGCTTGGCGAGCATCGCGTGGTTCAGCGGGGAGAAATCCTGGACCTCGTCGCCCATCACTCGCTTGTATTGGGGGAAAGCGCCGCCGAAGAGCGTCGACATGTAGATCTGGTCATCGAAATCGATCAGGCCGGCATAAGCTTGCCGAATGCCCTCAAGGAGGGCACCGTTAACTATGTCCACGAACCAGCCATCGGGCTCCTCGTCGAGCGAGCCGAAGAACTCGTCCTCTGTGCAAAGCGAGCGGCCGTTCGGAGCCTTGCGAGGGACATAGCCCTGGGTCTTGGCGCTGCGGATGGCCTTGGTAATGTCGGAGAAGATCTCGTACGCCTCGCCCTTCTCGTGGTTGGGGAGTCGATCGACTGCCTCTTTGACAAGGTTGTAGACCTTTCGCTCTTCGAGCGTTAGGCGTTTGCCAACTGCCGAGCCCCAAACCCGGTGGCCCACGCTGTTCATTGTCTGGGCCTTGACGTGGCCGGGCAGAACCTTGGCCATTTCGTCCGCGATGCGCTTGTTGAACGCGAGGCTCAGCGTCGGCTCGATCGGCATATACTTACAGAGGAAACGAAGGGTCGAGGTCTTGGCCGCGCCAGCCAGGGCATTGATGAGGATGTTGGCCGGGCCGGTTAGGGCCTCCTCGATGATCGCGACCTGCTCCTCGGTGGCCGACAACCGCTTGCCCGAGGCGTCCTCTATAAAGTAACCCCCAGCCGAAGAGGGCGGAGGTGGAGCCGGCGCTGCCTGCAGCGGCTCGGTCTCCTTTAGCCTCTCGAGTGCGGCCTTAAGGATGTCTGGGTTTTGCGCGATGAGTTTCTTGATTTGCTCGTCAGTCATTTCACGGTTTCCTTACTAAGGGCTTCAAGGGCAGCCATAAGCGTGTCCTTGTCGGAAAGGAGTTTCTTGACAATATCGTTGGTCTCCGCGGGCTTCGAGCGAGCGCCCCCGAGAGGACGCTTGGCTGTTGCGGCTAAGTGGCGCGAGTTGGCGTGGTTCCAGCCGGACTGGATCGCGTCCCTAGTCTTAAAGCAGAAGTCGATCAACTTGGTCATAGCCTTGAGGATCTCCTCTGGGGGCATCCCAAGTTGGATGCCCCGGGCGAAGTTCTTCGTGGCGATGAGAGCGTCCTCCATCTGCTTGTACTCGTCGCATGTGAGCGGCGCGTTGAGAGTGGTAGTGAAAAAACCGCTGGGTTTCATTCTGGGTCCTCCTGACCTGATGTGCAGAGCCATCGAAGGGCGGTTATGTCCCCCTCGTTCGAGGGGTCGTGGTGGCGGCGCGAGCACCGTTTCATTGGGAAGCCCTTGGTTTCCAGGGCTATGTGAAGGCGGAGTTCGGAGGCATTTGAGAATGCCTCGCCACAGTTGCATCGCGCTTGCGCGTCAGACATCTTCGTCTCCTATCGAGCGGAACTGAATGTGGACCTCCTTGTCTGGGAAGAGGACGTGCCCGGTCATGTAGTTGACCGTGTCGATCATTCCCTTGGTCATGCCCCGATCGAAGTAGACCGCCGCGATAAGTTGGAGGCTCAACAGGGATTGCGAGCCTCGATCATCCGCCGCACTCAGTGCGGCGTCGATCCACCTACGCTCAAGCTCCATCCCGAGTTCCCGCTCGGCGTCAGTGTCGTCGTTGAGGACGAGTGGGTAGAGAAGATGGGAGGCGAACGGATACTCGCCTCGGTGGATTGAGTCCAAGAGGGCTCGCTTGGCATAGACGACGTTGTTCTTGAAGGACTTCCCGATGAGGTATTTTCTCATCGAGATGTCCTCGTCGACCTTGCTGGTCTCGGCTTCGGACTCTGGATAGTCCCTCTCCTGGGCTGGCGTCAAGCGGCCCCTAAATGGGGAAATGACGATAGAGTAGGTTCTCATCGCTCGGACTCCCTTTTGGCATAGTGCTCACGCTTCCTTCGAATGACTTCTTGGAGGCCCTGCATTACGGGCTCCTCTCTAACAACGCCGTCCTTCTCGAGCAGGACCACGAGCATCGCCATCTCTAGGATAAGGTTCAAGAGAACGATCTCGGCTGCATAAGTTACGGGCAGGTCAACGGCTTCGACTCGCCATATGACATCAGTTATCCACTTTCTCAAGTGAACCGAGGCCCATTTATCGATGTCCTTGTATGCTGCAGAATGTTCGGTCATTCGATCTCCTTATAAGTGCAATAGGTGGTGACTGCCTCGTCTGGATGCGGCTCGGCGTCGTCCATTCTGATGGCATCGCACGACAGAACGAGCCAATCGTGCCAGGCTTTGTGGATGGTCTCCGCGGTGTAGATCGGGTCGCGATCGAGCGACTCGACCTCTTCGAGGTTGGTTATCGGGTAGTCACCCTGCTCATGCATCCACTCGATGTGGTCTGCCATCGAGCGCTCGGTGACCCAGGTTTGGCTATAGGTGATGACGGCCTTGAAGATTTTAGTCTCGGACATGGTCAAACCCCTCGTGGTGGCCTTGGAGGATTTCCGTGGCGTAGCTCTCTAAGATAGAATGAGCGAACTCGATGTTATAGAGGAAATCCTTCTTACCGTGAGCGATCGCCGCGAGATACTGTACGAGCACAATGGCCAGTCCGGGCATAAGCTCGGCATTATTGGCCTTGATCTCCTCGGTAAGCAGCTCCTTGAGTTTATCTACCTTGGCGTTGACCAGTTTGCGTGCCTCGGTCAGTTCTTTCTCACTGTGCATTCTAGACTCCTCAGTTGCAGCGGTAATGATAGGCGCCATCGCCAAGAGCGATGGCGGTGCAGATGGTGCCACCTAAACGTGGCACCTCGATGGGCTTGACGTCACGAGCTGTTTGGCTCGTCGCCTTCCCGATCGCTCGCAGGACCTCCCGGCGACGCTGGGCGTCGAGGTCCGCGCATCCGCTCAGCGAGATCACGGAGATAATCGCGGCGATCGGGAAGAGGAATTTCTTCCCGCTTCTTTTTGGGCTCTTTGCCGAGCCGACGCGATGCGTCCCAGTAGTTTCTGTTTCCGCCTCGAAACATTGTGGGGCTCCATATGGCTGTGCCGGTTTCCGGCATATATGGTTCATCGACTGGCCTCCCTCAGTCGCTCGACTGGGACCTCTGGTCCTGGCGGGTCGGGCTCGATCGGTTGAGGTGGCACGGGAACCAGAGGTTCCCAGGGTCCGCGGATGCGGATGGTCTTGACCCGACGCGGAGCGCCTTCCGGACCCGGAGCGATTTGGGTCCAGGACTGTGGGAGCCGATCCTGTTTCTTGAGGAACGACCCGCAATAGATCGTGGGTTCGCGGTCGAACTTGTTGTACCACTTGTAGCAAAGTGGGCCAACCGGGCGCTCTCGGGGGAGCGGCATGGCGACTGAAGAGGTCGCCGCTAGAAGAAAGAGGGGGCAAAGCCCCTTCGCGATCGTGGTTTTCACTGATTGGACTCCTCTCTCTATAAGTAGAAGGGGGAGGGAGGGGAATTGTCCCTCCCCCTCCAGCTTCCGAGCCGTTAGGTAATGAAGTTCCCGGTGTCGATGGTGCCGGTCACTCCAGTGATGTCGATCAGGGTCTCGGCAGTAAAGTCATTGCCGAACTGATCGACTGCGACGAAGGTCCGACCGGCGAAGACAAACTGCGCCGCCGCCCGGAGACCGAGGTTGCCGCCCGATACTTGGGCGATAGCGTTGGCCGAGGCTCCAGCCAAGCCCTGACCGCCATCGTCGGTCGGCCCAACGTTGCCGACCACCTGGATCGACAAGCCCGCAAAGACGTCGAGCTGATCGTTGGCCCAGTTCAAGTCGGTGATGCGAGCACTGCCGAAACCGGCACCCTGGACATTGAACACGTCCCCAGTGTCGGAGCCGCCAGTCATGGTAGTGTTGCCGGCCGAGAGCAGGGTATCGTTGCCCTGTTGTCCCAAGAGGACAACGCCCGACTGTCCGTTGGCCGTCAGGAAGTCGTTGCCATCGGGGGAACCATCCCCGAGGGTACCTCCCCACAGCGTGGCGGCACCGATCGCTGCCATCGTGTCGGCCCCTTCGTTACCAAAGATAAAGCCGGTGCCTACCACGATGTCATTGCCAAGACCGGCCCACACCGAGTTCTCCCCGGTGCCAGCATTGATCGAGTCGTTGTTCTCATTGCCCCAAATGAAGTCTTGCAGGGCACTGCCGGTGATCGAGTCGGTGGCGAAGCCACCAACAAGGGTCTCGCGACCGCCGCCGCCGACCAGGGTGTCGGCACCGCCGTTCCCTAGAAGGAAGTCACCGAAGCTCGAGCCCACGATCGAGTCGGCCGCGTCGCTCGAGTCGTTGCCTCCGGCCACAGTGTAGCCGAACGCCCCGCTCGCGTCGATGGTGTCAGCACCGTCATTGCCTTGGATGGTGCCGATGCCGTCGGTCACTCGGATCGAGTCGGCACCGGAGCCACCCTGGATGGTGTTGTTGCCTCCGATGTCGAGGATGGCGTCCGAGCCTCCATTGGCGACGATGGTGTCGTTGAGGTCGCCGGTAGCGATCCCATTGTTGCCGTCCGAGCCCACGATCGAGTCGGCGCTTGCGGCGCCGATCCGATTTATGTTCTCGTTACCAGTCAAGACGAAGGTAGCCATGCAAAACCCCTTGGGTTTTGGTTGCCCCGTGCCCCTGGGCACAGAGGAAGAGCCTCAAGTCCCGCCTAGGCGGGGTGGCCCTTCATGGAGGGGGCCAAGTGGCCCCCTCGGTGAAAGGTCAACCGCCTGTGGCGGACTTGCGCAGGGCGTCCCAGATCGCGTCGGTAGATGCCTTGGTCGGCTCGGTCGTCGATCGCTTGTAGCGATATCTGACTCCGGCTACATGATTGG
>Ga0081455_10000898_pt1 | contig 38369 bp, 36 predicted proteins | sample TabmetS3T2R1_FD_70207 | JGI IMG/M metagenome (GOLD analysis project Ga0081455, IMG submission 70207) | Tabebuia heterophylla rhizosphere microbial communities from the University of Puerto Rico - S3T2R1 | ecosystem: Host-associated > Plants > Roots > Rhizosphere ... | reverse complement strand
GTTGATGAAGCGTACGGAACAACCGCTTTCCGAACTGGCGAATGTCATGTCAGCGGTGCCCCAAGTCTTGCTCAACGTGAAAGTCTCAAAGAAACCCAATCTGGACAGTATCCCCGATCTGCAGCAGGCAATTGCCGAAAGCGAGCGCCGTTTCAACGGGAGCGGACGCGTGCTCGTTCGGTATTCCGGCACCGAGCCTTTGCTGCGGATCATGATCGAAGGCGAACACGATAGTCTCATCCGTGAAGAGGCCGATCGGTTGGCACGAATCGTCACGGCCCACCTCAGTTAGTTCCCCCACGCAGCGACATTCAGAGACCGGAGCTGGGCGGAAGCGATGCTGCCTTTCCTGACGCTCGCCTTCATCTGTGGGCTCGTCATGGGCTCGTTAGTGTCCTATTATCCACTGTCCATTTCGATCGTTCTCTGCGTTCTGGCAGCCGGATTGAGCTTGCTTGAAGCCAGAGGCCGAATGGTTGCCATCGGCGCAACTGCCTCGTTGGGCTGTGTGTTGTCCGGCATTCTGTATTGGTGTGTGGCCGTCGATGGACGGTCAAAGGCGGCATTTCGCGAGCCTCACCCCGAAGTGTTTCAGGCCTGCATCGGACGGGTGGTAGCCCCCGTGCAATATTCGGCCGGCGGCATGATGATGGTGGTCCGATGCGATGCAGAGGCTGCCGGCCACTCGGTCGTTGTTCGGTTGACCTGGCGTGCGCCTGATCAGCGACTGTTCCAAGGGGATCGGATCGGTTTTCGAGCGAGATTACGTACCCCAACGGGTTCGTTGAATCCCGGCGGGTTCGATTATGCGGCCTATCTCGAACGGCAAGGCATTGATGCCGTGGCGACGGTCAACGGTCTCGAGGCCGTGGAAGTGCTGGAATCGGGTCGCGCAAGCGCACGCTGGCGAATCTGGAATCAATTCGACCGCTGGCGGGACGCGATACGGATCTCGGCGCTGCAAAGTCTGGCGCAGCCGGCACTGGGCGTGTTTCTCGGCATCGTGATCGGGGAGCGTGGATATCTCGATCCCGACGTGCGGGACCAGTTCATGATCACCGGCACCGTGCATCTCCTTTCGATCTCAGGCAGCCATCTGGGCTTAGTCGCCATGCTCGCCTTCATCACCATCAAACGTGGGTTGCTGTGGATTCCGGCCTCGTGGCTTTTGCAAATGTCGCGCAGGATCACGCCCACCAGGCTCGCCGCTGCCGTGACGGTTTTGCCGGCAACGGCCTATGCGTGCCTGGCCGGAGCGGAAGTGGCGACGGTGAGGTCGCTGGTGATGGTCCTTGTTGCGCTTGCGGCGAAATGGCTCGGATATGAGCAGCGCATGTTTTACGCCCTCGCCGCCGCCGCATTAGCGATCGTCCTGCACGATCCCCAGGCCATGTACGACATCTCGTTTCAGCTCTCGTTTCTGTCCGTCTGTGCTGTGGCGTGGCGCCTGTCGCGATCGACCGTGGTTGCACAGGAGCAGACACCACCGTCGTCGAGACTGTTTCGCGTCAGACAGTGGGTCGTGGAGGCACTCACGATGAGTGCTGTCGTAACGGTCGCGACGGTTCCACTCGTCGCCCTGTATTTCAACCAGGTGTCGTGGCTTGGGCTCTTTACGAACCTGGTCGCAGTTCCGCTGATGGGCGGCGTGCTGGTACCCCTGGGACTCGTCGCGGCCCTGGGGCATGGCATGACCGAGGGAGGCCTCCCGTTTGCGGCTGCGATTCAGTGGGCAATGGACCGCTTCGTGTCCGTCCTTAGTGATATTGCGCAATTTCAGGGGAGCGAGTGGCACTTGGCCGCTCCCTCGCTTCCCAGCCTCTTGGTGTTTTATGCCTGTCTGGCAGCCCTGTACGTCAGACCGATGCGAAGACGAACGGCCTGGATTGCAGGGAGCGGCTTGGTCTTGCTGTTCTGCTGGTGGATGTGGTCGCCAAGACTCTGGCTCGATGGAGACCGCTTCCGGATTACGTTCCTGGATGTCGCGCAAGGCGACAGTGCGGTGCTCGAGTTGCCGGGCGGCGAAGTCGTCCTGATCGACGGCGGCGCCAGTTATGAACGGTTTGACATGGGACGGGGCGTCGTCGCGCCGTATCTCTGGAACCGGGGGATCAGGACGATCGATTATGTCATCGCCACGCATCCTCAACTCGATCACGTCGGCGGTCTGTCCTACGTCGTGCGACACTTTACGGTCCGCCATTTTTGGGGCACCGGTGATGTGCGCGAAGAGCCGTTCTATCAGCGTCTCCAGGAGACGCTGATCGAGCGTGGAGTGACCGAACACGTCGCTCGGCAACTGCACGATAACATCACGCTCGGCAATTGTCGGCTCGAGGTCTTGAATCCCCCGCAGGGGATCGGGGTGTATCTACAACCGGGCGGCAGACAGCAAGGTCATGCCTTGAACAACCGTTCCATCGTCACGTCGTTGACTTGCGGTTCACATAAAGTGTTGTTTACTGCCGACGTTGAACAGGAGGCCTTGATGCGGATGAGTCGAGATGAGGATTCGGCACAGGCCGATGTGCTGAAAGTTCCCCACCACGGTGCGAGCAGCTCCCTGCAGCATGACTGGCTGGATCGTGTGAGTCCGCGCTATGCGGTCATTTCCGTGGGACGGCATAATGCCTACGGTCACCCAGCCGAAAATGTGGTACAGGCCTATGCCGATCGAGGTATATCAACCTATCGAACGGATCGAGACGGCGGCATCTGGGTCACAGGACGGTGGTCGACCCCTGGACTGCAGATTCACCGGACGATCGAGCAACAGGCAGAGCGCGTCCCGTTCCCGGGGTGTTTGTGGGCCTGCGAACGAGCGAATTGGGCACGGATAATCCGTCGCTGGAAGGAATAGAGCCCGAATTACGTCTTTTGTACAATTGAGGGCAAATACAGCCGAAAATAGGCAAAACCCTTACGGAGGCGCATCGTTATTTGGCTAAGTCCTTAATTCTATTCAGCGCCTGTTCTATGCTAGCAAGGCATAGCGTGTGCAATCACAGGGGCCGGATCAGCTTCTCCCGAGGAGTCCGCCATGGCTAAGCTCGTACGCATTGTGATTCAGCTGCCGATGGATTTGAAAACTCGGTTGGACGGCCTAAAGCAACAGGGCTATACGACCAGCGGGTTTATTCGGGCGATGTTGGAACGGGAGCTGGCAAAAATCGATCAACAGATGCCGGAACAGAAGTCCCTCACCCTCGTGGCTCCGGTCAAACGCGCCAACAGCCGATAACCTTCGTTCTCCTCCGTCAGTCGCCTCTCGGTTGCACGGCTGCCTCTTGCGCTGCCCACATAAATCCCGTTACAAGTGTTCACCATGGTTCCGACCGTTCAATGGCATGAAGGCGCCGTCCGCCTGCTCGATCAGAGCCGACTCCCGGAGACCGTGACATTTCTCGATTGCCGGGATGTGGAATCGGTGGCTCTCGCCATTCGCGAACTCAAAGTACGCGGGGCCCCGGCGATCGGCGTCACCGCTGCCATGGGAGTCGCGTTGGGCGCACAAGCCATCCCAGCAACTGAGTACGAACCCTTTGCGAAAGAACTCGTGGCCATTTGTGGTCGCCTGGCGGCCACCAGACCGACGGCGGTCAACCTCTTTTGGGCCATCGAGCGAATGAAGCAGAAACTTTCAGCGTTACGAGGTGAGCCGGTCTCCGCAATCAAGGCCGCGTTGTTGAAAGAGTCGCAGGTCATCCTTGAGGAAGACATTGCCCTGTGCAAGGCGATGGGCCGTCATGGCGCGGAGTTGATTCAAAAAGGGCAGACGATTCTCACGCACTGCAATGCCGGAGCGTTGGCGACGGCCGGATACGGCACGGCACTGGGAGTCATCCGGGCCGCTTGGGAGCAAGGCAAGCAGATCCAGGTCATCGCCGACGAAACTCGCCCGGTCTTGCAGGGGGCGCGGCTGACTGCGTGGGAACTCATGCAGGACAAGATCCCTGTCACGTTGATTACCGACAACATGGCAGGCTCGTTGATGCGGCAGGGCAAGATCCATCTCTGTATTGTTGGCGCCGACCGTATCGCCGCCAATGGCGACGTGGCCAACAAAATCGGAACGTACTCAGTGGCCGTCCTGGCAAAGGCGCACGGCATTCCGTTCTATGTCGCTGCTCCCTATTCCACGATTGATTTACGCACAACATCAGGCGCAGACATTCCGATCGAGCAGCGCAATGCCCAAGAGGTGACGACCATTCATGGCAGTCATCCTGTCGCCCCGACCGGAGTGAATGTGTATAACCCGGCGTTTGACGTCACACCGGCCGAACTGGTCTCGGGGATCATTACCGAACGTGGTGTGTTCACACCACAAGAATTAGCTGAGCGGTTTGCCTCTTAGGCCCATCCTCCCTTGAAAGTCCCCGGTTCCATCCCTATAATGCCTCGATATTTTTCCCACAATTCATCTTGAGATTTGAGGAAGAGTTCAAGCAATGAGTGAACGAACGCTCGCGATCATCAAGCCCGACGCCGTCAGGAAACAGGCCATCGGTGATATCCTCAGCCGCTATGAGAAGGCCGGATTAAGGCCGGTGGCGATGAAGTTGATGCACTTGGCCAAGCCGGTAGCGGAAGGCTTCTATGCTGTGCACAAGGCGCGGCCCTTCTTTGACAGCCTCTGCACCTTCATGTCATCCGGGCCGTCGGTCGTTTTGGTCTTGCAAGGCGACAATGCTATCAAAAGGAATCGGGAGTTGATGGGAGCGACCGATCCTGCGAAAGCGGAAAAGGGGACTATCCGCGCCGCGCACGGGACGAACATCGAGTTCAACGCAGTGCACGGTTCGGATTCGCCGGAAACGGCGGTATTCGAGGTCGGGTATTTTTTCCCCGGCATGGAAATCTACGACGGACGGTAACGGAGGACGCGGCGGTATGATTCCAGGGGATCTGCGGTATCACGAAGAACACGAGTGGACGCGCGTGAAAGGCACTCAGGCCACGGTCGGCATCAGCGACTTTGCGCAGGACGCCTTAGGCGATATCGTGTTCATTGATTTGCCGAAGGTTGGCACCAGCGTCAAGGCGGGGCAACAGATCGGGGAAATTGAATCGACGAAGACCACCTCCACTCTGTACACACCAGTGAGCGGCAACATCGTCCAGGTCAATGCGGAGCTGAAGGACCATCCGGAGGTCGTCAACAGCGATCCGTATGACAAGGGCTGGATGGTCGTCATTGATCTCTCCGACGCCGGCGAAATCGACAAACTGATGACGGCGGCACAATACGAAGCGTTTCTCGCCAATCAGAAAAAAGGGTGAGCCGGTATTCCGGACGCCTCCGGAGCGGGTCTCTCTTTCTCTGACCACGAACCTCCGCTGACATTCTGTGATGCCAGCTCAACTTCACATTGCCATTCTCGGTGCTGGACCGGGCGGGTACGTTGCGGCGATCAGAGCGGCCCAACTCGGCGCCCGTGTGAGCGTCATCGAATCGCAAGCCCTGGGAGGGGTATGCCTGAATTGGGGGTGCATTCCGAGCAAGGCGCTGCTCGCCGTGATAGAAATCGGAGACAAGGTCAAGAAGGCGGCCGCGATGGGTCTGCATGTCAACGGACCCGTGACCTACGATCTCTCACAGATGGTGGCGAGAAAAAATCAGGTCGTGAGCGGTCTGGTCAAAGGCATCGCAACGTTGTTCAAGGCCTGGAATATCGAGTACGTCGAAGGCCGGGGCGTGATCCGAGGCCGGCAGCACCTCCATGTGATGCTGAAGGATGGGACCGACCGGTCGATCGCTGCCGATGCCATCATCATTGCTACCGGATCATCCTGGCCAAATCTTCCTCAGTTTCCCATTGACGGGCGTCACATCCTGACGAGCCAACAGCTCTTAGACCTCACCGCGATCCCCAAGCGTCTCTTGATCATCGGCGGCGGCGTCGAGGGGTGCGAATTTGCCTCGTTGTACAGCGGCCTCGGCTGCGAAGTGACGATCGTCGAGTTGATGGATCGGGTCCTTCCGCTTGAAGATGAAGATGTCTCGTCGACGATGGCACGGGAGCTGAAAAAGCGAAGTGTGACCGTGATCACGGGAACGACGGTCGAACGGCTGGACCGTCATGAGCACAGCATCTCAGCACAACTGAAAGACGGCTCGTCTATCGACGCTGACGTGTTATTGGTCTCGGTCGGACGTGGACTGAACAGCCGTGGAATCGGATTGGAGGAGGTAGGCGTGCAGACGGGACGACGCGGGGAGATCGTCGTCAATGCGCAGATGGAAACGTCCGTGCCCGGCATTTACGCGATCGGAGACGTGACGGGCAAGGCGATGTTGGCCCATGTGGCATCGGCTCAAGGCAAGGTGGCCGTCGAGCACGTTCTGGGCCACCACACGTCCATGCAGTACGATGTGGTGCCCGCCGGGATTTTCACATTGCCCGAAATCGGCCGGGTCGGTCTGACCGAGGCTCAAGCGAGAGAACGAATCGAGACAAAAGGGAATGCGCCCAACGGCGACCTCAAGATCGGTCGCTTTCGGTACCAGGCGCTGGGGAAGGCTCAGGCAACAGGGGAGACCACCGGCTTCTGCAAGGTGATCGCTGAGGCGGGCAGCGGTAAGATTCTTGGCGTCCACATCGTTGGCGCCCATGCGGCAGATCTTATTCACGAAGCGGCCCTGGCGATGCAGTTAGGGGCGACTGTCACACAGGTCGCCAATATGATTCATGCGCACCCGACGCTTGCGGAAGGGTTAATGGAAGCCGCGGAAGATGCAGAGGACAAGGCAATTCATCAATTGAGAAAGAAGGACACCTAATGCTCTCTTCTTTCCTCGTCCGACTGACGATGGTGGCATTCACGATGGCGGTGGTGTGCTGGATCGGATGGACCATCCCGGCCTCGCGGGACGCCGAGAGCCTTCACGCTCAAGGCCCCGTAGATTCGGATCACTCTCCTGTCTTGTCCGACGCGTCGACCACACCAGACCCGCCGTCGAGCCTGTCTTCTCAGCCGCGGTCCGGGAAGCTCTCGCGGCCCCCAGCAACGACGGTCATGCTCGACTTGAATCGGGCGACTGAACAAGATTTGGAACGGCTGCCTGGCATCGGTCCTGTGCTGGCCCGGCGGATTATCCAGTATCGCGAGGCGCAGGGAACGTTTCAGGACATCGAACAGTTGCGCCATGTCAAAGGCATCGGGAAAAAGACCCTCGAGCGGATACGTGTCCACCTCACCATCGTGCCTCCGGCCGTCACAAGCCCAGCGAGGAAAACGGCATGAGCGAACTTTCGCGTCAGCTCGATCTAATTCTTCGAGGTGCAGTTGAGGTGATTCAGCAGACGGAGCTCGAATCGAAATTGACGCGCTCACTCAAAGAACACCGGCCGTTACGTATTAAAGCCGGCTTCGATCCGACGGCGCCCGATCTGCATCTCGGCCATACGGTGCTCATCCACAAGCTCAAGCATTTCCAGGATCTTGGCCATCAAGTCATCTTCCTCATCGGCGATTTTACCGGGTTGATAGGCGATCCGACGGGGGTGTCCGAAACGAGAAAAGTCCTCACCAAGGCGCAGGTGCAGGACAATGCCAAAACCTATCAGCGGCAGATTTTTAAGATTCTCGATCCGAACAAGACGCTGATCGAATTCAACAGTCGATGGATGGGCCCCATGACGGCGGGCGATCTCATCGAGTTGGCCGCCCACTACCGAGTCGCACGCATGATGGAACGAGATGATTTTCGAAAGCGCTTCGATGAACAAAAGCCGATCAGCATTCACGAATTTCTGTATCCGCTCGTGCAGGGATACGATTCCGTGGCGTTGAAGTCCGATGTCGAGTTGGGAGGCACCGACCAAAAGTTCAACCTGCTGGTGGGGAGGGAACTGCAGCGTGACTATGGGCAGGAGCCGCAAGTGGTCATTACGATGCCTTTACTCGAGGGCACCGATGGCGTGAAGAAAATGAGCAAGAGCATCGGTAACTATGTGGCGCTGGAGGATGTCCCTGGAGACATGTTCGGCAAGATCATGTCCATCAGTGACATCCTGATGGTCCGGTATTATGAGCTGCTCACAACCGAAGACCTGACGCGGGTCAAGGCCGCACATCCCATGGAAGCCAAGCAGCGGCTGGCGAGCCTGCTCGTCGAGCGCTATCACGGACAACAAGCAGCAAAGCAGGCGCAGGACGCCTTTCAGCAGAAATTCCAGGAAAGAGAGTTCCCCAGCGAGCCCGACGTACGATTACGATTAACGAGCGTCGATCTCAAGGGAGACGGCACCATTAGTCTCGCTGACCTCGTAGCGAAAACCGGTCTCGTTCCCAGCAAAAGCGAAGCACGTCGGCTCATCATTCAGGGCGGATTGGAAGTGAACGGCCAGAAACACACGGATGCGAATACCGTATTGACCCCTCTCGCGGGGCAGGCCTATCAACTGAAAATCGGCCGGCGGAAATTTGCCCTCGTTGAACTGAAGGGGTAGAGCAGAAAGAAGATGCACGCTTGAAGTGTTTTCCGGCGGCGACAATGGGGAGAGGCTTCGCCTGAAGAGGCGCCGGCACGAGCAAGCTTGGTTTGGTATAGCCCATGATTCCAAGAAGTTGAGCACTGGAGGCTTTTATCCGGCGGCGACAACGGGGAGAGGCTTCGCCTGGAGAGCCGCCGGCACGAGCAAGCTTGGTTTGGAGCGGGCGATGGGATTTGAACCCACGACAACTAGCTTGGGAAGCTAGGACTCTACCACTGAGCTACGCCCGCTCGCGATGCGATGACCGGATCCTACGCTGGCCTCTGGCGGCAAGTCAAGGAACAGGTCATTCGCGAAGGCGTAGAAGCGCATGTTATTCGATGCGTGCTGAGCAAGAAAGGACTTGCCATGACGAGACTGCAAGTGATGCTTGTGCTGGCGACGACGTTCATCGGCAGTATGATCGGTAGCATCGTGAGCGAAAGGCTGTTCCAAGTGAGAGAGGTCCATGCACAGAAGCCAAACGGCGTGAATGCCGAAGAGTTCCTGTTGGTGGATCAGACCGGGAAAGCCCGCGCAGGGTTGGGATTGGATCCAAGCGGGGAAGTGGGACTGGTCCTCACCAGCCGGGACGGCAGTCGAACCTTGGCCTTGTCTCCGGACGGTCCGGTGGCCGTCAAGCTCACAGATCGCTCGGGAAAGATCTTGTGGTCGGCGCCCTGAGGCAAGGGGATCAGACGGCCTTCGTGACCTTACCACTCCGGAGGCAACGGGTGCAGACTCGGATTCGCCTGGTCGATCCGTCGATCACCGCACGCACACGTTGGAGGTTGGGGTTGAAGGTTCGCTTCGTCTTGTTATTGGCGTGACTGACGTTATGACCTGATTGATGCTTCTTTGAGCAGATCTCACATACGAATGCCACGACGGAACTCCTTCACAATTGACAGTCTAATTGCCGCGTGACTGTACCATAGGGTATCCGGTCATGACAAGTGCGACCATGCTGATTAGCGGCGTCCGGATCGAGTCGCCGTCGGTACTGGTGAGGTGGTGGGTTTGGCTGGTATCGGTCCCACAACGGCCGGCACGCTGATATCGAAGGTGGGATCCCCGCCATCGTCCAACCGGTCCTTCCCGACACTATAGAGTTTCTGTTGGGTCGGGCTCCACAACATGGGAAGTCCGGTAAAAGGATCAAAATACTGAGAACCGACTTCTGCAAGCCTGGTCGGCACGGCGGTCTGTGGGCTCGGGTGCCGAAGCTGAATTTGCAGGGAAGCCAGGCGGAGACGTGTATCGGTTTCGATGAGCTGACCGTGGAACAGTTCCCAACTAGGCTCGACCGGTCGTGAGTTCACGACACCTTCGAACATACCGCGGTGAAGTGTTCCGATCACTTCCTGCATGCCTGGCAACCGCTTCACGTGGCTTTCTGATGCGTTGATGATCGCGTCGTAGTAGACCGCGTAGACACTGCTGCCTTGGCCCCACTGCAAATTTCCGGTGGTTGTGCGAGCGGGCGGATGGATGATGCCGTTGAACGCATCGCCAGGAAGACGCCCCATTCGACTGAGCCATTCTTCATACAGGCGGCGCCGCTCTTGATCTGTTTCGTGTCTGAGACCTGTCGTGCGGTCCTTCATGGCTACCGCCACTTGATGTCGGATCGGCCAGCGGAGGGAATATTCAGCAGCGGACAACGGTAACGTGAGCTGGAGTCCCATCGTCAGGATCGCCTTGTCCACGGTGGGCTTGGCCAGCACCCGAGAGAGCAGTTGCAGATCATCGCGAATGACGATCTGAGCAAGGATTTTCGTACCGATGGTTTTTGCTTCACGGAGAACAGTGCGCCAAAGGTGCAAGTCTCTGTGGAGCCTCTCCACGCCTTCCATCGTGCTGTTCGAGAAGCCTTCCGCGACATACAAACGGTGAATAGCCACAATGTCCGGCCCCAATGGCGTGGTCCGGTGGGCAAATCCCCAATCATCGAACGGCAGACCGATCCAACGCTCATACCGCGAGAGAAGAACGCGGTATTGACTGCACGCAGCATGGAGTGGCGTATCTTTCTTGCGAAACTCAGAGAGCGGATCGTCGGATTCCCAGGATGAAGCGGTCGTCTCGAGCGGGACTGCATAAACCAGATCGGCCCGCGTTGCCCGCCGCTCGGCGAGTTCGGCGTGCCGCGCGTCTTTAGTTTCGTCTACCCATATTTCATAGCCGGTTTTGGCCGCATCCAATGATGCCGCGGCCGTCAAACCGAAGAGGTAGAAATACCCGTTGCGGTAGGGGTTCTCGATCGTCCGCTGAGGCGCTTCGCTCAGCCGCCCCAAAGCGGCTTCCGTGGCACGGTCATCCGAGGAGAAGAACATCCCTCCAAAATGGAAGGCTGCCCAAAGGATGACTGCCGCGATCGCCAGGTGCTTCATGGGTGCATACGTAGAATCTACCGGGTCCCACAGAGGCCGTCTGTGAAGGGCCTCCTCCGTGACGTATCCATATAAGAGCAATTAGGCAAACGTCGTGCCGTTTAGGAGAAGGGAAAGTCGTGATGTTTCAGCCAGTTTGATAGCGGCTGTTGTGCAGACATTGCAGTGAGTACAGGTCTTCCGCACATTAATGAACTTGACAAGAATTGACGCTGTCTCCTAGAGTGCCGCTTCACATTAATGATTTCCGGGTAAGGGAAGAGGGTGCGAATCCCTCGCGGTCCCGCCGCTGTGAATGGGGACGAAACCCGTCAACGCCACTGTCCAGTCAATGGATGGGAAGGCAGGGGGAGTAGGACGAACCATGAGCCAGAAGACCTGCCTGGAACAGGAATCTGCTTTAGCAGGTTCCTAAGACCATCGTTCCCTCGAGGGCTGGGGAACAGGCGAGGATGAAGAAGCGGGTGCAATCCTCAGGGTCTGTCTTAGGCCTTGAGGATTTTTTATTTTGCGAACGCTGAAAAACGTCTTCCGCTTCGTTCTCGCAGCGCTCAGGGCCTGCAGCGTACAGCCCGGGAAAACGCCTGTTCCGACAGGCGGTGGGTGGGCGGGTGAGAAAAGAGTACGCCTCGGCTACTCGCTCGTTGCGGCCTTGCTGGCAAATCGTTTTGAACGCGCGTCGTGTTGCGTGTACGTTGCAGCGATGCTTCTATGTCTTGTCGGATTGAATGGTCGTGCTGTTCATGCTGACGAAGAGAGTTCTAGTATGAAACGGCGACAACAAGGCATTCTCACCGGCATGCCGTTCATGGCGAACATCGCCTCGCGGACGTTCGTCGACGATGCCGGCCGAAAGCTGTATTTCTCCAAAGCACCCCAACGAGTCGTTTCGCTCGCACCCAGCATCACGGAAATGCTGTTTGCTCTGGGACTCGACGAGCAAATTGTCGGTGTGACGAATTTTTGCAATTATCCCCCTGCTGCCGAGACGAAACCCAAGATCGGCTATACCCATCCCAACGTGGAATCCCTTCTGGCGCTCAGACCTGATATGGTCGCAGCGCCGAGCGAATTTCTGCGGGCTGACGTGCTCGCTAAGCTGGAGGCATTGAAGGTACCTGTCTTTATTCTCCAGGCCAAATCGTTGGAGAATGTGCTCGCACATCTTCATCTTCTCGGACGCATTTTTGAACGAGCCTCTGCTGCTGATGCGGTGACGCGCCACATGCGCGAGCGTCTTGCTCAAATTACCCGGCAGGTCGAAGCCACGAAGCCCACACGTGTGCTGTACGTCTTGAGTAATCAACCGCTGATCACAGTCGGTCCCGACAGTTACATCCACCAGATGATCGGAGTAGCTCATGGCATCAACATCGCTTCGAACGCCTCTGGAGCCTATCCACGATTGAGCATGGAAACTGTCCTTGACGCAAACCCGGAGGTTCTGATTTTCCCCGTGGGGTCGACGGAAAGTGTTTCGGACGGTGAACGCCAGGCGTGGAGCCGTTGGACCGGGTTGTCAGCGGTGCAACATCGAAGATTGCATGTCGTGTCATCCGACGCGTTGAATCGTCCTGGTCCACGAATCATGGACGGGTTGGAGCAACTGGCCCGTGCGATTCATCCTGAGGCGTTTTCTCCCGGTACGCCTCCATCACCATCTCAGCCATGACGTTCTCTCCACCTCCCGCGTCTTCCTTCTCCGATCGAGCTTCCAACGCTTCATCGCACAAGTCGGTGCCGCTGGAGAACGTTGCCGATGTTCTCACAGTTGGGACAGCAGTGCTCACCCGATCGCGATGGTTCCGTGTCATGGCGATACTCCTGACCGCGGCCTTCGTTCTCACGATCCTCTGTCTTCAGGTTGGCACACGGTATGTGAGCATGGGCGAGATCATGAGGACGCTTGGACGTGCCGTCGGCCTCTTCACGATCGATGGCAACGAATCCCAAATCACGACGGATGCGATCGTCTTACATCTGCGGATGCCTCGTGTATTTCTCGGATTTCTGGTCGGGATCGCGCTCGCCTCTGTCGGCGTCGTGCTCCAAGCGCTGCTGCGAAATCCTCTAGCCGATCCATACATTCTCGGGGTGTCGAGTGGCTCCGCACTTGGAGTGTCGCTGGCCGTCCTCTTTGGCGTCGGCACGACAGCCTGGGCGATTCCGGCCTTGCCCATCTGCGGTTTTTTTGGAGGCCTTCTGGCATTGTTCATACTCTATCGGATGTCGGCGACCTCCGACAGACTGCCGGTGCATAGCGTTCTCCTCGCAGGCGTCATCCTGAACGCTATCTTTTCGGCTCTCATCATGTTCGTCACCTCGATCATGGAGCCCAACCGCTCCTTTAGCATGATGGCATGGCTCATGGGCTCACTGGCTGCACCAGGCGATCAGACGACCTTATGGTTCTCGGCGTACCTCGCCATCTGTCTGGGCCTGTTGTTCAGGCAGGTTGGCGTGCTCAATATCATGACGCTGGGGGAAGAGCCGGCGCGGTCCCTCGGCATCGATACCGAGAGAGCCAAACGCCATATGCTAATGACTGCCGCACTGGTGACTGGTGCCGTCGTGTCGGTCAGCGGCATGATCGGCTTCATCGGGATGGTAATTCCGCATGCGATGCGCTTGTTGCTCGGTGCGGACCATCGATTGCTGCTGCCGGCTTCGGCCATCGCCGGAGGTGCGTTCCTCATGACTGCGGATGCGTTTGCCAGAAGTTTTTTTGCGCCTTCTGAACTTCCGGTAGGGATCATGACGGCATTGGCCGGAGGGCCGTTTTTCATCTATTTATTGATGTGGAAAAAAGATCGACTGTCCTGAGGTTTTCTTAGAGGTGTGTCACACATGCCGCTGCAGGCAAGCTATGAAATCGAGTCGGTATTTTTCCGATATGGCAGTTTACGGAGTGAAGGTCCGTGGGCATTGAACGATATCACTCTTCGCGTTCACGCGAGAGAGATACTCGGAATTGTCGGTCCCAACGGATCCGGCAAGACGTCGTTATTGAAAGTGTTGGCAAAAATTGTCAGACCGCAGAAGGGGACGATCGCACTATACGGCCAATCACTGGAGGCAGCTGCTCAAGAGGAGGTGGCGCGTCAGGTGGCCTACGTACCGCAGGACAATCAACCGACGTTCTCGTTCACTGTCGCGGAGACCGTCCTGATGGGGCGATTCCCACACAGGCACCGGTCGCGCTGGGGGTACGGATTTGGCTGGGACAGCCGGGATGATTGGGCAATTGCCAGCCAGGCGATGACCACAATGGACGTCACGCATCTCGCAGAACGGTCGATCATGGACCTCTCCGGTGGAGAGCGCCAGCGTACCGTCATTGCTCGTGCGCTCGCCCAAACGCCCAAGGTCTTGCTGCTCGATGAACCGACAGCTTTTCTTGACCTGCAGCATCAGCTCGAAATTTGTTCGGTCCTCCGGTCCCTTAAGGAAGATCGTGGTCTGACCATCATCATCGTCTCGCACGACTTGAATGTCGCAAGCCAGTACTGCGATCGACTTGTGATGCTCAAAGAGGGCGCGATTTTCGCAACAGGCAGGCCGATGGAGGTCATGCGGCCAGACGTCCTGCAATCGGTCTATGGCTGCGCCGTATTGGTTGACGCGCATCCCGAATCAGGGCTGCCACGTATCACGCTCCCTCGCGAGGGAGTTCGTTCACGACAATCGTAGTGTTGCGGGTCGGCCTGTGCCCGGCCGACTTGCGTACTCATGGGGGCACAGATACAAGCCGAGAGAGGGGAGTCACACATACTGTCAGCGACGGGGAAGATGGTGCAAAGCCATCACGGTACCGCCACTGTAAGCGGGGAGCATCGTTCCAACATGCCACTGGCGTTCGCGCGCTGGGAAGGCGGAATGATGCTGAGATCCGCGAGTCAGGAGACCCGACTGGCAGAGATTCATAACACCCTTCGAGTCAAAGGGAGGTTATCATGTGGTTGTTTCCGGCACGCGTTGTTGTCAGTTGGATCGTTTTGAGCGTCGGTCTCATGCTTGGCCAGGCAAAGGCGGAGGAGGCGAAATCAGGAGATCAAGTCGAGGTCATTGAAACTCCAGAAGTGTTCATCAGCGCCACGAAGACCGAGACACCTATCAAGCAAGTCACCAGCGCAGTAGAAATTATCACCGGCGAGCAGATGCAACAACGGAAGATTCGATCCGTGGTGGAGGCGCTTCGCTGGGCGCAGGGACTCGCGGTCTTTCAAAACGGAGGTCCGGGCACACTGGCCCAGGTGCGCATGCGCGGCGGTACACCGCAGCAGACGCTCGTGTTGATCGACGGCGCGATCGTCAACAGCGCTACCGATGCAACCTACAACTTCGCCAATCTGACCAGTGACAACATCGATCGGATTGAAATCCTTCGAGGCAATCAGGGCATGATGTGGGGATCGGATGCGATGGGCGGGGTGATCAATATTACGACGAAGCGTGGACGTGAAACGCCCAACATCTCTGCTTTCGTTGAATACGGTTCCTTCACGACGATCCGGGAAGGCGCCAGTGTTATCGGAAAGAAAGGACCGGTGGATATTGCAGCGACGCTGAGTCGCTGGGACACGTCAAGCTTTTCGGCCATCAACTTTCGGCGAGGAGCATCTGAGCGCGACGGCTTCCACAACTGGCAGGGGTCGATGAAGCTCGGCGTGGATCTGCCGAAAGACGGACGCTTGGAGTTCAATTTCCGGTGGATGGCAGGGATCGCGAACTTGGACGGGACCAGCTTTAATCCAGCGACGGGTGGCTTTGATCCAGCCGATGTTCTCGGAGCAAAGACGAATAGCGAACAGTATGTCTATACCGGAAGCTATCTGCAGCCGATTACGAATTGGTGGTCGCAGAAGCTGACCCTGGCGCGTGCGACTGATAGCTTCACGACAAGTTCTGGTACCGTGGAGCGCAACTTGGTCACGGGAGTGGAAGCGGCTCCATTCCCGTTGAGCTCGGAGATCAGTACCACCAGCAATCGGCTTGAATGGCAGCACGATGTCGAAATCGTGAGGCCGCTGTCCGTGACTGCCGGTTACCAGTTCCGGGAGCAGATGGGGGAAAATCTGGATACGCTGACCGGCACGCCGACTTTCACAAACAGGGTGATTAGTAGCAACGCGGGATTTGCCGAAGCTAAACTCAATTTGTGGGACCGATTGTTTGGGACGGCAGGCATCCGGCAGGATGAGTATAACGTTTTTGGCAGCGCCACTACGTATCGAGCGACGGCCGGCTATTTGCTCAAAGAAACAGGATCGAAGCTGCGCGGCAGCTACGGCACTGGGTTTCGGGCGCCGACCATCAATGAACTGTTCTTTCCCGGGTTTGGGAACCCCAACTTACAGCCTGAAAAAAGCAAGGGATTCGATGTGGCTCTCGATCAGTCCTTGTTCAATGATCGAGTGTCACTGAGTGTCGGGTATTTCTGGACGCGCTATCAAAATCTAATTTTGACAGTCTTTGACCCGGGCGGTGTCTGTAGTTTCTCGCTTTTCGGCTTTTGTGCCGCAAACATTGGCGAAGCAAGAGCGCAAGGCATTGAGGGGAGCGCCAAAGTGAAGCTCATACGGGACATGCCCTGGATCAAGAGCTTAGATGTCCAGTTTCAGTACACCCATACGAGTACGAGAAACGAAACGAACAATACCGACACACGCTTGCCGCAATGGCCGCTGAATCAATGGTCAGGCATACTGAGCTACCAACCGATCGAAGCGGTGCGGGCGAATCTTGAAGCACGGTTCGTGGGTCAGCGGTTTGCCGATACGTCCAATCAGGATTCCCTTCCGCATTTCTACGTGTGGAATGCTTCGCTCACTTACGATGTCAGTAAGACAGTGCAGCTCTATGGACGGGCAGACAATATATTCAATCGGAAGTACGAAGAAGTGCTGTTCTTCGGCACGCCGGTAAGCTCGGTGTTTGGAGGTGTGAGAATCAATTTCGACGTCCCGCTCTAAGTTCAACGATTCCATCGGAACGTCGATTTGCACTCAGGAATTGAGGCAGTGGCATGAAGGGACCTGTTTCGAAAGTGTGTGAATACTGCAAGGAGGTCTTTACCTGCGGGCAGTATGGCTGTTGGTGTGCTCAGGTGGGAATTACCGATCAGCAGATGGCATGGATCGAACAGTCGTTCCACGATTGCCTGTGTCCGCTCTGTCTTCAAAAAGTTATCAACGGCGAGATGGGGCCCGTCTATCACCAGAAGGCGCAGTGAGGGGGAACCGTGCGCATTACAAAGGTCTATACGAGAACGGGTGACGCCGGAAAGACGAGGCTGGCCGGAGGACAACAGGTTTCGAAAGACAGCCTCCGTGTCGATGCGTACGGCACCGTAGATGAATTAAATGCCTCGGTTGGGCTTGTGCGGGCAATGAATGAGGAGGCGACTCGAGCCATTGATTCGGCCAAACAGCTTGAACAAGATCTTCGCTGGGTGCAAAACAAACTCTTCGATGTCGGCAGCTTGCTTGCCACCGCTCCCGGACAGACATTCAAGAACATGCCGGCGATCAAAGCGCAGGATGCAACGAAACTCGAACGCATGATCGATCGATGCCAAAAGGAATTGGCGCCGCTCAAGGAGTTCATTCTGCCTGGTGGCGGAAGAGTAGCTGCGACGCTGCACCAGGCCCGAACAATCTGTCGACGCGCTGAGCGAATCTGCGTTCGCCTGGCCAGGGAAGAAACGCTCGATGCGCAAATCATCAAATTCTTGAATCGCCTGAGCGATGCGCTTTTCGTGTGGGCACGATGGGTCGCCAAGACACAAGGGGAACCGGAATTCCTGTGGGAGAGGGAGACCGGCGACGAAGCGAAATAGGCCTATGGCTGCGCGCACGATCATGATTCAGGGAACGGCCTCACATGTGGGGAAGTCTGTCCTTACGGCGGCCTTGTGCCGGTCGTTTTTCCGTCGCGGTTTACGGGTTGCGCCGTTCAAAGCTCAAAACATGTCCAACAATTCCTTCGTTACGCCGGATGGGAGAGAAATCGGCCGGGCGCAAGCGGTCCAGGCCGCTGCCTGTCGTTTGGCGCCGCGGGCGGACTTCAACCCGATCCTGATCAAGCCAGAATCCGATTTGTCAGCGCAGCTCGTCGTCGGGGGCGAGGTGGCCGGAACCCTGTCTGCGAAAGATTTTGGTTTCGTGCGCCGCAACTATTGGCGAGCGGTGCAGGAGGCGTTTCAGCGCCTGTCCGACGCCTTTGATGTCGTGGTGCTCGAGGGGGCCGGTAGTCCCGCGGAAATCAATTTGCGAAATTGCGATGTCGTTAACATGCAGATGGCGAGGTATGCCGCAGCTCCGGTATTGTTGGTCGGTGACATCGAACGCGGGGGCGTCTTTGCCTCGCTAGTGGGAACCTGGGCCTTGCTGGACGAAGACGACCGCCGGCATCTGAAGGCGTTTGCCATTAATAAATTTCGTGGCGAGGTGAGTCTGCTCAACGATGGGATAACGCGTGTGTCCTCTGAAACGGGACTGTCCTGCGCCGGTGTACTTCCACACTGGAAGGATTTGGACGTGCCTGAGGAGGATGCCTTGGGATGGAATGGTTGGCGGCACCGCACACCTACGAGAACCGACCGTGTCGTGATCGGGATCGCCGATGTGCCAGGCATTTCCAATTTCACGGACTTCGAACCGTTGGCCGGTGAGCCGGATGTCGAAGTGCTGCCACTCCATGAATTCACTGCGCGTCCGCTGGATGCCATGATTTTTCCAGGGGCGAAACACACGATTCGGGCCTTGCGTTTCGTGTGTGAGCGAGGCCTGGATCGACTCGCACATGACGTCTTGGCCGCAGGCGGAACGGTAGGCGGCATTTGCGGCGGGTATCAATTGTTGGGCAGGACGATTCGCGATCCCCGCCATCTGGAATCTGGGCATGACAGCATGGACGGTCTCGGATTGCTGCCGATCGAGACGACTTTCGCGGCTCCCAAGATCGTGGAGGAGGCATCCGGTCGGCATGCCGCGAGCGGATGCATCGTCGCCGGCTATCAGGTTCGAATGGGGCGGACTCTCGTCCCTTCAGAAGCTCAACCATTCCTTGAGCTTAAAGGCACTCATGGTACAGAACATCGGTCTGAAGGTATGTGTCTTCACGGCGGCCGCCTCTTTGGGACCTATCTCCATGGACTGTTCGATGGGGCGCCTTTCCGCCGTTGGTGGGTGAACAGCCTACGGGCGTCAAAAGGATGGATCGGCCTTCCCGAGACACAGACGCTTTCGCTCGATGCGAGATTAGACCGCTTGGCCGATTTCGTGGACCGTCATCTCGACATGTGCATGATTGATCGGCTCCTCGAAGAGGGCGTCTGACGATGGCGACTCGACGCAGACGCTCGCATCTCATATTCATTGTCGGAGGCGCCTCGTCGGGGAAAAGCGACGTCGCGCTGCAAGTGGCGGCCAAGGGAATCGACCGGAACGCGCCGCGCGCCTTCGTGGCCACCGGTGAAGGGCTCGATGAAGAGATGACCATGAAGATCGCACGTCATCGGCAGGCCCGGTCATCCGCGTGGATGACGGCGGAAGTGCCGCTTGACTTGGCCACCTGGTTCAACGAACAGGGTCGAAACTATCGCGTGATCCTGGTCGATTGTCTGACGATGTGGATGTCAAATCACTGCGAGCGAGGGACGAAGGACAAGGACATTCTCGAGGAGACGAAGATGTTGCTCCTGACGATCCGGCGAGTCGGTGAACGGGTGGTCCTCGTGTCGAACGAGTTGGGCATGGGCTTGGTTCCGGCCGACTCAGGATCGCGCCGCTTCCGGGAATTGGCCGGCGAAGTCAATCGCCTCGTCGCTCGAGAAGCTGATGACGCGTATCTTGTGGTGAGTGGATTGCTCCTCCCCTTGAAAGCACAGCTATGAGCCTGGCTGGATTGTTAGGACAGATCCACGACGCGGATGCGGTTGTTGCCGCAGAGACGCTGCAACGGCTGGACCGACTGACCAAACCCCAGGGCAGTTTAGGCCGCCTGGAAGAATTGGCCGTGCAGTACTGTGCGATTACGGGAGAGCGCAAACCAGCAGTTCCCCGGGCGATGGTCGTGACCTTTGCCGCCGACCATGGCGTGGTGGAGGAAGGGGTCAGTGCCTATCCGCGGGATGTGACCGCGCAGATGGTCTTGAACTTTCTCCGAGGCGGTGCGGGGGTCAATGTCCTGGCTCGGCATGCGGACGTCGAGGTCCGTGTTGTCGACATCGGGGTGGCGCATGACTTCGGACCGATCCCTGGGCTCCTGCACCGGAAGTTGATGATGGGCACCAGAAATATGCTGCGTGCTCCGGCCATGGACCGGACCACGGCAGAAGAAGCGATCAGGATCGGCATTGAGCTCGCCACTGACGCTGTTCAGCAAGGATTTGGTCTCATCGGCACCGGCGAGATGGGCATCGGGAATACGACGGCAAGCGCGGCAATTGCCGCTGTGATGACCGGCGTGATGGTGAAGGAAGCGACCGGTTTGGGAACCGGCATCGATGAGCAAGGCCTGGCTCGAAAAATATCTGTGATCGAGCGGTCACTGGCCACTCATCACCCGGATCCGTGCGATGCGTTGGATGTTCTCTCCAAAGTCGGTGGCCTTGAGATTGCCGGGATGGCGGGAGTGATGTTGGGCAGCGCAGCTGCTCGTGTGCCCGTCGTCCTGGATGGATTCATCGCCGGCGCTGCCGCGTTAATCGCGGTGGGATTGCAGCCTCGCTGTCGCCAGTACATGATCGCCTCTCACCGGTCCGTCGAGCGGGGCCATCGCGTGCTTCTGGACAGCCTGCAATTGAAACCGCTGTTCGATCTCGATCTACGCTTGGGAGAGGGAACGGGGGCTTGTCTAGGAATAGGACTGGTCCGGGCGGCGATCAAAATATTGACCGAAATGGCCACCTTTGACGAAGCCGGAGTTTCGGGACGGAACGCGTGACGACTCAGCTCAAACCATTGATTTGTGCCTGGCAGTTCTTGACGGCGATCCCTGTGAGCAGGGATCACCATGATCCGGCTCCCGTCGAATTGGCCGGGTCGATGTTGTGGTATCCCTTCGTCGGCATCCTTCTTGGCGGACTCCTTGCCGTAACGGATTTGGTGATCGCGCGATGGCTGCCGCACGAAACCGTCGCGGCGTTGCTGATTCTCGTACTTGTCGCCATCACTCGAGGCCTTCATCAAGACGGCCTTGCCGACACCTTTGATGGCTTGGCCGGAGGGCGCACGCCATCCGATCGTCTCAGCATTATGCGGGACCCCCGCATCGGTGCGATTGGGGCGACCGGCTTGTTTCTCTCGTTGATCTTACGGTACGCCGCGATCGTCTCTCTGCCGGAGGCACTGAGGTCTCCCGTTCTCTTCTGTATGCCTGCCATCGGACGATGGGGCATGGTCGTCGGGGCTTATGGCGCTCCCTATGCAAGGGCAGAGGGGGGCTTGGCTGCGCCGTTTCTTGCACACCTCTCCGCCAGGCATGTCCTTGGCGCAACGGTCGTCGTTCTGGGTCTGATGGTCTGGTGTTTGGGAGCCGTCCCCGCAGTGGTGGCCTTGTCGATCGCGGGTCTGTTCAGCCGTCTCGCCACGGTCTTCTGCCGTCACTTTTTTGGCGGCATCACAGGGGATACGCTCGGAGCCACCAACGAGCTCATCGAAATCAGTTTCTTGCTCATCATGCCCTCGCTCCTGACGTGGTCATGACTCCAATGGAAGTGGTGGCGGCCTGTGCGCTTGATGCCGCGATCGGCGATCCGCGGGTTTTGCCCCACCCCGTGCGGTGGATGGGAAGCTTCATCGCATACGTGCATGGGCAGGTCCGCAGCTCCCGCCTGCGGCCTCGTGCTCTTCGTGCCGCCGGCGCTCTTCTGGCGCTGGGCCTGCCTGTGACGGCCTACATGTTTGGCTGGGCATCGATCGCAGCAGGAACGGCGATTCATGACTGGGTCGGGCAGGGTATCGGGATCTGTTTGGCTTCGACGACCCTGGCCTGGAGAGACTTGATCGATCATGTCAGGGCGGTGTCAGCGGCGTTGAAAGCCGGATCGTTGGAGCGGGCACGGCAAACGGTCGGATTGATCGTCGGTCGAGACACTGGTCACCTGTCCGAAGAAGATGTCGTCAGAGCCGCAGTGGAAACCACGGCGGAAAGTGCATGCGATGGCGTCATTGCACCGTTCTTGTTTCTCGTCATCGGCGGTGCCCCTCTGGCGTTGGCGTACAAGGCCGTCTCAACCCTCGACTCGATGGTGGGGCATCGAGAGGAGGAATATCGTGATTTTGGATGGGCCTCGGCCAGGCTCGACGATCTCGCCAATTGGATTCCGGCACGCCTCACGGCCTGGTTAATTGCTGTGGCCTCTGGGCTCGTCTTCTTCAGTGCGAAGGCCATGAAACGAAGTGGCGTCATCTTGCTGCGGGATGGGCACAAACATCCGAGTCCAAACAGCGGAAGGCCTGAAGCGGCAATGGCCGGCGCGTTGGGGGTCCAGCTTGGAGGCGTCAACTATTACGGTGGTCGTCGTGCCGAGCGGCCCGTTCTTGGCGATGCGGAGGGGGTCTTGTCAATGAGACATGTCGATCGAGCCGCCTCCATCATGACCGTCGCGTATCTGATCGCCATCGTGGGATTGGTGAGGTTTCTGTGGCGGTGAATCATACACCGGTGCATGGCGGCAATGTCCACGCCGCTGCCCGTGAATTGCGCAGGCCTATCGGATCGATTCTTGACTTCAGTGCGAGCATCAATCCGCTCGGACCCTCACCTAGGGCGGTTCGAGCGTTGAGAAATCCCGCCCAGCTCGTTCTGCACTATCCCGATCCCGATTGCGTCAGTCTCAAACAGGCGATTAAGGACCGATGGCACATTGCCGCGAATCGAATTGTGGTCGGAAATGGTTCCACCGAACTAATCGATCTCATCCCGCGTGCATTATCGATTCGCTTCGCCGTGATCGTGGGGCCGACGTATACGGAATACGCGCGTGCCGTAGCTCGTGCCGGTGGCAGAACCAGCTTGATTCTGGCGAAACAAGAAGAAGACTACCGTCCTCCGCTCGAAAAGGTGCTCGATCGATTGTCGAGGCAGCGGCGGTCCAGACCGGCGATCGATGCCGTCTTCATTTGTCATCCGAATAGCCCCACAGGCCAGACCTGCCGTCCGAAGGAGCTCCAGACGCTCCTTGCTGTCGCTGATCGATGCGGATCCTGGGTCATCGTGGACGAGTCGTTCATCGAGTACTGCAACAGGCTGAGTTGCCTGCCGCAGCTACTTTCTCACTCGCGCCTCATCATCCTTCGCAGTTTTACCAAGTTCTATGGATTGCCAGGACTCAGGATCGGGTGCAGCATGTCCTCGCCCACTGTAGCGGCCTTGTTGAGAAGGCACCAGCCGCCCTGGTCCGTCAATGCGGTGGCGCAGCGGGCCGCCGAAGCTGCAATCTCAGACGCGGGCCACGCACGGCGTTGTCTCGCCTATTTGCAACGGGAACGGGCGCGGATGAGCACAGCGTTATCGTTGCTTGAGGGGCTTACGGTGATTCCGTCTTCCACCAATTTTCTCCTGATCGAGCTGCCGAAGCCATTTAGGTCCGCGGCGATCACAGCGAAGCTACGACGACGGGGCCTGCTGATCCGCGACTGTTCCTCCGTCGAAGGCTGTACCACGCAAACGGTTCGCGTTGCTGTGCGAGCGAGACGGGACAACGATCGGCTCCTCACAGCATTGCGTGAGATGCTACGGCGCTGATAGGACAGACATGGCACGAAGAGAGCGCATCAGCTATCGAATCGAGGGGGAAACATTAATCATCGATTTGAAGAACATCCATCGGGTCATCTCGTCCGCTCCGCGAGGCGGAGGCATCGGGCGAGCGCGTTCAATTCTCAATCATCAGGTTCCTGCCAACCCTTCGACGCGCAAGCATTCCATCGCGAGAAGTTGGGGCGATCCGGCACGATACCTCGGCCGGTTGGCCATACGACTGAAGGCCAGAATGCCGGTGATCGGCCTCATGACGGCGGTTCCGATGAAACAGCTTGTTGTCGACCGTGAACAATGCGGTCCGGTCTGGGTCGAATGTTATTGTACGGTCGGTGTGACCAATGCGGTGCGGGCAGGAGAACCGCTCTTGCCCATGCGACGCATGGATGCTGATGATGCAGGCACGATCAATATCATCCTGATCACGAACGCGACGTTGACCACAACGGCATTGGTGGGGGCAGTGCAAGTCGCGACAGAAAGTAAGACCGGCACATTGATCAAGAACAAGGTCCAGAGCACTGCCCACGCGTCGTTACTGGCCACAGGGACGGGGACCGATGCCGTGGTCATCGCGAGTAGCCTTGGGGGCCGCTATCGGATGGCCTATAGCGGGACGCATACCGAGATTGGAGCGATGATCGGACGGGTGGTGACCCGTTGTGTGCAGGAAGGCCTCACCCGCTCTACCCGCTGGTGTTCCCGCTCGCTCATCTCAGGCTGATCAACCTCACGCCTCCTGCTGAGACCCGCTCTTCAGCTCTCTCTTCCACTTCGGTATGTGTGTTTCTCCGGCCCACAGGCCTCTTCGGAAGTCGCCACCTGCTACATTTTTCATCGGTTTGACGAAACGATCAGCACGATGGACAACCGAACGAAAGACCAATCGATGCACCAGTGGCCAATTTTTGCCCAAACGGCATCATTTTGTCGCAACCGGAACAATCATGCGACGAACGAGGAAGAACGATGTTCCTGTGTAGAGTACGTAAATCTCTGAAAGGCCACGTGTTTTGTGTTCGGTGTTCACGTAACTGTGCCTCAAGCGCGAATAAGCACAACCTTTGCAAAGTGGGGCGCAGGCTTTGAAAGAATGTGTGTGTCGCGAACTGCGTGCGTCGACGTCATTGCGTGCAAGAAAACAGTTATTGCTAGGTGACGAACGAGAAGGATGAGAAAAGGAACGAAGAATCCGGTCAAGTGACATCACGAAGGAGGATGGGTATGAACGCGACATGGTGGAATTGGCGGATGGCGGGCGGAATTGCGGCGATGGCTCTACTGTGTCACGCGAGCCCGGTACTTGCGGCCAACGAGGCCGAAGTGGCGGAACACTTGATCGATCTCGTGAAGATCGGCCGTGGCGTCCTGTCGGAGCAGATGGGCAATATCAACGATCCCTCGAAGGCCAACAAGGGCTTTACCGGCGATTACGTGGCTGGTCAGGTCATCGAGCGGTTCAAGAAAAAGACCAAGATCGACTTGAGAATCCCCAATGCCGTTCCTCAGGCTCCTCTGTATCTCGCCTTGGTCGAGGCCGAAAAAGAAGTGGTGGATGAGTCTCAGCCGGTGATCAACAGACCTGGTATCGGCTTCAAGGGTTTCATTCCAGCCGTTTTTGCCCGCAAGACCGGAGAAAATTTCTATAAGAAGACCGGCGTGAAGCTGAAACTCACCGGAATCGACTATCGCAACGTCAACAACCGGCCGGACGATTTCGAGGCCGAGGTGCTTCGGATGTTCAGTGACCCCCGTCATCCCAAGGGTCAGACCTATGTGCGCAACACGGTACTCGATGGGCGACCGGTACTGCGTATGATGGACCCGGAATATGCGGCGGCCTCCTGTTTGGCATGCCACGGTGCGCCGAAGGGCGGCAAGGACATTACGGGCGGTCACAAAGAGGGTTGGAAAGAAGGGGACCTCGCCGGCGCCATCAGCGTCGTGCTTCCCCTGAAGTAATCAGGTTGACATAGATTTTGGGACATCATTCATAACCAAGGAGAGAAACGATGAGCAAGATTGTTGTCGTGGACGATTCCTACGCCGAGTTGCAAGTGATTGAAGGGGTGTTGAAAGGCGCAAACCATACGGTCGTGTCCTTTCCGAATACCGAGAAACTCGAAGACAAGGTCATCGGTGAAAAGCCGGATTTGATCGTGATGGACGTCGTCATGCCGGGCCGCAACGGCTTCCAGGCCTGCCGCGATCTGAAGAACGACGACCGGACCAAGAACATTCCCATCATCCTCTGTACTTCCAAAGGCAACGAAAGCGACAAGTTCTGGGGCCAGCAGCAGGGCGCCAATGCACATATCGTCAAGCCATTCAAGGGCGAGGAACTGCTCGCCGCGGTGAAACGGGTGTTGGGATAACCGCCATGGCTGCCGCGCAAAGCGCAACCTCTCTCGTGACCTCGAAGGCAGACACCGTGATGCCCGGTCAAGGCACTGCTGCCTCAACAGGGGGCACAGGGACCATGCGGGCAGCGATCGTGTCGTTGGGAGGGGAACTGTTCACGATCGACCTGCAGAACGTGCGGGAAGTGTTCGTCGTGGAATCCATCACGCCGGTCCCCGGCATGCCGGCCGGGCTTGTCGGCGTCACGAACCTTCGCGGATCGGTCGTTCCCTTGCTCGATTTGCGGCAGATGATTGGGCTCGCCGCCGAGAACGCCCTCAAGTATGCCGTTGTCATCAAGCACGGCAACTGGCAAGTCGGGGTCTTGGTGGATACGGTTCCCGAGATTCGCACCCTCTCGAAGGATCAATTTTTACCGGCTCCGGTCGGCACAGGGGACGGGGGGAATCCCTTCGTATCGACCGTCGTGAACCTGGAAGACCGGCTGCGTGGCGTATTGGAGACGTCTGTCGTTCTTTCTCATTTCGAGGGAACAGGCTGAAAGAAAGATCATCAAGACAGGGTGTGAGACGTATGGCTCGATCGTAACGCGAGCGAGAAGGAGGAGGTTCCCATGTTGAGGCTTAACTTTTTTCGGTGGTTTGAAAACTTAAAGACGCAAGCCAAGCTGCTGACGGTGTTCGGCTTGGTCGGCGTGATCATTGCCGCGATGGCCGGCGTGGGCATCGTGACCAACGGCCGTTTGTCCACCCAAGCGGAAACAGTGTACGTGGACTATACGGTTCCGTTGACCGAATTCAACCAGCTCCTCTTCAACGTCAACCGCTACCACGAATCGCTGGTCGACGTTTCAAGAACGCCGCGCGCCTCGGACTTCGAAATCGAGTTGAAGGATATCGCGCCGTACCGTGCAGAAATCGAACGCCTGATCGCCGGCTATAAGAAGACGACACTGCGGACGTCGAGCGCGGGTCGTGATGAAGCGAAGGACCTGGCGGAATTGGAGACTGCGCTCAACGAGTTCTTTAGTCAGGGTGATGCCGCGATCAACACGATCAAAGAGAGTTTCGAAAACAAGTCGTTGTCGTCTGCTCAGGCCTTGGCCATGCGGGAATTGGGCGCTCTCGCCATTACGGTGAGCTTGAGCCCTGCGTTCGAAAAGGTCACGCAGCGCCACGCCGAACAGATCAAGACCATGTCCGAAGTCGCCAAAGACCTCTCGGATGAAGCGAAAACCATGGCCTCTAACGCGACCCTCATCCTGGTCGTCGGCGGTCTCGCCGCCGTGCTGTTGGGTTTGGCCCTCGGGTACTGGGTGGCCCACAAGCTGTCCCTGGGTATCGGAATGGTGGCGAGCGTTGCGCAGCAAGCTGCGAGCGGCAACTATCAGGCCCGCGCCAAGATCACGTCGAAGGACGAGCTGGGCCAGATGGCCAGCTCGTTCAATACCATGTTGGACCGCATTACGGCACTGGTGACGTCGGAAGGTGAACGCGACGAGATGCAGAAGCGGTTGATGAACTTCCTCGTGCTGGTGTCCGACGTCGGTAAGGGCGACCTTACGAAGCGCGGTGAAGTCACGGCAGACATGTTCGGAAACCTGGCGGACGGTTTCAACCTCATGATCGCCCGGTTCGGACAACTGCTCAAACAGGTCCGCGAGGCGGCCGAACGCGTCAACAAGTCAGCTGGTACCTTGCGCGACAGTGCAGGTCAGATGGCCGGTACTGCCAAGCACCAAGCCGACGAATCGGTCAAGACGCTCACCGCCGTCGAGCAGCTGGCGGCCCAGATGCGCCAAGTCGCGGAAACCGCCGGTGCGTCGTCTGAATCCGCCAAGCAAGTGTTGCAAGCGACGGAACGTGGCCGTGTCGCGGTGCAGGAAACGGTGCAGGACATGCAGAGCATCCGTTCAGCGGTGCAGCGCATGTCGAAGCAGGTCAAGGGCCTGGGCGACCGGTCATTGGAAATTTCACAAATCGTGTCGACGATTCGAGACATCGCGAATCAAACCAACTTGCTCGCGCTGAACGCCGCCATCGAGGCGGCCGGCGCCGGTGAGGCCGGAGCGCGATTCGCAGTCGTCGCCGACCAGGTGCGAAAACTGGCCGAAAGCTCGACGCAAGCGACAAGAGAAATCGCGGATCTCGTGAAAGTGATTCAAACGGAAACCCAGGACGCGGTGGTCGCCATGGAACAGGAAACCCAGGCGGTGGAAGCGGGATCGGCTTCCGCGCTGCGTACCGGTGAGGTGTTCAACGAAATTTCAGGCATCGCGCAACGCTCCGCTGAATTGGCACAAACCATCGCCAGCTCCGCGGCGACGCAAACGGCCTCCACGGATCAGGTGGGCCGCTCGATTAAGGACTTCACCGGCGGTGCCGTCGCGACGCAAAAAGCCACCGATGCGGCGCGGTTGACCGTCGAAGACATGGCCAAACTCGCCGATGGTCTGTCGGCGTCAGTCGCGCAGTTCAAGCTGGCCTAAGGTGAGGATGTTGCAACAGCCCTCCAGCGGCGTTCTCGCATCGTTCAAGGCCTCAACGTACCGAACAGAGTACGCCTCGGCCTTTCGCTCGCTGCGGCCTTGCTGGAAGGGCTGTTTCACCATCCTCTCGTAAGCGTCTTAGGTCTGAGTCCGTCGCATCGAACGGAAGCGCCGGGTCAGAAAGGATAGGATGAGCTCCGAACTGGACCGCCAGGGCCTCCTCGATATTTTCGTCATGGAAGCGGCCGAAGCGTTGGCCGCACTTTCTGCAGCCGTCAACCCTCCGGGCGATGCGCTGCCCAGTCCTCAGGAACTTCAAAACCAGTATGTCTGGGCGCACAAAGTTCGAGGCGCCTCCGGTATTTATGGCTTCAACGGTCTCTCCCTTCTGGGAGAACTGCTGGAAACCACGCTGGAGCAGTCCACCACCATCGATCCGTCGCTTTGGCTGAAGACGGTCGGGGTTCTGCGTGGCATGGTGGAGGCATTTCAATCCCAGCTCGAGGTCGTCAAACAGGGCGGCAACGAGGATCCGGCGATCAGCGCTCACTGGAAAAAGGAAGTGGCCGGGTTGCTACCCACCGCTCCCTCCTCGGCGGGCGAGAGCGAGCAGTTGTCCCCGGATTATCTGGTCCCTACGATCGATGCGGAAGTCTTGTCCTATTTCGCGCCGGAAGCCGATGAATATCTCCAGACTCTAGAAGTGTTGACCAATCGCTTGAGAGAGAATCCAAGCGATGCCGAAACGGTCCAGTTGCTCTACCGCACTGCCCACACGCTCAAAGGCTCCGCACACACCATCGGGTTCAAGGTGATTGGGGATATTGCCCATCCGGTCGAAGCCTGCATGATCGCGGTGCGCGACGGCAGGATTCCCGTGTCGTCCTCGCTACTCTCGACCATCGGGGAAGCCGTCAGTCTGATCAGGCTGTTGATGAAGCGGGACGACGGCAAGCTCGAGCAATTGCGACATGATGTGCCCGACGTCACTCACACCTTGCAGCATATTCAAGAGGGGCGATCGGTCGGTGTGCCGGCTCCGGCTCCGGCTGCCGCGGCGGCCCCCGAGCCGCCAACGGTCCAGGTCGCAACGGCTGTGCTCGAGCCGCCCTCGGAGGCCAGTGCCGCGGCCGCGCCGATGTCGTTGACGGACGAATACCTGATGCCGCAGTTGGATCCGGAAGTGCTGTCGTACTTCGCGCCGGAAGCGCAGGAGTATTTGGAAAGCCTGGAGGCCCAGTTGCTGCGGCTCGAGAAAGAACCGCAAAATCCGGATCTGATTAATCAACTGTTCCGGACGGCGCATACCCTCAAAGGATCCGCCTATACCGTCGGATTCCAGTCGATCGGCGACCTCACCCATTATATTGAAGACTTCATGGGTGCGGTGCGCGAAGGCCGAGTCAAGGTACAGCCCGGTCACACGGACGTGTTGCTGCGTTCGGTGGACGTCGTGCGCCTGCTCATGCGCCGCGATCCGACCTTGACGGGAACCGTTAGGCAGCGATTCGCCGCGGCGATGAAAGGGCTCAAGCAGCTGGAGCAGACCTCCATGGTGGTTGAAACGGTCGCGAAGACGGCGCCGGTTCAGCCGGTTCCCGAACCGGCCGTCGTCGAAGAGAAAAATCAGGCTGAGGCTGAGCCGACCAAGGCTAAGGACACGGGCGCCACCGAAGACCGCGAAGTCATTCGGGTCAGCCGTGATCGACTCGAGCGCCTCCTGAATCTCGTCGGCGAGTTGGTCATCGGCCGTGGACGGCTCGAGCAACGCCTCAGCGTGCTGGAGCAGTTGTCACAACAAGTATTAGCCTGCCGGGTCCGATTGATCGATTCGGTGCGGTCCTTCGAAGAAAAACACACCTTCACACTGCCTACGTCCACTGGCGGGACAGATCAGGGAAAAGGCGCCGCCGGAGCCGCCCTGTTCCAAGGGTTGAGCGATTTCGGCAGCCTCGAGTTCGACAAATACGACGATTTCAACATCCTCGCTCGGAGGATCAGTGAGGTCACGGCCGACATCTCCGAATCGATGACGCAGTTGAGCACCTCTATCCGTCGGTCGCATGAAGACATGAGTCAGCTCCAGCAACTCACGCTCGGCATGCGGGACGAAATTGCCCGCGCCCGCATGGTGCCCATCGGCACGCCGTTCACCCGTTTCCGCCGGGCCACACGTGAGATGGCCAGAGCGACGGGGAAAGAAGTGACCTTGGTTACGTCCGGTGAACATACCGAAGTGGACACGGGTGTCGTCGAGCGACTGGTGGATCCGTTGGTGCACTTGGTGCGCAACGCCGTTTACCATGGCATCGAGCTGGCGGCCCTGCGCGTCTCGAAGGGAAAGCCCGCGGCCGGGACGATCTATCTCCACGCCTCGCATCGCGGCAACGCGGTTCTGATCGAGGTGGAAGACGACGGGGCCGGACTCGATATCGAAAAGATCCGCGCCAAGGCTGTCGAGCGTGGATTGGTCCGCTCGGACATCGCCAAGAACATGCCCGAGGCCGAGGCCATCAAATTCATCTTCCTACCTGGGTTCTCCACGGCCGAACAGGTCGGCGATCAAGCCGGCCGAGGGGTCGGCATGGATGTGGTCAAGCGAGTCATCGAAAGCATGAATGGTCACATCGACGTCGAATCCGTGCGGGGAGTGGGCACGAAGTTCACCATGCACCTGCCGCTGACCCTCCTCATCGCGACCGCGCTGATGGTACGGTGCGGTGAAGAACGCTACGGCATTCCTCTGCCGAGCGTGCGTGAGGTGACCATGCTCACTTCCGGCTCCCTACAGCAGATGGGCGACCGCTCAATGCTGCACATCGGCGATGAAGCCATCGATGTTCAGCCGTTAGAGCAATTGATGTATAGAAACAGCTCGGGGCGGGTAGAAATCGGGAAACCGGTCGTCATTGTGCGCACAGGCACCGGTCCTATCGGCCTCGCGGTTGACGAGCTGCTCGGTCGCCAGGAAATCGTCATCAAGCCTATTGGAGCGCTCAAGTCCTTGGAGCGGTCGAGCTTCGGCGGTGCCACGATCGATCCTGAAGGCCGCGTCGTCCTCGTCCTCGATCCAGCCCGACTGGGCTCGGGCGGTGAGAAAGCGGCGCCCTTGGAAACGTCGACCGAGACGGCGATCGGCGTTCGGACCGACACGCCGTTCGAGGAAGCGCCGGCTCTACCGGCTGTGGAGCAAAAGATTCTGCTGATCGACGACTCCTTGAGCATCAGAAAGTTCGTGGGACGCATGCTTGAAACGGCTGGCTATGAAGTCGATACCGCGGTGGATGGAGAAGAAGGGCTACGCAAAGCCTCCGCAAAGAACTACCGACTGATCCTCACGGACCTCGAAATGCCGAAATTGAACGGCTACGAAGTCATCCAGGCATTGCGCAGCAGGTCTCAAACGCAACAGACGCCGATCATTGTCATGACCACTCGCGCCGGTGACAAGCACCGCCAAATGGCGTTGAACGTCGGTGCCAGCTCGTACATCGCCAAGCCCGTGGAAGAACGGGCGCTGATTCAAGAACTGGAACGGTGGATTGGACAGGAATCGCCTGCGCGGAAAGCGTAAAGGTCCAGGGGTTGTTGAGGAAGAGTCCGGTGCACCGGCAATGGCGTTGAGATTCGAATGAGTTTGAGAGGCCATCATAAGGTAACGACTGCCGTTGTGGAGACGGCCAGCCTGCTGGTCGTGCGCTTCGGCAAGCAGTGGTGCGCCGTGCCCTCTCAGGGCGTCCGTGGCGTGCTGACCCCGCAGGAAGCCGGCAAGACCGGCCCGGTCACGTTTGTCGGCGTGACGTACGAGGATATCGATTTGGCCGGCCGGTTGGGCAGCGCTCTCAATTCCTCCAATTCAGACATGCGGGTGGTCCTCTACTCGAACGGTCAGACCCACGGTGCGGTACGCGTTGAAGAAGTGATCGGCATGATCGAGGCCCAACGCGAGGATTGCCGGCCGCTCCCGTCGCACTTCCAGCAGGAAGAGCGCACCTGGATCTCGGGGACGACGATTTATCGGGATCATCTGGTGCTGATTCTCAGTTCGGAATGGGTCTTAGGCGAGCTCGGAGAGGTCGTCGCTGGCGGCGTCGGCCCTCACGCGCTTTCAGCTTCGTAGGTGCAGCATGTTACGTGCAAGCCGGCAACAGGGACAGGCGGTCACTGCAAAGCGATCGTGGAACGTCGTGGTGTTTTCGGTCGGCGGAAAAAAACTGGCGGCACGCACCGAGGACGTCGGCGGTGTCGCGCCATGGATTGATCCGGTGCCGGTTCCCAGCCGTACTCCGTTTGTCGGAGCCATGCTCAAACGCGAAAGGGATGTGATGCCGGTTTATGATCTGGCGACGCGGCTCAGCCGGGAGCCAGAAGGCGATCCGTTGTTGTGTTTGGTCGCGCGACATGTTGACGGTCCGATGGCGATTTGCATCGATGGAATCATTCCCTCCCTGCACAATGTGGATGTGGCGCACATCGTGCCGAGCACGCGCCTGGACCTCGAAACGTTGGGCAGTTTTACTGATGAAGGACAAGAGATCGACATCGTTGCACTTCAACGGCTGGGCCGCAGTCGCCAGGACCACCTCCGGTCATAAGGTGTTACAAGAAAGGACTGATACATGCCGAAGATCCTGGTCGCAGACGATAGCATTGCCGTTCGCAAGGTTGCCGAACGGCTGCTGACGGAGGCCGGGTTAGGCGTGACACTGGCGGCCAACGGTGAAGAAGCGTTGGCCTTCCTTGCCAAGGAAGTCCCCGACCTCATCGTGTCCGACGTCATCATGCCGGACAAGAGCGGGTACGAGGTCTGCGCGTTCGTTCGAGGACAGACTGCGCTGGCCAATACACCGGTGTTGCTGATCTCCGGCATCGTCAATGATGAAGTCACCAAGCAGGCGGAGTCGTGTCATGCCGACGGCGTCCTGAAAAAGCCGTTTCAAGGCACGTCGCTTAAAGACCGGGTGCTCGAGCTTCTCGGGAAGAAGCAACAGCCGCCTGCCCCAGCTCCGAAACCAGCCGCTCAGCCTGCGGCAGCGCCTGTCTCCGCTGCCAGCGCTCCCTCTCCAGGCGAGCCAATCGATCGTCAGACGCTCGAGAAGCTCAAACAGGTTGAAGCGGAGCTCGACAAAGAACGTCGGCAAACGGCGCAGTTGACTCAACGACTCTCTCTGCTCGAGGGCCAGGCAGGTCGGGTCAAAGAGCTGGAAGCTCAATCCGCCCGTATCAAAGAGCTCGAAGCACAGACAAGCCGGATCAAGGAGCTGGAAGCCCAGGCGGGACGACTCAAAGAGGCTGAAGCCCAGGCTGGACGCGTCAAAGAGCTCGAATCGCTGCTGGCCCACGAGCGCGAGCAGGTCGCACAGGCGAAAAAAGTTGCCGCGGAATTACCCGCGATGACCCAACGTCTCAAAGAGGCGGAAGCGCTCCTGAAGAGCGAGCGAGAACAGGCGGGGCAGTTCAAGAAAGCCGCCGCGGACTTGCAAAGTCAAGCTGCTCGCACTCAGGAACTGGAGGGAGCTTTGCAGAAGGAACGGGCGCTGGTGGCTCAGCAGACGCAGCGCATCAACGAGCTGCAGAAATCCCTTGGACGGGTTCAAGAGCTAGAGGCTGCATTGAATGCCGAGCGGCAAGCGGCGACGCAGCTGGTTCAACAGATGACGGCAATGGAGAAGGCGGTGAGTCGCTCCCACGAGTTGGCACAGCAATACTCTCGTGAACAACAACGGGTCGAGGAGCTCACCCGTCGGTTGGCCGACACCGAGAGCGGCGGCGGGGGAAAGGCCAAGGAGATTCAGCAGCTCTTGGAAGCCGAGCGTGAACGCAACGCGGTTCTTGCCCGTCGGGTCTCCGAAACGGAAATGGCCGCGCAGCAAGCCACCAAACGATTCGAGGAAATGGCAAAAAAGTTGGGCGAGATTGCAGGCCTGGCATCCCAGCTCGGGGGCGGGTCCAAGCGGGCCTGACGCGTCTGCACTCGTCCGGCTCAGGCGGACCTCGATGTCAAACGCCGGTGATTCTCCCTTGCACACCCGCAGACGATTGACCGCTCAGCGCATCGACTTGTCGGTGAGATGCCGCGGTGAGGGAGTGAAGGCATGTCGGGCGACACATCAGATGAATTTCAAAAGGAGCTCGTCGATCTCTTTGTCCAGGAGGCGCACGAATGGCTTCAGAACATTCATGTGGCGCTCGACGAGTTACAGCAAGGGCCGCCAGCTGAGCGACACGCTGCGCTGATCGGAACCCTCACTGCTGGCGTCACCAACCTTGGCGGTTCCGCCGCCACTATCAATCTTCCCGACGTCGAAAAGGCCAGCTTCGCGGCCCTGCCCTTCATCGAAGCGATCAAGGATCCGACCAAATCCTTTTCCGTGCAGGATTTTCTCTCGCTCTGTAAACAGCTCGGACAGATCCATACGGCATTGACGAACGCGACGGGCGTCTCCTTCGATTCGGAGGCCGACACCGAAGTCGTGGAGGCCGCTCCCGTCGTGTCGCCGACCGAATTTCTGGATACCCTGCGCACCCTCCAGTCGAAGCAAGCACCGCCGCCCGGTCCTATGGAACGAAATCTGATCAAGACCCTCATCGATCAGATGGAAGGTCAAGTGCAGGCGGGCGTTCAACAGGTCGGTGTCGATGTCATCCAGGGATACCTCGACCGCATGGCAGCTTCCGAGGATGCCTTTGTGCAGGTGATTGACGCGCAGATGCCCGGCTTGACGGCAAAACTCGCCGCCTTGGCCGACGAGGCTGCACTGTCCAGCGAAGCCTTGGATGCGTCTCTTCAAGAGGTGGCGCAGCTTCGCACGGAAGCGCAGCAGGTCAATGTGACACCGGCCATGACGTTTTTCGGCGGATTACAGAGCTTCCTGTCGGTTGTCTCGCAGCACCACGTGCGGCTCGCGGGAGTCCGAGTGCAAGCCGTCGTCGGCCGGCTGGACGCGATCCGCGAGTTGATTCATCAGTGGGTGGAACGCGGCAGAGCCGAGCGAACGGCAATTGGGGAAGCGCTGCCCGCGCGATGAGGCACGAGCCCCACTCAGCCTTGACATGCCTTCCAGCCGATTGCATGCTGAAGTGAGGTCGATTACGTTTTCCGATAGGGCGGCACGCATACATGGAAGAACGACGAGCGACAGACGTGTACCGGCGGGCTGAACAGGAGCTGACGGCGTTGGCCTCGGCAGTCCAGCGCCAGGATCCGCTTGAAATCGGTGAGTTATCAGAGCTGGCCAATGAGATTGCCGATTCGATCGGCCGGAATGATCAACTCGTCGTACAGGCGTTGGCCGGTCCCAGCGGGTCCACCTTGATCACGAATCTGGTCAATGTGAGCATCTTGGCGACGAAGGTCGGTTCCGGCCTGGGCTACTATGGACAGGAGCTTCAGCGACTGACGCTGGCCGGACTCGTCCATGACATCGGATTGTTTGCCGTTCCTCAATCTGTGGTCACGAAGTCCGGACGCTTGACGCATGAGGAACGGACGTTGATCGAGCAGCATCCGGAGTTAGGCTATCAGTTGGTCCGCAGGGTGGGGGCCGAGTGGGAGTGGTTGGCGCAGGTCGTCCGTCAGGCTCACGAACGATGGAACGGACGTGGCTATCCCAACCGGCTCAAGGGCCGCGACATCCAGGAGATGGCCCAGATTATCGGCGCGGTAGACGTGTTCGATGCGTTGGTCACGCCCCGTCCCTATCGCCGCCGCTTCTTCCCTCATGAGGCCGTGCGCGAGCTGCTGGTTGCCGAACGGTCGGCGTTCCCACGAGAAATTGTGAAAGCATTGGTTGAACAATTATCTGCATACCCGCTAGGAACCTTGGTGCGGCTGACGACGGGTGAAGTAGGAACGGTGGTTGGCATCAACGTGCAATTTCCGCTTCGTCCCGTCGTGGCGGTCGAGAGCGAGGGCAGCGGACAGGAGAAACGGGAAATTGACCTCAGCCTGTCACCGCTCGTCTCCATTATAGAGACCGTCGAGTCCCCGGATATGGCCCGCGTCTCGTTTGCCCCCGCGCTATCTTCAGAACGGCGATTGAAGCAGGTGCCGACCGTCTCCGATCAATTTGCCTCATTGCTGGAAAATCTGGATGCGTTGGCCAGTGCGATCCAAGGCGTAGTCGAGTCCCGTTCCGTGACGGCGGGTCCGGATCCCGGTGACCCTGGACTGTCGTCCGACAGCTGGAGTGCAAGCCGTTCGAACGCTCAAGAAGCCGTTGATGTCAGTTTCGAGAAAGAGGTGATCGGCCTGTTCGCGCTGGAGGCGCACGAGTGGCTCGCACAGATTCATTCGGCCGTGAAGAGGCTCGGTGAAGGAGCCAATGGGATCGCCAAGCCAAAGCTCTACGGGATCATGCTGCAGGGACTTACCAATCTCGCGCGGTCCGCAGCCACCGTGCATCTCACGTCGATTGAAGAAATGGCCTTAAAGCTGCTGCCCACCCTTCACGATGTCGGACGCCAGGACCCGCGGGCGATGGACGCGGCGTTAGCCGCGCTGCGGACCGGACTGCAGCGGCTCAGCGCGGCGGTGCGTTATGCGGAGGGAAATGCGCCGACGGCAGAGGCTCCAGAATCCTTCGAAGCGCCAGACGCTCCGATGTTGCAGGCGGAGCCGCCGGTGGCCTCAATGCGGATCACGTCCGGCGTGTCGTTGCTGACCGCCTTGCGCGACCTTCAACACGTCAGGTCACGATCCGTTCAACCGGCTCGCGACGTGCTTGATGCTGTCATTCTTCGGGCGGAGCAGGAGGGTGCTGGTATTACTGTGGACGGGATCCGGCGCATCCTGGACGACCTCGATCAAATGGACGAGCGATTCGTCGGTGAGGTCAACCGGCGGATTCCGGTCATGAGCCGAATCCTTGCGGACCTGCGGAGGGTGGGGACGGCGGACTTTGTCACGTCTTCGCAGCTGGCTCCCATTATTGAACAGGTTGAAGCACTCCATGCTGCCGCAGAGACTGTGCAAGCCGGGATGATTACGATGTTCCTACAAGGCCTTCGATCGTTTTTGATGGTGGCGGCTTACCGGAAACATGCCACACTGGGCCAACGGCTCGCGGCCGTCGATAACCGCATTCAAGCGTTGGTGCCCATGGCCGAACAATGGGTCAGCATCGGACGCGTCGAACGGGCGGCGATCGCAGAAATCCTTCCGGTCAACTGACCTCGTCCGTCGCCTACGACTGTCCTGAAACCCCTCATCCGCTCGTTGCTTCCAGCACTTAACCGTCCGCCATCCCCTAGGCCTCTGGCCGCGGCGCTAGGCTCGACCTAGTGTCCTCCTCAGGTGCGTGAGGAGGGGCCCGTGCTATTGTCAACAGAGTTCTCCATGGAGTGGTCGATGTTGTCCATTCACCCTTGAGGAGGTGTCACATGGCAAGCACTCGATGCCGGTTGTTGACGCTTGTGAGCCTCGCGACCAGTGTCCTTACCGGCTGCACCATTACGGGTACCATTCAAGAAATTTTTGATACGACAACAAACGTGACTGTCTCGACTTCCGGTCGGACGTGGTGGAATGAAGATGGCCTTCTGAAGTCAGAACACAAGGCCATCGCATTTGCGGCGTACAATCAGTCGAATTTGGAACAAGACCTCGCGAAAGGCCGCGGAGAGTACCTTGCGTCTTTGAGTTCCTTATTGGGCGTGAGTGAAAGCGGCAGATCGGCTTTCGCGGTTGGCGCGCAAAGCCAATTTCAGTCCTTGATGCTCGTCGATGATGGGACGCGCCTCCAGTACCTCCGCGCACTTGCCGAATGAAGAGCGGTTGATCCTCTCGCCGATCGCAACTCGCCTGCGATTGGCCCTACCCAGCGTCATGATCAGCAGCCATGCCCGCGGCCGCGAACAATGCTATGATGCCGACCCGAT
>Ga0081455_10000897_pt1 | contig 38395 bp, 39 predicted proteins | sample TabmetS3T2R1_FD_70207 | JGI IMG/M metagenome (GOLD analysis project Ga0081455, IMG submission 70207) | Tabebuia heterophylla rhizosphere microbial communities from the University of Puerto Rico - S3T2R1 | ecosystem: Host-associated > Plants > Roots > Rhizosphere ... | reverse complement strand
GTGCTCACCGACAAGGTCGTGCTGGTCACCGGTGTCGCGAGAGGGTGCGGCCGGGTGCTGGCTGAGGCGTTCTCGGCGGAGGGCGCCAAAGTCGTGGGTTGTGACACGGATGTCGATGGCGGACGGGCGACGGCCACGACGGTACAGGCCGCGGGCGGGGCGATGATCTTCGTCGAGGCCGATGTCGCTGACGACACCGCCGTCAGAGACCTCGTCGCCACCGCAGTGCAGACCTACGGTGGTCTCGACTGTGCGGTGAACAACGCCGGCACCGAGGCGACCGGCCTGATCGCGGACTCCACCGATGATGTTTTCGACGAGCTCATCGCCGTCAACTTGAAGGGCCTGCTGTCCTGCCTGCGACACGAGATCGCGGCTATGCGTATACGAGGCGGCGGCTCGATTGTGAACATGTCCTCCGTTACCAGTGACATCACCGCCGTCCCGGCGAACGGCCTGTATGCCGCTACAAAGGGTGGTGTGAATGCGCTGACCAAGGCGGCCGCCGTTGAGGTGGCGAAGGACAACATCAGCGTGAACTCATTGGCCTTCGCCGCTATCGACATTCCGGGAGACATGATCTGGCGCTTTCTGGACAGCCAGGGCATCACGCCCGAGCAGCTCATGTCCGTGTTCCCCATCGGCCGGATGGGCAGTCCTGAGGAGCTCGTCGCCGCGGTGCGTTACCTCTGCTCGGACGACGCACGCTTCGTGACCGGCTCGATGCTCGTTCTCGACGGCGGGTACACAGCTCAGTAGTAAGAACAGCGCGATCACGTATCAGCGCGGGCGCCAGTACCACCATGTCGGAATCCCGCTAGTTTTGTGGATCGACACGTGCAATTGTCGTTACGTGCATGAAGATTTCGACCGCTGCTACCGAGCCGTTCAGTCCAAGGACGCGCGGTTCGACGGCTGGTTTGTCACCGCAGTGCTGACGACCAAGATCTACTGCCGGCCCAGCTGTCCGGCCCGATCGCCGTTCGCCCGCAATGTCCACTTCTATCCGACCGCCGCGGCCGCCCAGCGCGCTGGATTCCGCGCCTGCAAGCGCTGCCGTCCGGATGCCTCACCAGGCTCTCCTGAATGGAATACGCGGGGCGACGTGGTGGCGCGGGCCATGCGACTCATCTCCGACGGTGAGGTCGACCGCGTCGGTGTCACCGGGCTGGCCTCACGACTCGGCTACACCCCCCGCCAGCTCGAGCGTCTCTTGCAGGCCGAGGTCGGCGCCGGTCCACTCGCGCTAGCCCGCGCACAGCGTGCCCAGACCGCCCGGATACTGATCGAAACCACCGAACTGTCGTTCGCCGATGTCGCATTCGCTGCCGGGTTTGCCAGCATCCGTCAGTTCAACGACACCGTTCGGGAGGTCTTCGAGACCACCCCGACCGACCTGCGCCGGCGAGCGAGAGGCCGCTCGGATCAGGGCGCCCCGGCCGCCACGGGAGCACTGTCGCTACGGCTGCCGCTGCGAACGCCATTCGCGTACGAAGGCGTGTTTGGTCACTTGGCGGCCACCGCGGTGCCCGGCTGCGAAGAGGTACGCGACGGCGCATACCGGCGTACGCTCCGGCTGCCGTCCGGCAGCGGAATCGTCAGCCTGACGCCGACTCCTGATCATGTGCGCTGCCTGCTGGTGCTGGACGATTTCCGCGATGCGTCCGCTGCCATCGCCCGTTGTCGACGGTTACTTGATCTTGACGCCGATCCGGAGGCGGTAATCGAGGCACTCAGCTCCGACGAGGACTTGCGGCCGCTGATCACCAAGGCGCCCGGTCAGCGCATCCCGCGTACGGTCGACGAGCCGGAGCTCGCGCTGCGGGTGGTGCTCGGCCAACAGATCTCGATCAAGGCTGCGCGCACTCACATCGGAAGGCTGGTCGCCGCCTACGGCCGGCCCGTGACCGACTCCACCGGAAATCTGACGCACGTCTTTCCCGCGGTCGAGGAGCTCGCCGAGATCGATCCCGCCCATCTGGCTTTCCCAAAGTCGCGGCAGCGTTCCGTGGCTGCGCTGGTTGATGCGCTGGCGGACGGGCGTGTGGCCCTGAATCCCGGTTGTGACTGGGACCGCGCCAAGCAACAGCTGGCGGCACTGCCCGGCATCGGTCCGTGGACGGCCGAGGTCATCGCCATGCGTGGTCTTGGCGACCCAGACGCCTTCCCCGCCACTGATCTTGGTGTTCGGCTGGCCGCCAGGCGGTTGGGATTGCCGCAAGACGCCCGCGCTCTCACGGCGCGCAGCCTGCAGTGGCGCCCATGGCGGTCCTACGCCACCCAACATCTGTGGACCGCACTCGACCACTCAGTGAGTACCTGGCCCCCGAAAGAGGAGAAATGATGTCTGTAATGCAATTCCGAACTATCGACAGTCCTGTTGGTCCGCTGACCCTGGCGGGCAATGATCACCGCCTGATGCATCTGTGGATGATCGACCAGACCCATGAACCGAGTCATAGCGGCTGGGAGCGCAACAACAAGGCGTTCTCAGACACGGTCGAGCAGCTGGACGCGTACTTCGAAGGCCAGCGCCAAGATTTTGATCTTGAGCTCAATCTCGTTGGGACCAACTTCCAGCGCCGAGTCTGGGAAGCGCTGCTGACGATCCCGTACGGGGAGACCAGGTCGTACGGCCACATCGCCGAACAGATTGGTTCACCCGGAGCCTTCCGCGCGGTCGGACTGGCCAACGGCCGCAATCCGATCGGGATCATCGTTCCGTGTCATCGGGTGATCGGCGCCAACGGCAGCCTCACCGGCTACGGCGGCGGGCTGGAGCGGAAGCAGATTCTGCTTGATCTTGAAAGAGGCCGACTGGCACTCGATGGTCCGTCAGGACACGCCAGCCGTCCCAAGACGGCTTACGCGGGGCTGAACGGGAGCTAACACACTCGTTAGCCGTCCTGGGATGGCAAACGTCGATCTCTGTGGAAGAGCGACCGACGCCATCTCAGCGGGTCGGGCTGGCCGTTGCTAGCGGCGTCGGCGAGGCCGAGGGCTCAACCGTCGACATCGGTGACGGTCCCGGCGTTGCCGTCCCGCTGGCCTGCGCATCGACTTTGCAGTCTTGGAGATCGTCCTCCAGCCGCGATTGGATGGACTGCAGCCGACGCACGATGTCGTCGAGCTGCTGCAGGTTCACGGCGGTGATCGCCGGGCCGACCTCACCCAAGATCGTGCTGATGTCACGGGCTTTGTTGATCACTCGCAGGCAGGCGGCATTGACTTGGGCGCTGGCTGCGGCGGGCACACTCTGGCCGCCGGTGGGCGACGGGCTCGTTGGGGATGTGTTGGGAGCGGTCGAGAAATCGGGCGTCGTCCGGTAGAGAAAGCCGACGATAAGGACGCCGACGACAAGGCCGGCGACAAACGTCAGTACCGCGATCCACCAGCGAGATCGCCGCCGGGGCGGCATAGTCGGATCATCGGCTGGGTATTTCGTATCGGTACCAGCCACGTCGCGCCTCCTAGGATGGTGCGGCTAGTTGATCTTCGATCGTCAGCGGGTCTTTGGGACCCGCCGCTCGATGAGCAGGGTCGGACGGGAGCGGTCAGTGCAGTCGGGGAAGGGGTCTTGGGTGGGCCGAGCTGCATCGGTGATCACTTCTAGCATCGGCAGAGGTTATCGCTTCATTGTCATCACGCTTCGCTGGATTGTTCTCGTCGGTTGGGTGGCAGCCGTCGTCGCGCTTACCGTACTTATCCCGTATCGGCCAGATACCACAACCGGTACCACCTTCGACGAGCTGCTACCTGCCGACAGCCCGGTTTTCAGGGTCGAGCAGCGCATTATTCAGGAGTTCCGGGTGCCACTGCTTTCCGGCACCACAGTCGTCGTACACCAGCCTGAGGGGTTGAGCCTGCTGACCCGCGCCGACTCGCTGCTCTGGGGACTCGCGACGACGCAGGACACGCTGCAGGCAGGCGCACCGCCGGAGGCGGACACCATTGCGGCAGCGATCCCGGTACCGACCGGCCGGGCAGATGTCGCCGTCACCTACCTGTACGTTGCACCCGGCACAGGCCTGCGCGATGAGGTGCAGCTCGCCGACAGGTACGCCGCCCACTTCAACAATGAGCCTGACGTCAGCGCGTACGTGACGGGCTTCGTCCCGGCCCAGATTGCCCAGCTCAACTACCTCGACGCGCGTCTGCGCTTGTTCGAGGTTGCCACCGTGCTGGTGATCATGGCAGTGGTCGCCGTGGCTTTTCGATCACTGCTAGCGCCATTGGTCGTCGTAGGCGTCGCAGCAGTGGGCTACCTGGTGTACTTCCCACTGTTGTCCAGCTTCGCTGCGGCACTGGGATTCACGGTGCCTGCCCAGCTCGAGCCCGTCCTTGTTGCTCTGCTGTTGGGTGTCGTCACCGACTACTGCGTATTGCTTTTCTCGGCATTCCGGGATGAGCTGCGCGCCGGGCTCGAGCGGAAAGAGGCTGCCCGCGCCGCCCTGCACCTGAACGCGCCGATCATCACGGTGGCCGGTTTGACTGTCGCGGGCGGCACCATCGCGCTGTTGGCCGCACCGTTTCATGTCTTCCGAGGGCTCGGCCCGGCGCTGGCGCTCACCGTGCTGGTCGGTCTTGCCGTCTGCCTGACGCTGGCGCCGGCGGTCATGACGATCGTGGGCTGGCGCTTGTTCACCGTGCTGCCGGTTCGCGGTTCGCAATCCCGAAACGGCTTCTTCCGTCCGGCCCCACGTCGCAGGCATTTCGGGTTGGCGCTGCTGACACGCCGCGCGTCGGCGCTGCTCGTTGTCATCGCTGTCGGCGGCGGCCTCGCGCTGGCGGCCGTACCGCTTACCCATGCCCGGTTGGACTTGTCCTTTGTTGCCGCCTTGCCGCGAGACGACAGCGTCGCCGAAGGCGCGGACCTGTTGGCCTTGGCTGGTCTCCGTGGCATCAGTGCGCCCTCAGAGATCCTGGTGGAGAAGCCCGATGTAGTGACTGAGCGGCTGGAACTGGCCCGCCTCCAGGAGGCGCTGGTTCAACAGCCCGGAGTCGCCCGCGTCATCGGGCCGGCCGATGTGCCGGCGCAGCAGCCGCGCGGCGTGCTGTTGTCGCAGAGCGGAAACGCGGCACGCTATCTGCTGATCTGTGACAGCGACCCGCTAGGCGCCCAGGCCATCGGCCACATCCGACAGCTGGAGTCGAGCCTGCCCGACCTGGCTGCGCAATCTGGCCTCTCAGATGCCACGGTGTCTGTCGCGGGTCAGACGGTGTTCGCCTCCACGGTTGCTCAGCTGACTCGGCAGAGCATCGGAATCACGGTGGTCACAGCACTTCTGATCGAACTCCTGATCTTGGTTCTCTACCTGCGGGCACTCGTCGCTCCGGTGGTGCTACTGGCCGCCAGTGCACTGAGCGTCGCCGCGGCACTCGGGCTGACGACGTTCCTCTTCCAAGACATACTCGGCCAAGAAGGGTTGACCTTCTACGCGCCGTTTGCCGCAGCCGTGCTGCTTATCGCGCTGGGCGCGGACTACACAGTCTTCTCCGTTGGATCGATTTGGGAAGCGGCGGGCCGCCAGCCACTGGCGAAGGCGATCATGGTTGCCGTGCCCCGAACGTCGCGAGCGATTACCACGGCCGGCGTGATCTTGGCGGCGACGTTCGCACTCGTCGCGATCATTCCGCTGGCCACCTTCCGCCAGATCGCCTTTGCGGTAGCCGTTGGGCTGATGATCGACACCCTGATCGTACGGCCGGTGCTGACGCCGGCATTGCTCACCGTGCTCGGGCATCGTGCGAGTTGGCCGAGCCGGCGGATCACCCGAGGTGAACGGCAACCGGCGATGAATAGTACGGAGTCCGGCAATGGCTGAGACAAGGCGACGCCGGCGTCTATCGCCGGAACGCCGGCGCCTGCTCCTTCAGGTGGGTGGCCTGATCGTCGTTGTGGTGTTGCTGCTGTGGGGCGCGGACTTCATGGCAAGGATCAGCGCCCAAACGCTGCTGTCGCGCAACATTCAGGATGCGACCGGCGTCGAGGTCCCCCCCGAGGTTGATGTGCAGGGCACCTTCTTTCTGCCGCAGCTGGTCCGCGGTTCCTACTCCGAGGTGAACGTCACCACCGAGGGCGTTACGGGAAGCCCACTGCGCATCGATCGGGTCGAATCCCAGCTCTCCGACGTCCAGGTGCCATTTCACGATGTGCTGGTCCGCGACATTCGCCGAGTCGGCGTCGGGCGTTCGGAGGAGAACCTGGATCTCAGCTATGAGGATCTCAATGCGTACTTTGCGGCAACTGGCCGGCGCTTGACGGTCGCTCCGGGGCGTGCCGGGACGGTACGAATCAGCGGAGACCTCATGATCGTGAATCAGACCGTGCCACTTTCCGCCGACGCGACGCTGTCGGTCGAAGGCGATGCGCTGCGGATCTCACCCGAGAGCCTCAACACGGGTTCTGGGTCGCTTGATGCAGCCAGCCGGCTACTGCTGAGAAACCGGCTCATGCTGTTGGTCCCGCTCGGCACACTGCCGTTCGGCCATCAGCTGACCGGCGCACGAGCCGATTCCGATGGGGTGCACCTCACCGCGACGGGGACCGACATCCTGATTGAGCCTTGATCGGACCGGCAGCTCCGCTGCTGCGCCGTCAGGCCGCGTCTGTAGCAGGTCTCAGGCTGTGCACGAACCTCGCTATCGCGTCCTCAGCGGTGGGTACCGGGCCGAACACCTCGCGCTGCCGAGTCGGGTCAGCGACGTATCCGCCGGTCTGGAACCAACGCATCATTGCGGTCAAGTCCTTGATCATGGGGTTGAACCTGCCGACCACCGCTCCAGCGGTATTGATCAAGCCGGCCGGAACGCTCCGTACTCGGATCGGCCGACCAAGCAGCCGCCCGGAAATCTGGGCAATCTCTTGCATGCTGACCGGCCGATCCCACCCGATGTCGATGCGCTGCCCATCGACACCCGGGGCGTCGACAGCGTCGGCCAGATAGCCGGCTAAGTCCGAAGTGAGCACGTACGTGAGCGGAATCGTCGGGGAGCCGAACCACATCAGCCGGCCCTTGGCGAATGGGTCACCACCCATCTGAGTGATCATGTCCAGGAAAGCGCCGGGTCGCAGCGACACGAACGGGACATCCAACTCCTCTAATCGATCCTCGGCGAGTTTCTTGTGCCAGAAGTGGGGAACTTCCGGGGTCTGATCGCAGGTCAGGATGCTGGTCAAGACGAATCGGCGTACGCCGGACCGGCTCGCGGCATCGGCGAGGTTGCGGTTGCCGATCTTGTCGATCTCGTCGGTGTCGCCCTTGCTGTGCCGGGTGTAGCCGGCGGCCGTGCTGATCACCGCGTCCGCGCCATCCATCGCCTCGAGCAGTGTGGCAGGGTCCATCATGTCGCCGCGCGCGATCTCCGCCCCGGCGCGTGCCAGGCCACTCGGGTCCGACGCGGGCCGCACCAGCGCGCGTACCGGTTTGCCGCGGGAGAGCAACTCCGCAACCACCTGTCCGCCGAGCAGTCCGGTACCGCCAACAACAAGTACAGATCCCTTGTCACTCATCATGATCTTCCTCTGCTACGCCCTTTTCGTGATCGAAGGTTCGTGGACGGCGCGCCGGTAGACGACCTTCTGGCTGTGGGAGGTCGGGCGGCCCTCGAGGTTCCAGCTCCACGAAACGCCGGGCGCAATCCGCATGTACTGGCCCGGTCCGAACTGGCCTTCGGAGCGAACGACGAGTTCAGCATCGCCGTAGATCCGCATGCCGCGGACTGTCCACGGATTGACTGAGACCAGATCGTCGATGACGAGAGCTACCTTCGTGTTTCCGGCCCGCACATTCCGGAACTTCCGGGTCTGTGATGGGTTCATGCCGCCGAGGTAGAAAGAGCTCCCGTCGAACTGGTATCCGACCGGCATCACGTCCGGTTGGCCGTCCGCGGAGACGGTGGCTATGCGTGCTAACCGCTGGGTCCGCAGGTAAGCGATCTCGTCCTCAGTGAAAGACATGGCAGATCTCTCCGCATCGGTTCATAACAGATACTGTACATGCTATTAACTATCTGTGTTCTGTACGATAGCTCCGTGAATGACAGCCCGCAAGCGACGGCCTCGAACCAGGCCGGCGGACAGCGGCGCAGGGCTCACGGCCAGCACGTCGATGAGCCGCCTGCGGATGCCACTACCGGGCTCATTCAACTTTCCGGTCTAGTGCAGGGTCTCTATGCACGGATCTCCGAGCGCCACGACCTCACGCCAGTTCAGGCCAAGCTCTTGTGCATCGTGGCGGACGGTCCCCGAGGAATGGCCGAACTGGCACACTGCTTCGGCGTGGAGAAGGCGGCGCTCACTGGTCTGGTAGACAGGGTCGAACGGCGGGGCCTGGCCAAGCGAACGCCCGTGCACGGGGACCGGCGGGCACTGCATGTGACGCTGACCGATGCCGGCCGGCGAGCAGCAGCCGCCTTCCACGCTGACGTAACCGCCGAACTTGACCGTCTCCTCGGGTCCCTCGCACCGTCGGACCGCGAACATTTCGGGCGAGCGATGGCCGCCATCATTGCGGGGTGCAGGACGCGGCCCTCCGGGGTGCTCGCTGGCGCCGGGTCGGCGATGTCGAGCGCGGCCAATCGAAGCGACCGCTGATTGTCAGAAGAAGTCGGCCAGCGGGATAGCCGGATCTGCGAGATCGTCGGCATTGATCGGGCGCGCTGACTGGATCAGTCGTTCGATGTCCTCCGCGACGTCCCAGATGTTGACGTTCATGCCAGCCTGGACGCGTTGCTGGTGCAGCCAAAAGATGATCATCTCTGGCGAGTCCTGGTGCCTGCGGAAGATCACCTGGTCGTAACCGACCGGGCCGATGTCACCGGTGTACTCCATGCTGAAGTCGTACTGATCAGTGAAGAAGTACGACGGTCGTACGTCGGCCGCGTCTTGGCCGAGCATCGCTTTGGCAGCGACGGCGCCTTGGCGGCGGGCGTTGGCCCAGTGCTCGACGCGGATGTGCCGACCCAGGCGCGGGTTGTAGGTGTTGGCGATGTCGCCCGCGGCGAAGACGTCCGGATCCGAGGTGCGCAGGTGCTCATCGACGACGACTCCGTTGTCGATCTTGAGGCCGGCTGCTACGGCGAGTTCGGTGCGGGGTATGGCGCCGATGCCAACGATGATCATGTCGGCGTCAACCTGGGTGCCGTCGCTGAGCATGACACCGGTCGCGACCCCGCTGCCGCCGATCAGCTCGGCCGCCGTGGTCCGGTAGCGCAGGTCCACACCGTGGTTGCGGTGCAGGTCGTCAAAGAGGGGCGCCACCTCGGAACCGAGGACATGCTCTAGGGGCAAGTCGCCGGAGACGAGGAGCGTGACATCAACTCCTGCGGCGCGGGCAGCCGCAGCAGTTTCCAGCCCGATCCAGCCGGCGCCGATGATCACGGCCCGTTGCGCCCGAGCGAATTCGATCTTGATGCGCTCACTGTCCTCGACGTTGCGCAGGTAGTACACGCCGTCGAGATCGGCGCCCGGCATCTCGAGACGGCGCGGCTCAGAGCCCGTGGTCAACAGGAGTTTGTCGTATCGCAGCTCGGTACCGGTGGCGGTCGTCACGGTCCGGGATGCTGGGTCGAGCGAGGTCACCGCAGTGCCCAGAGACAAGTCCACCTGGTGCTCGGCGTACCAGGACTGTGGGTTCACAAAGATGCTGTCGCGGTCGGCCTTGCCCTGGAGGTACTCCTTGGACAGGGGAGGGCGTTCGTATGGAGCATTCAGCTCCTGAGCAAGCAGAGTGATCTTCCCGTCGAAATCTTCCTCGCGCAGGGTCTGTGTTGCGATGGCGCCGGCCATGCCGCCGCCGACGATGACGAAGCTGGGTTTGCTGTTCATGGGTGAGCCTTCTCGTGGGCATTGATCAAGGTAAAGAACTCGGCGCGAGAGGCGGCGTCCTGGCGGAGCTGGCCGTGTAGTGCAGAGGTAACTGTATTGGCGCCGGATGCCCGGACGCCACGTACGGTCATGCACAGATGCTCGGCCTCTATCACGACACCGACACCGCGCGGCGCAAGATGATCTTGGAGCCAGTCGGCGACCTGTTGGGTGAGCCGTTCCTGTACCTGCGGCCGACGGGCGAACAGCTCGACCACCCGAGCCAACTTGGACAAGCCAAGAATTCGATCCCCTGGTAGGTAGCCGACATGAGCTACGCCGACGAACGGCAGCAGGTGATGCTCACAGACCGATTGCACCGGGATCGAACGGGCAATGATCAACTCGTCATATCCGGCGTCGTTGGGGAAGGTGGTCAGGTCGAAGGGTCGCGGGCTGAACATCTCGGCGTACCCGCGCGCCATCCGAGCCGGGGTAGCGGCCAAACTCTCGCTGTCGAGATCCAGTCCGAGCGCCAGCAAGAACGCGGCCGCAGCCTGCTCTGCTGCCACCAGGTCGGCTCCACTCGACGGTTTGACGACGTGCAGCTCCGTCCGTTGGTGAGCTCGAGGGCGGTCGGCAACATCGACCAGAGCGGTTTGCGCGGGTGGCGTCATCGTTGAACCTTCATCTAAAGGACACTACCGTTGACGTTAGACTACGGGTACTCTTTCGTCAAGAGATTTATCTTTTAGAAAGACAGCATTTATGGCTCGAGACGATCTGGCGGCCAGCGTGGCCGGTGTGGCGGCACTCGCCGATCCCATCCGGCGGGACCTGTACCTCTACGTGAGCGCCCAGCCCGAGCCGATCAGTCGAGACCAAGCCTCCGATGCGCTCGGCATCGCTCGTCACTCCGCCAAGTTCCACCTCGACAAGCTCGCCGAGGAAGGCCTGCTCGACATCAGCTTCAAGCGGCTCTCCGAACGTCGAGGCCCGGGCGCCGGCCGTCCTACCAAGCTGTACGCCCGATCCAGCCGCCAGCTTTCAGTGATCTTGCCTGAACGTCGATACGACCTTGCGGGACAGCTGCTGGCCAGCGCCATCGACAATGCGGCCGCGCAGCACACCACCCCCGCCGACGCCCTGAAAGGCGCGGCAACCGACTGGGGCCGAAGCGTCGCAGACCAAGCTCGGTCCGCCGCTGGCAGTCGACCCAGTTCTGAACGACTTGTCGCCTGCGCCTGCCAGGCGCTGACCGAGAACGGGTACGAGGCACAACGCTCGGCAGACACCATCGTGCTGCGCAATTGCCCTTTCGATGCGCTGGCCCGAGAACACACCGAACTGGTCTGCGGCATGAATCTCACGATCATGACCGCCGTCGCAGAGCAGCTCCAGGAGACCGCGCTCACTGCCCGGCTCGATCCCGCGCCGGACCGTTGCTGTGTTGTCTTGGTGCCACCTGATGTCCCATAGGCGGCCGGGGTTGTCCCTTCTTAGCTTCTTAGCTCCGTCCCGTGCGGAAACTGGTCGCGTACAACATCCAAATCGGTAATTGGTTGTTGTTGCTAACCAGTTTTCGTACGGGTAGGGCGGCTGCAGATCGGCTAGGTATGGGTCTTCTGCGACAGGTCTGGTCCTTGCACTCAGGCGGCCGCGCTGCCAGGGATTGTCGGCCTGGTTGGAGGGCGAACCACGAGAATCACAATGCTGACCAACAGCACCCAAGAGGGGAAGAGTAGCTGGAACCACTTGTGTTCACCGGCTGCCACCAGCAGAGTCAGCGCGACCAGGTAGCCGAGGACAGAAACCCAGCGCGGCACGGCCGAGGTGCGAATCCCGACCGTACTCACCGAAAGCGTGAAGACCGCAGCCATTCGCATGGCATAGACCGAGACCAAAGTCTGGGCGTTGCTTCGACCAAATGCGAAGAGGTCAGCGTTGGGGCTGGGTGCACTGAGCATCGTCAACAGGCTGGTTGCGTTGACTGCGCCGATGAACAACATCGCCAAGAAGAGCAGCCCGCTGCCCATGAAGACTGTGGAAAAGAGGCGATCCTCCACGTTGCCGAGCTGCTCACGGACCACGCCGATAAACCAAAGGAAGGCAATGCCGGCGAATGGCACTATGTGGAGACTCAGCTGGATGAGGCTGCGTCGCTGAGCATCAGTTTGCAGCTCCTGAAGGCTGCCCTCCGCTACGGCAATACGCATCATCGTCAGGCCCGTCAGGAGCAGTACGGCGAATACGATTCCCGCGATCGCTGCTGATCGCCGGCTGCGCCAGAAACGGGCAGTCAACATAGGCGTACGGGTGCTCACAGCCCTTGACCTCCTCGGATTCGGCCATCTGTCGTACGGCTTTGCACTCTAGGCCGTAGAAACGCCAGTGCCGGGCCATGCCGGCCCGAGGCTGCGGTGAAGATCAGATATCAATCGGGAAAGTAGCAAGGATCACTATGCCGACGATCAAGAAGATGATCGCAATTCCGATCAGGATCCGTTGCACACGCGGACTGCCCAACCGACTAGATGCGGCTGCAAAGAACAGCACCAACGCGAAAAGCACGGTGAGGATGGTGTAGTTGTCGCCGCGCTGGTTGAACAGCAGTGCATCAGCGAAGAGGCGATCGGCGCGCTCGTCCGCGGCTGCCGCTTCGGCCATTCCAGGTGGGACATACTCCTTCATCCTGAATGGTCCAGACGTCGGCTCGCCTTGAGCAATCCAAGCCCGGTACGCCACCCGGAAGTGGTCGGTGAAGCGCTGCTCCACATACCTAGCGAAGGCTGGGTCGCCCTGAGCGCGCGCTTGCAGATACACCGCCCAGATGCTGAGGTCGGCCTGGCGGGCGGCGTTAGCGACGCCGGTCTGGCGGGCGGCCTCGATCCGGGCGCTGGATGCCTCGCTGAAGGCGATGGACATCTCGCCACTCCATTGCGACGACTGAAAGCCGCACCACGCCGTCAACACCGCCGTGATCGAAAGCACAATCAGCACAATCGTCTCCTGGAGGTGACCCGGCGGCCGCTTTTCTGGCCCCTCCTCCGTGTTGGTCTCCGGTGCTTCCGATGTGCTCGTGTCGCCTTCCTCCGCGGGCGATGACATAGCGGTGCCTCTCAATCACAGATGCCTGATGGAGCGATCCGAATGCATCGTGGCACGCGATGAACGGCCTCCGGGCATGAATGAGTCCTGAGCCTCTGGAATGTGCCCTGAGCCTGACGAAGGGCATGAAACCGGCGCTTCGACAAGCTCAGCGCGCATTCTCGTCGCCAGCCAGAAGGATGCTGCTTGTCAAGGTTTTCTTGACAAAAAGCGGTTGTCAAGGAATCCTTGACAGCATGACTTTGGAACATTACATGACCCTGTACGGCATCCGTGAGGAGCAGCCGGGCCCTCGATGGCAGGCGCTGCACGATGCCACTCGCGAGGGCTACCACCGCTGGTACCTCAGCGAGGGGGAAGCGGCACGACCCGACCTCCAGACCTCTCGCAAGATGCTCATACGCCATATGCCCGAGCTGGTTCCCACGTGGGAACGCCTCGTGGAGCTTTCCGGCGGTGATGAGGTGACCGCGAGACTTCTGACGCTGTGGGACCCGCCGCGCTTCTTGCCCGGTTGTTCACAGGCCACGCTCGGTGGTCGCACTCCGTTGCTCGTGCGCAACTACGACTACGGCCTAGATCTCTTCGAGCGGGTCGTCTACTCGAGCGCCTTCACCGGCAGGCGTGTTCTGGGCACCGGAGACTGCCTGTGGGGCCTACTCGATGGCATGAACGACGCCGGCCTTGCGATCTCCTTGGCCTTTGGCGGCAGACCGGGTTCTGGTGCCGGCTTCGGCATTCCCATCGTGGTCCGCTACCTCCTGGAGGTCGCTGCCTCTATCGACGATGTACGGTCGGTGCTTCGCCGCGTACCGGTCAACATGAGCTACAACCTCACCGTCGTGGACAGCTCGGGTGACGGCATGACCGCGTTCGTGGCACCCGATTCCGCACCCGAGTTCACTCCGGCCCGACTGGCAACCAACCATCGGGGCACCGTTCCCGAATATCCGGAACGGGCCCAATCGTTGCGGAGCGTCGAGCGCCAGCGGCGGCTGCGCTCCCTGCTGGACGCTGATCCCGACATCACCGGGTTGACCTCGGCCTTCCTGCGTCCGCCGCTGCGCAACATCGAGTACGGAAGGGCCTTCGGCACCCTCTATACGGTGGCCTACCGGCCGAAGGATGGTGTCGCCGATTACCTCTGGCCGGACGATTCCTGGCGACGTACGTTTGACTCACCTGATGCGACGAAGACAGTGATCCTGAAGGAGTTATGAGCACCTTTGAGCCTCCGGAGCCCACTGTGCCGAATCGGCCTGAGCCAACGGCTGAGGCCCTAGCCCTCCAAGCACGGGAGGCAGTGGAGGCTCTCGCGCGTATGTCTGACCCGGCGGCCTTCTCCGAGCTGCTGCGCTTGAGCGGATTGGTCGGTGAATGCCTGGGTATCTCCGCGCGCTCCTTAGCGGACGGAGGATCCTGGGCAAATGTGGCGGAGGCCGCCGGTGTCACTCGACAGGCCGCGTGGTCACGGTGGCGATCAGACACTCCCTAGTGCTGGCTCGTTGCCCTCAACTCACAGCGGAAGAACCGGTAACGGCCTCACGCGATGTAGCCATCCGCCGGTCGATGGCGACGGCAATCCCCGGGAAAACCAGCACCGAGAGAACACCAGCCCCCACCAGGGCGGCCGCGTTCTCAGGCAGCATTTCACCGGTCTCCAGCCCGATCTCGGCCAGCGCAACCAACAGAGGCAATGCTGTCGCCATCAGGAACACCAGTTCCAGCCGCTGGGGTCGGGGGAGCGCCGATCGATAGATCACTAGCGTCGGCAGCCCGCGGACCACAAGTAAGAGGACGAAGAACAGAATGAGTCGGTCTGGCGATTGCACGATGGAACGCAGGTCGAGACCCATTCCTGAGGCTACGAAGAAGACGGGGATGAAGAAGCCGTAGCCGACGGCATCCAGTTTGTCTTCCAGTGATCTGACGTCGCCGGGCGCCCACCGACGGAGCACGATGCCGGCGAGGAAGGCACCCAGGACGACATCGAGGCCGAACGCGTTTGCAATCAGCAGAAGCAGCAGCAGCATTGCCACCGTCCACCGCAAGGTGGTTTGCGCCGTCGCACCCTGACCCTCTGCCACTACCTTCTGCAGCCGCCCGCCTCTTCCCAGTCTCGGGATCAGGCTCAAGATCAGTGCGATCACGGCGACCGCCAGCAGCGACAGCAGTCCGAGAAACCGGCCGCTCGACCCCAGGAATATTGCGATCGCAACGATAGGGAAGAACTCACCGACCGCGCCGCCGGCTAGCACGAAGGAGCCAAAGGACCCGCGCAGCATGTTGTTGTCGCGCAGGATCGGCAGCAGTGTGCCCAGCGCTGTCGTGGTAAGCCCGAGCGCCACCGGTACGAATGCGCGTACCAAGCCCAGATATGCAAGCAGCCCGACAAGTAGACCGGCGAGCACCGCTGAGGCAACCCAAGCAATGACGGCGAGCTTGCCGGCCCGCTGCCGGAAGAGCGTCAGCTCCAGTTCGTAGCCAGCCAGCAGAAAGAGAAAGCCCAGACCGACGTTTGAAAGCAGTTCGATGCTAGCCGGTTCGGCCAGATCGAGTACCTGCGGGCCGACGATCACACCGCCCACGATGAGCACAACTACTTGGGGGACGCGCAGCCGCGGCATGATGCCGACGATGAGCGGGGCAAGCGCGGCGACCAGCGCCACCACGAACAAACTCTGCAGCGCCTGGGTGAGCTCGTCGCTCATCCCTCTGCCTCCCGGTCGCTAGTCAGGCATCGGGCTTCAGGCTACGGTCGGCACCTGCGCGGAGCCTCCCCCACCGAGGGTGATTCACCGCCCTAGGCGACGCGACCTTCCTCCCGGTAGCGCACCTCGTCGGGATTCCGGCTGGGCTTGCCCACGCCGGTTGTGATCAGGCTCCGCAGACTGCCGCCGATGTAGAAGCTCCAGGCGTTCGAGCAGATATCGAAGCACTCGTACGCGGGAATCAAGCCGGCGTGCGTGAAGTGCACCTCTGTCATGCCGTCCGTCTCGGACAGTTCGAACCGGATCTCGGTGTCCTTCCATTCGCTCTGGTCGTCGACGTAGTTCATGTAGTTGTCGAGGATCCGCCAGACGACCTTGCTGCGGGGAACGAGCTCCACCACCCGAATCTTCGAGTAGTGGATGTCTTTGACCCGAAAGGTGAACACGTCGCCTACCTGGGCAGAGCGGCCCTCGATCTCTTCCGACCACCAGGCGCGAGGGTTGTTGATCGCTGCGATGACCTCCTCCGCGGTGCGATCGACCGAAAAGGTTGCGGTGTAGCTCTGATCGCTCATGCTGTCCCTCCTGGGATGATCCAGCTGATGCACTTGCATCATGCAAGTCATCCTAGGAGAGGTAGTTGCATGATGCAAGCAGCTTCCTATACTTAAGGACGTGCTCGGCAAGACCTACGACAGCCAGGTGTGTTCGATCGCCCGTGCCCTCGAAGTCGTCGGCGAACGCTGGAGTTTGCTGATCATTCGCGACGCCCTCTTTGCCGGTTCGACCCGCTACAGCGACTTCCAGCGCAGCCTCGGGATCGCGACCAACATCCTCAAAGACCGCCTCGACAGCTTCGTCGATGCCGGAATTATGCAGCGGCACCAGTACTCCGAGCAGCCCGGGTTGTACGAGTACGTGCTGACCGAGAAGGGTCGCGATCTTGCACCTTCGCTCATCGCCCTCACTGAATGGGGCGACCGGTGGTCCGCTCCAGACGGTCCGCCGATCCTCTACAGCCACACCGTGTGCAACTCAGCGATCAGCCACGAAACCGTATGCGCGTCGTGCGGCCGCGTCGACGACCCCGCCGAAGTGCAGGCTCGACCTGGGCCCGGCATGTCGGCCGATCGCCTCGAGTTGATGGCGAAGCTGATGGCGGGTCGGTCGTAAGCCCGCAAGTTCAGGTGGCCTGGTGCGTTCCAAGAGCCGTACCTACGCACTGATCATGGCCAGCACTCTGCGGCCTGCGACGACTCCCCCCGTGATCGAGGCGCTCGGATGCTGGAACGCTCAAAGTTTTGCTGCCGGGTCCTTACATGATTAGTGATCTTTCTGTTACGTTCGCATCTCAGGGGAAAGGAGGAGTCACCTCTTCGGGGTGAAAGGACAGCAGGCCATGAGTGACCAAACGACTGGCAGAGCTGTGAGTGATTATGAAGTTGTTGGCGGCGGACCTGCTGTGAGCGCTGTCGTAAATGACTTTTACGAGCGAGTCCTCAGCGACCCGCAGCTCACGAGCTACTTCGAAGGAGTGGACCTCCCGCGACTAAAGCGTCACCAGGTGCTTTTGGTAACGCAAGTGCTCGGAGGCCCTAACGGCTACGACGGTCGTGCCCTCGATGAGGCCCACGACGGGCTCGGGATCACCAGTGATGACTTTGCCGCGGTCGTCGGCCATTTGGCGGACGCGATGAAGGATGCTGGAGTTCCCGACGACATCATCGCCAGGGCTGGCGCGGCAGTTGCCGCCACCGAGCCCGACATCGTTGAATCGGGGTCGTCCGCAACCTGATGGATACCGCCGCCCTGAGGGGGAGCTGGGCGAAGGTCGTGGAGTCCGGCGACGATGTCCCGCTGTACTTTTACTCTCATCTGTTCCTGAGCCACCCAGAAGTGCGCTCAATGTTCCCGATCCAGATGTCGGGACAGCGCGACAAACTGGTGACGGCACTCGGCGCTGTGGTCTCCAACGTCGACGAGCTCGACAAGGTGATACCCCTGCTCGAGCAGCTCGGTCGTGATCATCGTCGGTTTTCGGTGGTGACTGAGCACTACACCGCCGTCGGGGCTAGTTTGCTTGCGACCTTGAAGAAGTTCCTTGGCCCGGAGTGGACGCCCCATCTGGCCGACACCTGGGCGCAGGCGTACGGAGTGGTCGCCAAGGTGATGGTCGCCGCGGCCGAGCAGCATGAGGAGGTGGCGCCAGCCTCCTGGGAGGCCGACGTCGTGAGCGTCGAACGGCGATCCGTCGAGGTCGCTGTGATAGAGGTCGCCCCACGGGAGCCGTTCGAATACCGCGCCGGACAATCTGTGGCCGTGGAGATCCCGCATCGGCCCCGCCTCTGGCGATATTTCAGCCCGGCGAACGCGCCCGATGCTTCTGGCCGTATGCAGTTCCACATCCAGCCGATCGCGGGCGGCCTGGTCTCCAGTGCGGTGGTCCGCAGGTTGAGTCAAGGCGACACCATCAGGATGGGCGCTCCAGTTGGGGAGCAGCTCACAATGCCCGAGAACGGGCATCTTCCAGACCTCCTGATGATTGCAGGTGGCACCGGCTTGGCGCCGCTGCGTGCCGTATTGCAGCAGATCGAGCGTCGCTGGCAGTCGACCGGCTACGGCCCGCGGGTACATCTCTTCCATGGCTCGCGGATGCCTTGGAACCTCTACGACCACGAGTACCTCAGTGAGGTTGCGCGGCGGCAGTGGTTCGACTACACGCCGGTGGTCTCTGAGGACCCCACCTACCACGGCGCCAAAGGACTCGTCGGTACGGTGGCAGCGAAGTCAGGTGATTGGTCGGACTGGACCGCCATGCTGTGCGGCTCGCCAGATATGGTCCGGTATACGTCGCAGGAGCTCGAGGCAACGGGCGTTCCCGCCGAGTCGATTAGGCGCGAACAGTTCGATTTTCAGGGCGCGGCGTCGCCGACGGAGGAATTACATGACGCAATGGAGACCAGGTAGCCGTGGCAGCAGGGGTAAAGATCATGAGCAAGACTGACCTACCGCGTACCCGGTCAAATCCACAAGAAGTACGTCGCAAGAACTTCACTGTCAGGCTCCGCGGCGTCGACCCGGGCGAGGTGCGGTCCTTCCTTACCGGCCTCGCCGACGAGCTGGAAGGTATCCAGACTCAGGTTGCGGTCCTCACCCAGGAGAACCAAGCGCTGCGAGCTCAGATCGAGGAGGCTCGGGCACAGCTCGACGAGGCTCGGGTTGACCCGATGGAGAATGCCACTGATCAGGCAGTGAGCGTTCTCAATCAGGCTCAGCAGCTCGCTGACTCCTTGATCGATGAGGCCATGCAGTCCGCTCGAGACTTGCTGTTGACCGCACGGTCTCAGCAGCGCGACATCATGGAGCAGGCCAAAGTGGCTGCCAAGGGTGCTGTCAACCGCGCCACTGCCATCGCCGAGGAGGCCGGCAGCCAGGATCCCTCGGTCCGCGACGTCGAGTACATCCGGATGTTTGCCAAGGTGGCGCAGGTGCAGTTCCAGGCCGTACTCGATGCGCTCAACGAGCAGGTCACCCGTCTCGGTGAGATGCCCGCTGTCGCCGAACCTCTGCGTACCGAGTAGGGCGCGCGCGCCTCGACGCCCTCGCCGCATACCGGAGAGCCGCGGAGTCGCCGGCGCCACCCCTCTTGCGAAACCGGTCACGAACAACACAGATCGGGCCGGATCGTGGTTGTTTCCGACCAGTTGCGGAAAGAGAGGCGCCGGGTAGGTCCGCGTCCAAGTCGGCGCTAGTACAACAGTTCGGGCACGCCGCTCCGGCGGTCGGCACCATCGGCAGCGCCTGGTAGTACTGTCAGGCCACTGCGACCGGATTGCCGGAGGTGAGATGAGCGACGCGGATACTCCCTTGCTGGAGGTCCGCGGGCTGGTCAAGGACTATCCCGGCGTACGCGCCCTGGGTGGTGTTGATCTGACGGTCAGCAGCGGTCAAGTGCACTGCCTCATTGGTCAGAACGGCGCCGGCAAATCGACTCTCATCAAGTGCGTTTCGGGGCTGGTCGAGCCGACCGCGGGCGAGGTGCGCTTCGAACGCGAGCCGCTCCCGATAGGGGATCCCAACGCGTCGATCGCCCGCGGCATCGCCACCATCTATCAGGAGCTCGACCTCGTCCCGCACCTATCGGTCGCACACAACGTGTTTCTCGGCCACGAACGCAACCGCGGTCCGCTGCTGAACCGCGCCGCGATGAACAGCGAAACCGAAGCGCTGTTCGCCCGGCTCGGGAATGAAGGCATCTCTCCGACGGCGGCGGTCACAACGCTACGCCCGGCGCAGCAACAGGTGGTCTCTATGGCGCGAGCGCTTTCGCACTCGGTCAAGCTACTGATCCTCGACGAGCCGTCGGCGGTATTGGATGACGTCGAGGTGGACGCATTGTTCGGCGTGGTACGCCGGCTAACCGCCGAAGGCGTCGGCGTCATCTGGATCTCGCACCGGCTTGGCGAGGTAGCCGAAATCGGTGACGTGGTGACGGTATTGAAAGAGGGCCGGACGGTGGCCACCGAACTACCACCTGACACGCCGGTCGACACCTTGATCAGGCACATGGTCGGTGGCCGCATGGAGGCTTTGTTTCCCGACCGCGGGCCGTTCCGGGAAGCGACTGTGCTGGAGGTTCGAGGGCTGACCCGTACGCCGGACGTCTACGACGCCTCATTCACGCTGCGCGAAGGCGAGATACTCGGCCTCGCAGGGCTGGTCGGCTCGGGTCGTACCGAGCTCTTGCGCCTCGTCTACGGATTGGACCAAGCCCAGGCCGGCGAAGTCGAGGTCGGCGGTCGTCGCCTCCCGCCTGGCCGGCCGGATCTGGCCATTCGGGCCGGCCTCGGTTTCGCGCCAGAGGAGCGGAAGTCTGAAGGGCTGTGGCTCGACTGGAGCATGATCCGCAATACCTCGATCGCCGATCTCAGCAGATTCCGCCGCGGGCCGTTCACCGACCGAGGTGGCGAGCGTCGGGAAGCCACGCGGCATCTGCGGTCACTGAACACCCAGCCCGACGCTCCGGAGCGGCAGGCCAAGCAGTTCTCAGGCGGCAATCAGCAAAAGGCAGTCCTGGCCCGCTGGCTGTTACGTTCCTGCCGCGTGCTGCTGCTGGACGAACCGACTCGCGGGGTCGACGTTGGCGCCCGGTCGGAGATCTACCGGGTGGTCGCAGAGCTGGCCGCCAATGGGATCGGAATCGTCATGGTGTCCAGTGAGCTTGCCGAGCTGCTTGGTTTCTGCCACCGCGTGCTGGTGTTGCGGGAGGGCCACATCGTCGATGAGCTCGACGGCGCGACCAGCACCGAGGAGGACGTGCTGCGGTCGGCTGTTCCGGTTCATCACATAACAAAGGCAGGGTGAGAAATGGCCGTCGACACGCAAACTGCCGACGTTCGGACCCGGTTGCGTCAGGTGCCCGTCCAGGAGCTGGTGCTGCCAGTGGTGATCATTGCTCTGATCATCGTCGGGGTGATCATCCGGCCCGGCATCTTCCTTACCAGCGACAACCTGCTGAACGTGCTCACCCAGGCCAGCATTACCGGCATCATCGCCATCGGCATGACCTTCGTGATCGCCACCGGAGGCATCGACCTGTCGGTAGGGTCTGCGCTGGCCGCGGCCAGCATCGCTGGAGGGCTGCTCATGCCGTACGGCTCCTGGATGTTCATGATCGGCGCGCTGGCCATGGCACTGCTCATTGGCGCCATCAACGGCGCGGCCATTGTGTGGGGCAAGGTGGTCCCCTTCATCGCGACCCTCGCCATGCTGACCATAGCCCGCGGCTTGGCTTTATGGATGGCCGAAAGAACGCCCATCAGCCTGATCGAACTGGACATCCTGCAATGGTTCGGCAGCGGCCGAGTGGTCGGCATACCCGTTCCCGCGTTGATCTTCGTCCTTGTCAGCGTCATCGGCTGGGTGGTGCTGAACCGCACCACGTTCGGCAGGCGCGCAATCGCCGTCGGCGGCAACCGCAGCGCCGCTCGAATCGCGGGCATCCGCCCCGGACGGGTCGTCTTCGCCGTCTATGTGCTTACCGGGCTATGCGTCGGCATCTCAGCAATCCTCTTGTCTGGCCGACTGGCCAGCGCTTCACCGGTTGTCGGGAACCTGGTCGAGTTGGATGCGATTGCTGCCGTCGTTATCGGCGGGACCGCGCTCACTGGCGGCAAGGCCACCGTGACCGGCACCTTCTTCGGCGTCATCACCTTCGGCTTGATCTTCAACCTGCTGAACCTGCTCAACATGCCCACCGAGATCCAAGGGATCGTCAAGGGCCTACTCATCCTCATCGCCGTGGCGCTACAGCGCCGCGATTAGTCAAGAAAAGAAAGGACAGCACATGAAGCTCCCTCGAATACTCGTCGTCGGGGCCGCTCTGGCAACCCTTGCGCTCGCCGCCTGTACCCAAGAGGCGCAGCAACCCGAGCAGCCGCAGGAACCGGCTGGCCAGCAGAGCAGTCCGGCCGGGCAGCCCGGCGGTGTTAGCGGCCGTGCAGTCAAGGTCGCCTTCAGCGCGCCGGGCGCCGACCACGGCTGGCTCAAGGCGATCACCGACAACGCCCGTGCCGAGGCCGACAAGCTGGGGGTCGAGCTGATGTTGTCCGAGGGCACCAACGACTCGGCCGCCCAGGTTTCCCAGGTCGAGACGCTGATCAGCCAGAAGCCGGACGTGCTGGTCATCCTCCCTCATGAGGGTGGTCCGCTTACCCCTGTTGCGCAGAAGGCAATGCAAGCTGGCATCCCGGTCGTGAATGTGGACCGTGAGTTCTCTAGTGAGACGGCGTACCGGACCTGGATCGGCGGCGACAATTACGGCATCGGCAAGGCCGCTGCCGACCTCATCGCGAACGAGCTGAACTGCCAGGGCAACGTTGTCGAGATCCAGGGCGTCGCCGGCATCTCGGTGACGGAGTTGCGCACCAAGGGTTTCACCGATGGCATCAAGCGATGCAACGGCGGCATCAAGATCGTCGCCAGCCAGCCAGCCGACTTCCTGCCTGACAAGGGCCTGCAAGTGATGGAGACCATGCTCCAGGGCCACAAGGACATCAAGGCGGTCTACACCCACGACGACGACATGGCGATGGGCGCTGTCCAGGCCATCCGCGCCGCCAACCGGGAGGACGAGATGTTCATCACCGGGGCCGGTGGATCCAAGGATGCGATGAATCTGATCGCGGAGGGCGGCCTGTACCGGGCAACGTTCCTCTACAACCCCTCGATGTCCGGCTCGGCCGTCTCGCTTGCCAAGCTGATCGCCGAGCGTAAGGGCATGACCGAGCTGCTGGAGCCCGAGGTACCCAGCCGTATCGAGCTGCCAGCTACGACGGTCACGAAGGACAACGTCGCCTCGGTCCAAAGCCTGGGTTACTGAGGACTCAATCCGACTTGCGAATTCTCAGAATCGCCCCCGAGCTGAGTCTTGGGACACTCGGGCGAGCGTGAACCACTGGCGGTTGCCGCCGCTCGGAGGTGATTCTGAGAATTCTTGTTAGATCCAATTTCGAGACGCAGCCCGGCGAAGGGTTACCCGACCGGGGCCTCTTCATCCTCCTGACCGCCCGGGACCGGGGTAGCCGCCTTCTCCTGCTTCCGCGCGTATTTCTTGCCTTCCTCCGAGAGGGTACGTGCGGTGTCGATCAGCGGGACGTGACTAAATGCCTGCGGGAAGTTACCTACCAAGCGCTTCTCCTTGGTGTCGTACTCCTCAGACAACAGCCCGACGTCGTTGCACAGGCCGAGCAGCCGCTCAAACACCGCCCGCGCCTCGTCATGACGCCCCATCAGGGCATAGTTCTGCGCAAGCCAGAACGTACAGGCGAGGAACGCCCCTTCTCCTGGCGGCAAGCCATCCACGTTGGCACCGGGCTTCTGGGTGTAACGCTGTACGAACCCGTCCCTCAGCAGCTCTTTCTCGATTGCGGCAACAGTGCCCTGCATCCGCCGATCGGTCGCAGCCAAGAACCCCACCATCGGCATCATCAACAGCGCCGCATCCAACTCCTCTGACCCGTAGTACTGGGTAAAGGTGTTGCGCTCTTGATCAAAACCTTTGGACGTGATGTCCCGGTGGATCTCGTCGCGCAGCGCCCGCCACTGGTCCAATGGACCTTCCATGTCAGCTTGCTCAACCGCCTTGACGGCGCGGTCCGCGGCCACCCAGGCCATCAGCTTTGAGTGAGTGAAGTGGCGGGAATTGCCGCGCACCTCCCAAATCCCCTCGTCAGGGGTATTCCAGTTGTTCTCCACAAAGTTCATGAGCGCGCATTGCAGATCCCACGCCGGCTTGTCGGATTCGAGCCCGGCTTTACGCGCTTGGTGCAGTGAGTCCATAACCTCGCCGTACACATCCAGCTGGAACTGATCCACAGCCGCGTTCCCGATGCGTACCGGATTCCCGTCGTACCCCGGAAGCCAATCCGCAACGTATTCATCGAGCCGACGCTCGCCCGCCACGCCGTACATGATCTGCAGCTCAACGGGATCGCCCGCGATGGCGCGCAGCAGCCAATGCCGCCAGGCGCGGGCCTCTTCCACGTATCCCGAATACATCAGTGACTGCAAGGTGATCGTCGCGTCGCGCAGCCAACAGAACCGGTAGTCCCAGTTGCGTACGCCGCCCAGTTGCTCCGGCAGCGACGTTGTCACCGCCGCAACGATGCCGCCCGTGGGCGCATACGTCAGCGTCTTGAGTGTGAGCAGCGAACGTACGACGGCGTCGCGCCACTCGCCGTCGTACGTGCATCGGCTGACCCATTCTTGCCAGTACGCCTCGGTCGCTTCGAGCGACACCATGGGATCGATCGGCTGCGGGGTCGGCATATGCGATGGGCGCCAGACCATGACGAAGGGCACGTGGAATCCCTCGCCGACGCTGAAGTCAGCAACGGTGGACAGATTCTCTCCACGGATCTCTACCGGCGTGTGCAGCCACACCGAGTTGGGGCCGGCCACTGCCACGAGATCTGCATCGACCCGACGTACCCACGGCACGACGTGGCCGTAGTCGAAGCGCAGCCGCAGGTCCACGCGCATCGGTACCCGTCCGCGTACGCCTTCGACGATGCGGACCAGGTCCACGGCCTCGCCGCGGATCGGCATGAAGTCGATGAGCCGGACGGTTCCCTCGTCGGTGTCGAACTCTGTTTCCAGCACCATCGTCTCGCCGCGGTACCGGCGCCGCGTCGCGCGGATGGGACTGGTCGGTGTGATCAACCACCGACCATGTTTCTCGGTCCCAAGGAGAGCAGCGAAAATGGCTCCGGAGTCGAACCGCGGTACGCACAACCAGTCGATCGACCCGTCACGACCAACCAACGCCGCCGTCTCGGTATCGCCGATAACCGCGTAATCCTCAATGGGCAAAGCCAAGGCGAGCTCCTTGGGTCGGAACCATCACCGGTTGCGAGGTGTCTTGCTCAATCGATTACCCACCGACCCGCGTCGTTGCACATAACTGCGGGAGCAAGGCGACCGGCGCCCGCCGAGTAGTCCAGCTCCGCGACCAGTGCCGCAGCCGACTGGCGCTCATCGTCGACAACGTGCACTGACGAACCTTTCTCTACGGCCTTGTCGCCGCCGGGTGGCGGGTGAACCAGATCGCCAGCAGCAGGTTCGGGACCCAGCACAGCCAGGCAACCGCGGCGTACGCCGTCTCAACGGAGAAGTGGACAATCCCGGTCGCGGCAAGTACGCCGTAGATCGGCATCCACACCCGCAACATGACTCCGGCCATGATCAGGGAGAAGCTACGGATCATCCAGCGACGGTGCTCGCCGTAGCGGCCGGCCAAGATCATCCGAACGGCCGTCCAGGTCGTGAACAGCATGGCCAGATCCAAGACAGTGAACCCGACCGACGCCACCAGGCCGGTGTAGGCCGTCGGCGCGAGGATCAGGCCCGACACTCCCAGCGCGGTGGCACTCGCCACATAGGTCGCGCCCATGAATCGGTGCACGCGGACGAACCGGTGTCGCAGCCGTCCCACGAACTGAAGCGGGCCGATCAGCAAGGCGAGGATGCCGCTGAGCACATGCACGCCGAGTGCGAACTCGTGCTGCAAGTAGGCCTCCCGTTGCTCGGAGAAGTAGACCTCCGGGTCGAACGTCAGGTACCGCGACACGGTAACGGCAATGTAGACGCACGCCAGAGTCATGATCACCCAACCCGGTCCGGCCAGCCGGCGTGCGAGGCGCCCGCGCGAGCGGGGGTGGTCAGGAGTGCTGCGGCGGCTGGTGCGCTCGACGGTGCCCAGGTCGGCGCTGATCTTGGTATTCATGTTCATCACTGATCCTCTGGACGGCGTGGGAACGGTGGCTTGCAATTTCGACGCTAGGCATCTGATGACGCCGCGGCGTCGTCGTCAGGCTGGATTTGCACTCCGACTCGCCGATGATTTGATCTCCTACCTAAGTAGGAGGCCGCTTCGGATTTGCTGGAGTACGTTCAGCGCGTGAGGCGAGTAGGAGCATTCCTGCGCAAGTACGGATTCGACGTGTTGATCGTGATCATGGCGATCGAGATGGCACTCGAAACCGCGATCAGGTATGGCGCGCCCAACGGGCCGACAACGCCCAAGTGGTTGGCGGTCCCCGCGGCCACGCTCATCGCGCTGCCGCTACTCGCACGGCGGCGCTTCCCTTTCGCCGCGCCAGTCGCGCTCTGGGTGGTGGCGGTGGTGATCTCGTTCATCGATGGACGTCTAGTCCCGTTCACGACGGTCGCGACGGTCGCCGGCCTGATTGCGGCATTCCTGCTTGGCAACCTGTCCGACCGCACCCAGGCGGGCGCGGGCCTGGTTGTCGTGCTCGGTGCGGCGGCCATCCTCATGTACAACAACCCGAGTCACACCACAGGCGAGCTCGTAGTCGTCCCGGCGATGTTCTTTGTCGGCTGGCTCGCCGGTTTTGCGTTGCGCCAGCGAGCTGCGCAGGCCGAAGAGGCGGAAGATCGCGCAGTCCGGGCCGAACGGGAGCGCGCAGCGGCCACCCGCATCGCCGTTGCCGAGGAGCGCGCGCGGATCGCGCGCGAGCTGCATGACGTGGTCGCGCACGCCGTGAGTGTGATGGTGCTGCAGGTCGGAGCCGTACGCCACCGGCTGCCGGAGTCGCTGACCGAAGACAAGGAAGCGCTCATCGACGTCGAGAAGGCGGGCCGCGCGGCGCTTGCCGAGATGCGCCGCCTGCTCGGTGCATTGCACGACGGCGAGGACGTCGAGCGAGCACCCCAGCCGGGGCTCGACAACCTGGATGATCTTGTTGAGCGGGTCGGCAAGGCCGGCTTGCCGGTACGGCTTCAAGTCCAGGGCGACGCCGTGCCGCTGCCGCGCGCAATCGATCTCTCCGCTTATCGAATAGTGCAGGAGGGCCTCACCAACTCCCTGAAGCACGCCAACGCCAACAATGCCGACGTGACCGTCCGGTACGGCAAGGACGACCTGCAGCTCGAGGTTCGCGACAACGGCGTCGGCGCTTCCAGCAATGATGGACTTGGCCACGGCCTCGTCGGAATCCAGGAACGGGTCAAGATCTACGGCGGTGAGATGTCAGCGGGAGTGGCACCCGAGGGTGGCTTCGTGCTCACCGCGCGCCTCCCGCTGGAAGGGCAACGAGCATGACCATTCGCGTACTAGTCGCCGACGACCAGTCCATGGTCCGCGCCGGCTTCCGCCTGTTGCTCTCTGGCGAGGACGACATTGAGGTGGTAGCCGAGGCGAGCAACGGCCTGGAGGCTGTCGACAAGGCAGCACGCTTTCATCCCACGGTCGTCTTGATGGACATCCGCATGCCTCAACTCGACGGGCTCGAAGCGACCCGCCGCATCCTCGCCAGCGACAACACGGCACGGATCTTGATCTTGACGACATTTGATCTTGATGAGTACGTCTACGAGGCGCTCCGGTCGGGGGCGAGTGGATTCGTACTCAAAGACGATCCTCCCGAACAGCTCCTTGCCGCGATACGTGTCGTTGCACATGGAGAGGCGCTGCTCTCTCCGGCCATCACCAAACGCGTGATCAAGGAATTCGCGCGGATACCTCGCCCCGAACCGCCGCGGCAGCTCGATGAGCTGACCGAGCGCGAGTTGGAAGTATTCCGACTGATCGCGCGGGGGCTATCGAACGCGGAGATCGCACATGAGCTCTACATCAGCGACACCACTGTGAAGACTCACATCACTCACATTCTGATGAAACTCAACCTCCGTGATCGCGTCCAAGCAGTGGTGCTCGCCCACGAGACCGGGCTCGTTTAATCCCGCTGAGTTGCCTGCACGCCGGGGCTGTCGTTCAAGTCGAAAGTGGTCAGTAACAACAGCGACACCTCGACAACAGTTCATGTTTCTGACCAGTTGCCGCGTTGCGGGGGTGCGAGATCACCTGACTGAGTTACATCATCGCCAGGGACACCGCGGATGATGACGCCGTCTGGATAACTGAGGTTTGGCAGGACGAGGCAAGTCATCAAGCCTCTCTGCAACTTCCATCTGTACGCGAGACCATTGCGAAAGCGATGCCGTTGATCGCCGGCTTCGAGCCAGGCGCGATCACCGATCCCGTTGGCGGTGTGGGCTTGCCCTCCGGTACCGACTAACGTGCCGAATGATCTAGTTAAGGGAGGCGAGCATGACAGAGGTGCCGGCGGCCAGCTTCACACCCAAGGCGACCAAGTTTTTCGCCGGTCTGGAACGCGACAACTCGAAGGAGTATTGGACGGCGAACAAGGCGGCTTTCGAGAACGACGTGAAGGAGCCGATGGCTGCGCTGGTGGAATCGATGCCAGAACGGTTCGGCCAGTTCAAGATCTTTCGGATGAACCGCGACATTCGCTTCTCACCTGACAAGTCGCCGTACAAGACCCAGCATGGCGCCGCCCATGAGGCCGATGGCACGGTCTACTACGTGCACCTGGATGCACGCGGGCTGATGGCGGCATGTGGCGCGTACATGATGGCGTCGGATCAGCTGGAGCGGTATCGCGAGGCGGTGGCGGACGATAGCACCGGTGCTGCGCTGGAAGCCATCCTCGACGACCTTGACGGGCACGGCTTCGACGTCGGGCATGGCATGAGCGAGCCGCTCAAGACCGCGCCCCGCGGATATCCGCGGGATCATCCCCGCGTCGAGCTGCTGCGACAGAAGGCGGTCAGTGCGCATCGCCGGTTGGAGGGCTCGCAACTCCGCGACGCCGCTGCGGTACAGCGATTCGTCGTGGAAACCTTCGACGGCTGCGAGCCGATGAATGATTGGATCAGGACCAACATCGGATCTTCCAAACAAGCGAGCTGAGTTCGCGATCTGGCCCCAACAGACGCAGGGCTGCATCAGCCCACGGTGGCGCCGAACGCCCGACCCAACAGATAGGTGGCGGCCGCCGCGCCGTAACCGATGGCCAGTTGACGCAGCGCCCGCTTGAGCGGCGATGCGCCGGACAGCAGACCGACGATCGCACCGGTACCGAGTAGTGCGATGCCGACCAGCCCGGCGGCGATCACCACCGCAGTCCAGCCAGAAACTCCGAATAGGTAGGGCAGCACCGGCACCAAAGCCCCGGAAGCGAAGAAGCAGAAACTGGAGACTGCCGCTCCCCAGGCAGAGCCGACTGCCTCATGCGGGTCGACTCCGGCCGCCTCCGGCGCCACGGCATCCAGGTGCAGCGTGCCCAAGACCGTGCGCGCATGTTCCTCGGCCTCAGGCGGCTGCATACCCCGAGCCCGGTACACCAGAGCCAGCTCGTTGGCGTCCACATCCAGATGCGGCAACGCGGACTGGGATTCCGGGTCGGGCTGTGTCGACTCCAGCAGCTCGCGCTGGGACCGTACCGACACATATTCCCCAGCACCCATGGACAGCGCCCCGGCCAATAGGCCCGCCAGGCCCGCGAACAAGATCGTTTGTACGTCGACACCGGTGGCGCCAATCCCGAGCACTAGGGCCAAGTTGCTGACCAGGCCATCATTGGCGCCGAAGACGGCCGCTCGAAACGTCCCGGACAGCCGCACCCGGCCGCGAGCGGCAAGGCCACGCAGCACTTCGCCGTGGATCCGCTCGTCGGCCGCCATCCTGTCGGTGGCATCCACGTCAGTCTCGTACGGTGAGCGCCCCTCTGCGCGTTGCATCAAGGCGAGCACGAAAAGCCCCCCGAAATGTGTCGCAAGGAAGACCAGCAGCCGGGTACGCAGGCTGCTGCGGCGGGGCGCACCCACCTCGTCGCCGAGTAGTTCCAACCAGTGCGACTCGTGCCGCTTCTCCGCGTCGGCCAGCGCCAGCAGGATGTTTCGCTCCTCGCCGGTGCGCCGCTCTGCCAGCTGCCGGTAACCAGCGGCCTCAGCGCGCTCGTCAGCGAGGTACTGCCGCCAACGGCGGATCTGACTACGGCTCGGGGAAGTCGTCACACGCACATCATGGCAACGGTGTTCCCCAGCCACACGTCACTCATCGGGCTGCGTCGCGGCTCCTTCGCGAGCCCGCAGACCGTAGGTATCCGCGGTAAGAGTGCGGTACGAGTTGGTGACGATGCCTTCGAGCACCGAGATGTCGATCTTGTCCAGGTCCTTGATGTACAAACAACCCACACCGGTGGTATGCGGCCCTAGCTGCTCGAGCAGCTCGCCGTACCGCCCGACGCCGTCGGACAAATAGATTGATGTGGCGGCCTTGCGCGGTGAGAAGGCAGCTGCCGGGGCATCGCCTTCGCGACCGCTCTGGTATTTGTAGTGGTACTGGCCGAAGCCGATCATGCTTCCCCACAGGCGCGGGCGCTCTCCCGTCACCCGGGCCATGAGTTCGAGCAGCTTCTCGGCATCTCGTCGCCGTCTTTCGGGAGTCACTCCGTCGAGATAGCTCTGGACTGACTCACTTGGCTCATCCATACATTCCTCCATACCCGCGGATGTCACAGCCTGATGGGCGCCAAATGCGACGGCTGTACGGCAGCATTACACAAGTGAGCCAGATCCCACATCGTCAAGCTTGGGGCATTCGAGAGCAGGCGACGTACTGTCGCGCGGTCGAAGCGGTGATCTGGGGGCGACCTGAGAGGATCCGACGGTGACGGATTCAGCGAGCGGATCGAGCACTCGACGATTGCTCGGAAAGAGTGCCGTCGTGACAGGTGCCGCAGCGGGGATTGGTCGTGCGACGGCGGAATTGTTTGCTCGCGAGGGCGCTCGCCTCGTCGCCGCGGATATCAATGCCGATGGCCTGGCGACGTTGCGGGCTTCACTTGCAGATGTCACCAGTGATGTCGCTGTTGTGACGGCAGACGTCTCCAACCCCGAGGACGTACGTCGGATGATCGACGAAGCGGTCGCTCAGTATGGGCGGCTCGACCTCGCGGTCGCCAACGCCGGCATCATTCCGCTGGCGTCGGTGGTCGAAGCCACAATCGATGACTGGGAAGAGGTCATGGCGATCGACGGGCGCGGCATGTTCCTGACCTGCAAGTACGCGATCGAGCAGATGTTGATCAACGGCGGCGGGTCGATCGTCTGTGTGTCCTCGATCTCGGGTATGGCCGGCCAAGCCCGGCAGTCGACCTACGGTCCGGCGAAGTTTGTCGCCTCTGGCCTGACTAAGCACCTGGCCATCGAATGGGCCGGCCAGGGCATTCGGGTCAATGCTGTGGCGCCAGGAACGATCAACACCGAGCGCGTGCAGCAGCTCCCGTACGAACCTGGTGGCTCGGAGTACGTGGCAGGCATCAAGGCTGCGCACCCGATGGGAAGGCTGGGCGACCCGAGCGAGGTGGCGAATGCGATCTTGTTCCTGGCTTCCGACGAGGCATCGTTCATCACCGGTGCAATACTCCCGGTGGACGGCGGATATCTCGCGCAGTGAGCTGCTGATGTGCGCCTTGAGCTTGTCGAAGGGCGCGCTTCGACCAGCTCAGCGCACATTTTCGACAGGGGCTCGGCGCCGCCTGAACCTCGGTGACCCGGCCCTTTGAAGAAACCGGCCGCTTCCAACCAGCATCGGGCCACCTTGAGGTTGTAAGTCACCGGTTTCGGCAGGAGGTCGATGGTTAGTGACCGGTTTCCACAGCGAGATCACCGCTCGACAATGGCGACGCAGCGAACATCGCAGCGAGCGAAGCGAAAAATCAAAACAGCGCGATCTTACGAAGTGCTTGTCTGCTCCGAGGTGCTCGTCGCCGGCTGGGATGCGCTGCTCGCGCCGATGTTCTGGCCTTGCAGCGCCTCGATCAGCTCGCGCTCGCTGTCCACGCTCAGGTTGGTCTGAATCACCTTCGGGTTGTAGGGCCGCAGGGCCTCGATAACCCGATCCACGGTGGCGTTGCGAGCCAAGAAGAACACCGCCGCCTTGCCAGGCTCCAACGTCTGCCCGATCTCTCGAATCAGATCATCATTGACGCCGATATCGGTCAGTGATCCGGTGATTGCGCCCGTTCCGGCACCGACGCCGGCCCCGACGGCCGCGCCGGCCAAGGGATTGAGGAACAGCAACCCGATCAAGGTGCCCCACAGAGCACCGGTGACCGCGCCCGAGCCAGCCATCATCGCGGTGAGATTCACCGACTGATGAAGCTTGACCTTGCCGTCCGCGGTGCGTTCCACCCACGCCGCATCGGCGAGTTCCAGCAGCTGTTGCTTGGCGAGATCTTGACCCAGATCAAGCACTTTCTCGGCTGTCTGCGGGCTGTCGAGTCCGAATACGAGCAATTGCGACATGACAAATTCCTCCTAGGTTCCGACGCCTTGTGTGCCACCGTCCGCGGTTGGTTCGGAGTCGGGCGGAGCTTCTTCGGCTTCACCTTCGACTGTCACCTGCCGTGGTCCGCTACTGTCGGTCCGCACCTGCACCCGGCGAGGCTGCGCGGCCCGCGTCATGGGGAGCGTCAGATGCAGCACACCGTCGCCGTAGGACGCTTGAATGTTCTCGGCGTCCACGGTGTCGCCCAATTGCAGCTGCCGCGTGAAGGTTCCTTGGGGCCGCTCCGCGATCAAGACGTTTTGTCCCTGCTGGTATTCGGCTCGGCGTTCAGCCTTGACCGTCAAGATGTTTCGTTCGGTGGTGATGTCCACGCTGTCCGGATCTACGCCAGGCAGGTCGAGGCAGACATGGAGGCCGTCATCGGTCTGCCACACATCCATCGGCATCCCCATCGGGGTCCGAGTTCCCGACAGCAGTTGGTTCGTCAGCCGATCCATCTGCCGGAACGGATCGCCGAACGGGTCGAAACGCAACACACTCACTGCAACCTCCTGAGCAAGCGGATGAGGACTCAGAGACATTGGATTTCTTTACCCAACTCAACCGCAATCGCAGTCATGAGGCCAGAGCCAGAACGATCGATTGATCTCAGATCGCCCCGGGTAACAGAAGTTAATCTTCCGGCGACAGGAAAATCCATGGACCGAGCAATAAGTGAAGGGACTTCGCGGTGGTAGTCGCAGATCGTCCCGCCGGCGATTCCCGTGAAGATCGAGGCGAGCCGTACAAGATCGCCATGCTAGCGCCACCTTGGATCCCGATACCTCCAGAGGGATACGGCGGCATCGAGCAGGTTGTCGGTCTGCTCTGCGAAGGGCTGGTCCAATTGGGCCACCGAGTCACCCTCTTCGCCGCTCCGGGGTCTCGTTCCTCCGCGACGGTCCACGAGGTGCTGCCCGAAGGCCATCCGGACGAGATTGGGCAGTCTCTCTACGAGAGCGACCACGTCTCCCGGGTCCTGGATGTCCTTGACCAGGCGGCTAAGGACGGTGAGCCATTCGACGTCCTGCACGACCACTGCGGCTTCACTGCTGTGGCGTTTGCCTCCCGCATTCCGACACCTGTTGTCCACACCCTGCATGGCCCTTTCACGACCGACACCGGCGAGTTCTACAGCTATCACGCGCGGCACGCCTCGCTGGTCGCCATAAGTGAAGCCCAAAAAGAGTCTGCCCCTGCTGGATTACCGATCGCTGGAGTAGTCCCCAACCCGATCGACGTTGACGAGTGGCCGTTCAACTCCGAGAAGCAGGACTACCTATTGTGGATCGGTCGATTCGACGACACCAAGGGTGCACACCGGGCCGTCGCCGCTGCGCAGAGCGCGAAGGTCCCGCTGGTGGTCGCAGGGCCGGTCCAACCCGGGCAAGAGTCCTACTTTGAGCAAGAAATTGAACCGCACCTCGACGGCGACCGAATGCGTTACGCCGGTGAGGTTGGTGGTGCCGAGAAGCACGACCTCTTCGCTAATGCTCGAGCTCTCCTGATGCCCATCCGCTGGGAGGAACCGTTCGGCATGGTGATGGTCGAAGCACTCGCTTGCGGTACGCCGGTCATCGCATTCCCTGAGGGCGCGGCGACTGAGATCGTCCAACATGAGGTAAACGGGTATCTCGTCGATGACGAGCAAGCAATTGCAGCTGCTATCGCGGATCTCGACAAAATCGACCCGGCAGCTTGCCGCGAGTCCGTTGCGACTCGGTTCAGCGCTGAGACTGTCGCTGATGGCTATGTGCAGATCTACCGCCGAGCGGCATCGGCGCGGCAAGCCCGGTGATCGCTACGCGGTCTGAACGCCGAAGAATCGCTGTCAGGAGGAGACATGATCAACTACGAGCTGGATGGCAAGGTGGCTGTCGTCACCGGAGGGGCCTCAGGCATTGGCCTGGCATGCTGCCACGCGCTGGCGCGCTCGGGTGCCGCCGTGTCGGTGTGGGACCTGAACGCCGAGGCACTGCAGACGGCAGCGGCCGAATTGGAACAGTACGGACGGCCGACCCATACGGCCGTCGTCGACGTGTCTGACTCCGACCGGGTCGGCGAGGCGATGGAGGAGGTGGCCAATGATCTTGGTCGGGTCGACATTGTCGTCGCCAACGCTGGGATCGGCGGAGAGCAGAAGCCGACGGCGGAGTACACCGACGCCTCTTGGCACAAAGTGATCGGGGTGAACCTCGACGGCGTCTTCTACACCCAGCGTGAGGGCATCAAGGCGATGAAGCGCACCGGTGGCGGCTCGGTGATCAACATGGCTTCGATCTTGGGCCAAGTTGGTTTCGCCATGTCCAGCGCGTACGTCGCAGCCAAGCACGGGGTACTGGGTATGACGAAGGCGGCGGCCTGGGAGCACGCTGCCGACAACGTACGGGTCAACGCCGTGGGCCCCGGCTTCATCATGACGCCCCTGCTGGAGGCGAACCTGGATCAGCCGGCGATTGACTTCCTGGCCAGCCAGCACGCGCTGCAGCGAATGGGCCGACCGGAAGAGGTGGCCGAGCTGGTCGCGTGGTTGAGCAGCGATGCCTCCACCTTCGTCACCGGTGGCTACTACCCGGTAGATGGCGGCTATCTAGCCCGCTGACGCGTTCGTCCTCTTGCTCAGGACGTACCAGAACGCCTACCGGGTCCCGCTCACAACAAGCATTTCGCACGGGCCCGCGAATCCGTCGGGACCTTCGTACGCCGTCAGCTCCGTGGCGATCTCTGTCCACGCATCCTCGCGTTCGCTCGGCGATAGGCCGGCGAGCATCTGGTGCAGTGCCCCGAAGGACTCGCGTTCGAACTGTACGCATTCGTCCGCGCTTGGCAGCCGCAGTGGTGCGGTTATCGCGGCACGCAGCGAGGGGCACCCGTTCTTCGCCCGGGAGCTGACCTCGGTACTGGCCGCGGGCGGCGACGTGGCGGGCGTACCGGCGGCGATCCGCGAGGTTCTGGCCCGCCGGTTGGCGCGCATGTCGACCGACTGTGTGCGGCTGCTCGAGGCGTGCGCAGTGGCCGGACCCCATGCGCAGCCCGACGTGCTGGCAGACGTTATGGGGTGGGAACCGTCGCAGGTGACCGAGCTGCTGGGGGATGCGGTCGACTCCGGGGTGCTCGCCTCTTCAGCCGATGTCGACGTGGGCGCGCCCGCGCACGGCGTGCGATTCAGCCACGACCTGTACCGCGAGTCGATCTACGCATCCCTGGCTCGGACCCAGCGGTTGGATCTGCACCGGCGAATGGGAGAGGCGCTGGTCCGCCGGCATGGACGGGGGGCCGCAGTGTTCGCGGCCGAGATGGCCCGGCATTTCGCCGCATCGGCGGCCGTAACCGGTGCTGAGCCGGCGCTGACCTGGGCACGACGCGCCGCTGCAGCAGACGAGGCGCGGTTCGCGTACGCGGATGCGGCAGGCCATCTGGCCCGTGTCCGCCGCGCTATCAGCGAGGCTGGACTGACGTTGTCCAGTGCCGATCTGATCGACTTGCTCACCGCCGAGGCGGAATGCGCGGCTGCGGGCCGGCGATGCTGAGGATGCTCATGCCCTGCTTGAGAGGCCTGGGAGCCAGCGGTCGTAATCGGCGATCCGGAGCGAATGGGAGCGGTTGCGCTTGGGTTGGACCGGATCGGCGCCCGCTTCGCCATGCCGCGAGGCGACCTCGTCGCCGTGCTGGAGCAAGCAAGAGAGGCCGCGGCCGACTCGGGCACGCTGGTCGAGGCACAGGTCACGGCCGCACTCGCTCGGCAGCTGGCACACTCCGTGGCGCGAGACCGGCCAGCTGCCAGGCCGCTCGCGGACCGGGCAGTCGAGCTCGCGCGCCACCTTCACGACCCGATCACCTTGGCCAGTTGCCTGCTCGCTCAGCATGACAGCATCTGGACGCCCGGTACGGCCGCCGACCGGGTCGCCATCGCGCGCGAGATCGCGCTGCTGGCCGAGCGCGTGGGCGACCGCGAGCGGCAGGCCCAGGGCCTACTACTCAGCTCCACCGCAGAGCTGGAGCTGGGCTCGCCGGCGTTCCAGGCGACCATGACCGAGTACAGCTACGTGACGGAACGCCTACGGCAGCCGCGCCACGACTATTTGCTTTTGACCCGTCGGGCTGCACTTGCCCTCTTGCACGGCGACATCAACGAGGGAGACCGGCTCTCGGCCGAGGCTGAGCGGATCGGCGAAAGCGTCGGCGAGAGCGACGCCGGCAATGTCCGCATGTCGCAGCTCCTGGAGGTGGTCCGTGCCCGGGGTGATCCCGCTGCCCTGCGCCACACCGCCGAGCTCGCTGTGGAGTGGTGGGTGGGCGTTCCGACCCACGCGCATGCCGTTGCCGCCGGGTTCCTGGCCCGCGCAGGAGACGCCGACGGCGCTCGGCGGGAACTTGACGTGGTGCTGTCGCTCGCGGACTGGCGCGCCGAGCGGTCCTACCTCTGGTCGATTTTCGTCGGCGAACTCGTGGAGGCAGCCGTCGCCGTCGAAAATCCTCAGCTGTGTGCGCAGCTGCTCGACGACCTGATGCCGGTTGCCGACGGCTGTGCGGTCAACGGCGCGCTGGTTTGCTTCATGGGCGCGCATGCGCATCGCGTTGGCCGGCTGTACGCCGCACTCGGGCAGACGGACCGCGCCCAGGACTGGCTCCAGCGAGCACTCGCTCTGCATGTCAGGCTCGGCGCCCGAGCGTGGGAGGCGGAAACGTCCGCTGCGCTCGCGGCGATCGGAGGCTCCCGCGCTGCCGAGTACCTCTCGCACGCACGCGTGATCGCCGCCGATCTAGGGCTGCACGGCATGACGGCCGGCATGGCTATGCAGCCGGACGCGTCGCCGCCGGCCGGGCCTCCGGCGAGCCTGCGCCAGGTTGGCGACATGTGGGTGGTGGAGTACCACGGGCGGATCGCGTATCTGCGGGACGTCAGGGGCTGCACGACCTTGCCACGTTGCTGGCGCGCCCGGGTGTCGAGCTGGCCGCCATCGACCTTGCCGGCGCCACCGGCATGCCCCGGCGGCCGGAGGCTACCGGCCCGGCGCTGGATCGTGCCGCGCTCGCCGCGTACCGTCACCGTCTCGATGAGCTCGCCGACGACCTCGCCGAGGCGGAGCTGAACGGCGACATCGGCCGCGCCGGCCGAGCCCGTGATGAGCGTGAGTGGATCGTTGCCGAGTTGCGGCGCTCGACTCGACCGGGAGGAGCCGCCCGGACGCTCGGCGCTACGACGGCTGAGCGAGCGCGCAAGGCTGTCTCCGCCCGGATCCGCGACGCCATCCGGCGTATCGCCGTGGTCATGCCCGATCTGGGCGCCCACCTCGATCGATCGGTCCGTACCGGGACCACGTGCCGCTACGACCCCTGATCCGGGCCTCGGAGGACGATCGTGCCAGCGAGCCGATCATGCACTGGTTTGCCGGACGGCAGGATCAGTAAGAGCAAGTTTGCGAGCACCCAGCCGTATGTGATCATGGTGAGCGCCCACAGCCAGAGCGGCACAGGCTTCGCTCCGAGACTGGCGAAACCCAGCGCCACGGTATGACCCAGCTCCCAGGGCAGGGTGATCTTGATCAGGTTGCGAACCACGGCCTGCCGGCCCGAAGGCAAGGCCCGGGACTTTTCGTCGACAACTCGGAGCCGCAGCAGCCGCTTGCCCACGGTCGCGCCGCGCGGTCGGGCTTCCCACCACGCCGCCCAAGCAGTGGCCGGTGCAATCACCAGTACGAGAGCCAACGCATTTACCGCAAGTGAGCCGAGGATCACGCCGCGCTGGACGAGTAGCAGGCCCAGCGGAAGAAGCAGTGCCGGAATGATCAGATACGTGGCTCCGTCGATCGCGAGCGCGGCTAGCCGCGGGAGTGGCGCAGCGGTGAGACGGCGATGCGGCGGAGCATCGCCTTGGGTTTGACTCATGGCATCATTCATCAGCGGGACGGACGTCGGGCGTGCACGACGAAGCCAGCTTGCAGTCCATGATCATTGCGCGCCACCGGACAGTTGATGGGTCGACAGCGTCTCGTACCGAGCGCGCCGGTTCTCGCCTGCACCAAGGTGAGACCGGACCAGAGCCACAGC
>Ga0081455_10000896_pt1 | contig 38413 bp, 33 predicted proteins | sample TabmetS3T2R1_FD_70207 | JGI IMG/M metagenome (GOLD analysis project Ga0081455, IMG submission 70207) | Tabebuia heterophylla rhizosphere microbial communities from the University of Puerto Rico - S3T2R1 | ecosystem: Host-associated > Plants > Roots > Rhizosphere ... | reverse complement strand
AGATAAGCGAGATTGGCGGCGAAACGAGGCATGCCCATCCATCCGGCGTCATTGCCGGGCTTGACCCGGCAATCCATCCATCTTCTAAAACCTTTTGCGACGAAGATGGATGCCCGGGTCAAGCCCGGGCATGACGATGCGAACATAACGAGCTTCCATCTTACCATGCCCGCCAACGACAGCTTCCACATCGCGGTCCTGCCCGGCGATGGCATCGGGCCGGAGGTCATGGCCCCCGCGCTCGCGGTGCTCGACAAGGTCGCGGCGGCGACGCCGGGGCTGAAATTCCGCTTCACCGAGGCGCCGGCGGGCGCCGGCCATTATCGCGACACCGGCAAATCGATGCCGCCGTCCACCATCAAGCTGTGCGAGGAGGCCGACGCCATCCTGCTCGGCGCCTGCGGACTGCCGCACATCCGCTATCCCGACAATACCGAGATCATGCCGCAGGTCGAACTGCGCTTCATCTTCGACCTCTATGCCGGGGTGCGGCCGTGCCGGCTGATCCCGAACGTTCCAAGCCCGATCGTGGGAGCGGCCGAGCGCGGCATCGATCTCGTCGTGATCCGCGAATCGACCGAGGGCCTGTTCGCCTCCATGGGCAAGGGCGTGGTGACCGATACCGAAGCGCGCGAGACCCTCCTGATCACGCGCAAGACCTCGCAGCGCCTGTTCGATTTCTCCTTTCGCCTGGCGCGCCGGCGCAAGGTACGCGGGGGCCGTGGCCTGCTCACCTGCGTCGACAAGGCGAACGCCTTCAAGGCTTACGCCTTCTTCCGCGGCATGTTCGACGAATGCGCCGCGCGCTATCCCGACGTCGCCACCGATCGCCTCTACGTCGACGCATGTTCGGCCATGCTGGTGCGCCGGCCGTGGGACTTCGACGTGATGGTGATGGAGAACATGTTCGGCGACATCATCTCCGATCTCACCGCCGGCCTGATCGGCGGCATGGGCATGGCGCCTTCGGCCGACATCGGAGACACGCACGCGGTGTTCCAGCCCTGCCACGGCACCGCGCCCGACATCATGGGCAAGGGGCTCGCCAATCCGACCGCCATGATTCTCTCTGCCGCGCTGATGCTCGATTGGCTCGCTGAACGCCATGGCCATGCCGGTGCCGCCGCGGCGGCTCGCGCCATCGAACACGCGGTCGATCGCGCCTTTGCCGGCGGCCTCAAGCCCTGCGAATTCGGCGGTCGCGACGGTACCGCGGCGATCGCGAGCGCGGTGCTGCGGGCACTCGCGCCGGCGGACGCGACATAGTGTGGCGGTTCAGAAGTCCGCATCGTTCTTGCGGCGAATCCGAAATGCGGACTTTTTGAACCAAAGCCAGACTAGATAAATTTGCCTTGTCCGCTCTGCCCCCAATAGCGACCGCGGAGCGGACAATCCGACGCTGAGTGCCGTAAGCGGTCATGGTCCTTCGGCGATCGGGGTGGCGTGGTTTGCACCGCCGCTTCGAGTTGACCATTCGACACGGGCGCGCCGCTTTCGCTGCACCGATGCCGATCATGACCGTCGACGCATGGTCGCGCGAACGCAACCTGCCGCCACCGTGGGCGTACCGCATCGCGCAGACGCGAAGGGGTAATCAATACCGGCGCCGCTTATTGCAGCACCTGACGCCTTTTTATGCGCCGCATAAAATTTTTGCGCAATGCAGCAATTCTCAGCAGAAATGCGCCTCGCCGAGGTCCCGCGCTGGGTACCCTCCTTCCGTTATCTACTTGAAATTAAAAGTAAAATCTGTTCGACACGGATTGGCACGCTCGTTGAATATGTCCCATTGCCGAGCAGTCGCCACCCGATGTCGGTGACGGTCAGAAGGAGAGCGCGAATGGACTATGTGAAACCTGCCGACGTTGCCAAGGCCATGATCGAGGCCGGCCGCAGCAAACTCAAATTGTCGGCGGTCGATCTCCTCATTCGGGGCGCGCTCGCCGGCGCCATCTTGGCCACCGCGACCAGCCTCGCCTTCACTGCAATGGTGCAGACCAACCAGCCGCTGGTCGGCGCACTGATCTTTCCGGTCGGCTTGGTGCTGATCGTGCTGCTTGGACTCGATCTGGTCACCGGTGCTTTCGGGCTTGTGCCGCTGCCCTGGATGGAAAATGACGCCAGCGCGACATCCATGCTCGCCAACTGGCTATGGATCTTCATCGGTAACCTGATCGGCAGCGTCGGCTACGGCGCGCTGCTGACGATCGTGCTGACGAACTTCGGCACCGCTGCTCCGGCCGGCGTCGCCGCCAAGATCGTCGCGGTCGCCGAGGCCAAGACCACGGCCTACGAAGCGATCGGCTACGCCGGGATGATCACTGTCTTCGTCAAGGCAATCCTGTGCAACTGGCTGGTCTGTCTTGGAATCATCGCCGCGATGGCCACAAGTTCGACCATCGGCAAGATCGCGGCGGCCTGGATGCCGATACTGATCTTCTTCGCGCAAGGATTCGAACATGCCGTCGTCAACATGTTCGTCATCCCGACCGGCATGATGATGGACGCCAAGGTCACGATCGCGCAGTGGTGGCTGTGGAACCAAATTCCGGTCACGCTCGGCAACCTTGTTGGCGGCTTCGTGTTCACCGGACTTGCGCTCTACGTCACCCACAAACCGCGCACCGTCGCGCCCGCACCGCTCACCATGCCGACGCAGGTGCCGGCTGAATGACAACGGAAGTCAAAGATGTCGGCGCGACGCTGACAACGGCGTCCGGCGACTTCGAACCAGAGCAAAAGCGCTATCTGGAGGGATTCGTTGCCGGGTTGCAGATCGCCAAGACGGCGAAGGGGCTGGCCGGCTCGGGCGCTCTTGCGGCAGCGCTTCCCTCGTCTCCGCCGGCCGAACCGGTGGGTCCCGACGCGGCCGCCCTCAAGGCACAGGATCGTGTGCTGAAGGCCGGCGGCAAGCTTTCCGACCCGGAAAAATTCAAGCGCGAGGAGCATCCGTTCGACACCTATCAACGGCTGAAGGAATTCGGCGCGCGCAACGAATATCCCAAGCCGCCGGACAATTTTCGCTGGCGCTTCTTCGGGTTGTTCTATGTGGCGCCAAATCAGAACGCCTACATGTGCCGGTTACGTATCCCGAACGGCATCCTGCGCGCCGCGCAATTGTCAGGGCTCGCCGATCTCGCAGAGCGATACGGCGGCGGTTACGCCCACGTTACCACCCGCGCCAATGTGCAGATCCGCGAGATCGAGGCAAAGAACGCCGTCGCCATGGTCGAGGCGATCCTGGACCTCGGACTTTGCTCACGCGGTTCGGGCGCCGACAACATCCGTAACGTGACCGGCACACCCACCGCCGGCATCGATCCGCAAGAACTGATCGACACGCGCCCCTATGCGCGCGAATGGCACTTCCACATTCTCAACGACCGCTCGCTCTACGGCCTGCCGCGCAAGTTCAACACCGCTTTCGACGGGGCTGGCTGCGTGCCGGTGCTGGAGGACACCAACGACATCGGTTTTCAAGCCGTGGAGGTGAAGGACGGCTTCGGGCTGGAGCCCGGGATTTGGTTCCGGCTATGCCTCGGTGGCCTGACCGGTCACAGGGATTTTACGCGCGACACCGGCATCGTGGTGAAGCCCTCGGAAGCCACCAAGGTCGCCGATGCGGTTGTGCGCGTGTTCATCGATCACGGCAATCGCACCGACCGCAGCAAAGCGCGGCTGAAATACGTGCTCGACAAGCTCGGCGTCGACAAATTTCTCGGCCTTGTCGAAGAGAAACTGAGTCGCAAGCTGGATCGCACGGTGCCAGGCGCCCTGCTGCCGCGGCCACCCGTCGATCGGTTGGCGCACGTCGGCATTCATCCCCAGAAACAGGACCAGCTCAACTGGATCGGGGTTGTCGTTCCGGTCGGACGGCTGACTGTTGCGCAGATGCGCGGCCTGGCCGGGGTCGCCCGTGATTTCGGCGACGGCGATGTGCGTCTCACGGTCTGGCAGAACCTGCTGATCTCGGGCGTGGCAACCGCGAATCTCGACGCTGCCCGGGAAAAGATCGAGGCTCTGAGCTTGGCGATTTCGACCAATCCGATTCGCGCCGGTCTGGTCGCCTGCACCGGTAACACGGGGTGCAAGTTCGCCGCCTCCGACACCAAACGCCACGCCGAGGAGATCGCACGCTGGTGCGAGGCGCGGGTCGCTCTCGATGGACCGGTCAACATCCACCTCACCGGCTGCCATCATTCCTGCGCGCAGCATTTCATCAGCGAGATCGGCCTCCTGGCGTGCAAGGTGCAGAGCTCCGACGACGGCGATGCAGTCGAGGGCTATCACGTCTTCGTCGGCGGCGGCTTCGGTCCGCATGCGGCGCTCGGTCGCGAGCTTTATCGCGACGTCAAGGCGGAGGGCGCGCCGAAGACCGTGGAACGCATGCTTAAGGCCTATCTCGCGCACCGCGCGACGCGCGACGAGACATTCATCACCTTCGCGCGCCGCCATGAGATCGATGCGCTGAAGGCCCTGGTCGAGGCGCAGGCGGTGGAATGAGCATCACGCAGCGCCCCCCCATCCCCTCGCTCATTCCGGAAACCGCGCCGTTTTCTCCGGAGCAGCGAAGCTGGCTCAACGGGCTGTTTGCCGGCCTGATCTCACTGGAGGAGAGCGCGACGCCGCTGTCGTCCGAGCGGACGGCGGCGCTCTTGCCCGATCTTCTCGGCAAGCCGGCGACGGACGAGACCGACGACGGTGCGCCCTGGCACGACCAGACCATCCCGCTCGCCGACCGCATGAAGCTCGCGGAGGGCCGGCCCTTGCGGCGGCGGATGATGGCGGCGATGGCGCAGCAGGACTGCGGCCAATGCGGTTACAACTGTCATGACTATTCCGAGGCGCTGTTTGCCAAGAAGGAAGAGCGACTGAATCTTTGCGTGCCGGGCGGCAAGGAAACCGCGCGCATGCTCAAGCAGCTCTATGAGGAGTTCGGCGCAGCATCACCCGCAGCTGCGCCCGTCGAGCCCGCTCCTGCTGCGCAGCCGAAAACGCCCGGCTATTCGCGCGATCATCCGGTGCCGGCCACGTTCCTCTCGCGTACCCGGCTGAACAAGGCGGGATCACAGAAGGAAACCTGGCACATCGAGTTCGATCTCGGCGGCAGTGGTCTCAACTACACGGTTGGCGACTCCTTCGGCATCTACCCAGCGAATGACCCGGGCCTGGTCGACGCCGTTCTTCAGGCGCTCGATGCGCCGCCGGATTTCCCGATCGCCGATCGCACCCTGCGTGAGGTGTTGGTCGACGGCGTTTCCCTTTCGCCGGCGCCCGACATGCTGTTCCATCTGATCTCCTATCTCACCGGCGGCGCGCGGCGACAGAAGGCGAAGGAGCTGGCGGCAGGACGCGACCCAGACGGCGATATGGCGACGCTCGACGTGCTCGCTGCGTTGCAGAAATTCCCCGGCATCAGACCCGACCCGGAAGCCTTCATCGAGGCACTCGACCCCCTGCAGCCTCGGGTCTATTCGATCTCCTGCTCGCCGAAATGCAATCGCGGACGTGTCGCGCTCACGGTCGACGCCGTTCGCTATGAGGCCGCCAAGCGCACGCGCCTCGGCGTCGCCTCCACCTTCCTCGCGAATCGCATTGCTCCCGGCGACCGGATCAGGACCTATGTGCAGAGGGCGCAAGCCTTCGCGCTGCCTGCGGATCCTGCGACGCCGATCATCATGATCGGGCCTGGCACCGGTATTGCGCCGTTTCGCGCCTTTCTTCAGGAACGCCAGGCGACCAAGGCGCCAGGCCGTAACTGGCTGTTCTTCGGACACCAGCGCAGCAACTATGATTTCTTCTACAAGGACGAGCTGCTTGCGATGCGCTCGGCCGGGTTGCTTACGCGACTGACACTTGCCTGGTCGCGCGACGCCGATCAGAAGATCTACGTCCAGCACCGAATGCGCGAGGTGGGACGCGACCTCTGGGCGTGGCTCGCGGACGGCGCGCATGTCTATGTGTGCGGGGATGCCCTGCGCATGGCCAAAGACGTCGACGGCACGCTGGTCGAGATCGTCGCAACCCACGGCGCACGCTCGCTCGAGGAGGCCGCGGCGTTTGTGACCACGCTCAAGAAGGCGGGTCGCTATCAGACCGATGTGTACTAGGAGACCATCGTGAGCGCGTCGCGCAGGCCTTCGGCGACGACGCCCGGACGCATCGAGCCGCTCGCGCGGCTTCCGGTCTTCCTCGCCCTTGACGGCAAGCGCGCAGTCGTCGCCGGCGGAACGCCGGCGGCGGCCTGGAAGGCGGAATTGCTTTCGGCGGCGGGCGCGAGTGTCGATGTCTATGCCGAGGATGTCTCGGACGAGATGACTCAGCTGGCCAACCAACCGCCGCGCGGGACCATCGTGCTCCATCCGCGCGGCTGGCGGCCCGGCGATTTCCTCGGCGCGGCGGTCGCAATCGGAGGGTGCGAGGGCGACCGCGAAGCGCACTCCTTCGTTGCGGCCGCACGCGCCGCCGGCGTGCCAGTCAATGTGGTCGACAAGCCGCGATTTTGCGATTTCTCCTTCGGGTCGATCGTAAACCGCTCGCCGTTGGTCCTAGGCATCTCCACCGACGGAGCGGCGCCAATATTCGCGCAGGCGATCCGCGCCAAGCTCGAGGCGTTGCTACCGCGAGGCTTTGCCCGCTGGGCGGCAGCAGCCGCGCGCTGGCGTCCTTCGCTGATACAAGCTGGCCTCTCGTTCGCCGCGCGCCGCCGGTTTTGGCAGGTTGTTACGGCGCATGCCGTATTACATCCCGAGCGCGAACCGGCCGCGGGCGACTTCGAGCGATTCCTCTCCGAGGTTCGGGGACTCGGTGCCACAGCCGAGGCAGGCTCCGTCATGTTGGTCGGCGCAGGCCCCGGCGATCCGGAATTGCTGACGCTGCGCGCCGTGCGGGCGCTGCAATCCGCCGACATCATCCTGTTTGACGATCTGGTTTCGGCCGGCATTCTCGATTTTGCCCGCCGCGAAGCGAAAAAGATGCTGGTGGGCAAGACCGGCCACGCCCCTTCATGCCGGCAGGACGACATCAATACGCTGATGGTCAACCTGGCCAAGAGCGGCAAGCGCGTGGTCCGTCTCAAGGGCGGCGATCCCATGATCTTCGGCCGCGCTGGCGAGGAGATTGCAGCCTGTCGTGCGGCGGGAATCGTGGTCGAAGTGGTCCCCGGAATCACGGCGGCGCAGGGTGCGGCAGCACGGCTCGCTCTGCCCTTGACCCAGCGGGGCAAAACGCGCCGCGTACAATACATCACCGGCCACAGCAAACATGGCGCGTTACCTCCGGACCTCGACTGGCAGAGCCTCGCCGACCCCATGACCACGACGGCGGTCTACATGCCGGGCCATACCCTTGCCGCCCTGGTCGGCAAGGCCCTCACGCGAGGGCTCGACCCCAACACTCCCGCGATTGCGGTCGCCGGCGCAACGCGGCCCGATCAGACGGTGATTGCGGAGCGGATCGCCAACCTGCCCCGCCGGCTCGCCGAGGAAGCGCCGCGGGGTCCGATCCTTGTCATGATCGGTCGCCTGATGGCGGCGCAGATGCGGCGCGATGGAGTGAGCCGGACGATCAGCGGATGCGCGCGATGAACCGATTCATCTTCACATCGGCGAACTCACCGACAATGAAGGGGCTGCCATCAAGCCCATGCTGTCGAACAAGCCGCGCGGCGGTTGCGCGTTAATGAGTGCACGCCGTGGTGTCCTTCGAGTCCGAAGTTCGCAAACGGGCAATTGCCGCCTCATGATGCGAACGTCGGAATCGGGGCACTAGCTGGGGCTCTGCCCACTCCCTTGTGGGATACTTCCCATCTACCCACATTTCCGACAGATGACTGCCCCCCGACCGCATCTGCGCTCCGGGAAAGCCTGCATTTCTCGCTGTTGGGATTTATCCTATGGCCTTGCCCACCTATAGAGTGGGATGCTTTGTGGTTGACGCGGGATGCGACCCTTGGTTCGCTAGAGCCACGGTTCCTGCGCACGGAAGCCGTCGGTTTCAAGCGCGGCGCGCGCAGGTTTTGGAGGAGAACGGCCGAGGCTTGGCGCCATGAACGCGCAGGAACTGCTGCAGGAAATCGCCGACTATTGCCGGCACAGCGGACTTGCGGAATCGACCTTCGGCCGCCGCGCCGTCAACGACGGCAAGCTCGCCCAACGGCTGCGCAATGGCGGCCGCATCACCACCGAGACGCTCGATCGCATCCGCGAGTTCATGGAGAACAACCCGACGGTGGCGCCGCGTGCCGCCGTGATCGAACGCGCACGCGCGCCGCGTCCCGCTCCGGCTGCGCCGGCGCCGATGCCGATACAACCCGGGCCGCGCGATCCGCAGCGCAATTTCCGCTTCTTCGACAACCGGCAGAAGTACCTCCTCTTCGTCAGTACCTGCAGCGAAAAATGGGTGGTCGCGAGCCGCGTCGCGCTCGAACTGGCCAACGTTCATCCACGCCCTCCAGCGCTGCGCATGTTCGACGCAGGCGTCGGCGACGGCACCGTGCTGCTGCGGGTGCTGCGTGCGATGCACGACCGCTTTCCGACCATCCCGTTCTACGTGGTAGGCAAGGAGATCAGCCTCGAGGACGTGCGGCTCGCGCTGCAGAAGATGTCCGACCGCTTCTTCGAGCATCCGGCAACGGTTCTGGTGCTGACCAATCTCGCTTATGCCGACGCGCCGTGGCTCGCGGTCAAATCGCTGTCCGCGGCCTCGAGCATGGTCTGGCACGAGGTGCCGCTGGTCGGCGATTCGGCCTATCGCTTCGAGCAACAAATCACCGATCTCGTGCCGTTTTTGTCGCAGAACTGGAAAGCCGGGGTGAGCCCGAAGACCGGCAACCCGGTCTACGAGCGGCCGGTGGTGCTGGTGCTCTACCGCGCCGACCACAAGTTTCTGCTTGACCCGATCATTCCGCGGCCCGGCGGCACGATGGCGAACTACGATCTCGTCATCGCCTCGCAGCCTTACCGCGCGCGGGCCTCGCTCGAGTTCAAGGCCAGGCGCGTCATTGCGCCGCTCGCCAAGGCGCTCGGACCGGGCGGCCGGCTGATTGCCATCCATTCCCACGGCAACGATCCCGGCATGGACATCATCCAGCGCGTGTGGCCGGACGACGATCCGTTCATTCACGACCGCCATCAGATCATGAAGGCGGTAAAGCACGAGCTCGGCCCCGCCGGGCGCGATCTCAACTTCAATGCCTATGCCGACAACCGCTCGCTGTTCCGCTACGAGATGCACACCTTGCCGAGCGAGATCTCGGATCAGTCGATCGGCACCTCCACGCTGTTTGCGGCGTGGAACGCGGCAATCTACGTGGCGCAAGTCGAAGACGACCGGCTCGCCGATGTCGTCGCCGACGGCCGCTATCTCGCTGCCACCCGCGAGGTTCTGCGCGAACACGGCGGGCTCTGGTTCTACGACGAATCCTACGTGATCTCGCGCCGGCGCGAGTGAACGAAATGGCCGCAGTCATGAGCACAGTCGAGCGCCGCGCCGATCCGATCGACGCGATCGCGGACTTCATGGAGGGTTTCTCGCTTGAAGCGACGCGACCGTCGGCGGAGGAAGTCGCCGCACTCGCCGCCGTCGCTCCGGCCGGCGCGCGCGTCTATATCAGCGCCGTGCCGAAGCGGCCGGCGCAGGAGGCGATCGAAGCCGCAGCGCGACTGCGCCAGGCCGGCTTCGAGCCGGTGCCGCATCTTGCCGCGCGCGGCTTTGCGAGCGCGGGCGCGCTCGATGAATTTCTTGCCCGCATGAGCGGCGAGGCGGGCGTGACGCGCCTCCTCGTCATCGCCGGCGACCACGAGGAGCCCGCCGGCGCGTTCCGCAGCGCGATCGAGGTGATCGACGGCGGCGCGCTCCAGCGTCACGGGATTTGCGAGATCGGCGTCGCCGGATATCCGGACGGCCATCCACGGCTACTGCAGCAGGACCTCGATCGCGCGCTCGCCGATAAGGTCCGCGCCGCCGAGAGCACCGGACTGGCGGTCCACATCGTCACTCAGTTCTGCTTCGATGCACAGGCGATCCTGCAGTGGATCGCACGCCTGCGCGATTTCGGCCTCGAACATCCGGTGCGGGTCGGGCTTGCGGGTCCCACCAATCTCGCGACGCTGTTGCGCTACGCCAAGCGCTGCGGCGTGCGGGCGTCCGCGCAGAGCCTGGCGCGGCAGGCCGGCTTGGTGCGGCAGCTGTTCGCAATGTCGGCGCCGGACGCGGTGGTGCGCGCGCTGGCGCAAGCGCGCGCGGAGCGGCATCTCGGAGAGATCGCGCCCCATTTCTTTTCCTTCGGCGGGCTGGGGCGCACCGCGCGCTGGGCCGAGGCGGTGGCGCAGCGACACATTGCACTCGAGGCGAGCGAGGGGTTCCGAGTCGAGCCGCCGCGCGAACCGTAGGCATCCCAGCAACGTCCGCTGGTCCCCTTGCCACGGACTGTTCCCACGCCCAACGAATGCCGAAATTTCTGGTCAGTCAGAGCGCGCATTGGCTTGGAACGACGAACCATGCGCAAAATAGCTCCGCATCGCGCGAGAGGCCGATTGACCCGCGCCATCCTGCGACCGCCGTTTCGCGACGAGCTTGGCAGCAAGGGATGGCTGGCAGAGGTCAGCCGCGCGCAGCGGCACATTGTTCGCCGGCTTCGTCTGAAGATTGACGGCTGGCCGCACTGGCGGCGCCCGCTGCGCGTCGCCTTTCTCTCCGATCTTCACACCGGATCGCATTCGGACGATGTCGCCCGCCTCCACGCGATCGTGGACGAGGCTGCGGCGCTCACGCCCGATCTCGTGTTGTTCGGCGGCGACTACGTCAACATGCAGCCGTTCGGCGGCGGCCGCGTGCCACCGCGTACGATCGCGGCCGCCCTGTCGCGACTGCAAGCGCCGCTCGGTCGCTTCGCCATCCTGGGCAACCACGACTACGTCTACGGCGAGCGCGCCGTGGCCGACGCGCTCGAGCATCATGGCACCCGCGTACTCGACCACGCGCGCCGCAGCATGCGCTTTCAAGACCATGCCATCGATGTCGCCGGACTGCCCGATGCGCACGTCACCAGGGCGGAGGCTTACGCGTTGCTCGCCGGCCTCTCGGCGGAGCGGCCGACCATCGTGCTCGCCCATGATCCGGTCTGGTTTGCGCATCTACCCGCAGGCCCGCACCTCATGCTGGCCGGCCACACACACGGCGGCCAGATCAGGCTTCCCGGCATCGGCGGCGTGCGCACCGCCACCAAGGCGCCGCGGCGCTGGATCCACGGGCTCGTCGAGGAGCGCGGCCAATACCTCTATGTGACGAGCGGCATCGGAACGAGCGGACTGCCGCTGCGGTGGGGCGTTCCTCCAGAGATTGCGGTACTGGATATGTCGGGCAAGGCGTAGCCCCGCACAGACGACTTCCCCGAGGCCATTGCCGGGGCGATGCAGCGACCGACGATGAACTTCGTTAGGTGTGCTACTATGCGCGCCTGCGAGATTTCCGAATTGCGTCGCGCTCCATGAAAAAAGCGATTACCCGCCGCCGACTGATGGAGCTTAGCGCGGCGTTCGCAGCATCGAGCGCAGTCGTCCACAATGTTCAAGCGCAGGCTTACCCGAACCGCACCATTCGGCTAATCGCGCCGTTCCCGGCCGGTGGCGGCACCGATTCCGCGGCCCGCATCATCGCTGCTCGCTTGTCGGAGCTGCTGGGCCAGCAGGTGGTGGTCGACAACCGGCCTGGCGCCGGCAGCAATATCGGCGCCGAAGCCGCGGCGCGCTCAGCGCCCGACGGCTACACCCTGCTGCTCGCTGCGCCGCCGCTCGCGATCAACCGCTTTCTCTATGCATCACTCAACTACGATTCCGTCACCGACCTCGCGCCGGTGTCATTGCTCTGCCGCTTCCCGAACATCCTCGCGGTGCCGGTGTCGTCGCCGCTGACTTCGGTCCGCGGTTTCATCGACTACGCCAAGGCCAATCCAGGCAAACTGACTTATTCCTCCCCGGGGATCGGCACCACGCCGCACCTGTCCGGTGAATTGTTTAAGCGCATGGCAGGCATCGAACTCGTCCATGTGCCCTATCGCGGCGCCGGGGCCGGCGCCATTACAGACACCATCGCCGGCCGCGTCGATTCGGCCATCAACACGACCGGCTCCCTGCTGCAAACCGTGCGCTCGGGACAACTGCGCGGGCTTGCCGTCACCACGCTGAAACGTTTCCCGACCACGCCGGAACTGCCGACCATTGCCGAGTCCGGGGTTCCCGGCTTTGACGTGTCGTCCTGGTATGCGCTGTTCGTGCCGGCTAAGACCCCGCCCGAGATCATCGCCAAGCTCGCCGCCGCGACCGTCACGGCATTATCCGAACCCGCGGTGAGGGCCCGGTTCGAGCCACTCGGCGTCGTTGTCGAAAGCTCGACGCCTGAAGGGCTCGGAGCGCTGCTTCAGTCTGAAATCGACAAATGGGGTCCGATCATCAAGGCCGCCGGCATCAGCGCAAGCAATTGAGCGCCAGTCGACAATAAGGCTCAAACCGAGCAGATGATTTCCTAGTCACGATTGCGTTGCGAGCAAGATGCGATTGGCGGCATGAGTGAATCCCATGCGAAGAAAAGGCTGACTATTGGCCGCGGCCAGCGGAGAGCCCGCCGGACTGCGGGGCGGCCTTGTTTTGGTATTTGCCAGTGAGCGCGTTGTCGTCCATGTCCTTCGCGCAATCGATGGCCATGTTTTGCGATTCATTATGCAGGCCATGGAAGCTCTCAGTGCCTGCATCAGCGCTGACGTGCAGGATCGGAAGGCCCTTGGCCCTCGCGCGATCGGCAAACTCCCGCTGCGACCGGAACGAGACGATTTGGTCGTCAGGATCCGACATGACAATCATCCTTCGGCCTGGCTGGGGCTGCATGGCAGCGACGTGATCCAGCGGGTCGTATAAAGCTTTGAGTCCTGCCTCGATTTTCCTGCCTTGGTCACGCGCCCGCGTTTTGACCGAAATAACGCCGGCTGCCATGATGGCGCAGCCGACATCGGCGCGCATTTGTGCGAGGCCGGCGACCGTGTGTGCCCCACCCGACTGTCCGGCTAGATGAAAACGCCGCAAGCCGGGCCGCACCTTCAACTCATCGAGGGCGGCGACGACGACACGGATCTCAAGCAGCGAGCGTCGTTTGCGATGATCACCCGAGGAGCCAAATGCCCCGAGCCGGCCAATGGCGATGTAGGGCCCGCCATAAACGCGCGACCAGCGCTGGACCTCCCGCTGCATGCGACCATCTGACATAAAGGCGGAGTATTTATTGAGCTGGCCCGGCGTTTTGGAGTCGCCCAAATCACCGTGGATATACACCACCGCTTCGTCCTTCGAGCCGCCTGCCTTGGAGAGCCAGTACCGCACGCAATAGCCCGCTCCATCAACGCGCACCCAGACCGCGTTCCGCAAATCCTTGCATTGAGATTCACTGACGACAACGCCGTGACTGAGGACGGCTGGTGTATTCAACGGTGGATCATCAGCATCCGGGGGCATCTCCGGTACCTTATTTTGATACTTCGCCACGATTGCATTTTCCCCGACGTTGCGGGCACAGTCCGCCGCCGCGGCCAGGCCGGTGCGCAAAAGATTGTGCGCGTTGACGTCGGATGCAGCGGCGAAGATTTGCTGCACCAGTAAACCGGCCGCATTGGCACGCCTGACATAAGCGGTTTGCGAGCGCGCCGAGATGACGACATCATCCGGGTCGGTTACGACGATGATGCGAAGATCGGAGCGCTTCACCACCTGATCAACGAGCGCCACCGGATCGAGGGGGTGTTTGTTTCCGGTGACGTCCTCGTTGCGACCCGATTCGGCAAGCCTGCTTCGCACCGAAAGAAGAGACGATGCAAGCACCACGCACCTCACGTCGGTGCGCTGCGCCAACAGTGCGGCGGCGGCGTGACCGCCCTCGCTGTATCCGGCAAGATGGAGCCGGTTATATCCATGACGCGTTTTGATCGCGTCAAGCGCCGCTGAGACAAGATCGATTTCGCGGGCGGTGCGGCGTTTGGCGTACTCGCCCGATGAGCCGTAGGTGCCGGGCCGGCCCAGGTAGATATAGGGCATTCGCAAACTGCGAGACCAGCGCACGCTTTGATCCTGAATCGCGGCCGGGCTCAGCTTGGCGTAGAAGTCGTAAGGCTTGAGCTCCCCGCGCGCGTTCGTCGAGGCGACTTCGCTGGAAACCAAGACCACAGCTTCGGGCCCGGAGCCGCCGGCCGTCGAGTGATAATAGCGAATGCACTCGCCCTGCTGGTCGACGGCCACCCACACGGGCTGCGGCAGGGCAGCACACTCGGCTTGCGTGATCCGTTTACCGTGAAGGAGTTCGCTGGCCGAGAAAAGCTCGGTCTCAGTGTTAGGTACCGCGGGCGTTGTGGATTGTGCCTGCGCCGATTCCTGCGCAATGCCAAGCACGACAAGCGCGCACACCAGCACGAAATGGCGCATCGACCCTCGGCTCCTGCAAGCGACCGGAATTTTAGCAGAGAATCGGAGTGGCGGCACCGGCCTAGGCAACCCGCTGAGAACGATCTCAACCCGCCGCAGCCAGGAGCGCCCGCACGTCGTCGGCCGAGACCTTGCGCGGCACGGCGATCGCCATCGCCGCGATTTCTTGCGCCACAAAATCCGTCTTGCGGCGGTCGAAGCCGACCTCAACGAGCCGTTGCGGGATTGGAAAGCCGCGCAGCATCTGCGCGAGGCGATCCGCACCATCGCCGTCGAGCGCGGCCGCCAGCCGCGTCCGCGCCTCCTCCGCGGCTACCAAGTTGAAGCGGGTCACGTGCGGCAGGATGATCGCGTGGGTTTCGGCGTGGGGCAGGCCCAGCCCGCCCAGCACGTGCGCGAGCTTGTGTTGCAGGCCGGTGCCTGAAGCGAGCACGACGCCGGCAAGCCACGCGGCGATGAGACACTCCGAACGCGCCTCGCGGTCGGTGCCGTCGGCGACCGCGCGCGGCAAATGCGCGACGAAGCGGCGCACCGCGTCGGTCGCAAGCGCCATCAGGAACGGCGTCCGATCGGCAACCCATAGCGCCTCGACGCAATGGGCGATCGCGTTGATGCCGCTCGCCGCGCTTACCGACGCGGGTAGCGCCAGCGTAAGCTCGGGATCGTACACGATGGTGCGCGGCAGCACGCGCGCCTCCTTGCCGGTGAACTTGCGCTCGCCGTCGCTGAGCCCCCAGATCGCGGTCGCCTCCGAGCCGGAATAGGTGGTGGGCACTGCGATGATCGGCAGGGCGAGATCGCGCGCGATGATCTTAGCGAGCCCGATGGCGGCGCCGCCGCCGGCGGCGATGAGGCCATCCGCACCGTGCGCGGCCGCGACGCCGGCCTCGGCGATCGGCTTGGGCACGTGCAGCGCCGCCTGCGCATGCAGACCCGCCGCCCGCGCTCCCAAGATTTCGACGAGCCGCCCGCCGAGGCGCGTACCGCTGCCGGGCGTTGCGATCACCAGCGCGCGGTTCAAGCCGAGACGCGCCGCTTCATCGCCAAGGCGCGCGACCGCGCCCGGTCCGAACACGACGCGTTGGCCTTGGATATCGTGAACGAATGATGCGACCATCCGACGCGTCGGCCCGCACGCCTGCCCACTGCCGTCCGGGAGTCATTGTAACTCGCCTTGGCCGGCGCGTCGTGCAAATATCCGCGCAAGCCAGCGAATGCCGGGTCGGGCGGCAGATTCTACGCTGGAAACAACCGGAGGGACCCTCATGCAATCCGTGTTCATACGGCGCGAGCTTGCCGCAGCCCTATTTTGCGCATCGATCGGCGCCGGAGCGCTGGGGAGCGCCACAACGGCTGCCGCGCAGACCTATGGCTTCGCCACGCTGCAGCCCGGCACGCTCAACCACACGACAGCCTCGGCCGTGGCCAAGGTGCTCAAAGAAAAAGCCGGGTTGAACGTGCTCGTGCAGCCGACCGCCGGAGACCAGGTGATCGTCCCCATGGTCGCCCGCGGCGAGGCCGAGATCGGCATCTCCAACGCGATGGAAGTGCACGACGGTCTGTCCAAAGGTTTTGCAGACCTGCGCATCATCGGCGCGGCGCATGCGCTGCGCGTCGGCTTCTTTGTGCGCAAGGACGGCGACATCCGCACGGTTGCCGACCTCAAAGGCAAGCGGGTGCCGTACGGATTTTCCGCAATGCGTGCGCTCGAACCGACGGTGCGGGCGATCCTGGCGACGGCCAATCTCAGCGAGAAGGACATCAAGCCCGTACTGGTGCCCAACGTCATCCGCAGCGCCGACGACTTTGCCGCGGGCGCCGCCGACGCGTTCTACTTCGCCTTTGGCGCGCCAAAGGTGCGGGAGGTCGACGTCACGGTGGGTGGCATACGCATGAGCGAAATCAGCGAGCAGGGAATGCCCGCCGCTCGCAAGATCGAGCGCTGGGGCTATCTGACCGACGTCAACCCGGGCCCGGTCTTTATCGGCGTCGAAAAACCGATGAAGGTGTACAGCTTCGACAACCTGCTGTTCACCAGCGCCAAGACAAGCGACGAGCTCGTGTTCAAAGTCCTCGACACGCTCTTCAAGAACAAGGACGAGCTTATCGCGGTGCAGCCGGTGTTGCGCGAGTTCACGCCGCCGTTCGCCTATAAGCAGTACGACGTCGCGTACCATCCGGGAGCGGTGAAGTACTTCAAGGAGCACAACGTCGCGCCCAAGGCTGTGGACTGAGCACGTGGCCAGCGCGTCGGAAGGATGCGCGGAGAAAAACATCATCGAGAGGGAACGACCATGCCAAAGACAGGGCATCTGATCGCGGCCTGCGCCGGCTTGAACGCACTCGCCTGCGCGAGCGGAGCCGCTGCGCAAACCTTCGGCTTCGCCGCGATGCAACCGGGAACCATCAATCACACGACCAGCTCTGCGATCTCAAAGACTCTGAAGGAGAAAGGCGGGATCAACACGCTGGTCCAAGCCACGGCCGGCGAATCCGTGATGATCGCGATCGTCGGCCGCGGCGAGGCTGATTTCGCCATGGCAAATGCGCCGGAACTCGGCATCGCGCTTGCCAACAACGGTCAGCCCGACATTCGCATCATCGGCCCGGTCTATACGCTCAAGACCGGGTTCTGGGTGCGCAAGGACAGCAACATGCGCACCGTCGCCGATTTGCGCGGCAAGCGCGTGACCATGGGCTATTCCGCCATGCGCGCGCTCGACCCAATGTCCCGCGCCATTCTCGCGACAGGTGCTCTCACCGAAGCGGACATCAAGCCAGTGCTGGTGCCGAACGTCGTGCGCTCGGCCGACGATTTCGTGGCCGGAGCGGCCGACATGTTCATGTTCGCCTTCGGCGCGCCGAAGGTTCGCGAAGTCGACGTCACGGTCGGCGGCACCCGCTTTTTAGAAATTCCCGAGTCGCCGGGAATAGCCGCGGCGCGCAAGATTCAGCCGTATGGCTACCTAAGCGACGTCGAACCTGGTCCGATCTTCGTCGGCGTCGAAAAACCGATGAAGGTCTATACTATCGACAACATCCTGTTCACCCACGCCAAGGTGCCCGATGACGTGGTGTACAAGGCCATCGAGACAATGGAGGCGAACAAGGCCGAGATGATCGGCGTCGCTCCCAACCTGCGAGAGTTTTCGGCGGCTGGGCTCAACAAAACATATGAGTTTCCATTCCATCCCGGTGCCTTGAAATACTTCAAGGATAAGAGGATCGAAGCCAAGGCGTTTCCGTGAACGAAAGGCGAGAGCCTGCGGCTGCGCGGGCGCCGTCTGCCGCGTCCGAAGAGCGGTTGCTGTCGAGCGCGGAGGAGTTCGCCGCCTCCGCATCGAAAACGACCGTTTTCTTCACCAATCTTCTACAGGGTCTGCTCGTCGCTTGCGTGGTGCTCTGGGTGCTGGACGTACCCAGGCAGGTTTTCAACGTTTCGTTCTATACCGAGCAGTTGTTGACCGTCTGTCTCGGCCTGACGCTCGCGCTCGCCTTCGTCGTGGAAACCCAGCGCGAGCACCGCGCGATCGATCCCGCCGGCGCGATCGCCGTCGTCGCCATCCTGGCCTACATCGCCTACCGTTTCCGCAATCCGCTCGATATCCCGCTGCTGTTATGGGCCGGCCTGGCGCTGGCGCTGGCTTATACCTTCCTGGCGAGTAGGCGCGCCTTCGCGCGCTGGTTCGATTATGCCAACGCTATCGCCTCGCTCGTGCTGTGTGGCTACATCTTCGTGCGCTACGAGCCGCTGACCTACGAGCTCGCGATGCTGCCGACCGAAGGCATCGTCGGCAGCGCGATCCTCCTGTTCCTCGTGCTGGAAGCGAGCCGCCGCACCTCGGGCTTCGGCTTCGTCGGCATCATCCTGGCGATGGCGGTCTACATCTATATCAGCCCAAACCTGCCGGGAGATTTCCAGACGCGCTGGGTCTCGCCGGAGCGGCTCGTCGCCTACCTCGGCCTCGACGTCAACAGCATGATCGGCGCCATCCTGCAGGTCGCCGTTCTCGTGGTGATCCCGTTCACCATCCTCGGCCAAGTGCTGGCCCGCACCGGCGGCGCCGATTTCTTCGCGGACATCTCGATGGCGGCCATGGGGCGCTTCCGCGGCGGCGCGGCGAAGATCGCGGTGGTGGGCTCAGCCTTGTTCGGCATGATTTCCGGCAGTGCGGTATCGAACGTGCTCGCCGTCGGGATCGTGACCATTCCGACCATGATCAAGTCGGGATTCTCGCGCTACAAGGCGGCCGCGATTGAATCCGTCGGCTCGACCGGCGGACAACTGATGCCGCCGGTGATGGGCGCGGCCGCCTTCATCATGGCGGAGTTCCTCCAGGTGTCGTACGGCGCGGTCTGCATCGCCGCAGCCATCCCGGCAGTGCTCTATTACGCCTGCCTTTTCATCCATGTCGATCTTGATGCCGCCAAGCAGAACATCGGCTCGGTCCAAGACCCTGATGCCCCGACGCTCGGCGAGGTCATGAAATCGGGCTGGCATTTCCTGGTGCCCATCGCCTTTCTCGTCATCGCGCTGATCTATCCCGAAGTCTTGCTGCTGACGCCGGAGAAGGCCGCTATCGTCGCGACCGCCATTCTGATGGTGCTCACGGCGATCTTCGGTTACCGCGGCAAGCGCCCCACCCCGCTCGGTCTCGGCAAGGCGGTCATCGAAACCGGACGGATCTCGCTCGACATCCTGCTCATCGGCGCTGCGGCCGGCGTGATGGTCGGCATTCTGGCTATTTCCGGCCTGGCGTTCAGCATGACGCTGCAGCTGCTCGCGTTGTCCGGCGAGAACATATTCCTGCTGCTTTTGCTGATTGCCGTGCTCGCCTTCGTGCTGGGCATAGGATTGCCGACGGTGAGCGTTTACATCCTGACCGCGACGCTGTTGGCGCCGGCCTTGGTCAAGCTCGGCGTCACGCCGATGGCCGCGCACATGTTCGTCATGTACAACGGCATGCTCTCGATGATCACGCCGCCGGTGGCGTTCGCGGCCTATGCCGCCGCCAATATCGCACGCACCGACGGTTGGACCACCGGCTGGATCGCCTGCCTCGTGGGCTGGAGCACGTTCATCCTGCCGTTCCTGTTCGTGCTCACGCCGAGCCTGCTCATGGACGGGCCCGCCTATCTCATCGGATGGAATTTCTGTCGGATCTTGTTCGGCCTGTTCGTGGGCACGGCGGCCATCGTGGGCTTCGGCCTCACGCGCCTGACCATGCCGGCGCGCTTGCTCTATGGCGCGCTATCGGCATTGATCGTGCTGCCGCCAGAATCATTTGCAGGCGGACACTACGCCAACTTCGCGGGCATCGCCGGCGGTGTCGTTCTCCTCGTCATCGAGCATCTGCGCCGCGGGAGCACCGCCGCGAAAGCGGAAGTCGCGTCCTAGCGAGCGTCTCGGTTGAGTATAGGGGCCAGCGCATATGTCCCTAATGATCTGTATTGCCGCTACGTCACTTCAAAGCGGGAGCGACGAACCATGCGCAGGATTGCACCGATAATCGCATTCGTGGCCGCGCTGACTGCGCCCGCGTTCGCGCAGAAGGCCGAGATCGAGGCGGTGAACGCTAAGTGGATCGAGTTCTTCAACAAGGGCGACTTCGCCGGGGTAGCGTCCCTCTACACCGAGGATGCGACCGCATTCCCGCCCGGCTCCGCCATGGTGAAGGGCAGAGCCGCGATCGAGGCGCTGTGGAAAAGCATGGCGGAGCAGGTCAGCGATCCGAAACTAACGACGCTCGACGTCAAAGCGCTCGGACCCTCCGCGGCGCGCGAGATCGGCACCTTCAGCCTCAAGACCAAAGGTCCCAGGCCGCAGGAAGTCACCGGCAAGTATCTGGTGGTGTGGGAGAAGATCGGAAACGACTGGAAGCTCGCGGCCGACATCTGGAACGACGGCAAGTAAAGCCAACGCCCACTAGCTCACCGTCAACGTCGTCATGGCCGGGCATAGCGCGTCGAAAGACGCGCGTGAACGCGCTTATGTCCCGGCCATGACGACTCAAACATTGATGCTGCTGGCGTATGGTGCGACCCCGGTGCGCCGCAAGGAGCGTTAGTGCGCCCCGATATCCTCGCGCCAGATTCCGAGCGCTTCCTGCGCCGGGCGGTCGGAGATGGAGAACAGCACCGATTCCTTGCTCGCCCGGTGCGAGTAGTGCTTCCACGGCGGCAGGACGAACACGTCGTTCGGGCCCCATTCCAGCACCTTGCCGTCGACCGTGGTTGAGCCCTGCCCTTCGGCGCAGACGAAGACGGTGCCGTCGGTCGCGCGGTATGGCTCGCCCTTGAAGCCCTTGGGGAACAGCGCGAGGTAGGCACCCATGGTCGGCAGCACCGGGCCGCCGTTGATCGGGTTGGCGTAGCGAACGCGCGCGCCGTGCCGCTTGTCGATGTCGCCCGCTTTGAGCATGCGCTCGATGATCGGCCGCGTCCGCGCGTAGGTATAGTTGATGACGGGGCTGCGATTGAGCGCCGCCGGCGCGCCGTCCGGCAGCACGCCCGAGCCGTAGAAGCTCAGCGAATCTCCATCCGCCCGGCTGGTCGGCTGGGTCGCGCTGGCGAACTGCTGGGCGAACGAGGTTTCGAAGAAATTGACCTGCGGAAAATCGAGTACGTCGAGCCACAACATGGGTTTGTCGGAATTGTTGCCGTGGTCGTGCGGCGCCCAGTTGGCGGTGATGACGAAATCGCCCGGCGACATAAAGGCCTTCTCGCCCTCGACCGCGGTATAGGCGCCTTCGCCGTCGAGCACGAAGCGGATGGCAGAGGACACGTGCTGGTGGGCGGGGGCGACCTCGCCGGGCAAGATCATCTGCACACCGGCGAACAAGGTATTGGTGGCCTTGGACTCGCCACGCATGCCCGGATTCTCCAGGATCAGTACGCGCCGCTCGGCCTCCTCGGCGGTGATCAGCGGACCCGATTCCATCACCAGGCGCTTGATGTCGTCGTAGTGCCAGATCACGGGATGGCAGCGCGTGACCGGTTCCTTGGTGACGACGTTGTTCATCACCTTCCACAGCGGGGTCATGTGGTGCTTGGCAATGCGGCTATAAAAGGCCTCTCGCATCGCCTCGATATTGTGCTTGGGACCCGGGGCCTTGCTCTCGGCTCGCTTACTGGCGGTCGCGCTCACCATGGCGCTCTCCCTCGGTCGGATTGGGGGCTCGGAATGGAGGATAATCCAAACCGGCAAATTAGTATATAATGAAACTATCTCCGCTTTGAAGGCCGACAATCAGGTATTCACGTTGCCGCCGTCGACCGCCAGCGTCTGGCCGGTGACGAAGTCGCTCTCCGCCGACGCGAGGAAAACCAACGCTCCCAGAAGGTCCTGAGGATGTTCGTCGCGCCGCAGCGAGCGGGACTGCACGGCGCGTTCGCGGGCGGTGTTCACGTGGCCGGGATTCTCGCTCAGCACCGTGTCGCTCAAGGTAAAACCCGGGGCCAGCGTATTGACGCGGATGCCGTGCTCCCCGAGCTCGCGCGCAAGGGCGCGGGTGAACGCCATGATGCCGCCCTTGCTGGTGACGTAATGCAGCATCCAAGGGATGCCGCGAAAGGCGGTGCCCGAGCCGATATTGATGATTTTGCCGTAGCCCTGGGCGGTCATGTGCGGGACCGTGTGCTTGACCATCAGGAACGGCCCGCGCAGGTTGACCGCCATCACCTTGTCCCACAGCGCCGCATCGATCTCGGTACACTTCGTCTCCTGCAACGGCGCAAACAGCGCGGCGTTGTTCACCAGCACATCGATCTTGCCGAAGCGCTCGACGGTTGCCGCGACCAGTCTTTCGACTGCAGCCTCGTCGCTGACGTCGGCGACCATGCTGGTGACGGAATTCGCGCCGTGCGCGGCGGCGATTTCCTCGGCCAGGCCCGTGCCCTCCGCGATGTCGGCGATCATGACCTGCGCACCCTCGGCCGCGAGCGCGCGCGAATAGTGCCGGCCGATGCCCTTCGCCCCGCCGGTAACGATCGCCGTGCGGCCGGACAGTCGCGCCATGCCTTTATTCCTTCGCGCTCACGCGGCGGATGAATTGCTCGAAGCCGGCGAGCTGCAGCTTGATCATGTCGATGGCGGTCTTGTCCTTGAGCTCGAGCGTCTTCTCGTCGAATTTCTGCGCGGCGAAGGTGACGATCACCTCGGGCCGGCCGAACAGAATTGCGTCGACCGACGTCAACGACTGCCGCAGGTGATATTGCATGCGCGAGCCGCCGAGGATGCCGCCGGCGGCCGATTGCAGCGCCACGGGCTTGTCCTTGAACGGCTGATCCTTCATGCGCGAGACCCAGTCGATGGCGTTCTTCAATCCACCCGGAATCGACCAGTTGTATTCCGGTGAAACGATGATCAAGCCGTCGGCGCTGCGGATGGCGTCCGCCCAGGCATTGACCTCGGCCGGGAAACCGGTCGCGTTCTGGATGTCGAAATTATAGATCGGAAAATGCTCGAACGACTGTGCGGCGCGCAGCTTCATTCCGGCGGGCACCAACGCCGGCAACGTGCGCGCAAGCGCGGCGTTGTAGGAGCCCTTGCGCAACGAGCCGCAGATCACGAGCACGTCGAGTTGCTGGTCGGTCACGACTCACCCCCGAAGACATTGAGAATGCGCTGTCAGCTCTTGTGAGCCACGCGCGCGATCAGCGCCGCAAACGCCGTCAGTTGCTGCTTGATCAGGCCGCGCGCCGTCTCGTCCTTGAGCTCGCCGGTCTTTTCATCGAATTTGGACGCGGAATTGCCGATGAAGATTTCCGGCTTGTTGAGGGTGAAGGCATCGAGAAACATCATCGCCCGACGCAGGTCGTATTGCACGCGCGCGCCCCCGACCGGTCCGGCGGACGCCGATTGCAGCGCCACCGGCTTGCCGGCGAAGGGCTGGTTCTGCAGCCGCGACACCCAATCGATTGCGTTCTTGAGGCCGCCGGGAATGCTGAAATTGTATTCGGGCGAGCAGAAGATCACGCCGTCGGCGGCGCGGATGGCGTCGGCGAGCGTATTGACCGGCGCCGGAAAGCCGGTCGAGTTCTGGATGTCGGCGTTGTAGAGCGGAAATTCGGCAAAGGACGGCGCCGGCTTGATGGTCATGCCCTCGGGCGCGAGCGACGGCAGCAACCGCTGCACCATGGCGTTGAAAGAGCCTTTGCGCAGCGAGCCGCAGATCGAGACAATATTCAAGTTGGTCATAACCGTCTCCAGATTGTCAGTGAAATAGTGTGAGTTGTGGCAGCAACCTCGTTCGCGGCCTCATGCTTCGAGACGCCGCAGCGCAGGCAAGTTTACGCAGCCTGCGCAAGCTTGGCTGCGTCGCGCGACTCCTCAGCATGAGGGACGAGCACTTACTTCTCGTTCTCGATCGGGTTGACGAGCACGCCGACGCCCTCGATTTCGATTTCGCAGGTATCGCCCGCTTTCATCCACACCGGGTTCGGCTTGCGCGCGTGGCCGACGCCGGAGGGCGTCCCGGTGAAGACGATATCGCCGGGCTCAAGCGTCATGCCCTGCGTGACATAGGCGATGGTCTCGGCGACAGGGAACATCATGTTGTCGGTGTTGTCCGACTGCATGACCTGTCCGTTGAGTCGGCTCTCGATTTTCAAACCCTTGGCGCCAGGGGGCACCTCGTCGGCCGTGACCATCCAGGGGCCGAAGCCGCCGGTGCGGTCGAAATTCTTGCCCATGTCCCATTGCGTGGTCTTGCGCTGAAATTCGCGCACCGAGCCTTCGTTGCCGCACGCATATCCGGCAATGCATGAGTACGCATTTGCAGTCGTCAGGTGCTTGGCCCGCTTGCCGACGATGAAGATCAACTCGGCTTCGTAGTCGAGCGTCTCCGACGCCTTCGGCCGGATGATCGGTTGCCCGTGCGGCACGAGCGAGGTGCGGCCGCGCATGAAGATGGTGGGAAATTTCGGAATGTTGTCGCGCTGGGAGCCTTCCTTGACGTGTTCGAGATAGTTGAGGCCGAGACAGATGACCTTGCCCGGCGCCGCGACCGGCAAGCCATAGGCCAGCCCTTTGAGCGGGCGGCGAGCGGCCGCGGGCGCGCGTTTCGCTGCATCCTTGAGCGGTGAGAGATCGCCCTTGTTTCGACGCAGGCATTCACCGAGATCACCGGGAATGCTGCTGTCCACTGCTTGCAGGTCGATCAGTTGCTCGCCCTCGACCACGCCGAGGCGCAATGCGCCGTTGGCTTCGAACCCGACGATTTTCATGGTTACTCCCTGGCTTGGCTTCGCCGTCCTTTTAGCAACAGGCGGTAGGGTGGGCAAAGGCGCAGCGCGCATCATCGAGAGGACACGCATGGGGCGCGCCTCTGCCCACGCGTTGACTGAACATTGTGATAGCGCGTGGGCAACGGCGAAGCCGCGTTGCCCACCCTAGAGCTACAACGATCATGCCGCGCGGGCGAGGAAATGCGTGCGCAGCATCTCGCGCGCGGCTCGGCCGGCCTCCAGATCAAAGGCGTTTACCACGGCGAGACGAAAGCCGCCGGGCGGCATGGCGTGGCGCTCGGGTTCCTTGTTTTCGTGAAACGTGATCTGCACGCTCGATATCGCGGGCATGCGCCGCACCTGCGCCACAAGCGCAGGCGGCGGATGGCGATAGCGCGGCCCATGCGGACCGAACAGCACCACGCTGTATCCGTCGCGCCGATCCGCATCGGCAAAGTCCCATCGCCCCTCCCGGTAGAGGCGCACGACCGCCTCGACCCAGCCGGCGCCGTAGAGGTCCGGCCATTGATCGCTCATGCGCAGGTGCACTTCGATGATACGGCCGTCGATGGTCTCGGTGTTGATGATGCCGGTATAGCCCTTGAGATGCCGGCGGACCCATGCCCCGCAATAATCCTCGATGGCGCCATCGTGTGCAGTGTGCACCGTCCAATGGTCGAAGGTGCCTTCTTTGCCCGGCTCGCCCGTCACGTGACGCCACCAGCGCGGCTCGCCGTCGACGACGGCGGCGTCCGAACTGACATGCCGGCCCTCCAGGAGCGTCATCCACATGTGCCCGGCAGTGAGGGTTGCGTCGTACTCGGCCTGCGAGGAGAGAACGCGGCTCGCGATGCCCATGCCCTTGAGATTGACGATCGGCTTGGAAAAGACGGGGAAGCGTGGCGGCGGCACACCATGGGGTGCGGCATCGAGGCCCTGGCTCAAGGCGATTGCGATCTTGTCATACACCCAGCGATGATCGGGATACCAAAGCCAGGCGTCGCTGTCTTCGGTCGGAATGTTCACATCCGGCGGACAGGCGGCGCGCTCGAAATATTGCAGGCGCCAGGGGTCGGCTTCGCAGATCGGCATGCGCGTTCGTTCGATTGGAAGATCGTATTTATAATGAGCATGGGCAGGGCGCGCAAAGGCACGCAATAGCGCGCCTTAACTTACGAAGCTTCTCAGCGGCTCTCGAAGGCCAGCGCGTGAATTGAAAAATTCGCGCCGGCGTCGGTCCACACCGCGACGGGGGTCCATCCCGCCTCGCGCGCCAATGCGGTGAAATATTCGAGCGTGTATTTGTAGCTGTTCTCGGTGTGAATCGTCTCGCCCAGGCGAAATTCGATTGCCCGTCCAGCCACGCTGACCTTCTGGCGTCGCTTGCTGACGAGGTGCATCTCGATGCGGTGGCGCTCGGAGTTATAGAAGGCCCGATGCTCGAAGCCATCGAGGTCGAAATCGGCGCCGAGCTCGCGATTGATGCGGGCGAGCAGGTTGAGATTGAATTTTGCCGTGAGGCCGGCTTCGTCATTGTACGCGGCATGAAGGATGCTCGGTTCCTTCACCAGATCGACGCCGATGATCAAAGCTGCGCCGCCTCCCAGCATACGCCCGGCATGGCGCAGGAATGCGCAGGCTTCTTGCGGCTCGAAATTGCCGATGGTCGATCCCGGGAAGAAGCCGGTATGTGCCATCCCGGCCGCCGCGGCAGGCAAGGCGAAGGGCTTGGTGAAGTCCGCCTCCACTGGAAGCACGGCAAGCCGGGGGTAGTCGCGCCGAAGCTCGTGCGCCTCCTGAATGAGCATCTCGGAGGAAATGTCGACCGGCACATAGGCCGCGATGGTCGGCGCCGATGCCAGCAAGATACGCACTTTCTTGCTCGAGCCGCTGCCGAACTCGACCAAGGCCGAGTTCAGGGGAAAGAAGCGCGCCATGTCCCGCGCTCGCTCGCGCAGGATCTCGAGTTCGCAGCGGGTCAGATAATATTCCGGCAAGGCCGTGATCTGCTCGAACAGTTGCGCGCCGATCTCGTCGTAGAAGTATTTGGGCGGGAGCCGCTTGGGCCATGCCGTCAGGCCGACGATGACGTCACGCGCGAACGAGGGAGCGGCGACGTCGTCGCGAACAGCAGCCTCAACCGGCGCAGCCATGGCTCACTCCAGTCATCATCTGAGCACGTTATGGGAGATAATCCAGGAGTCTCAGCCCGCTGAACTGCCAGCGCGCCGACGGATAGAAGAAATTCCGGTAGCTCGCACGCGCATGTCCCGCGGGCGTGGTGTGCGAGCTTCCCCGCAACACCATTTGGTTGATCATGAACTTGCCGTTGTATTCGCCGAGCGCTCCCGCCGCCGCGCGATAGCCCGGATAGGGCAAGTAGGCGCTGCGCGTCCACTGCCACGCGGTCCCGAACGCGTCATCAAGGAGGTTTGCGCGCGCTGCCACTTCCCATTCCGCTTCGGTCGGCAAATGCTTGCCAGCCCAGCGCGCGAAGGCATCCCCCTCGTAATAGCTCACGTGCACAACCGCGGCATCCGGATCGACCGGCCGCAGCCCGCCCAGCGTGAACGCCTGCCATACGCCATCGACGTTTTTCCAATAGCCGGGCGCGTTCCAGCCTTTCGACTCGGTCAGCGCCCAGCCGTCGGAGAGCCACAGCGAGGGCGTCGCGTAGCCGCCGTCAGCCATGAAATCCAGCCATTGCGCATTGGTCACCAGGCCGCGGGCAATGCTGGCCGGCTGGAGCAACAGCGGATGGGCCGGCCCCTCGTTGTCGAAACTGTATCCTTCGCCCTCGAAACCGATGCGGTGGATGCCCGCGGGCAACTCAGCAAATTCGCTCGACGCGGGCGGCGCGCTCGGCGCGCGCCAATCGGCCGCATAAGCAGGCGCCAGCGGGTTCTGCGCAAAGGCGTGCAGGATGTCGGTGAGGAGAAGCTCCTGATGCTGCTGCTCGTGGTGCAGGCCGATCTTGAGAATGCGCACCACTTCTGGCAGTTGCGACTCCTCCGCGCTCGCCAGCAGTCGCTCGACTCCGGCGTCCACATGGGCGCGGAACGCCGCAACGCGCTCGCAGTCGGGCCGCGTGATGAGCCCGCGTCTAGGCCGCGCGTGACGCGGTCCGGCTGCGACGTAGTACGAATTGAAGAGATAGGCGAACTGCGCGTCGAAAACGCGATAGCCGGCAAGATGCGGGACCAAGAGAAACTGCTCGAAGAACCACGTCGTGTGCGCGCGATGCCACTTGGTCGGGCTCGTATCCGGCATCGACTGCACCACCTGGTCCTCGGGGCTCAAGGGAGCGGCGCGGCGCTCGGTCTCCGCGCGCACGGTGCGAAAGGCTTCGCGCCAAATGGCGCGAGGATGGTTCGGCGTGGCGGGCGGGAGCGTTGGAGTATCACCCTCGTCACGGCGGCGACGAAGGACGGAGGACGAAGTCACGGGCGGCATGCCCAATCCTGGGTTGGAGAAATCGAGACGTGTCAGATGACGAGAAACTGCTTGGGGGTATCGATTGTTCCGTCATTATACGTAACAGGGCAGGCTGCGGCTGCCGCTCGCGCAGAATTTATGGAGACGTGAGCCGGCTGCATTCGCTGCGCCAAAAACTTAGGCTTTCTATAGGCTTATAGTTCACTCCCCGCCTCGCGTGACCATCGCGCTCACATTGCCCGTCATACAGAGGTTCGGTGGCGGAGCGAGCGCGCCCGCAGCCTCGCGCGCTCCTAAGACACTATGGTTTCGATTCGCGCGCTGCAGGTTCAAGCAGAGGCGCATTGCGCCTGCCGCCCTTACTTCGCGGCGCTCACGCCCGCAGCCGCTGCCAGCCCGTCTTGCTGTCCGGTGCCGCCGCTTGCGCCGATTGCGCCGACGATCTTGCCGTTCACGACGATCGGTAGGCCGCCCTCGGATGCCACCGGCTTCTCGGGAAAGGTCGTGAACGCGGTATTACCCGCGGCGTATTGATCTGCGAACGCTTTGCTGGGCCGGCGGAACAACACCGAGGTGCGCGCCTTGCCTTGGGCAATCTCGCCCGAGGCCATTTGCGTGCCATCCATCTTCTCGAAATAAACGAGCTCGCCTGCCGAGCCGACAATCGCGAACGCCATGCGCCAGTTGTTCTTCTTGGCCTCGGCAACCGCGGCGGCGGCAACGGCCTTGGCCTGCTCATTGCTGATCGGTGCTCCGTAGTCCGGAGGCGGCCCGGGAGGAGCAGGGGAAGGCGCCGATTGCTGTGCCAGCGCCGCGCCGGCGAGCGCAAGCGCCGAACCGATGCCTAGTGCGATCAAAACATTTAGTCGCATGGTCCTGTCTCCAGCTGGATTGTGCTGCCACGCCGTCTGGCTACTCGGTACCGCTTGCCCCGATCGCGCCGATGATCTTCCCGTTCACGATAATCGGAACGCCGCCTTCGGATGCCACCGGCCTTTCCGGAAAGGTCGTGAATGCCCTGTTACCCGCGGCGTACTGATCCGCAAAGACTTTGCTCGGGCGACGGAATAGCACGGCGGTGCGCGCCTTGGCCTGGGCAATTTCGACCGAAGCCAAATGTGTGCCGTCCATCCTCTCGAAATAGATCAACTCGCCCGCCGGTCCGACGATGGCGAACGCCATGCGCCAGTTGTTCTTCTTGGCCTCGGCAACAGCGGCCGCGGCAACGGCCTTTGCCTGCTCATTGGTGATCGGCGCCCCGTAGTCGGCCGGCGGCCCCGCCGCAGGGGCAGGAGAAGGCGCCGGCTGCTGGGCGAAAGCCGTGCCGGCAAGCATCGAGCCGAGGCAGAGCGCGGCCAAGACATCAAGTCGCATGTGCTGTCTCCAGCTGGATTGTCGCGACGTCATGATGTTGTCGAAAATTGGTCGTCTCCATGCGCCGAAAGGCCGGGTTCAAGCCACCTTCAGGCGAGCCCTCGATCAACATAGGCGAGTTGCCATTGCACGAGCAAGAAGTGCGGTCGCCGAAGCGCGAGGCAGCGAGGCCGGCAAATATGGCGGGGCCCATGCGGATGGTGATGATGCAAGCGACGCGACCAACATGGGCAGCGCTGGTGCTGTTGCTCGTAGGAGCTCCGACAGCGGCGTTCGCCCAAGCGAATTGCCGTAACACGGCTCCCTTCGAGCCATGGCTCGCCAACTTCAAGAAGGAAGCGGCAGCCCAAGGCATTTCCCAAGCGACCATCGCGGCAGCGTCCCCATATCTGGTCCTCGACCAGCGCATCATCAACATCGATCGCGGGCAACGGTTCTTCGCGCAGAACTTCCTCGAAATCTCCGACAAGATGCTGGCCGGCGGCCGGCTGCCCAACGGGGCCGCGCAAATAAAGAAGCATCAGGCGACCTTTGCACGCGAGGAAAAAGACTTCGGTGTGCCGGCCTCCGTCATCACCGCATTCTGGGGGCTGGAAAGCGATTTCGGCGCCGGCCAGGGCAAGGACCACTCGATCAAGTCGCTCGCCACCCTCGCTTACGACTGCCGCCGCCCTGAGATGTTCCGCGGCCATCTTCTCGATGCTCTTCGCTTGATCGAACGCGGCGACCTGCGTGCCGACGAGATGATCGGCTCCTGGGCGGGCGAGCTCGGACAGACGCAGATGATGCCGTCGGAGTACATGGCACACGCCATCGACTACGACGGCGACGGCAAGCGCAATCTGATCAAGAGCGCGGCGGACGTGATCGGCTCGAGCGGAAAATATCTCGTCCATCTCGGCTGGAAGCGGGGCGAGCCCTGGCTGCAGGAGGTGCGCGTGCCCGCCAACTTTGCGTGGAAGGAGGCCGACCTTTCGGTGAGGCATCCGCGCTCGCAGTGGGCGGCTTGGGGCGTCACCCGCGCCGACGGCAAGCCCTTGCCGAACGACGCCATGCCGACATCCGTGGTGCTGCCCTTGGGTCGATTCGGACCGAGCTTCCTCGCCTACGACAATTTCCAGGCCTACCTGAAATGGAATCAGTCGCTGAACTATTCCTTGACCGCCGCTTATTACGCGACGCGCCTGGACGGCGCGCCGCCCATGCATAGGGGCAGCCCGGATATTCCGAAAATCTCTTTCGACGAAACGCGCGAACTGCAGCAGCTTTTGGAAAAGCGCGGCTATGACGTCGGCCGTATCGATGGCGTGCTCGGTCTCAAGAGCCGGGTTGCCATCCGCGAGACCCAACTCAAGCTCGGCCTGCCCGCCGACGGCTGGCCGACGGCGGAGCTGCTCGTGCGCCTGCGTGCCGGGAGATAGCTCAGGCTGGGCCGTCCGTCATTGCCGGCGCGACCCGGCAATCCATTACCCTATTAGATTGAACACCGTACCGAAGAAGCCCGATCGATTCCGCACCGCCGCTACGTGGCGGCGCAGCCACGCGTCGAGGCCCAGGCTGCGTCCAGCGGCATGCAGTGCAAAGAAAAACATCACCATCGCAAGGAATATGTAGGACCACGGCCATTCGGCCGGAGTACCGGGCCGATAAATTCCGAGCCACAGGTGCAGCACGAATACGATTCCAAGAACGCCAATAAGCCGCACGCCGAGCCCGAGAAGGAGCGATACGGCAAAGGTGAACTCGGCAAGAAAGATGACGGGGTTGAAGATATAGAGATAGGGAAGATAGACCGAGGTCACCAACTCGCGATGAAACCCGAACGCGGCGCGTTGGGCCATCTGTTCGGTCCAGTATTGCAGACCGCCAGAGACCGGCAGCGGCAGCTTCCACAGCATGCCTTGGAACCACATTCCGCCCACGAGCACGCGAACGAACCACGTGCCGAGATGCGAGGCCGTGCGCTGCGACGGGTCTTCCTGCCAGTTTCTGATCGCGATCACGATGCTCGCGACGACGAGAGCCAAGAACAGGGCAACCAAAAGATATTTCCACGCGCCGAGGGCGTTGTAATCGTCGGTGTTGCCAATCACGAAATCCCAGAAATCAGACAACGGATTGGGCATGGCGATATCTCCGATAATCCCGCGCAAAGCGCGAGAATTCATGCAGGCGTGAGGGCCTTACTCGACGCCAGCCTGATCGCTGCTCGAACGTACACCGTAACGTGATCGTTCGATAGTTCTGGTTGCTGGTCTCGTTGGAGCTCCGCCGCTAAATTCATTCGCAGCGGGACTGACCGAGAGGGTGGTTTGCCCGGCGTCTAGCATGAAGGACGTAACCGCCATGGTCATTTCTGCATCACAATCGCGCGACAGCTCGGCCGAGACGATGGTGGAGCGCAGCTTTGCACTCGGCCTCGGGCTCACCAACGAATGCAATCTGGCGTGCGCGTTCTGCTATCGCGATCCAACGCGGGTCGATCGCTTATCGCTGGCCCAGGTCCGCTCGGTGATGCGCAGCTTGCCCGTGCGTTCGGTCAATCTCGGCACCGGCGAAAACGGCATGCATCCTGAGTTTCGCGCACTCGTGGGCTATTTGCGCTCCGAACCCATCAAGCTGACGATTACGTCGAACGGCTATTCGATCGCGGCGCTGGCCGACGCGGACGTGACCGCCTTTCGCGATATCGAGTTCTCGCTCGATTATCCGACCGAGGCGGAGCAGGACCAGCAGCGCGGGCCAGGAAACTGGCGTCTCATCCACGAACAGGCCGCACGCTGCCGCCGCCTTGGCGTCTCGGTGACGTTCATCGCGGTCATGATGCGGTCGAATTTCGATCGCCTTGCCGATATTGCGCAGATCGCCAAGGCCTACGACGCGCCATTGCGCATCAACGTCTATCAATCGGTCCGTTCCGATACCTTCGCGCTCACTTACGACGAATATTGGTGCGGCTTTGAAGCATTGTTTGACCGCACCGACGCGATCGCCATCGGTGAACCGCTGGTGCGTGCCATGGCGGGATTGCCCACACGGCGCGGCGGCTGCGGCGTGGCGACGGTACGGGTCACGCCGCGCGCGACGGTACAGCCGTGCGTCTATTGGCCCGGAGGTGGCGCGCCGCTCGATCTGTTGCTCGACCGCGGAGCCGACATCACCGATACCGATCCGTTTGCCGAAGCGCGCGCGGTGCCATCGCCCTGCCGGACGTGCAGCTATGTCGCGACCTGCGGCGGCGGCTGCGCGGGGCGCCGGCGGCTGCTCAACGCACTCGAGGAGCCGGATCCCTACTGTCCGGTCGTGCGCGGCGGCGAGCGCAAGCTCACGGTGCAGATGGCGAGGAGCCGCGAACTTCCCAAACTCGAAAGCGCCTGCACCACGATCGTGACGGCCCGTTGAGCGGGTGGCGCATGCCGAATAGCCGCAAGTACACGACCGGGCGGCATGCCATCATCGCGATTGCGACGGCCGTGAACCTGGCTGTCCCTATCCTCGGTGGGAGCGGTCCCGCTAACGGTACTGAGCGCAAGATCATCGCCGAGGCGCGGTTCGATGTGACCAATGCTCCCCAGCAGGCGGAACTGGTGCAGCTCGTGGTGGATTTCCCTTCCGGTGCGTGGACCTCGTGGCACACGCACGGCGGCCAAGCGATCAATCTCGTGCTTGAAGGTGAGATCACCCTGCGACACGCCGGCATGGAGCACCCGTATCGGGCGGGACAGGCCTGGACCGACAGCTCCGGCCAAGTTCACGCCGCAGGCAATACCGGATCGGGCAAGGCTCGTCTGCTCACCAATTTTCTATTGCCGCGGGGCGCGCCGCAAACCACGGCGGTGCAGGAATCCTCGTTCGAGCCGACGATCGTCTATGCGGTGAGCTTTCCTCTTGCGGGCTTGCCTGCCGAAACGCAGATCGTGCAGCGGGTGGTCGATCTCGCTCCCGGCTCGCGCACGCAAGGCGCATTAGCCGGTTTCACTGCAAACCTCGTCCTCGCCGGAGAGGTGACGTACAAGCTGGGACCAGAGATCAAGTCATACGAGGCCGGCGAGGCCTGGTCCGCACCTGCTGGCACGCTGGTTGGAGAGGAGAACAAGTCAACTGAAACGCCCCGCCTCTTCACGACTTCCCTGCTACCGAGGGAATCTGGCCGGTAGCGCGTGCCGATTTTGGGCAAATTCAGCGGGCAAAGCGGAGGTTCGCCTTCGTGGGCAAAGCGAAAAAACATTTGCTCGCCTTCCGCTTTTGGACCCGTCAGCGACGTGGCGGATGATTGCTCAGGCAACCGAACACACGTCCTCATGGATTTTGAGGAGATCACGCACCAGCCCCTCTGAGCGAGCTCTAGCCATCCCGCACTCGGTGGCGATGCCGAAGTGCGGAGCGTACCGTCGGGCGACATCGATACGCGCTTTCGTTCCCTCCACGCCGTCCTTGGCGTGAACGAGCCCCAGATAAAGCTGTGTTCCAGACCCGAGCTTTAGATCCCGCAACGGTTGATAAAAGCCATCATCCCGTCGCTCGATTGGAACCGGCATGTGAACGTAGGCGAGCTTGTGGGGAATTGCTTCTACGAGCGCATTGGCAAACTCGACCATTTTCCCGGCATCTTTCGGCTCGACAAAATGCCGACCAGCGAAATCGCCATAGCAAAGATGCAAGCCGAGCTCGACGTCATTGGGAATGTTAGCGCAGAGGCGGCGCAGCCGTTCCAGAAATTTCTCACGCGGTTCATCGGCATGCGGCGCACCGGCCGTTTTCTGACCATCCCATATGATCATTTCATTGCAGAGGTCCCACTGAATGCAAAGGTCACGATGCGGGATGTGTCGGCATAGCGCAGCAACTTCGGCAATCATTGCCCGTTCATACGCGGCTTCCACCGCCGGGAGGGCATCCGCGACCACGACCGAACACACGGCAAAAGGCGTCGGCAAAGACACTTGAAATCGAACGCCTTTAGGCAATTTGTCGTCTTCGCGCGCTGCCAAAAAATCGAGATAAGACGCCCGTGCCTCACGCGCATAGCCGAGTTCACCGAAATGAACCTGCTCTGGCTTCACACCGTCTGCCAGTGTGAGAAGCGGGAATCGATTCGTGGGACGTACTGCGCCGGAAGGGTCGGGCTTAAGGTATACGCTTGCCCGCAACAGCGGGTACTGCCAGCTGATCCATAACTTGCGTCCGCCGACTTCGCCGTCCGGAACGCGGCGAAGGTATGGTCCCAGCATCTTCCCTACCGTGCGGAAGACTTCTTCAACCGTATCCAAGCCAATACTGCCAACAAGATGGACCGTCGACGGTTTCGTCTCGTTCACGCTATCGCCTCGATATTCGCGGTCGTTTCACTGAGGTTCAACATCCAGCTCCTTTGCCACTGTGCGCCAATGATCCTGCTCCTTGCGAATGAATTGAGCGGTGCTGGCCGGCGTGCCGGCCCCTTCAGTAGCCAGGCCGAATGATATCAGCCGTTGTTGGATTTCGGACCCTTTGAGGTACTCGGCGATTTCTCTATTTAGGCGGGCAACGATATCAGCTGGCGTGCCGGCGGGCGCAACCACCGCGAAGAAGCCATCGACCGCTATGCCAGGCAATGTTTCGCTCACCGCGGGCAGGTCGGGCAAGCCGCGGAATCGTGTCATGGACGTTACAGCGATGCGGCGCACTTTGCCGGCATCGACCACGGATCGCGCGGCGGCAATGGAACTGACCATCACCTGATTGACTCCACTCGCTACATCCTGAGTCATTTGCGCTGCTGATCGATAAGGTACTTCGACTAAGCCCAGATCAGCACGCCGATTGAACAGTTTGGCGGCGAATGCCGCTGCGCCTGCCGTCGTATCAAAGGCGATCGACAACTTGCCACGATGAGCCGCAGCGTAAGCGATCAGTTCAGGGAGCGTGTTGACCGGCAGCTCAGCATTCACGGATATCATCTGCGGTCCTTGATTGCAGACCATGGCGACAGCCGTGAAGTCTTTGGTTGGATCGTAGGGCAATTGCTTGAATGAGATCAGATTGATCGCCATGCCAGAGGTGTTGGTGAAGAGAAACGTATATCCATCGGCCGCCGCGCGAGCGACCGTCTGATGCGCCAGGATGCCCGAAGCGCCGGGCATGTTTTCAACCACCATGGACTGGTCGAGATTTCGGGAAACGCCATCGGCCAACATTCGCGCCATCACGTCGGTGGCGGCGCCGGGACCAGTAGGAACAATCAGTTTAAACGGGCGATTTGGCCAAGTCTGCGCATTGGCCTCGACGGCAAGGGCACAGACCAAGCAAAAAATCAGCGCACATAGACTTCTTTTCATGCTGCTAATCCGGAAAGGCGCATACGGAATGGAGAACCGAGCCGAGACCGCACCCTTCACAGTGCACAAGTGCGAAATCCAGCGATGACGTCGTTGCGCTCGGGCGTGAAGAAGTTGCGGAAGAGCGGACGCGCGAGGCGTGCGCTGGTGGCGAAGCCTCCGCCGCGCAACACCTTGCGCGTATGAAACCAGGGCTGCGAATAGTCCTCGTAAGGATCCGCGGCGAAGCCGGGAAACGCCACGAAATCCGAGGCTGTCCATTCCCACACATTGCCGATCATCTGCCGGCAGCCGAAGGCGCTGTCGCCCGCGGGCAACGCAGCAACATCGAGCGGACCGTCGAAGGCGAAGCCGAGGTTGGCGCGCTCGCGGCTCGGCGCCACCTCACCCCAGGGCCAGCGGCGCTTGCTGGCGGCCAAGCGATTGCCATCCGCATTGGCTTGCCCGACCGCCGCAGCCTCCCATTCGGCCTCGGTCGGCAGCCGCCGCTTGGCCCAGCTGCAGTAGGCTTGCGCCTCGTACCAGTTGACGAACGTCACCGGCGCGTGCGGCGAAAGCGCTTCTGTTCGGTCGTGGTTGCGCCAGGTCCAGCTGCCGCCCTCGTCGTTGAGCCAGTAGACCGGATGCTCGGCGGCGACACGCTCGCGCCACTCCCAGCCCGCCGCGCTCCAGAATTCCCGCCGGCGATAGCCGCCCTCCTCCACGAACGCGGCGAACTCGGTATTGGTGACAGGAGCTTTGGCGATGGAGAACGGGGCGATCTCGACCGTGTGCGCCCATTTTTCGTTGTCGAAAACGAAGCCGTCGGCCGGCGTCGAGCCGAGTTGCCAGCGCCCACCGGGCACATCGGCGTCGCCTTCCCATGCGCCCTCGCAATGGGTCGCCGGATCGCCCAGAGCTTGCGGCCGCGCATATCCGTGCGTCTGTCGCGTATAAGCCAGCGCTTCGACGTGCATGTCTTCGTGCCGGATCGACAGCTCGTAGAAATAGCTGGCGGGAAGAGCGACCCCGCCGGCTAAGCGGTCGACCTGTCGGGACAGCACATCAGCTATGTATCCGAACACGCCCTCGCGATCGGGCAAGTCCAGATCCCATCGCGTCGCGTGCGCGACCGTGCTCGAATTCCATAAATCGTCGGCGCGCGCGAGGATCGGCGGTTGCCCGTGCGCGTGACGCAGCGTCCAGTATTCATGGAACCAGCCGACATGCCCGATCTCCCATAGGATGGGATTGACGATCGGCAGCATCGGCCCCATCAACTGTTGTGTTGTCAGATCATCGGTGAGGCGGCGCGTGCAGGTGCGCACGTCGCGGAGCTGAGCGGCGAGTTCACCGGCTGTGGCGCCGCTGGTAGGGCGGTATATAAGAGCCTCATTCATGAAGATCGTTCTTATCACACCGGCTCGTTCATCGTCACGGTCCGGAAACAAAACCACGAGCATGCGCTGGGCGCGGATCTTGCGCCAGCTCGGGCACCGCGTTCACATTGCGGACCGCTACGACGGAGCCGCCGCAGACCTGATGATTGCCCTTCACGCGTGGCGCAGCGCGGACAGCATCCGTCGCTTTCGCGACCTTTACTCCGATCGCCCGCTGATCGTCGGCTTGAGCGGCACAGACATCAACGACTACATCGACCGCGATCCAGCGCCGACTTTACACTCGCTTGCATGCGCCAATCGACTCGTCGCGCTGCAGGAGCTCGCGCAAGAGCGCGTGCCGCGACGGTTTCGGGACAAGGTTCGCATCGTGCACCAGTCGGCGGCGCCGCTGCGTCGCAGCCGCATCGCGCGCAGGGGCAGCTTCGACATCGCCGTGATCGGACATCTGCGCGAGGTCAAGGATCCATTTCGCGCCGCCGAAGCCGCGCGCCGTTTGCCGGCAAGCTCGCGGCTTCGTGTCGTGCATCTCGGCGCCGCCGAGACGCCGCGATGGGCGGCAGCGGCGAAGGCGGAGATGGCGAACAATCGGCGCTACGTCTGGCGCGGCGACCGGCCGCGCGCGCAAGTGCGGCGCCTGCTCAGCCGCGCGCGGGCGATGGTTCTCTCGTCCCGCAGCGAAGGCGGAGCCAACGTCATCTCGGAGGCGGTCGCCGCAGGCCTACCGGTGCTCGCCACCCGTATCGACGGCTCCGTTGGCCTGCTCGGACGCGACTATCCCGGCTATTTTCCGGTCGGTGACACCGAAGCGCTGGCGCGGCTGCTGATCCGAATCGAGACCGATCCTGCGTTCCTCAAGCGGATCAACCGCGCGATCGCGCGGCGCGCGCATCTGTTCCGGCCGGCGCGCGAAAAGGCCCAGTGGAAAGCGCTGATTGAAGAGATCACGCCAAAATCCCGATCAACCCGAAGCCCAAGCCGGCGGATGCGGCGGCTCGCGAACGCGTCGGCTCTCACGGACCTGACGAATATGTGATTCCATACGGTCCGATTTTGCGCTCCTATCGCAGCGAACGGACGGCTACAAGGACTGGCGTGATACCGGCCCGCACGAATTTCTCACGCGTCATTCCGGTGCGCGGGGGCGGACCCCGCGAACCGGAATCGACATCCGCTGCCGGTGGTTCCGGCGCCCGCCGCAGTCGCGCTCGGCGGGCAT